>JACCDS012111868.1_pt1 | contig 16014 bp, 11 predicted proteins | sample 7446441 | NCBI WGS metagenome assembly JACCDS01 (sample SAMN15323445, study PRJNA562643) | freshwater metagenome | isolation source: river surface water | place: USA:Blue River Watershed | collected 2017-08-17
AATGCGGGAATAGCTCAGTTGGTAGAGCGCAACCTTGCCAAGGTTGAGGTCGCGAGTTCGAGCCTCGTTTCCCGCTCCAAACATTGAAAGAACCTACCGATTCTTTCAGCAAAACGGGAAGCACAGCTTCCCGTTTTTGTCACTTAGTTTTGGCGCGATAGCAAATCGGTTATGCAACGGATTGCAAATCCGTCTAGCCCAGTTCGACTCTGGGTCGCGCCTCCAGGTTTCAGCCTGTTCAACAAACCCCTGCCTCACACGAGTCAGGGGTTTTTTTATACCGTTGTGCGCAGACCCATCGTCTGTCACTTTGTACCGGTCACCGAATCCAAGGCCCGTCAGTCCCACGGGAAAGACCTGGCACGGTGTGTTACCAAGTCGTGCTCGCGCAATAAAGAACGGCGGGGAAGGTGGTGAGCCATGCCCAAAAAAAGCGGTTGAGCCCGAAAAACAAAAAGACCAAAAAATGGAAAAGGGCAGCAACGGCACAAAACAGCCATGCCAGCCGAACATCGAGCAGAGCGAGCGGGAAACATCCCTCCCACAGCGTGAAGGTCCATGACCCTGTGCGTGCCAGCACAGGGTGGCGCAACAGGCTTTTTTCGGGCAATGGCCCATAAACGCCCGTGTCTAAAAAGAGTGTCAATGCACGACCTGAGCGCCATTCGGGGCGCAACAATTTAACCCACCCAGACACAAAATAAGAACTCAGAGTCTGCAGGCAGATATACCAAAACCCCGCACGCCAGCCTGTGGCGTGGTCAGTCAAACTTGCCACGCCATGGGCGACCAACAAACCAGTGATGGCCACCAAAGTCATGAAATCGCTGCCGCCATTGAAGGCCCCGCGCCAACGCAGCAACAGCAGCAGGCCCAGCACAAACAACAGCCCAGCGCCGCCTAAACCAAGTTGCCCCCCCATCAAGGCCATCGCCAACACCAAGCGCAACAGCAGCAGGGCGGTGTAGGGTCTTGGCATGAGCAATGGGGTCAAAACGGATTTGACCCATGCCGGACGATTGGGGATTTCTTGTTGCAGCAGCGGCCAGTCCGCAATGCGGTCCAGCTTTTGGATGCGCAAATACTCAAGGGTTTGCAGCAGCAAGCTCCAGCCCAACAACAACTCAAAAACCCGAACAGCCAAAACAAGTGTCATGGGCGCTCAGTTGGCAATGGGTGGGGATTGCAGCATCAGTTCGCTGGTGTCGCTGCCCGGCACTGTCATGCGAACTTCGAATTGAAAAGCCAGTAGTGACGCTACCGGCGGTTCAGCCATCATGGCTTGGTTGCCCCAGCACCCGCCTTGAATGGCTTCATGAGCCAAACGGCTGACCAATTGGTAGGTCACGCGGTCGCGAATGTCGGCACCATCGGGCAAGTCATTGATGTCGTTGGCCAAGTGGTCAACGAAGTTTTGGTGGGTCAGGGCCAAATTGACGGCGGGGTTGTGAAACAGGTGAAAACCCTGCAGGTTGGCTCTGGGATAAATCAAGCGCCAGTCAGACCAAGTGCCGTTTCCAGATTGGCCCCGAACATACAGGCGTGGCGCCGGGTTGATGCCGTGGTAGAACTTCCAGTTGGGGAAAAAGGCCCGAAAGAAAAACAACCATGGCCCCTCGATGGTGCCCCAGCGTTTGCGCAAGGACAGCACCAACAAGCCGAAATAGGCCACGATCAGGACAGTGGTGAACACCATGCTGGCAGTTTATCGCCAGTTATCGGGGGTTCCCTCGCAAATCGAGGGGCAGTTGAGGCGCCGCAGTCTCAAAATGAGGCATTCTTGTGGCTTAATAACGCTTTGCATTATTTATCTGGAGCCATAGATGGGCAACAAAATCGTTACCGAAGCAGACCGTAAATTCACTCCTCCACTGCCAACACTGCCTGGCGTGACCTTGCCTACCCACGGCCGCGGTCAGCGTGTGAGTTTGGAGCGTGGCGTGGCCACCCGCAACAAGAAAAACCCCGGCAAACGCTCCAAAAAGGGCGGATAAAGCCTTTTGAATGGGTCTGAGCCTGTTCAAAAATAAACCAAGCCACTGGAAATCAGTGGCTTTTTTGTTGCTCTTGATGAAAGTCTGAAATGGTCATTTCTTACGCTTGTGTTTTGGTGGCGGGCTTGATGCCTGTGGTCTGTGCGGGCATTGCCAAAGCAGGTATGCGCAACTACGACAACCACGACCCCCGCGCTTGGTTGGCCTCCCAAACGGGTTTTAGAGCCCGCGCCAATGCGGCGCAGGCCAACTGCTTCGAAGCGTTTCCATTTTTTGCGGTGGGCCTCGTGTTGGCCTTGTTGACCGGTGTCGATCCGTTTGTGGTGGACATGTTGGGCGTCTTTTTTGTTGCCGCTCGAGTGGCTTATGTGGCATGTTATGTGGCCGACAAGCCTAAATTTCGCTCGATTTTTTGGACCGTGGGCTATCTCGCCGTGATTGCTTTTTATGTGCTGGCCATGCAGAACTTGCAGATCGGCTGAATCTCAAAAAACAGCTTTTATCAAGGCACAATAGAGACCCTGCCCCGGTGGTGAAATCGGTAGACACACCGGACTTAAAATCCGTTGCTTCGTGAATAACGGGCGTGCCGGTTCGATTCCGGCTCGGGGCACCACAGAGATTGAAGCACCCTCATGAAAAACGACAATGCTCCGCTTGAAATTCATGTGCATGGTGATGTGCCGATCAAACCCGGCACCGACATCAAGGCGATTCAAGAAGCGCTCAAGCCGCTTTGGCATTACGCGGGTGCCCGTTCACTGAGCGATGGCGCTCCCAGTCTGTACGAAGAAGAGCCCGGCATTCGCTTTGATGCCGACCAGAACCGCTTACAAGTGTGTTGGACCGTCAAAGGCGACGACGATTTCCGCATGGTCATGGAAGACCTGTGCATGAACCTCAACGAGTTGTCATCGGCCGGTACCCAAATTGAAGTCACCTTTTACGATGCCGAATTCGACGACGAAGACGAGGCCAGGGGCGCTGAGTCGCGTGACGATTTTGTGATGATGTTTGTTGGCCCAGACCCCGCCGCCATCATGCAGGCCCAACGAGATTTGTTGATCCACGATGTGGTCAACATGATGGAGCGCCACTTTGATGGCTCTGAGCTTTCGGGGGTCGTGGCAGAAATTGACAAACTGTTCAGCCAGCGTTTTGACAACCTGGTCAGCTCGCTCGAGCTGGGCAAACCCCCTCGTGGCTCGGGTGGCAACAACAGTGGCCATGGCGGCGGTCGCCGCCCACGACATTTGCACTGAAGCGCTGCAGCATGGCCCGCTTTTTCTCGAGCGATGCTCTTCAACCTGGCGTAAAGCGGCGCGAAGTATTCGGTTGGGCGATGTACGACTTCGCCAATTCTGGATTTACCACGGTGGTCATCACGGCTGTTTTTGCAGCCTATTTTGTTGGCGGGGTGGCCGAAGGGGCCGCTTGGGCCACGTTGGCTTGGACTGCGGGCTTGAGCCTGTCTTACTTGATTGTCATGGTCACCATGCCCGGGTTGGGCGCGTGGGCTGACCGGGTGGCGGGCAAAAAACGGTTGCTCATGTGGTTCACCGGGGCCTGCGTCATCAGCACCGCGGCACTGGCAGCGGTGGGGCCGGGTCAGGTGGCCTTGGGGCTGTTGCTCTTGGTGATCTCCAACACTTTTTATTCTTATGGCGAGTCTTTGACCGCTTCTTTTTTGCCCGAGTTGGCCCGATCAGAAGCCATGGGCCGTGTGAGTGGCTGGGGCTGGGGCTTGGGCTACATCGGTGGCATGCTCACCTTGGGCCTGTGCTTGGCTTATGTACTTGCCGCGCAAGCCCGCGGTGAAAGCGGCAGCCAATTTGTGCCAGTCACCATGGTCATCACGGCCTTGATGTATGGCGCTGCAGCCTGTGTCACGTTTGCCCTGTTGCGTGAGCGCTCGGCCCCGCAACCCAACGCACCCGTGGTCGGTTTTTGGCAAAGCCTGAGCGCACTGCGCCGCACTTTCCAAGAGGCGCGGCCTTATCAAGACTTCACTCGGCTTATGGCTTGCGCCGTGGCCTATCAAGCTGGGGTGGCGGTGGCCATTTCTTTGGCCGCCATTTATGCCGAGCAAGTGATTGGGTTCAAGCCCCAAGAAACCATGGTGTTGATTTTTGTTTTGAACACGGCGGCCTTTGCTGGCGCCATGATTTTTGGCTACGCGCAAGACCGCATCGGGCACAAATTGGCTTTGTCGTTGACCTTGGTGGGTTGGATATTGACCTGCGTCATCGCTGCGCTGTCGACCAACAAAGAGCAGTTTTGGTGGGCAGCCGCCATTGCAGGGGTGTGCATGGGCTCGAGCCAGTCTTCGGGCCGAGCCATGGCGGGGTTGTTGGTGCCGCCTGCCCGATTGGGCGAGTTTTTTGGCCTGTGGACCTTTGCCATTCGTCTCGCCAGCATTTTGGGGCCTTTGAGTTATGGGCTGATCACTTGGCTGAGCGGCGGCAACCAGCGCTTGGCCATCGGCGTGACATCGCTGATGTTTGTGCTGGGCTTGTTGCTGCTGATCCCCGTTAATTTAGAACGAGGTCGACGCATGGCCTTGGGCCAGTCCGCCGATCAAACCTGAAAGTCGCTGCGTCGGCAGGCTGCGTGGGGCAGCGACAGCCAACGCGCGGTCGCCGCTTGCAGGCCCGCCAAATCGCCATTGGTCATGAGTTGCATGCGGGCTGCTGGGGCTTGGGGTGCAGGCCCCCTGCGCAACAGCGATGCCGCTTCAAGCAGGCGACGTGTTTGACGGGCCACCGGATCACCGGTCGAGACCAAATGGACATCGGGCCCGAGCAACTCGCGCAAGGCCGGTTCTGCAAAAACATAGTGAGTGCAGCCCAGCACCAGTGTGTCGATTTGGCCTGGGGCCGTGCCAAAGGGGCCCATGGCTTGGGTGTAGTTTTGCAGCAAGTCTTTGATGCGCTGTTCGCTGACATCGGCCGAGTCGGTTTGGGTGCTTTGCTCAATGGCTAAAGCCAGTCCATTGCAGGGCTGCACCGTGAACTGGATTGAGCGCTGCAATGGCGGTACTGGTTGTAGCTCTGATGGCGGTGGCTCTTGATCTTGAGTGGGCGAGGGTGTGGGTGTGGGCGTTTGCACACTCAAGAGAAGACGGCGAAATTTTTCACTGCCCAACGTACCGCGGGTACCGATGACCCCAATGTGCCCTGATTGCGTGATGCTGAGGGCAGGTTTCAGGGCGGGTTCTACCCCCACCAAAATCAGCTGAGGGTGCTGTTCGCGCAACACATGGATGGCCGCAGCCGTGGCGGTATTGCAGGCCACCACCAAGGCTTTGATACGGTGTTTCTCGATCAGGTGTTGCGTGATGGCCAAGCTGCGCTGGCGCACAAACAAATCGGTCTTTTCCCCGTAAGGCGCGTGCCCGCTGTCAGCCCAATAAACGAAGTGCTCGCCTGGCAAAGCCGCTTGCAACGACTGCAAGATGCTGAGGCCGCCAATGCCGCTGTCAAAAACACCGATGGGGGAATCGATCATGAAAGAGGGAAGGGCGATGGCCAGAGGTCACCGCCGCTTCACTGTTAGCCCGCGTTCACGCCAATGCCTTTGAACTCGCCCGTGGCAATGCGTTTTTGCCATTCGGCGGGGCCCGTGATGTGGGCGCTGGTGCCGCCGGCATCTACCGCCACCGTCACGGGCATGTCCACCACATCAAACTCGTAAATGGCTTCCATGCCCATGTCGGCAAAGCCTACCACCTTGGCGTGTTTGATGGCTTTGGACACCAAATAAGCCGCACCGCCGACCGCCATCAAATAGGCGGACTTGTGCTTCTTGATGGCCTCGATGGCGACCGGGCCGCGCTCGGCTTTGCCGATCATGGCGATCAGTCCGGTTTTGGCCAACATCATTTCGGTGAAGCCGTCCATGCGGGTGGCGGTGGTGGGGCCGGCTGGGCCCACGGCTTCGTCGCCCACAGGATCGACCGGCCCGACGTAGTAAATGACGCGGTTGGTGAAGTCCACAGGCAAAGGCTCGCCCTTGGCCAACATCTCTTGAATGCGCTTGTGCGCGGCATCGCGACCGGTGAGCATTTTGCCGTTCAGCAGCAGGGTTTGACCGGGCTTCCAGCTGGCCACTTCGGCAGGGGTCAGCTTGTTCAAGTCGACGCGCTGGCTGGTCTGGGTGTTGGGCGTCCAATTGACGTTGGGCCACAAGTCGAGCGAAGGGGCCTCGAGGTATGTGGGGCCCGAGCCGTCCAGCACAAAGTGTGCGTGGCGGGTGGCCGCGCAATTGGGAATCATGGCCACAGGCTTGCTGGCCGCATGGGTGGGGTACATCTTGATTTTGATGTCGAGCACGGTGGTCAGGCCGCCCAAGCCTTGAGCGCCAATGCCCAGCGCATTGACCTTGTGGTAAAGCTCCAGACGCATTTCTTCCACGTTGTCGAGCTTCTCGCCTTTGCTCGATTTTTCGAGCAACTGGTACATGTCCAAGTCGTCCATCAGGCTTTCTTTGGCCATCAACACCGCCTTTTCGGCGGTGCCACCAATGCCAATGCCCAGCATGCCCGGTGGGCACCAGCCGGCACCCATGGTGGGCACGGTTTTCAAGACCCAGTCGACGATGCTGTCGCCGGGGTTGAGCATGATCATTTTGGATTTGTTCTCACTGCCGCCGCCTTTGGCTGCGACGGTCACTTCGACGGTGTTGCCGGGCACGATCTCGGTGAAGATCACGGCAGGGGTGTTGTCTTTGGTGTTTTTGCGGTTGAAGTGGGGGTCAGATACCACCGAGGCGCGCAGGGTGTTGTCGGGGTGGTTGTAGCCCTGGCGCACGCCTTCATTGACGGCATCGTCCAGGCTGCCCGTAAAGCCTTCCCAGCGCACATCCATGCCCACTTTCAAAAACACGTTCACGATGCCCGTGTCTTGGCAAATGGGGCGGTGGCCGATGGCGCTCATTTTGCTGTTCGTCAAAATTTGTGCAATCGCGTCTTTGGCAGCGGGGCTTTGCTCGCGCTCATAGGCCCGAGCCAAATGGGCGATGTAGTCGGCGGGGTGGTAGTAGCTGATGTACTGCAGCGCAGCGGCCACCGATTCAATGAGGTCGCTTTGTTTGATCGAGGTGCTCATGGTGTGAAGTTCTTCTGGGGAGTCAAAAACGGGGCAAATTCTTGGGGGGTAAGCGTCGGCTCAATGCGCGGCTTTGTCGTGGTGCGACATCAAGCGGTCTGCATAGGCAATTGCGATGGCACTCAACAAAAAGGCGACGTGGATGATGGTTTGCCACATCAGCACTTTTTCATCGTAGTTGGCGGCGTTGATGAATGTTTTGAGCAGGTGAATGGAGCTGATACCAATGATGGCCGTGCCCAACTTGACTTTGAGTACGGAAGCATTCACATGGTCGAGCCACTCAGGCTGATCGGGGTGGTCTTGCAGGTTCAGACGCGAGACAAAAGTCTCGTAACCCCCCACGATGACCATGATCAACAGGTTCGAGATCATGACCACGTCGATCAAGGCAAGCACCACCAACATGATCACGGTTTCGTTGAGGGAGGTGATGGGCGCCGAGGCTTTGTAACCGATGCTGGTGATCAGCGCTTGCAGGGCCGTTTCGCTGCCGAAAGCGGCTTCCAGCAAGTGCACCAACTCCACCCAAAAATGGAAGACATAAACGGCTTGGGCGGCGATCAGGCCCAAATACAAAGGCAATTGCAGCCAACGGCTGGCAAAAATGAAGCTGCTCAAAGGGTTCATTGGGCTTTTGGATGCGGGGGAATTTTTAGACATGGGTTTCCAGAAAGTTGGCTGAAATCCTAGACTTCAGGTCAGGTCAGATTTTAGGCGGTAGAAGGGCGATTTATGCCCATTTCCGTGCAAGTCTGATGTCAGTCAGTGCTTTGTAAGAGCCAAGACCGACATTTGCGTCAGTTTTAAAAACGCCATGTCATTCAGGAGACAAATCAGATGAGCGCCACGATCTACCAACCCAGTGCAGACTTTGTCAAAAAGGCACACATTGCCGGCATGGATGCCTACCTCGCGCTGTGCAAAGAAGCCGAGAGCGATTACCAAGGTTATTGGGGCCGTTTGGCGAAAGAACTGATCACTTGGAAGACGCCATTCACCAAGGTCTTGAACGAGTCCAACGCCCCTTTCTTCAAGTGGTTCGAAGACGGCACTCTGAATGCTTCTTACAACTGCTTGGACCGCAACGTCGAAAAAGGCTTGGGCGATAAAACCGCCATCATTTTTGAAGCCGATGGCGGCGAAGTGACCAAAGTCACCTACAGCCAGTTGTTGGCCAAAACCTGCCAATATGCCAACGCCTTGAAGAGCTTGGGCATCAAAAAGGGTGACCGTGTGGTCATCTACATCTCGATGTCGATTGACGGTGTGGCCGCCATGCAAGCCTGCGCCCGCATTGGCGCCACCCACTCGGTGGTGTTTGGGGGCTTCTCAGCCCAGTCGTTGCGTGACCGCATCGAAGACACCGGCGCTGTCGCGGTCATCACGGCCGATCACCAAGTGCGCGGTGGCAAGCAATTGCCCCTCAAATCCATCGTCGACGAAGCGCTGACCCTCGGCGGTTGCGACAGCATTCGCAACGTGTTGGTGGTCAAGCGTTCGGGCTCTGAAATCGCCATGAAAGCTGGCCGCGATGTGTGGATGGCCGATGTGGCCGACAAGCAAGCCACCACCTGCGAGCCAGAGTGGGTGGACGCTGAGCACCCCTTGTTCTTGTTGTACACCTCGGGCTCAACCGGCAAACCGAAAGGCGTGCAGCACAGCACTGGCGGTTATTTGTTGCATGCCGCATTGACCACCAAGTGGACCTTCGACTTGAAGCAAGACGATGTCTTCTGGTGCACTGCCGACATCGGCTGGGTCACAGGCCACAGCTACATCACTTATGGCCCATTGGCTTTGGGTGGCACCGAGATCGTGTTCGAAGGCGTGCCCACCTACCCTGACGCGGGTCGCTTCTGGAAGATGATTCAAGACCACAAAGTCTCGATTTTCTACACCGCCCCCACGGCCATTCGCTCGCTCATCAAGGCCGCAGAAGCCAACGATGCTGTTCACCCCAAGAGCTACAACTTGTCGAGCCTGCGTTTGCTGGGCTCGGTGGGTGAGCCCATCAACCCTGCCGCATGGGAGTGGTACTACCAGCACGTGGGCGGCAGCCGTTGCCCCATCGTGGACACCTTCTGGCAAACCGAAACCGGTGGCCACATGATCACCCCTTTGCCCGGCGTGACCCCCATGGTGCCCGGCTCTTGCACCTTGCCTTTCCCCGGTATTCAGGCGGCCATCGTCAGCGAAACTGGCGAAGACATGCCCAATGGCCAAGGCGGTATCTTGGTCGTGAAGCGCCCATGGCCTTCCATGATTCGCAACATCTGGGGCGACCCTGAGCGTTTCAAAAAGTCTTACTACCCCGATGACTTCAAGGGCAAGTACTACTTGGCGGGCGATGGTGCGATCCGTGACGAAAAAACCGGCTACTTCACCATCACCGGCCGCATTGACGACGTGTTGAACGTGTCGGGTCACCGCATGGGCACCATGGAAATCGAATCGGCCTTGGTCAGCTGCACCGAGTTGGTGGCCGAAGCCGCCGTGGTGGGTCGGCCAGACGACACCACCGGCGAAGCCATCTGCGCGTTTGTGGTGTTGAAGCGTTCTTTGCCCAACACCGACGAGGGCAAGGCCATCGCCAAGCAATTGCGCGACCATATTGCCAAAGAAATTGGTCCCATCGCCAAGCCCAAAGACATTCGCTTCGGTGAAAACTTGCCCAAGACCCGTTCTGGCAAGATCATGCGTCGCCTGTTGCGTTCCTTGGCCAAAGGCGAAGAGATCACGCAGGACATCTCGACGCTCGAAAACCCAGCGATCTTGGGCCAATTGGGTCAAGCTTATTGATGGGCTGACCGGGGCTTTCGCCTCAGACAAAAAGCGCCGCTTGCGGCGCTTTTTTCATTTTTGAGCCGGACGACTCAAGGCAGGTGTTTTTTGATGAACAATGTTCCTTGTTGGCCACTTTGCTTGGTCGCAGCCTGACCCCTCTCTCTTCGTCCTTTTTTGCCAATGTCTGCGCTTGCCCCTTCCTCATCCTTGACGCCAGGGTTCCTTGTCTTGCACGGCAACCGGTCCGAGGATTTGGCTCAAACCGTGATCGCTTGGCAAAGCGGCCACCCCTTGGCGCCACTTGAAGAAGAAGTCATTTTGGTCCAGAGCAGCGGCATGGCCGAGTGGTTCAAGATGGCACAGGCCCAGCAGTTGGGCGTGTGTTCTGCCGCCAAGGTCGAATTGCCAGGGCGATTTGTCTGGCGCGCTTACCGACAGGTGTTGGGTTCGCAAGCCGTGCCCCGCGAGTCTCCACTCGACAAACTGCCCATGACCTGGCGACTGATGCAGTTGTTGCCCAGCTTGTTGGCACAGCCCGCATTTGGCCCCATGGCCCGCTACCTCAGCCCGGACAGCTTGTTGATCCCCACTGAGGTGCCGCTGAACGATGAGACCCGTTGGTTGCAACTGGCCAGCCAGTTGGCCGATTTGTTTGACCAATACCAAAACTACCGCACCGACTGGCTGCAGCACTGGGCTGAGGGCGAAGACGTGCTGATCGACCCGCAAGGGCAACAGGTGGCCCTGCCCAGTGAGCAGCTTTGGCAACCCATTTTGTGGCGCGCTTTGCTCGGCACCCTGAGCCCCGAACAGCGCAGCACCACGCGCCCCGAATTGCACCGCCAAGTGTTGGCGCGGTTGCTTGTGGGCGGCAGTTTTGCCGATCGGCTGCCACGTCGCGTGGTGGTGTTTGGCATGAGCCACATGCCGGGTGCTTTTTTAGAAACCTTGGCTGCGCTGGCTCGCCACAGTCAGGTGATTTTGGCCGTGCCCAATCCCTGCCGTTATTACTGGGGCGACATCATGGATGGGCGCGAACTTTTTCGCACCCAGCGGCAGCGTCAGGCACGGCGTGAGGGCAGCGCAGCCAAGCCTGTTGATTTGCAAGACATGCACTTGCATGCCCATCCTTTGTTGGCCGCTTGGGGCAGGCAGGGGCGTGATTTTGTGCGGCAACTTGATGCGTTTGACGATGCCGTGGCCACTCAGCAAGCGTTCCCCTCGTTGCGCATTGACTTGTTTGACGAAGCCATAGAAACAGCGGACACCCCCATGCTCACGCGGGTGCAGCAGCGCATCCGCGATCTAGAGCCCTTGAACCAGCGCCACGACGATGCGCCCTTGTCGGCCGATGACCGTTCGGTGGTGTTTCATGTGGCGCACAGTCCGGTGCGCGAACTCGAAGTGCTGCACGACCAATTGCTTGACCTGTTGGCGCAGTCGCCAAAGGCAGCCCCATCAAAGCCCTTGCAGCCGCGCGACATCGTGGTCATGGTGCCCGATGTGCAGAACATGGCGGCGGCCATTCGGGCCGTGTTTGGGCAATATCCGCGGCACGACAAGCGCTTTATTCCGTTTGATATTGCCGATTTGAGTGCCAAGACCAGCAGCCCCTTGGTGCAATCGGTGGTTTGGTTGCTCGAGTTGCCCGCACACCGCTGCGGTCTGAGCGAGTTGGTCGATTTGCTCGAGGTGCCAGCCGTGGCACAGCGCTTTGGCATTGAGGCCGAAAAACTGCCTCAACTCACCCAGTGGATGACCGGTGCAGGCATTCGTTGGGGCTTGCACAGCGCCCAGCGCGAGCAACTGGGTTTGGCCGCCTGCGGTGAGCAAAACAGCGCGTGGTTTGGTTTGCAGCGCATGTTGTTGGGCTATGCGGCGGGCGTTATCGATGCCGGGGCTGAGGCCGAAGGTTGGCAAGGCATTGAGCCGTATGTTGAAGTGGGCGGACTGGATGCCGCTTTGGCGGGCAGCTTGGCGCACCTGTTGCAGACTCTGAATGACTGGTGGCAGCACAGCCAAAGCGTGCACACGCCCCAGGCGTGGTGTGACCATGCGCGGTGGCTGTTGGCGTCGATGTTCAAGTCGGCTGACGAAGCCGACACCCTGGCCTTGGCGGCTTTGCACGACGCATTGCCCACTTGGCAAAGAGCCTGCGAGCAAGCCGGATTGACCTTGTCCGTCGGTTTGGCGGCTTTGCAACAAGGCTGGATGGATGCCCTGCAAGAACCCAGCTTGAACCAGCGATTCAGAGCCGGTGGTGTGACTTTTTGCACCCTCATGCCCATGCGTGCCATTCCGTTTGAGGTGGTGTGTCTGCTGGGCATGAACGATGGCGACTATCCCCGCCGCACCCACCGCAGCGATTTCGATTTGATGGGTCAGCGCCACATGTTCCGGCCGGGTGACCGGTCGAGACAGCACGACGATCGCCAGCTCATGTTGGAGGCATTGTTGTCGGCTCGCAGAACCCTCTACATCAGCTGGACCGGCCGCAGTGTGCGCGACAACAGTGCGCAACCGCCTTCGGTGCTGGTGTCGCAATTGCGGGACTACATCGCCGCTGCTTGGGGTGACGCTGCCTTGCAAACCCGTACCACTGAGCACCCATTGCAGCCCTTTAGCCGACGCTACTTTGAGACCGCCAGCCCGACGACTTCAGGGGCTTTGAAAACCTATGCGCGTGAGTGGCGACAAGCCCACGTTGACAGCACAGATAACGCTGCGGTAGCTGGCTCGGCCGGCACCTTGCCAACCCCATTGGCATCTTTTATGGGTGCATCTTTTATGGCTGCATCGTCTTTGGCTGCGTCGTCAGAGCAGGCTTCACGGCCTCTGCAAAACGTCATGCCCGAAGTGTCTGCACCGCTCGATGTTCAGAGCTTGGTGCGGTTTTTCAAAAATCCCGTGTCGGCTTATTTCAAAGAGCGCTTGGGGGTGGCCTTTTGGCGCACAGACGAAGAACCCGGCGACACCGAGGTGTTCAGCTACGACGGCTTAGAAAATTTCCAATTGGTGAAGGACCAAATCCGCGATTGGCCTGCACCGATGCATGCCCAAGATTTGGCTGCGACCATTCAACGCCAGTTGGATGCATTGCAACGCGCCGGTGGTCTGCCGATGCAGGGGCTCGGCCACCTCAAAAAAATGGAACTTCAGGGGACCCTGGGGGCCATGGCCCAAGCTTGGGCAGAGGTGGGGCAAGAGTTTGCGTTGCCCGCAGATCGCGTGGCGCTGGGCTTCAGTCACTCTGGTGTTGAGGTGCGCGATTGGCTCGATGGTCTTTGCCAAAACGAGTTGGGCGAGCGCACTTGGGTGCTGCTGGAGCCCGGAAAAATCACCACCGGCGGCAAACAATGTTTGCCTCTGAAAGACAAGTTGTTGCGGCCATGGTGGTTGTCTCTTTTGGCCGCCGCCAGTGGCCATGCTTTGCAGGGTCGCGTGGTGGGGCAAGACGGGACGCTGAAAATTTTGCCCATGGATGCAGCACCTGCACGCGAGGTGCTGGATCTTTTGCTTTCGGTTTGGCTGCAAGGCCAGCAGACCCCTTTGTCCTTGCCGCTCAAGACAGCCTTGGCGATGGCAGCCGGAGACTTTTCGGATGACCCCGCGGCACACGCAAAAATGTTGCAAGAGGCTGAGAAATTTTATGACGGCGACGAGGGCTATGGCGAGAACAGGGGCGAGGTGACAGACATGTGCCTGGCGCGCGTCTTTCCAGATTTCGATGCGTTGCTTGAAGCCCAAACGCCTTGGGGCCAAAACCTGCAGTCGTTGGCGTTGCAGGTTTACGGGCCGCTGTGCAAGTGGGCTGATCAATGTGTGACGGCAGTAGCTCATGCCAAGGACCCGCAAGCCACTGCAAAAGGGGAGTCGGCACATGACTGAACCTTTGGAACAAGCCGATAAGACCACGTCGATGTCGATGTCGTTGCCATTGCCATTGCCATTACCACTCAACGCATTGCAGTTTCCCCTGTGGGGCTCGCGATTGATTGAGGCCAGCGCGGGCACCGGCAAAACTTGGACGATTGCCGCCTTGTATGTCCGGTTGGTGTTGGGCCACGGCAGTGACGCAACCCGATTTGCGCGGCCCTTGATGCCGGCCGACATTTTGGTGATGACTTTCACCCGCGCGGCCACCCGTGAGTTGTCCGAGCGCATTCGGGCCCGCTTGCTCGAGGCTGCTCGCTGTTTCAGAGGCGAGGCGCAACCTCGGCCCGATGACCGCTTTTTGCGCGATTTGTTGGCTTCGTACACCGATGCATCCATGCTGAAGCAAGATGCTTGGCGCTTGTCGATGGCGGCTGAATGCATGGACGAGGCCAGCGTGCACACCATCGACGCTTGGTGTCAGCGCATGTTGCGTGACCATGCCTTTGACAGTGGCAGTTTGTTTGACGAAGAGTTGGTGGCCGATGAGCAAGCCTTGCTGACCCAAGCGGTGCAAGACTATTGGCGGCAACAGTGTTACAGCCTTTCGCCACAAGACTTGCCAGATTTGCTCGCCATATGGCCGACGGTGGAGCGCTTGGAGTCGGATGTCAAAGGCCTGCTGGGCAAAGTGCCCGATGACGCTGCGTTGTCCAGTGCCAGCTTGGCCGATGTTTTGACACGAAGCAAAAACGAGCATCGTCGCCAATTGCAAGCGCTGCAACAGACATGGCGTGAGCACGTCCAAGTCATGCACAGCTTTGTGTTGTCGCAAGACCCACCCAAAGCACATGGTTGGGTGGGCACCCAATTTTCGATCACCCGCCTCACGGGTTGGCTGAACAAACTGCAAGCTTGGGCCGAAGGCCTTGATGAATCGGTCGAGCCCAATTTGGGCATGGGCTGGACCCGCATGACGCTCAAAGGTTTGGCTGAGATGCGCCAAGACGGCTTGGCCGCCGGTGTGGCGGCATGCATGAGTAACAGCCAAACCGCGGTGTTTGAGGCATTTGCTGAATTGCCGGGCATCTTGCAGCAACTTTCTGGCCCTGCAAGCCTTGTGCGCCAACATGCCGCACTGCGGGTGGCGCAGCGTTTGCGCTTGCTCAAGCGCAAGCAAGGCACATTTGGTTTTTCAGACCTGCAAGAGCGCTTAGACGCTGCACTTCAGGGCCCCCATGCAGCCAGCCTGCGACACCGCATTGCACAGCAATACCCGGTGGCCTTGATCGATGAATTTCAAGACACGGCGCCCATTCAATACCGCATCTTTGATGCGATTTACCAAACGGCCCACAACAGCCCTGAGCACGCCTTGCTCATGATTGGCGATCCGAAGCAGTCGATTTATGGTTTTCGGGGGGCGGACATTTACAGCTACCTGAAAGCGCGTGCGGCCACTGAAGGGCGGCACTATGCCTTGTCGATCAATTACCGGTCTACCCAAGCGCTGGTCAATGCTGTCAACCATGGCTTTGCGCATGCGGAAGCGCAACAGGTGGGTGGCGCTTTCCAGTTGAAGTCTGAGTCGGGTCACAACCCATTGCCATTTGTAGCGGTTGAAGCGAAAGGCCGAAACGAAAAGTGGGTCGCTTCAGCGGGGGACATGCCCGCCATCACCTTGGTGCATGAGTTGGACATGTTGTCGTCGGGCGTATCGCGCAAGCGCTTTGCTGCGCGGTGTGCCGAGCAAATTGCCACTTGGTTGAACGATGCCCGCAACGGCTTTGCGCAAGCCGATGGCACCTTGCAGCGTTTGCGACCCCAAGACATTGCCGTGTTGGTGCCCACTGGCAGAGAAGCTTTGGCGGTGCAACGGGCCTTGCAAATGCGCCAGATCACCTCGGTGTTTTTGTCTGATAAAGATTCGGTTTATCAAAGCGATGAAGCGCGCGATTTGGTGCATTGGCTTCGCGCTGTGGCTGCGCCACAAGACGTGTCCTTGGTGCGCGCTGGCTTGGCCTTGGCCAGTGTGGGCTTGCCACTGGCTGAACTGATGCGATTGGCCACTGACGACGAAGCCTTTGACGCGCAAGTCGAAGCCTTGCGCCAGTTGCGTCAGACTTGGCAGAGCCAAGGGGTGCTGGCCATGCTGCGGCAAACGCTGCACCGATTTGGCTTGGCGGCCCGATGGTTGGCGCAAAGTGGTGGCGAGCGCAGCCTGACCCATTTTTTACACTTGGCCGAATTGCTGC
>JACCDS010703551.1_pt1 | contig 16013 bp, 8 predicted proteins | sample 7446441 | NCBI WGS metagenome assembly JACCDS01 (sample SAMN15323445, study PRJNA562643) | freshwater metagenome | isolation source: river surface water | place: USA:Blue River Watershed | collected 2017-08-17
AGTATGCGCCGGAGCTGGAGCAGTTCTGGTTTGATACCTACGGGCATGTCGCTAAAACACGTGAGCCCCTTACCTTTGAAAGCTACGCCAACACCTTCGAGCGATGGTTTGACGTCAAGGCTGTGCCAGTGGGCGACCCCTCGGAGAGACAGTTAGGCGTCTTTTTCAATGACGTGACAGCTAGGCGCAACGCACAGGAGCGCCTGCAGGTCAGTGAGGCGCTTGCCCGCGAGAATATTGAGCGCGTCCAGCTCGCATTGGCAGCAGGTGCGATCATCGGCACCTGGCATTGGCACGTACTGACTGATCGTTTCACCGTGGACAAAGCATTTGCCGAAGCCTTTGGGCTTGACCCTGCACTTGGGTTCAAAGGGCTTAGCCTTGAGCAAATTATTGCGACTGTTCACCCAGATGATCGAGAGGGCGTTATTGCTGCAATCGACGACGTATTTGCCCGAGGAGGAGCTTTTTCCCATCAGTACCGCGTAAAGCGTACGGATGGGAAATATTACTGGATTGAGGCGAATGGGCGTGTCGAGCTGGCCGACGATGGCACCGCGCTGAACTTCCCAGGGGTGCTGATCGATGTTGAGGAGCGTCGAGCGCTCATGGATGAGCGAGACCGTGCGACCGCGGCGCTAAGATCGCTTAACGATACCCTGGAACAGCGCGTTGCGGAACGTACCGCAGACCTGATGAAGGCTGAGGAAAAACTGCGCCAGTCGCAAAAAATGGAAGCGGTTGGTCAGCTTACGGGTGGCCTGGCTCACGATTTCAACAATCTGCTGGCAGGGATCTCCGGGTCTTTGGAAATGATGGCTGTGCGCATCGCTCAAGGCCGAGTGGCAGAGCTGGAAAAGTATATTCTGACGGCCCAGGGCGCTTCCAGGCGCGCCGCTGCGCTGACGCACCGTCTCTTGGCGTTTTCCCGTAGGCAAACGCTCGATCCGCGCCCCACCGACGTGAATACGCTGCTGGAGGGCATGGCCGAGCTCATACAGCGTACGGTAGGCCCGAGTATCACGCTCGAGACTGTCGGAGCGACTGATATCTGGCCGGTGAAGGTCGACGCTAGCCAACTTGAAAACGCGCTGCTCAATCTGTGCATCAACGCCCGCGACGCAATGCCCAGCGGGGGGCGAATAAAGATTGAAACGGCCAACCGCTGGATGGACCGTGAAGTTGCTCGAACCCATGATCTCACCGAAGGGCAGTACCTTGCCTTGAGCGTCACCGACACGGGTGTGGGCATGACGCCCGAGGTGATCGCCAAGGCCTTCGACCCATTTTTTACGACGAAACCGATAGGGCATGGCACGGGCCTGGGTCTGTCGATGATCTATGGTTTCGCGAAACAGTCAGGTGGACAGGCACGTATCCGCTCCGAAGTGGGTGTCGGGACGACCCTGACTCTCTATCTCCCACGATACTTCGGCAGCGTGGACGCAGCGCGCGAGGAGCTCTATTCCAGTGCCGTGGAGCTTTCAGAACGCGGCGAAACGATACTCGTCGTCGATGATGAGCCGACGATTCGCATCCTGTTGGTCGAGGCGTTGAGCGAGCGAGGCTACTCGGTGATCGAGGCAGCTGATAGCGTTGCTGGCCTCAAGGTGCTGCGCTCTGATGTTCATATCGATCTGCTGATCAGCGATGTAGGTCTTCCTGGCGGTATGAATGGGCGGCAGATGGCTGATGCCGGCCGAGAGCTTCGCCCAGGTCTCAAAACACTTTTCATAACCGGGTACGCAGCAAATGCTGCCATCGGGGACGGGCATCTGCAGCCAGGGATGCAGGTGATAACCAAGCCATTCTCAGTGGACTCACTCACCACAAGGGTTCAAGAGCTAATAGATGCAGAATAGCCTGACGTCACCATGAGTTAAGGACAAAGTCCTCGCACTTACTTTTGCATACTGGACGTCCGATTATTGGTCGGTAGTGTTAAGCAGGGCGAGATGGGGGAAAAGATCTGGTTGCTTCGCTAGGACTCGTAAGGTCGATTCGAGGTCAGCCAGGATGAGCGCTTTCAGCTGGACGTTGTTGTATTGATCTGTGCTGAGTGTTCGGGTGGCCAAAACTGAATATTCATATATAAATAGGCACTTGCTAATGCGTTGTGAGTGAAATGCAGAGATTGTGCGTCGTCAGGGCTGTAGGGGAGATGGGGCAGAGGGGGCGAGTCAGGCTGATAGTAGCCAGGTATGCGATCTTCTCTGGATGCTCGATCACCAAGATGTGAACGTGCTCAGCTGTGTAACGACATATAGGATAGCAATCGATCAGTTTCCCTTTTTACCACGGCATAACATTCGCAACTCAGTTGTTCCAGTTGTTTGCGATTAAGCACCGTAATGTGACCACGGCTGTATTTGATCACCCCCTGGCGTTGCAGCTTGCCAGCCGCCTCAGTAACACCCTCGCGGCGTACGCCGAGCATGTTGGCAATCAATTCCTGGGTCATTGTCAGTTGGTTACCGGGCAGGCGATCGAGTGACAACAACAGCCAGCGGCATAGCTGCTGGTCAATCGAATGATGGCGGTTACACACCGCGGTCTGCGACATCTGGGTGATCAGGGCCTGGGTGTAGCGCAGCATCAGCACCAGAAACTCGCCATGGCGATTGAATTCTTCCTTCAGGCGCGGTGCCGGCAGGCGATAGGCATAGCCACCACTTTGCACCACCGCACGGCTTGGGGTGCTCTCACCGCCCATGAATAGCGAGATGCCCACCAGCCCTTCGTTACCGACCACGGCAATTTCCGCGCAGGCACCATTTTCCATGACATTGAGCAGGGAGACGATGGAATCGGTGGGGAAATACACATGACGCACGGATTCCCCGGACTCATAGAGCACTTGCCCGAGCGGCAGGGAGACGTGCTCCAGGTGTGAAAAGAGCCTCTGCTGGACTTCGCCAGGCAAAGCAGCCAACAAGTGGTTCTGCTGCGGCATGTAGTCGTCGGGCATGGAATCCCTTGGCAATTTATTCTAATTAACCCTTCACTATACGCTTCGCAAACGCCTGGCTCGGTTCGTTGCCGCACATAGTCGTCCAGGTGCCTTGCCGCAGGCTGTCGATGCTGATCAGATCCTGGCCCCTGTCGAACAAGCGCTGATAACACTTGAGCTGGTTTGATGAGGCGTGAACGTGGGTGATGGTCGCCGAGTCGTCCGGGCGGACGTCGCGACGAGTGACCCGGATGATGTTGCCCGAACTCTGTGCGACGACGAAGTAGGCAGCGAGCATGGCGATCTCCTGGGCAGGTTGTCGGTCAGGTAGTGCGGTGCCGCTCGAAGAAACTCACGACCTGCTTGCGTGCTTCATCGTGCGTCATGTCGCAGCGGCTGTGGATCAGCGTGGTGAGCTTGTCCAGATCGCCGCCAGACTTGAGCAGTTCGTTGCGCGTGAGTTCGTGCCAGATGATATGCGCCGGCCCTACCAACCGCTTCCATTTCCCTTCGATGATCGTGCTCAATGGTCTGTCCATTGTCGTTCCTCGTGCCTTATCGCGTTAGGGGGCCTGCTGTGAGTGTCCATCCAGCGCCCGTCGTGTGCCAGGATCTGGTCTGGCCATTGAATCTCTACCCGATGCTCCACGCCGTCATCGATCAAGGTAATGCTGTCGCCCTGCAGCAGTGTGCCATCCAGGTGCACGGTCGCATCGCCTGACGCATTACAAAACAGGACGATTCGGTAGGTCGCGGAGCCAAAGCGGTAGCGCAGGCTGAATCCGCGCCAGCCCGCCGGCAGTACCGGCTGCATGCGCAACTGCGTACCGCTGCGCTGCAGACCGAGCAGTGACTCGACGATCAGCCGGTACATCCAACCGGCCGAGCCGGTGTACCAGCTCCACCCGCCACGGCCTTCATGCGGCGGCATGCCGTAGACATCGGCGGCCACCACATAGGGCTCGACCTTGTAAGTGGCGATGGCCACGGCGCTGTTGCCGTGGCTGACCGGGTTGATCAGGTGCAGCAGCTCCCACGCCCGGGCGCTGTCGCCCAGTTCGGCGAAGGCCATGCTTGCCCACACCGCCGCGTGGGTGTACTGGCCGCCATTCTCGCGCACGCCGGGCACATAGCCCTTGATGTAGCCGGGGTCGAGAACGCCTTGGTCGAACGGTGGCGCAAGCAGCTGCACCAGGCCGATGTCGCGGCGCAGCAGATGCCGTTCCAGTGAGTCCATGGCAGTGCGTCGGCGCCCGTCGGGGGCCGCGCCGGAAAGCACCGACCAGCTCTGGGCGATGGAGTCGATGCGGCACTCGTCGTTGCCCGTCGAGCCCAAAGGCGTGCCATCGTCGAAATAGGCGCGGCGATACCAGTCGCCATCCCAGGCGTGGGCGTCGAGGCTCAGCCTCAAGGCATCGGCCTGTTCGTCGCAGCGCCTGGCGAACTCGGCGTCACCGTTGAGCAATGCGGTGGTGGCGAAGCGACGCAGCACGTCGTAGCCGAAGAAACCCAGCCACACGCTTTCGCCTTTGCCCCCTTCGCCGACGCGGTTCATGCCGTCATTCCAATCGGCATGCCCCATCAGCGGCAGGCCGTGAGCGCCCCGTGCCAGGCTGTGTTCGATGGCCCTGACGCAATGCTGGTAAAGGGTTTCGCGCAGGGGAGAATGGTTCGGCAGGTCGTAATAGGATTCCTCGCCGCTGTTTAGCAAGCGGCCTTCCAGGTAACCCACGGTTTCCGCGAGCACACTGTGATCGCCGCTGACCTGCACATAGCGGCTGGTCGCCTGGGCCAGCCACAGGTAGTCGTCGGAGCAGCCGGTACGCACACCACGATCCAGCGGCGGGTGCCACCAATGCTGCACATCACCCTCGACGAACTGGTGGGCGGCGCACAGCAGCAGGTGCTGACGAACCGCAGCCGGATCGGCATGCAGCATGGCCATGCTGTCCTGCAATTGATCACGAAAGCCGAAGGCGCCGCCGGACTGGTAATAACCGCTGCGAGCCCAGAAGCGGCAGGCGATTACCTGATACATCAGCCAGCCATTGACCAGCACATCCACGGCCGGCTCCGGGGTTTCGATCTGAACCTTGCCCAAGGTGTCCTGCCAATGGTCGCGTACGCGCTCCAGCTCGGCCTTGGCGACGTTGCTGCCGCGCATGCGCTGCACCAGACGCGAGGCGGTCCTGGCATCCTGCGCAGCCCCCAGTCGGAAGGTCACGCTGCGTTGCTCGTCGGCAGCCAGCTGCAGATCGACGCGCAACGCAGCGCACGGGTCGAGCCCCGGCCCGCTGCGCCCTGACAGGTGCGGCTGCGCCATGGCTGCAGGAGCGCTCAGGTTGCCGTTACGGCCGATGAAATCGCAGCGGCCGGCGGTGCTGCTGGCCAGCGGTGCATCGACATCGAAGAAAGCCACACGGCCAGGGAATTCGATGGAGTAGGCATTGCGCGCGAACAGTGCACCACTGTTCGGATCAGCCTCGCTGACCACATGCATGGCCGATTTTTCCCGCAGATCACCCAGTACCCAGGCCACGTAGCCGGTGACCGACAGGCGCCGTGCTCGGCCGGAGACATTGTGGATTTTCAGGTGCGAGAACTTCACCGGATCCTGCAGCGATACGTAGACCCACAGCTCGCTGCGGATCCCGCCCTCCTCGTGCTCGAAGACGCTGTAGCCGAAACCGTGGCGGGTCACGTATGCGCCCTTGCCGGGGCGCGGCAGTGGGGTTGGCGACCAGTAATGGCCGCTGTCTTCATCGCGCAGGTAGATGGCCTCGTCGCCCGGGTCGCTGACCGGATCGTTACGCCACGGTGTAAGGCGGAATTCGTGGGCGTTTTCATGCCAGGTGTAGGCGCTGCCACTTTCGGAAATGACGCTGCCGAAGTTCGGGTTGGCCAGCACGTTGACCCAGGGTGCCGGCGTGGGCTGACCGGCTCGGCAATGAATGACGTACTCCTTGCCGTCGGCGCTGAAACCACCATGAGGGTTGCTGAGAATCAGCGACGAATCAGCCACTGCAACCGCTACGGCCGGTACCGGCCTGGGTAGCAGGCTGGCATCGAAGGCCGGCAGAGCGGGCTCTGCACGGCGCCGATGAATCTGTTCGGCAAGGCTGCCGCGCTCGTCGCTGAGCACCAGGTGGGCTACGGCCAGCATTAGCACGCGGTCTTCGTTGGAAAGTTGCTGGGCGGGGCGCACAAAAATGCCGCCAGGCCTGTCCAGCAGATGCGCCTCGCTGCCCGAGGCGACCAGGCCCATGATCGCGTCCTGCAGATCCTGGCGGTAACCGGCCTGGTCTTCGTTCCAGATCACCAGGTCGACGATCATGCCCTTGTGCCGCCAATAGGCGTGGGCCTGTACCAGTTGGCGCACCAGGTCGATATGCGCGGTCGCGGAAATCTGCAGCAGCACGATGGGCCGGTCGCCGGAAATCGCCTGGCCCCACAGGCCGCTCTGGTTGCGCTGGTTGGCAGCCAGCACGCTTGGAGCAGCGCGCAGCGAAGGGTTGGTATAGATGATCGACGCAGCCATCTGCTCGAACAGGCGGGCATCGGCATGGGAGGTGTTGAGTTGGCGCAGCAGCACCTGGCTGTGGGTCCAGGCCAGGTCGAAGACACGGTCGGCCAGGTGCCGATCACGGTACTTGTTGATCAGCTGCAGGCAACCGTCACGGCTGTCACTGACGCCTGTTACCAGGTCGATGGTGGCGGTCTGGCCTGGATCCAGGGTGATCCGACAGCGGATCGCCACGATGGGGTCGAGTACCGCCCCGGCCGTGCCGGACAGCGCCTCGGTGTCCATCGCCGCAGGGTGTGTCAGGTTGCGCCCGCGACCGATAAAGCGGGCCCGATCGGTTTCATAGGAGATCGCCGTGATGTCCACCTCATGCGCCGCCAGCAGATGGCAGAGCCACGGCACCTTCTCTTCGCTGGAACGGGGCCGCCGGCTGCACAGGATCGCCTGCAATGGAGTGAGCAATTCACTCTGTACGAACAGTTTGCTGAAGGCAGGATGCAGGGCGTCGCTGAGGGCCGGAGCCAGGACCACCTCTGCGTAGCTGGTGAGTTCCAGGGTGCGACGCTGCGCACCTCGGTTGCTGATATGCAGGCGCCGCAGTTCGATGTCGTCCTCAGGGGAAACGACGATCTCGGTGTGGGCATCGAAGTCCCGTTCTCGCACGCGAAATTCGGCTCGGGCGTCGGTGAAGATCGCTTCGAAGCTTTGTGTCGCGCGCAAGGTCGGCTGGTGCGCCGAGGACCAGAAATCACCGCTGTCGACGTCACGCAGGTAGCAGAAGGTACCGGTGTTGTCGCAGGTAATGTCCTCGTGCCAACGGGTGACCGCCATATCGTCGCACCGGCTGTAGCCACCGCCGGCATTGCTGATCATCACGTGGTAACGGCCGTTGGAAAGCAGTTGCACGGCCGGATGCCGGCGCCCCGGATCGGTGTAGACCCGCAGCTTGTTCTCGTTGACCCGGGCGACCTTGCCTTCCAGCGACGCATTGGCGGTGTGCAGGTACTGCGCGGCGCTTTTCGGCACCCGCTCCTGCAGCAGCAGGGCGGTGGCCTGGAATTGCGGATCGGCCTCGAAGCGGCGCTGCATAGAGCGACCCTGCAGCACATGGGTCAGCGACAGCAGGCTCATGCCCTGATGGTGGGCCATGAAGGACTGAATAACGGTCGCGCTCTGCCCCGGTGGCAGTCGGGCGCTGGTGAAGTCGATGGCTTCGTACAGACCGTATCGGCCTGCCATGCCCATGTCGGCCAGGCGCTGGAGATTCTTGCAGGCCGCCTCGGGGGCGACCATCAGGGCCAATACCGAAGCATAAGGCGCCATCACCACGTCTTCGCCAAGCCCGCGTTTGAGACCCAGGCCGGGCACGCCGAAGGCTCGGTACTGATAGTTCAGTTGTGCGTCCAGGGTGCTGTAGCCGGACTCGGATACGCCCCACGGCAGGCCCAGTTGCTGGCCGTATTCGATCTGCCGCGCGACCGCGGCGCGACAGGTCTGGTCGAGCAGGGTGTCGGCATAGCTGGGCATGACCAACATCGGCATCAGGTACTCGAACATCGAGCCGGTCCAGGACAACAGCACGGGAACCCCGCCATTGCTGGTCAACAAACGGCCCAGGGTGAACCAGCTTTCCTGAGGAAGCTGCCCCTGGGCGATGACCACGTAATTGGTCAGCCGCGCTTCCGAGGCCAGCAGGTCGTAGTAGGCGCCATCCAGACGCTGGTCATCGGCGTTGTAACCAATGGCCAGCAGTTCGCGTTGCGCGTCGTACAGGAAGGTGAAGTCCATGTCCGCCAGCTCGGCCGCCAGATCCGCCAGGCGCAGCGCCGTGGCGATGCGTTCGCTGGCGTGGGCGATCACAGCGCGTACCTGGGCCTGCTCGGCAGTCGGCCATTGCGCTCCATCGAGCTGCGCCAGCTCATGCCAGCTGCCCGAGGCTGGAGGGTCGCCGGGCAGGGTCAGGCAAGCCAGTTCGTCATGCAGATCCTGGCAATGGGCGAGCAGTGCCTGGCGCCAGTAATCGGCCTCGACAGCCGCTGACAGAGCGGATCGCAGCCCCTGGGCCAGAGCGATCAGGCGCTGCAGGACGGCGCTGATATCAGACAGGCTCTCGGCTTCGAGAGCCGGTGCCGGGGCAAGTTCGCTGAAGGCTTCATCGAGCAAGTGCTCGTCCAGGCCGCTGGCCAGCAGTGCTTCATGCAGCACGCCAAGGCTGTCGGCCACGCCTCGGCGCCAGTTCGGGCTGAGCAATGCTGCGTTCGGCAACTCGTACAGGCCTGGCCGCAACGTCAGTAGCAGGCCGGCCAGGTTGCCGCTGTCTACGGTGGAAACGTAGCGTGGCGGCAGCGGGTGCAGCGTCTGGGTGTCGTACCAGTTGTAGAAGTGGCGGCGATGGCGCTCCAGCCGCGACATGCTGGTCAGGGCGTTATCCAGCCGCGCGAGCAGGCGGCCGCCACTGAGATAGGCGAAGTCGTGAGCGGCCAGGTGCGACAGCAACGCCATGCCCATGTTGGTCGGCGATGTTCGGTGGGCGGTCACCGCCGTTGGCCGCTCCTGAATGTTGTCCGGTGGCAGCCAGTTGTCCGCAGGGCCCACATGATCGTCGAAGAAGGCCCAGGTCCTGCGCGCCAGGCGACGTAGAAACTGCTGATCCTCGAGCGATGGTGCATAGGCGACATAGACCGCCGTCCTGCTCAGCCAGAAGGCGATGGCAGGCGCCAGCAGCCAGGCCAGCAGGAAGGGCATGGCGATGGCCAGCACCACGGGCTGACCAGACAGCAGTACGGCGACGGCGACCGCCAGCAGCGGCGCGACCCACATCAGCCGGTACAAGCCCGGCAGGTCGTTGCGACTGCTGCGCTCCACTTCTCGCGAAGGGTTCCATTGCAACAGGCGGCGCTGGCTGATCGTCATGCGCCACAGGGTACGAGCGATCGCATCCAGGCTGCTGAAGGCTTCGAAGGGCAGCCACGCCAAAGTCAGCAACGCACGACTGAAGTCCTGGGCCGCATCGCGAAGGGTGACCTTCAGGTGCTGACCGAGGTTGATGTCGTGGGCTTTGTGCAGCAACGCCAACAGGGTACTGATCAGTGGCTGGGCGATGATCAGCAGGAACACACCCAGGCTCCACAGCAGTGGCTGGGTGGTGGCGAACCAGCCCCACAGCAGCATGCACAGAAAGGCCGCCGGCTCCAGGCTGCGGCGCAGATTATCGACGATCTTCCAGCAGGCAAGATCGGTCAGACGGTTGCGCTCCAGGCCGCCGCCGGATTTCGGTGTCCAGGGCATCAGCCAGGGCAACAGCTGCCAGTCTCCGCGAATCCAGCGATGCCGGCGCTTGGCATTGGCGCTGTAGCGCGCCGGGTGTTCCTCGTACAGCTGTACGTCGCTGATCAGCCCAGAGCGGGCGTAACAGCCCTCGATCAGGTCGTGACTGAGAATGCAGTTGTCGGGAAAGCAGCCCTGCAGCGCCTGCTCGAAAGCGTCCACGGCGTAGATACCCTTGCCGATGAACGAGCCGTTGCCGAACAGATCCTGGTACACGTCGGATACAGAACGGGTGTAAGGGTCCACCCCCGCATCGCTGCCAAACAGTTGCGCGTAAGTGGAGCGGGCGATGCTCGGCAGGCTGATGCCCACACGCGGTTGCAGGATGGCATACCCACTGACAATGCGATTGTGCTGCGGGTCGAAGCGTGCCTGGTTGAGCGGGTGGCAGATGGCGCCGAGGAGCTGCCGAGCCACATCGCGTGGCAGCTGGGTGTCAGTGTCCAGCACGATGACGTATTCGATCCTCGGCAGCGCGTCGATATCGCCGACGATGAGGGAAAACCGCTTGTGGCCATGACCTCGCAACAGGGCATTGAGCTCGGCGATCTTGCCACGTTTGCGCTCATGGCCCATCCAGCGTTGCTCGGTGGCGTTCCAGCGTCGTGGCCGATGCAGCAGGAAGAAGCGCGACGCAGCCGTTTCGGGGTATTTCAGGTTGAGCGCTGCGACCGCCAGGCTGGCTTGTTGCAGCAGGGGCGCATCGCCGTCAAGCACCTCGCTCTGGGCATCCATGAAATCGGTGAGCAGGGCGAAATGCAGGTTGGCATCACGGTTGGCGAGAAACCGTATCTCCAGGCCGTCTACCAGCTCTTCAACATCCTGAGCGCTGCCGATCAGCGTCGGTACCACCACCAGCGTACGCGCTTGGGGGGGAATGCCGGCGCTGTAATCGAGGCGCGGCAGGATGTCTGCTGGCAGGCTGAGGGTAACCAGACGGTTGACCAGCGCGATGGCCAGGTGGCTGGTCATCACCAGCGTCGGCACGCTGAGTAGCAGCAATGCCCATGGGCCCCAGCCGTCGGCGCGCAGCATGCTGTAGAAGGGCCAGGCCAGCAGAACGCTGAGCGCCACCACTGGCGTCATGAAAAACGCCAGCGGCGACTTGCGCAGCACGCGCCGGCAGCGCTCGGCCGGGGATCGCCGCGCGCCCAGTTGCTGCTCCAGATCGACCAGCCCGGGGCCCAACAGGTAGAAGCCAACGTGGCGCTTCAGCGGGTCTTCATCCGCTACCGTATGGCACAGGGCGACGGCCGCCCGGGCGATCTCGACCTGCGAGCATCGGCAACAGCGCGCCAGACGCTCGACGACGTGGCGGTAATGGTCGCGGGTGGCGAAATCCATGCTGGGATAGACCGCAGACGGGTCTTCGCCAAGGGCGTGCTCGACGCCGCTCATAAGTTCGACGAACTCGCGCCAGTCTAGCGAAGAGAGCAGGCGCAGGCTGTTGATGCTGTTGCTGATCGACACTTGCTCCGTGGCCTGCAACTGAGCGTCAAGGTGAATCAGCCGCTCGACGCTCTGGCCGGATTCGGCCAGAGCCTGCTCGACCCAGGTCATCGGCAGTATCAGTGCTGTGCTTTGGCCTTGCAGGCGCCGCGCCAGCTCGGCCACGAAAGCACTGGTCATCGGTGGCGCAGAGCGCGCCAGGTCGGCAACCAGCAGCACCACGTTCTTGGCGTCGAGCTCGGCGGTTGAAACCAGCCGATCTGCCCACTCGTTGGCCAGGCTGCGGTCGCTCCAGCTGGCCATCACCCGTGACGCCACCCGTCGCAGGTTCTCGATCAATGCCAAACGCAGCATGATGGGAATGCCCCATAGCTCGCCCAGCGTCAGCGGTGTGACTACCTGATAGGCCGTCACGAAACGGCTCAGGCTGTCGCTATCGACCCGGCCATCACCATGGGCGATGGTTTCCAAGGCAATATCGTAGACCCGTGGCAGCGTCCGTGAAGGCCCGTCATCGAGGCCGGGCAGTTCGCGGCAGTAGCCTTTGGGCAGATGTTTCTGCGCCGTACGGATCTGCTCTTCGACTAGATAGAAGTTGTCCAGCAGCCACTCTGCAGCGGGCGTCGCGCGTTGGTTGGAGAGCGCTGCCGCGCTCATGGCCTGGCAACTGCTGGCTAGTACGGCGGCGTTTTCAGAAAGGCGATGAAGGAGGGCGTCGGAGGTGGGGGCGGAGCTAAGGTGATGCTGTTGGGCCAAATGGGCACCGTGTGTGGCCATCTGTTCTGCGCTAAACAGTTCCGCGCGCAGGGCCGGCTCGTATTCGAAGGTGCGCGGCGTGGGCCGCCACAACCGTTGGATTGCTCGAAGCCATTGCCTTTCCATATTTTCCTAGCGCAACGTGAAGCGTGGATAACGTTGCAGAGATACATGTCGCGCAAGCGTTGCAGGCGGGACGAATGAGGAAGGTGTACCGAGCCAGTGTGAAATTCTCCCGGCAGTGCGTCTGTCTGCTAGCGCACATAACAGTAGCTCTGCGGTTGCGGTTTACTTCAGGCATCCTCTATTCGCAGCAACCACGTCTGTTTATTCAGGGCTTCGGGCTGCAGATTGCGCAACATAATCGGCAACGCCTTTATCTCGCCCAAGAGCATTCACGCCATGAGCTATCGGCGCGCTTGCACAAACGGCGAGACACCAAAACGTTGCTGAATGCAGCCCCTCACGGCAGCTAACGGTGGGTACATTTTCGCGTTGCAGCCTTAGCGTAAAAGTTATGTGGCGCATTTTCTTTGAATACCGGCAAGTAAGTAGAAAGGGCCTCACTTGGGCGGTCTGCTGTGATGGAGTGAGCTGTAATCAGTTTTCTCTCCTTACTAGGAGCCTCTCTTTATACGTGCTTTACTGATGGACGGCAGCGATTGCCCTCAATGAAATCGTGCATTAGCACTGGGATCACAGCATGCGACTGTCCCCGTTCATTGATGAAAATGTTGAGCCTATCCTGCAGGCTTGGGAGGACTTTGCGCGGACCATCACCGTTCCCGGCAAGGCGCTGGACACTGAGGCCTTGCGCGATCATGCCTGGCAGATGTTGCAGGCCATCGTTAATGACCTCGATACGCCGCAGAGCAAACATCAGCAACTGGATAAATCCCTGGGCAATGGACCTCAGACAGCAGCGGAGACGCATGCCGTCACGCGGCTCATGGCCGGCTTCACGCTCGACCAGATGGCCTCCGAGTACCGGGCGCTGAGAACCAGCGTACTGACTTTGTGGAGGGGCCGAATAAAGGCGGGAGAGGCGGTGGAGATCGAAGATCTGGCGCGCTTCCACGAAGCTATTGACCAGGCCCTGACAGAGTTCATCGCCAATTACTCCCGTGCCTTGGAAGCTTCCCGCACGCTGTTCCTAGGCATACTAGGGCATGATCTGCGCAACCCGCTGGGCGCCATTTTGCTGGGAGCAGAAATGCTGCTTCGCAACACAGAGCGCGGCGATAAATCTGCGGCTATTGCGGGGCAGATTCATGTCAGTGCCGAGCGCGCCAACCGAATCGTAGGAGATTTGCTCGACTTCGCCCGCTCACACCTTGGGACGACGTTGCCAGTGCGGTTTCAGACCGTGGATCTGGTCGCGGTATGCAAGCGGATTGTCAGCGAAGCGCGGGCTGCGCATCCGCTTTCGGAGATTTGTTGCGAGACCGTCGGCGCCGCAGTGGGGCGTTTCGATGAGGCGCGTATCGAACAGGTGTTCTCCAATTTGATCAGCAATGCGGTTCATCATGGCAAGGCGGGGGCACCCGTCACGGTGGCTGTCACGTCCAACGCAGAGGCACATGTCTTCAGCGTTCATAACTGGGGCCAACCCATTGCCGAAGAGGTATTGCCCTTTATATTCAATCCGATGGGGCGATTCTCGCAATCTGTAGTGAGCGACTTGGGGCCCTTGGCTGGAATGGGGTTGGGGCTCTATATCACGTTGCAGATTGTGGGGGCACATGGTGGCCAGATCGACGTGGCGTCGACTATTGGAGACGGCACTACCTTTCAAGTGAGCCTGCCCGGATAGTGGCGCTTGTGCGTCGTGAGCATGGACGGATAGGTGCTGCCTGTGGCCGCTGCAAATGAAACGCCCGGCATCAGAGTCGGGCGCTTGGTGGTGCAGGCAACATCTCGTTGGTAGGCTTGAAGCTAAGCCGGCCTGGTACCCAGCCCTGCCTTGTTGCCGTCTAAATCTTCGGGCTCTACAGCGGGCGCTTCGTCTGGGAGCGAGTTCGGCTCGCTTTCCGTACCAGTGCCTGGTTCCGGCTCGTCCTCATTTTCATTACCGTGCTCTCTGCCTGGTTGCTGGGCCATGGGCCTCGCGATCGCGCTGACCGAACCGTGCTCGCGTCCAGCCGTAACAAGAGCATGAGGCGGTATGTAGCCTGGGTTGCCTTGGTAATGGGGTGTCCCATCTTTGAGATTAATGACTTTCATTGCGGTGTACCTCGAGTTAGGCCAAGCAGTTGGCCTACTTCATCCGAGAAGGGGCGAGGCCGTGAGGTTCAGGCTCAAAGATGACCGCCGGGCGGATTGTGTCGGTCACGCCACGTGAAGCGTAGCGGCCCGTAAGACCGTTTCAGTTGGGTTGTGACCGCCTATCCACTTTTTGACACTGGAAGCGTGCGCTGCGCCCTAACCTCCATTGGAGCAACAGGTAAAGCATATGACCTTCACCGTATTGCTCGTTGAAGACGAGCTGATCCTTCGGCAACTGCTGGTGGAATTGATTGCGCCCCTGAGCGTTGAGGTGATCGAGTGTGCATCGGCAGATACCGCGCTTGAACATCTGGGGTATGGGGGTATCGATTTATTGCTGACCGACATCCGCATGCCGGGCTCGCTGGATGGTTGGCAGCTGGCGCAGATTGTCTGGAATCGCTGGCCCTTATTGCCGGTGATACTGACCTCTGGGCATCAAATGCTGTGCAGGGACGAGATACCCCAGCACTCCACGTTCATTTCCAAGCCTTGGGACATAGCCCTAATGTACGAAGCAGTAGCGGATGTTCAACAATCTGCCGCTACCGGAGTTTGATATAAATTCAAATGTCAAAAAGTTTCAGATTTCATGCAGGTTCTTTGTGATGAACGGGCAGCGTTCTAGATTGCCCAGGGGTAGCTCCATGCTCTGGACAGAAACAGCACCCTGGTTTTACTGCTGCGCATGTTGGTGGTAAGGGGCCCGAATATCATCTGGTTTCTTCTGCAATCTGTAGCAATGGCAGTACTTGCCAAGGGGCTTATTGCTGAAAATCAGTGGTCGTCCATCCGATATCGCTTGGGCGGTGCTTGCACTTAAGCGCAGCGCTCTCAAGCATCAGTTACAGCGCACCAGATTCACACGAGTAGTCAACTTGATGCGCCTCGCTTGGCAGTGGCACCTCCCATTTGAACAGCATGCGGCGGATATCGTCGTTACGCAGGCTGGTGTCGCGCCGGGTGTTACGCCGGTAGACCTCTTTCTCGGGCATCTCCAGATACTGGATCTGCACCTTAGCCTGGTAGGCGTACAGCAGATCGAGGGTCTTCTTGCGCATCTGTGCCGAGAGGTGCGTGGAGTTCCAGATAAAGGGCTGTTTCTCGCGCAGCAATGACTTGGCCCGGTCGATGGCGAAGTGCGCGGCGGCGCCTTCGTTCTCACCATGGCGCAGGCCCAGGGCCTCGCGGGCGTCGTCGAAGGAGATCACCGGCAGATCCGGGTGGTGTTTGGCCACCCAGGTGTTCTTGCCACTGGCCGGCATGCCGGACAGCATGATGACCCGCGAGCCCTCCGGCTCATGCAGCGGGTAGTCGGGATGCACCCGGGCACCGCGGAAGTACTGGATACGGGTGTAGTCATCGACGAATGCCCGTGGCCCATACAGGCAGCCTTCCTCGGCGGCCAGTTCGCGAAACAGCTCGATCTCGTCGAGCACGGCCTGCTTGCCCACGTAGGTGCGTCCCTGCATGTCCGCTTCCGCGACTGCGCAAAGCATCCACACTGGCAGCTCCCACGACAGCTTGTGCAGAATGAACTCCGGGCTCTGCCCGCTGCGATTGCCCGACAGCGCGAAGAACGGCAATTGGTGTACCGAGATGATGCGGCAGACCTGCTCGCGCAACTCGAAGTGCATGCCTGCCCGCCACAACAGCAGGCGTGCATCCACGGCGCCGCGTCGCGAGTGGCCAGGCTGGCCGATGCGCCCGGTTTCTGTATCGATCACCGTAGTGTCCGGCTTC
>JACCDS011061464.1_pt1 | contig 16007 bp, 9 predicted proteins | sample 7446441 | NCBI WGS metagenome assembly JACCDS01 (sample SAMN15323445, study PRJNA562643) | freshwater metagenome | isolation source: river surface water | place: USA:Blue River Watershed | collected 2017-08-17
CTAGTTTACTTCTTCCTGCTTCTGGTTTCAAAATACGATAACCGATTGGAGAATCCTTTGGAGTGAGTGGTCCTGGTTTATAGTAATTATTGATAATATTGTACATTGCACGGTAATCTCCACCATCCGTAGAACGATGTACCCAGTTGAACATCACGTTGTTTACAAAGTTGAAAATACCAAACCAACCAATAGATGGATTACGCCCTGCGTTATCTGCCCAAAGGTTGCGCATAAATGTACAGTTTTCTCCACCCAAAGTACTTCCAAAGGCGTGATTCCAAGTATCTAAAGCTTCTGAGAAAATGGAATTTTGAATCGTAATATTTACAGTAGGCAATTTATCCTCGATTTTTCCTGTACTATCATTATACATGTGGCGATACATCGACATATTTTCATCTAAACCCCAACTTGCCGATACGTGATCAATCATGATATTTCCAATTGGGTTTCCACCGATTGAATCATCCCGACGACCAACTCCAGTTTCGCCTCTTCTGAAACGCATAAAACGAATCACGACATCGTGGGTATTAATCCAAACAGATTCACCAGCTACACAGATTCCATCGCCTGGAGCCGTTTGACCAGCAATTGTAATATATGGAGCACGAATAATAAGCGGCGTTTTCAGGCGAATAATACCTGCAACATTAAACACAATTGTTCTTGCTCCTCCTTTTTCACAAGCTTCACGCAAGGTTCCTGGGCCATTATCTTCAAGGCTTGTAACTACATATACTCTTCCACCACGACCACCAAAAGAGTAAGCACCACCACCTTCTGCACCCGGGAAAGCAGGAATATTTGCTTGGGGTAAATCTATCGGACGTGCTGCCCAAGGTATATATGGTTTACCTTCACGAGATTCTTTTTGGATAATTGGTAAAGCTTGTTGCCATGCGATATCGGATTGTTTTCTGGCTGCATTGAGTAAAGAATCGCTTTGTTTTTGAACATCAGCAGGGATTTGGGGATACTGAGCCAAAACCGACTGCTGTAGTGCTAGTAAAACTAATACTACTTTAAATAGAGTTGAGAAAGACATCTTTTTCATGAATAATTGTTAATAAATTTAGTGTGATAATCAGTAGCTTTTAGGGCAACGAAAATCAAAACCAATAATGATACATTTGTGACAACTTTTGCTAGACCAATTAATTCAATTAGCTAAAAAAGTATATTATTTCCAAAATTAATACTAATATTAAAGATAGATATGTAAAAAATTTTCTAATTTATGTAGGATATTATCACAAGTACAAAACAAAATAATTCCTAAAAAGCAAGATAGAACAGGATAAATAAAGCAAAAAATGAAGGCTACAAGACGAAGCCTTCATTCTATTAGCAATAAGATTTAATCAAATTATTGTAGTGGGTCGAACGTACCTCCCCAAGTGTTAGATTGTAAAATAAGGGGGTTATTATTGAGTGCTCCAGTTGGTATTGGAAAGAAATAATATTCTGGTTTCCAAGCAATTGCCGGCCTTGACATGAGCGCATTAGGCGTTAATATGACTGACAAATAGTTAGTATAAACATCGTCTAATTTCATTCCATCACGAGTAGCTACGAAATCTGCAGGGATTCCTGTCGTTTTAAGTCTAATCTCAACCTTAGTTCCTTTAGTTCCGTTAAATGTTTTCTCAAGCAATTTCCAACGTCTTAAATCCCAGAAACGTTTTCCCTCAAAAGCAAATTCTACTTGTCTTTCATCAAGAATTGCTGTAAACATTTCAGCACGAGTCATATTTGCTTTTAAACCATAAAGGCCATCTGTTCCTGCTTCAATACCCGCTCTGGCACGTACTGCTTTTAATTGAGTATAAGCTTCGTCTAATCTGCCGACTCCTGTAGCCGCTTCTGCTAAGTTTAATAATACTTCTGCAAAACGAATTTCCATCCAGTCGGTTCCTGAATAAATAGTGTTTGAAGCATCCACTGGCGACGTAGCCACATCAGAAGTCTGTAGCGCTTTTCTACAATAAAAACCTGTATTGCTGATATTTACTCCACCATTTTCGATAGAAACATATCTATTTTGATTATTTAGTTGAACATAAGTCCATAATCTATTATTGGTAACATTCGTCATCGGCCAAGTACAGCCATTATAAGCGATCGTTTTTTCAAAACGTGGATCACGATCTTTGTAAAATAATTGGTCTGAATAGGTATATTTAGACGAAACACCTGGTTTTTTTCCATCTTTCATCGGATACGCTTTGACTAAATCCCAAGAAGGAATGTTAGAACCACCACCAGAGCCAGTAGCATATCTTGGGCGAGTACTTGCTTCCCAACCATTATTTCTTCTTTGCTGATCACCTTGTGAATTATTAAAGCCTGTAATAAAAACAGCTTCTGAATTTCCAACTTCAGTAAACCACATTTTTCCATAATCAGCAAAAAGCTTTGCCCCACTTGCTGTTAGAATATCAAAAGCTTGCTTATTGGCATCGTAAGCTGTCTGCCATTTTGCTGCCACATCATTTGGGTTAAATTGTGGGCTTGCAGCATACATTAGGATTCTTCCCTTCAAAGCAGCAGCGGCTCCTTTGGTAATTCTACCCCAGTTTGTATTTGGCGATAACCAAACCGAAGGCAAGTACTTGATGGCAGTATCTAAATCTGCTGACATTTGAGTATAACATTGTGTTGTGGTATTTCTGGGAATAAAAGTTGCTTCTCGTGCTTCATTCCCGACAGCGTCTTGTGGAGTTAGTACCAAAGGTACACCACCATACAATTTCACTAATTCAAAATATCGCCATGCTCTGAAAAAATAGGCTTGTGCCAATAATCTGTTTTTAGCACCTCTATCCATCAATTTATCCGAACCTATATCATAAATAAATGAATTGATGGTTCGTATTTTTCCATAGTTATTAGTGGCACTCAATGCAGTGCCAAAATCAGTAACATCGGTTGCAGTGATTGTTCCTTCTAAATACTTATTTGCAGAACTTCCCTGATTATAAGATTCTTCTGAATAAACACTTCCACCAAGTCCTGTTACGTCTGTTACACCACCCCAAGTAGGTAAATTTTGGTTATAAACATAATTTAGCGCAATATTAGCTAGAACAGAATCGCCAGCTATTAAGTCTGGCGAGGCGCCTCCTAAGTCAGTTTTATCTAACACACTTTCACAACTTGCCAAAGCAAACATAGAACAAAGTGCCGACCATAAAATATATTTCTTTTTCATTTTTCTGTAATAATTAAGTTTTCAGTATCTCAGATAATTTTTAACTATCATTTGAATTAGAAAATTGACTACTGATTATAGATTTAAGTTTAATCCCACCGAGAATGAACGTAATGTTGGATACACATCAAAAGAACCTGAATATTGTTTGTATGTATAAGGATTGTACAAATTCAGTGGATTAGTTGAGGTAAGATATACCCTTGCACCACCTACGTTTAATTTTTTCAGTAGATTAGCTGGCAATTCATACGATACATTTAAGGTTCTTACTGACATTTGGAATGAACTAACAAACCAAAAATCTGAATCCAAATTGTTTTGTCCTCGATAATTTGGAGCTGGGTATTTTGCGTTCGGATTTTCTGGTGTCCAATGGTCTGTTAAATGCTGAGGTAAGTTTGTTTTAGCATTTACTTGTGCAGAAGTACCCCAACCTCTTGCGCCTGATTCTAACATACTTTGTCCGCCAAAAGAACCACCCATCGCAAATGAGAATGAAAAACGCTTGTAGGTAGTAGAGAAATTCATTCCGAAGCCATAATGATTGTCTTGTTTCTTGGTTAAGAATTGTCTGTCGTTAGCATCAATTTTTCCATCTGGTTCAGCAAACGAATAAGAACCATCGGGGTTTGGAGTAGCATTTTTAGCCCCACGAACATCTTCATAATAGAGCATTCCTGGAAGTGGTTTTACTCCATCTATTGTATAGTTAGGATATTTGGCTAAAAGTGCATCAACATCGGCTTGTGTTCTTAACATTCCAAGAGATTTATAGCCCAAAACGCCTTGGTCAGTAGATTTACCCGTTGGATCTAAATAGGTTCCAGTTAAACCCTTATCAAAATCAACTTTTACTTGTTTATTATCACTCCAAGCAAAGAAACCTCTTACTTTATACGACCAGTCTTTGGTAATTTTACTTGTCCAACCCAACGAAAGCTCCGTACCGAAACCATCTACCGTAGCAAAGTTTTCTGAAGGCAATGTGGCGCCAACAGTTAAAGGAACCGAAGAAGCCAAAGTAACAAGCATATCGTATCGATGGTCGTAAAAGGCATCAAAACCAAATGAGAGGCGGTTTTGAAGGAAACTGGCATCAATACCTGCATTTAATTTTGTATCACTATCCCATCTTACTGCCCTGTTTGGCATTGCATTTTTGAGACGGAAAATTCCCGCACGGTCAAGATTACCACCAAACACTGGCCCATTTCCTGTCTGAATCAAGTTATAACTTTTTAACCAGTTGTAGGCTCTTGTGTTATCCATCCCTGTCAAACCTCCAGAAACACGAATTTTCAAGAAATCAATAAAACGGACGTTATTCTTAAAAAATGGTTCGTCTGAAACAACCCAACCTAGTGATAGCGAAGGGAATGTTCCCCAGCGGTTTTCTGGTGCAAAATTGGTAGAAGCATCTCTACGAACAGCAAATTCTGCTAAATACTTGTTGGCATACGCATAATTTAAACGACCAGCAAACGATAATCTTCCAGATTCTGATTCTGATTCATTGATTACCCCAACGCCTGCACCTGATGCAGTTCCTCCTAAAGCATAACCTGCATTATCTAAAGCACCATCCACTAAGTTATCAAGGTATGAAGTGATACCGTCTGAATAAGTTTCAGATTGTTCGAATAAAGCAATTGCTGAAATTGAATGCTTTCCGAATGTTTTATCATAATTCAGATAACCATTTAGCTGATACGAATCTGAGTAATTTGGAGAAAAGTAAATTCTATTACTGTTACTGATGTTTGTAGGATTACCTCTAACACCGCCCCCAAAAATATGCTTATTAGCCCCGAGCATATTAAAATTATAGAGCAAATATCGTGTACCAAATTCTTTTCCAAAATTGTTCTCGAAAGTTCTGTTGTAAGTCATTTTTGCTTTCAGACCTTTCAAAAATGGAATATCGTATTCTATATAAGCATTGATGTTCAATCCATTATTTTTGGCTAACAGATAATTATTAGATTTTTGAGCCTCAAAAAAATGAAAATTCTCACTTGTAGAACCACCGCCTGTTCTATTAACTGGATAACCATCAATGTAAGCAGGAATAAATGGTGGAGCATATAATAATGATTTGTAATCTTTCTCGTTGTCAGAACCCCCTTGTTTTAGTAAATATCTATCTTTTTTGGACATATCTCCAGATAAACCCAAACCAACTCTTACATTATTAGAAACTTTAATGTCTGTACTCGCACGGAAAGTCCATCTATCAAAATTGATTTTCTCGAAATTACCATCTTGCTGATTATAAGTAATCCCTGCGAAATAAGTTGCCTTATCAGTACCACCACTTACATTGAAAGCATGGCGAGTTACGCTAGATGATTTCCAAGCTTGGCTCAACCAATCCTGACTATTCGCTTTGAAATGATCAAGTTCATCTTGTGAATAAAGAATACTTGGATTTGTTGTCTTGAAGTTATAATCATTCACATACGTTGCCAGCTCATATCCGTTCATCATTTTGGGTAATTCAGCATCTGAAGTACCATAAGAGGTACTATATGAGAATTTTGGTGCTCCAGTTTTTCCTCTTTTTGTAGTCACAACCACAACACCATAAGCACCTCTAGCACCATAAATAGCCGCTGCCGCATCTTTTAAAATTGAAATATTTTCAACTTCAGAAACGTCCATCACGTTAAAATCGTCCTCAGTACGCACAACGTTGTCGATAACATACAAAGGACGTAAAGACCCACCATCTTTAGAAAGTAAAATCGGGTTACGAATGGTAATGGAAGCATTATCGCCAGGGCGACTAGTACCACCAGAAACCCCTACTCCTGGCTGCTGACTAACCAATGCAGCGGATAAACTACCAACGGCTAAATCTTCAATCGCTTTCATATCGATTGTAGCTACAGCACCAGTCAAATTGATTTTTTTCTGTTGTCCATAACCTACAAACACTACTTCATCTAATGCAGAAATGTCCTCTTCCATCACTAAATTAATCTCAGAGCGATTATTAACAGCTACTTCCTGTGGTTTCATCCCTACAGAAGTAAAAACCAAAATTTCGTTTCCTTTTGGTAATACCAGCGAGTACGCACCTTTTGCATCTGTTACTGTACCAAGTTTCCCGCCTTTTACTCTTACACTTACACCTGCAACTGCCGCACCTGTGGCATCTTTTACAATTCCTTTTACTGGCGTTTCTGCCATTAGGATTGTTCCTATTGTATATTTTGAGGGTATTACCTCTTTATGTTTTGTTGCAAAGGACGTTCCTGACAACAAAAGAACAGTCAAAATTGGAGAACAAGTCTTCAAAGACCTTTTAACCAAATTAGACTGGGTTAGTAAAAATAATTTCATAATTACTGGGTATCTTAAAATTTAAAAATGAGATGATTCAATTGATACAAAAAAGAAAAAAACTGTATTTTTTGTGATTTTTTCTCCAAATATTTCTATTTCAAAATTGACAAAAAAATATGTTGGCTTTCAAACCAAATCACGAATCAAAATTAGCCGAATGAAAGCCTAATTTTGTATATAATTTTTTCAAGATATTATAAGATATTATCATGCACTATTTATTTCATGATAATATAAAGCATATTTTAACTTTATAGTGTACTATTTTTGCTGACCAGCGGCCTTGGCTGCAGCTATCCTTTTCTCCCATTCTAAGCCTGCTTTTTTCATATCAATTCCAGCTGCTGAGAGGTAATTATTGATTTTACCCTTGTATTTGCCAAACCAAGCGTGCTTTTTCTCAGCAGTTTCAGCGTCCATTGCGTGTTCTCTGGCTTCGGTCAAGTATGCTAATATCTGCGCCTTTTGGGTTTCGGATAAGTTGGGTAACATTTCATTATATCCTTTCAAAGTAATGGGCAAAACTCGGTAAGTCATGCCATCTTTCACCATTTCCACTTGGCTGTCATTTAAATTTTTTGCGAGCTTTTTAAGGTATTTTGCATGAAGTTTGTCTATCAAAACATTTGCAGAAGTTTCTATTTGTTTAATTTCCTCAGCTAATTGAACTTTATCCTCTTTCAGTTGCTCTTTGGCTACTTTGATTTTCTCACTTCTTTCGCCATGAATTTTACTTAAATCTCTATACTGCTGACGAATAATATTGCTAACCTGACTACCAGTTTTTTCATTTGTAATACCGAGTGTGGCAACTATTTTTGTAGCACGCTCGGTAATCGTTTTGGTATAAACTGCCTCCTTTTGCTCTTCTGATTGTAGCTCCTGAGCCCAAACATTTATGGATATCGGTAACATCAATATCATCAAAACCACTACTTTTTTCATCATTTTCTCCATGTCAAATATTTATCAACGCTTTAATTATTGTATTAACTTATCATCTCTACGACGGTAGATTGAAAGGACTAATCTGATTAAACAATCAGAGATTATAAAATTTCAGGCCAAAGTAAATTTGAAATTTATTAAGTATATTTTTCACTATTCTTACTTTTAACTTTTACTAAGAAACGCCAAAGAGCTATACTAAAAGTAAATTGATTGTAATATATTATCTTTTATAGTCGGGGAACCTTCATTAACTATGATACAAATTTCATCAATCACAATAGAAATTTAGTATGATTTTTTACCAACTTAGTGTACAATATTGTCATAATTAAACTAAGAATTATTACATTTGACAGCTTTATAGATGAATAAATGGAATTTTATCTATTCCATTTGCTCATTACTATAGTCCAAATCTTTATCGAAAAATTTATTTTAAACAAAAAATATCGTAGAAATGAAGCCCCTTTTTCATAAAGTACCCGTAAAACCCGAAAGTTCGTTTAGTATTCGCCATGATATCAGACCTAACTTTGATACCATCTGGCATTATCATCCAGAATTAGAACTACATTACATTATTAAGGGAGAAGGCGTACGTTTTATCGGGGATAATATCAGCAACTTTTCGTATGGAGAAATCATTTTAATGGGCGAAAATTTACCGCATACTTGGCGATGCAAAGAAGAGTACTTTGAGAACAATCCAGACCTTTGTGTAGAAGCAATTGTTATTCATTTTTTACCTGATTGCCTTGGAAAATATCTGCTAACACTTCCAGAGGCTTATATGATTCCGAAACTCTATGAAAAAGCAAAATGTGGGATGGTCATCAATGGTGAAGCTCGTGAGAAAGTGGCAAAATTGATGCATGAAGTTACGAAAGCGACGAATCTTGAAAGAATTATTTTACTGTTATCGATTCTAAATATTCTTGCTGAAACAGATGAATATTCTACCATCGCCACCGACCATAGTTTTTATCAATCCAATGAATCTGATACAATTCGGTTAAATAAAGTATGCACCTACACATTATCAAATTATAAAAAGGATATTACGCTAGAAGAAATTTCTGCAATCAGTAATCTAAGTGTTACTTCCTTTTGTAGATATTTTAAATTAATGACAAAAAAAACTTATTATGATTTTCTAATAGAAATTAGAATCAGCCATGCTTGTAGAGCATTAGTGGAAGATAAATTGCCTACCGAAGTTATTTGTTTTGATTGTGGTTTCAACAATGTTTCTAATTTTTACAGACACTTCAAAAAAGTAACTGGAATTACTCCTTTGGAATACAAGCGAAAATATCTGACACAATAACATAAACTTACCAAGCGCTTTTTTATACTTTATATTAATCGTTGTATATCAGCAATTTAAATATCAATATCCTTTCAATAAACCAGCTAAAATATTAATCCAGCTTACTTCTAGTATTTGATAGTGTTTTAAGTAAGGAATTCTAGTTTGATAATTTTTAGGTCCCTCCTACTATTTCTTCTCCCAATTTCAAGTTTTTGGTGCTAATCTTCTATTTTTTAGCAAGTTTTTGGCAAAATGCTTTTGGATAAAAAAAGTTATTTTTACATTTACAAAAGATAATTTTTTATCCCTACGAAAAAATGATTACACAAGAAAAAGTTGTTAAGTTTTTACGTTCAAAGCAAGCGCTTAACTTAACTCAAATCGAAAAAGAAGCTGGGATTCCTTCAAAAACATTACACAAAGCGCTCTCTGAGCAAAAAGATATTCCAACAAAACACTTACCTGCCATCGACGAAGCCCTCAGACAGTATGGTTATTCTGAAAATATGTTTGATAAGGCGGTTGTTATTTCTATTGTAAACCATAAAGGTGGTGTAGGAAAAACAACTACAACCATCAATGTCGGAAAAGCGCTAAGCTTATTGGGCAATAGAGTATTAATGGTTGATATGGACTCGCAGGGGAATTTATCACAATGTTTTGGTATTCATGAACCGCAAAACCAAGTGATTGATTCATTATTGGGAAATACAGAATTACCCATTATTCCCATCACAGAAAGTATGTTTTTAGCACCTTCCGACATCAGGATGGCTTATAAGGAATCTGAGTTAGCAAATGCTATTGGTGCAGACAGAAGGCTTTCGTTGAAACTTGATGAAGTAAAAGAAATGTTTGATTACATCTTGATAGACTGCCCACCAAGTTTGGGAATTTGCACTACTTGTTCGTTGGTTGCTTCAAATTATAGCGTTGTTCCGATTCAGCCAGAAGCTAGTGCTTATCATGGTGTAGAGAGTTTATTCAATAGAATTGCAGAAGTACGAGCGTACATCAATCCAACGTTAACCGTAAAAGGTATCGTGTTTACGATGGTTCATAAAAACCAAAGTGTGCACAAAAGTATGATGGCACACATCGAAGAAAAATTTAAGAGTTTTAATATTTATAATACCATTATTGAAGGTTCAACAGTAATCAAGCAGTCGCAAGTAGCAAAAGAAGATTTATTTACTTATGCTCCAAAATCTTCGTCGTGGCAGCAATATTACAATTTAGCAACTGAAATAATGGTTCTTTAATATGGCAAAGAAAGATTTTATGAATATCATGAAAGAGAAAACTAGCGAGCTTCGCCCTTCTCTTTTATCGTCTGAAGAAAACATTAAAAGTCAAATCATCATCCTTGAGGAGCTCAGAGATTTAATTCCAGCACTTAGTAGCGACGAATTAAATCAACTCGAACTCAATATCCTCAAACATGGTGTAAAAGACCCTTTATCTATTTGGGAAACTACAGCATCAGTAGCAAAAATTGATGATAGTAACACGCCAGTATTTATATTAATCGACGGGCATAATCGTTACGATATTTGTAAAAAGAATCGATTAGACTACCGAATCAATCTGTTGAAATTTACTTCATTCGATGAGGTAAAAGATTACATGATAGATTTTCAGTTAGGTCGAAGAAACCTTAGTCCCGAACAAGCATCTTACCTAAGAGGTTTACGGTACTTACAACAAAAATCTATGCGTGGTGGTGATAAGTTCTCTACAGACAGCCAACAAGACGTATCGGTGGCTCTGGGAACTGAGTACGGTGTAAGTAGCAGAACTATAAAAAGAGATGGTGAATTTGCTTCTGGATTAAATAAATTATCGGCAAATCTCAAACAAGAAATCCTCGCTGGAAAACAGAAATTACCAAAAGCAACCATTAATGCCATTTCAAAATTAGAAACTAAAGAGCCATTTGCAAGTATAGAGCAAATCACAAATGAATTAACAAAGAATGATACTAATCTTGATGCAAGCACAACTGCACAGACTAGCCAAGTAATTAAATTGCAAACAGAAATTAGAGAAATTGCCAAAGGAAAGCTAAATAAATACGATTGCGAATCTATGCTTACAAGAATTCATCAATTATTAGAGATTTTATAGAACTGATACCAAAGTGACAGCGTGTCACTTTGGTATCAGTAAAAATTAAAAGAAATAAAAAAAAGCAAAGTGACAGCGTGTCACTTTGGTATCAGTAAAAATTAAAAGAAATAAAAAAAAGCAAAGTGACAGCGTGTCATTTTGCTTTTTTTATGGTAACATTTTATCCTTGTAAAATCTAAATCAACCGTATTCCTAATTTATCTGCCAGTTTTTCAAATTTCGCTTTAACTGCTAGAATTTCTGGAAATTCTGGAGTCATCGCATTCATTACTCCTGCAAAGAAAGAAGCATCGGCTGAAAAGTAACGAACAAAGGATTCATTTGAGGTTTCTTTTTGGCAAAAATTCATATAACTATTATAATTCATTTGTCCCAAAAGCGTTCCCTGTAATCTATTAAGGATTAATAAGTACAGCTCAGGGTTTTCAATTAAAATCTTTAAAGCAACCTCTTTTTTGGCATTTGAAAATGCTACTTTCAGCTCTTCTCTTTTAGCTTCCAGCTTTTTAACTTCTTCTAATTTCTTTTGCTCATCTTTTTTCTGTTGCTTTTTTTTCAAATCATCGCTTTTGCGTTGGCTACTCTTCTCAAAAAGCGTAGGGTTTCTTACCATTTGATTCAAATATCCTCCGATATTATTAATTTTTTTACCAGATTTTACTTCGCCCAATACGTAGTCAATCCCTAAATTGACTTGTTCTTCTGGAAATTCTTTTAACCAATTCTCAACCGTTCTAAAAGTAATTTCATAAGCCTGCACTTTAGAAAAAATGAGATTTGCCGCCGAGTCAGCAGCTTGGTCATTTACAATATTTCCTTCAAAATCTGTATTTTTAATGATTGAAATAGACTGTACATCATCGTTAATGATTACATTTTTCTTAATATGAAATTCAATGCTTTCTACTTTTTTACCATTTTTAATTTCTTGGTATTCAAAATAAATTTCAGCATTGAGCGACAACTCTTTCTTGGCTTGTTCAATTACCTTTTTCTTAAAATCAAAATAATTTTTATATCTCGCAGACAAACCTAAAGTAGCCTTCAGTTCATCTACCTCAAATCTAAACTTTCCGAAACGTTCATACTCTTTACAAAACTCATAAAAACGCATGGCGTACACGCTGTCTAAACGTAAAATATTTCGAATATCAAGTACGGTAAAATTTTCTTTGATTTGTAGTAAAAAGGGGTGGAGTGCTTGTGGAATTTCCAGTGTAAAATATCCTTCATCTTTGTAATAGACAAAAGCACTTATCAAGTTGGCATCAAAAGTGATTTTGTTGTTCGAGAAAAAAATTCTTTTTTCTCTCATTTTCATAGCTTCCTTTTCAACGTGAGCATAAATATTATTACTGTTTATGCCAGTAAGTCGCTGAAAATCTTTCACTGTAATTTTTATAATCGGAATAGAATCTTTTGCTTGATCTATACTGGCAATCATATGCAAAAAAATTTTCATTTGTATGGCCGAAATATCAAATTTCGCATTGATTATCGGATTACCTTTGATAATCCTGTACGGATCTTTCGAAATAGCATTAATTGCTTTATCTCTTTTGTCGTTTTTCTCGCTACTCATTCGCTTACCACTGTTGAGATGAAAAATAGAATGTACGACCTTCAATATCAGTGAGTCGTTTTACAAAAAAAGCAGATAAATAAGTAAAAACAAAATAAAACGACGACAAAAAAAGTATTGTCGTTTAACATAGCCCATAAAGGTCGTTATTGTACCCCATAAAAGTCGTTGTTGAACCCATAAAGGTCGTTATTATACCCCATAGAAGTCGTTGATACACCCCATAGAAGTCGTCGACACACCCCATAAAGGTCGTCGACATACCCCATAAAGGTCGTTTTAATAACATATAAATACATGATAGTCAAGTATTTAATTAGCCTGAAAGACAAAAAGAAATAAAGAATAAGAAATACAACAAATAGCAAATCTGGTTGTATTTTTAATGATTTTTACTTTGTCGAACCTATACCTTTAATCAAAATTCTGTATTGCACATTCTTGTATTCAGCCCATAAAAGTCGTTTTAATAAAAAGTTTTGTTGTATAATTATTCTGTCAATCAATTGTTATTTAATACTCCTTATTATTAAAAATTCATTAGCCGAAAGCCCATAAAAGTCGTTTTTACTAGATTTCCTTATGTTATTTTATGTTAATCGCAACCCCATAAAAGTCGTTTTTGTGATGCTATAATTTAAGCGTAAATTGTAAGGAAACTATTTTAAGATGTTGTTGTAAGAGTGATGAATCTGTTATTTTCTTGCATGATATTAGTTAGTTACCGAGGTAGTTCTTAGCCCATAAAAGTCGTTTTAACACAATAAATTTGCTTTTTTGCTATGTGAAATTAACTTAAAATTTCAGCCCATAAAAGTCGTTTTTAGGTATTTTGTCATGCCATTATTATACTTTCAATGATGTTTTTTTCCACTAATTCAGCCCATAAAAGTCGTTTTAATAAAAAAAAATCATTTTCTCTTTGTCCGCAAGTTGTGTATTTTGCATTTGTCATTCAGCCCATAAAAGTCGTTATTGATAAAATCTTATTATCCTTTTTGTCTAATTTTAAGAATTATCAACCCCATAAAGGTCGTTTTTGTTGGAAGAACTTCTTCAAACATTAGCCCATAAAAGTCGTTTTAGTCAACTAATATTTAGCGAAAGTATATTTCTCAATTAAAATGAATGTAATCAATTGAGCATCGGGTTTGATAAAATGTTTCAAAGTTTATTCAATCTGTCTCAAAATAGATGTTTTCAAGTATTTTTAAGATAAAACCAAGAATGAAGGCTTTCCTCAGAGTTCAAATCAAACTATCTTTACTTGAAAAAATTAAAAGTATTATTAATATAATATCATAAACTCAGAAAGTTAGCCATCAAATTATGTATTTATCTTGCTACACTATTCAATGTTACTCCAATTAGGTATTTACTATTAAAGGAAGATATGATGAACCAAATTACCGAAGAATCAAATAAAGAGCAGGAAATGTGGGAAGCCTTTCTTTTGGGAGATGAAGAAGCTTACACACAACTATATCGAATGCACATCAAAGCGATGTATCGTTATGGGATGAGCCTCGTTTCAGCTTCTGAAGCTTTTGTGTTCGATTGTATTCATGATGTATTTACAGAAATTTGGATTAAAAGAAATAGACTTTCAGTACCCGATAATGTAAGATATTACTTATTGAAAGCCTTAAAAAATAGAATTCTTCATTTGTTAAGTAGAAAAGAACGTTCGCATCAAACATTCAATGATGAATTTGAAGATTTTTTTGTTGAGCCTTCTCCAGAAGAAATTTTAACCCAAAAAGAAGAAGCTAATAACCGACAAGCCATGATTACGAAATTGGTAAGCCAACTTTCGCATCGCCAACAAGAAGCGTTGAGATTGCGTTTTGCCGAAAATATGAACTACGAACAAATTGCTGAAATAATGTTGGTGAATAAGCAATCTGCTCAAAATATTGTTTTTAGAGCTGTTGAAAAACTTAGAACTTGGCTGTCAATAATTATTTTTATATTTTTTCAAGAATAATTTGCTTTTAGTGAGTATGAAAGTTGGGCTTTTGTCATCTACTGTTAAAATATCATAATCCGTGAATACACACTACGAACATTTTCGTTCTTCAGACTTTGTGACAGATGATGCTTTTTTAAAACATTATTTATCACCTACAGACTCTTCAAAAGCTTTTTGGGAGAATTGGCTTGCCAATCATCCAAATAAAATAGAAGAATGGCAGGAAGCACAAAAGCTGATAGAAGCCGTAGAGCTAGGTTTGAGCGAGTATGTTCGTACCTATTTATCAAAAGAAGCTGAAGAAAGCTTATTAAAGAGAATATTGTTAACCAATGCAGATAGTCATCAGAAAGTAGCTAAATCAATACCAATCTGGAGGCAATCGTGGTTTCAAGTAGTGGCAGCTTGTTTTATACTTTTTGTAGGATTGAAAGTTATTTATTTTGATCGAAAGAATTATTCTGAGTCTGTGTATAAACAGCAATTAGCTTTAGTTACCGACCAAAAAATTATCGAGAGAATAAACAAAAAAACTAGTTTAGATACCATACAATTGCCAGATGGCTCAAGAATCTATCTTTCACCAAAAAGCAAAATTAGTTACCTGAATGATTTTGGAAATGAAAATAGAACAGTTTATTTATCAGGTAAAGCGGTTTTTGATGTTGTAAAAATGCCCTCTAAACCTTTTTATGTATATGCCAACGAATTAGTAACCAAAGTGTTAGGTACAAAATTCGAAGTGTTTTCATACGATAACGATAAGGATGTAATTGTGAAAGTATTAAGTGGAAAAGTGAGTGTTTACAAAAATCCTGAGTTTGACCCAATGTCAAGTTTTACTTTTGAAAAGTTAGGCGTATTGCTAAAACCCAATCAGCAGGTTGTTTTCTCTAGAGAAAAAGAACTTTTTAAAAAAGCAATCGTCGAACAACCCATTTTATTAATTCCTAAGAATATCCTTAAACCGAGTTTTGTATATGATGAAGTACCAGTTGTGGCAATCCTAGACGAAATTTCAAAAGCTTATGGAGTTGAAATAGTATTTAACCGAGAGATCATGAGCTCATGCCAACTTACCTCATCAATGGCTGAAGAATCACTACAAGATAAATTGAACATTATTTGTAAATCGATAGGTGCAAGTTATGAGATAATCGATGCACAAATTATCATTAATGCCAAAGCGTGTAATTCCAATTAATTTTAATCAATATTTTTACTCTTTAAATCCATCCGTTTAACAAATGAAAACATAATTACTGAACACTTCTGATTACTTCAAAAAGAAAAAAGCCAACGATGTTCGTACCATCATTGGCTTGTGAATCCAAGGAGCAGCTTAAAAATTTATTTAGGCTGACTGGGACTTCTTTTGCTCGAAAATTTAGTCATTACGATCAAAACAATCAAAAGTATGAAACAATTAAGAATTTTACTATTCCAATGTATGAAAATTTCGTTGGTGCAACTCTTTATTGCTTGTTTCTTC
>JACCDS010714622.1_pt1 | contig 16000 bp, 10 predicted proteins | sample 7446441 | NCBI WGS metagenome assembly JACCDS01 (sample SAMN15323445, study PRJNA562643) | freshwater metagenome | isolation source: river surface water | place: USA:Blue River Watershed | collected 2017-08-17
AAAAACATCATTGAACAAGTAAAAGCTTGTCCTTCAGGGGCTTTAAGTTATTTTATGAATGATGAAGAGAACCATGAAAGCCAAGCTTTAGAAGATACAGTTGTAGAAGTATTAGCAAATGGGCCTTTATTAATTTATGGAAATTTGAAAGTAAAAGATAAAGACGGCAACGAAACGATGAAAAGTCAGACGACGGCATTTTGTAGATGCGGTGCTTCTAAAAATAAACCATATTGTGATGGTTCACATGTGAAAATCGCTTTTGAAGGGTAGCTTTTGCTACCCTTTTTATTTTTAGAACAAAGTATATTATAAAATCCAATAACTGAAAAATATACAAAAAATCTAGCCATAAAGGTAGATTTTTTGTCTTATACTAACGAATGTTATCTTAATTGTTAAACTATCTTTTGAAAAGTTTTATTCTTTCAATAGGAATTCCATCTAATTGATAATTCAAAATATAACTTCCAGCACTTAAATAGCTCAAATTTAACGGTATTTGAAAAGTATCTGCATTTTGAAATTCTTCTACAACTGTTTTGACGACTTTCCCATTTATATCATGCAACACAATAGAAACATTTCCTTTTTTTAATACTTGATATTTAAGTGTAGTTTCGCTTTCTACAGGATTTGGGAATACTTTAATAGGCTTTTCTTTTTCGTATAAAGCTTCGTTGCCTAGCGTTAGAGCAAAGGTTTGGAACTGGCTATCCAACCATAGAGTACGAGTTCTGATCCATTCTTTTAGCCAGCTTGTTTCATTTTGATAGGTACTTCCTACATAATAATTTGGCCATACATATTTACCCAAAACATTTGGCCATTTATCGAAATTTCTTTTCATGGCAGGCTCTAAAACTGCTGCCGTTGAATCTATCCATTTGTTAATATTATCAGGATTAAAAGTCGTTTTGCGAAGTACTTCCCAACGTTTTACTGTTTTAGTTTTAAAGATGGAATCTCGTGCTAATTGTTGCCACCAAAATGGGGCAGGGTATGTGTCACCTTGAGGCAAGGCAATATCGTTGATTTTGTATTGCCAACCTGTAGATTTATAACCGTCATAATAATCTGCATTACCAAAGGCCAAGTTATAGTCCCAAGCGGGGCCCATTTTTAACTTTCCGCCTTTGCTACTTTTTTCCTTATAAAAAAAAGCGCTTAGGCGATAGCCGTCAACATTTTTTACAAATTCTGTAATCAAGAAATAATCAATGAAAGTATCCAAATCGCACATTTCACGCCATTTTGCTTGTGGACTTTGGAAATCAGGCGAGAGTAAAGCAACTTCAAAGTCGTTCACATATTTTTGGATATATTCAAACTGAGGCTGAGTAATATCGGATATTTTAGGATATTCTACTTGGAAGAAGGTTTTGTAATTACCAAAAGGAGTGGAGATACTATGAGTCCAATTTTTGGAAGGAGAGCCAGATGTTTTGTCAATTTTAATGATATATCCACCAGTTACATCTTCACCAGTGTTATCGGTCGTTTTTAGGCTTGAAATATCTACTCTGTTTTTATCTCTTTTGATTTTTTCCATCAAGATGTAAATTCCTTGATAGTCATTATTCAAAATCATTTCACAATAACGTGTGCGAGTTGCATAACGCCCCATTTTATTGACTAAGTCATAAGTGAGTACATCACGCATTAGCGTTTTGTCATTATAAGTAGCATTGAGTACCCAATCAGCTTCGGAAGGCATTCCTAAAAGACTTACTTTTTGGTCGTTGCCAAGGCTATCTTTCCAAGTTTCAAAACCATAAGGTTTTTTAGGGAACAAATCCTTAGACGACGAACCTCTTAATTCAATACCAATAAAGCCTTTGTAAATATTAGCAAGGTCGCTGATGTAATTGAGCTGACCATTTCCTTTATGAATCAATTCAAGCGTCGATAAAATTTTTGGTTCATCAACAATGCTTTTTCCTTGAGTATTGATTTTTAATATAGGAAGGTTTGAAGATGTTAGGTTTTGGCTATTTACTGAATAAATACCAAAACCTAACAGTAATATCAAGACAGAAATTGTTTTATTCATATATAATTTAGGATATTTTAAAAATCATAGCCTAAAGTTATATAAGAAATTGGACTTTTCACTTCATTATTATCTAACCCCCAGCCTAGGTCATACTTTACAAAATATCCTAGTATGGTAGTTCTTGCTCCAAAGCCATAACCAATTAAAAACGGATTTCTGAAATCTGTGACAGTAGCTTGGAACGGATTCGTCGAAGGGCCTTTCACTACTGTATTAAAGCCATTTCTTCGTGAAAATGGGCTAGCTCCTGTCCAAGCAGAACCCACGTCAGTAAAGGTTGTTAATTGAAGATTTTTGAAAAAATTATTGTAAATCGGGCCGCTATATAAATACTTAGCTATTGGGAATCTTACTTCTACATTGAACAGGAAATTACTTGTTCCTGATAATCTATTTACGTTGAAGCCACGCAATGACGTAGCATAATCTAATAAAAATACGTCTTTATTATCAGTTCTAGGTTCTTTAGCATTGGTCGGGTTCAAAGGGTCGTTCATATCCCCAGTTCTGTCTTGATACTTTAGCCCCAACCAGTTATCCATTCCACCCATTACAGTAGCCTTCGGTGCATTTCCAAAAGAATGTCCTCCAGAAAATCTTCCCGCAATGATTGTACCTCTTCCTAATTTAAGGTAGTGACGTAGGTCGATAAACACACGGTTGAAGCCATCTTTTGAACTAGAAATGCCAGAGTAATGCTCTAGCCTTGCTCTAAATCGAGTACCTTCAAGCATATTAATGCCATGACTAATGGTGTTATCGTAAACAAATTCAACTTTTCCTCCAAGATAAGAAGAAAAACCATCTGGCACACTTGGGTTTCGTAAGTCTAAAAATCTATTTGCCGTAAAAGATGGCGTTGCTACAATTCGTGTATTTGTATTAATTGGATACGAAGCCGATACAGAGAATCTATTAAAAACATATTTTTTGATAGTTGATTCTGTTTCTTCTGAAATTGAACGACGGTCAAATCTTGCACTATAATCAATCCTGTTTGCAACATATTGGTATTCGCCCCATAAGTCTGCATTCTTAAGATTTGGAGTAAGAAAAATTCCTCCTTGCAAATGATGATTTTCAAGTAAATCATTCATGTTGATTGTTCCTTTCAGTCCAAATCCTCTTTGCGGAAGCGGATCAACCATGAAATCAAGGTCAGTATTATTCACCACAAATGGATTGTTATAATCTGTTGGGGCTTTGATTTTGATATTTTCCTTACGGCTTTGTTTTGCCTGAATGATTTTTTCTACTTTATTTCTTTTATCGTTTTTCGGAGTTTCAGTACTATTCGAGTTGTTATTTTTAGTTACAGAAGCAATATCAAAAACATAATCATTAGTGTCAATTTCTCCTTTCTCTAATGCTATTTTTGGTGTTTTTGCTACAGGAAGAATCTCAGGCGTATTCAGGCTTGCTTCATTTTTGGGTTTGCTAGGGCTTACACTTGCTTGCGCTACACCATAAAGTCGAACATTTCGGAGTGAGTAAGGTACGTTAATTTTGGCGTCAAAATCTGCCTGTGCTTGATAGGCTATTACTTCTTGACTTTTTTCAATGAATTTGTACACTAAACTATTAGTACTTGAAGTAAAGTCGAAATCTTCAATATCGTTTTTAAAGTTACTCACTTGTACTACTACCGAATCGCCAGCTACGAGTTTATAAATATTTTTAATACCACGTTCGTCACTTAAAAAATAAACAGTACTTCCATCTGAAACGATTGGTCTAGAAATTGTTCCTAACGAATCAACCAAGCGTTTTACAGTTTCTTGTTTGGGTTTACCTTCGTGTAAAAATAAATTAAATCGATTATTTACATTTTTATAAGTTCCTTTATCAATATCTAAAGAGTCTTTTAAGCGATTTGAAGTAAAAATGACTTTTCCAGCACTTCCAACAAATTGTGGGCTCAGGTCATCATATAAATCATTTGTTAATTGTTGTACTCGTCCTCTTGCTATTTCGTACAAAAACAAATCGTTTTGTCCTTTACTGATGGCACTCAGTACAATTGTTGTTCCGTTGTCAGAAATGTCAAAATCTTGAATTTGGTCAAAGTTGCTTAAAATTTTTCTTGTCGAAAATTTACCTGACAAGTCTTTTTCATTAATATCTGTAAATACTGAAAGTACAACATCTCCTTGATTTTCGTAGATTACTGCAAGTGTTCCGCCTTTTGTCCAAGAAAGTAGTGGTGTATTATAATCAACAGATTGTTTGAGAGTTTTATAGCCAGAGGTAAGCAAAAGTGCTTTCTTTTTGGTTTTAACATCCATGATTTCAATGCTCGATTTTCCTAATTCATTTCTTGAATAGGCAATAAATGCACCATCTGGACTAATTTTGAACTTGCTGATTTTATCAAAGCTATTAAATTTATTTTCATCAATTTTTAAATCATATTTTGCCGCTTGATAACTACTATTATTGATGGCATCATTGATTACTGAATAGTACTCTCGCCAATCTTTCAAAAATCTAGAAAAAGGCATTCCGATGGTACTTGAAATCGAAGTTTGTTCATTCCTGATAATTCTAGTCAGGTTTAAAATATTGGCAATATTATCCTTTCCATATTTTTCAGCAACATAATTCCAGATAGATTGCCCTATCAATTCTGCTTCTTTGCCGTTGGCTAGATTAGGCTTTTTAAGTAACTTATTTGTAATGGCATCACGCATATAGGTGTCCATCTCTGTGCTCCATCCTTCTGATATGTAGGCTGTTATACCAGTCATATACCATTCAGGGACGCTCAGTAATAAAGAGTTTTGAAGCGATTCTTTGATGCTTCCGCCATAAAGCATATCATGCACAAAAACGTGCGCAACATCTTTTGTGATGTTTTTTTTGAAGCTTTCTGCATTGCCCGAATAGGCTATTTCGATGCGTGATTTGGCTAAATTTTCCTCTCTAATTTCTCTTTCACTTGAAAGATTCAAGCCAACATTACTTTGGTTGAGGTCTTGGGTGGCGTTGTAAACAAAAACTTTAGTTTTTGTAAACGGAGAGTAGCCCAATATTTCAGTAATTCTATCGAATTCTGATTCAGCTAATTGTGCGGCTAAAGTAGCTGTTTGAAGACCGCCTTCATAAAAGTAAATTTCAAAGTTTTGGGAAGCCAATACTTTCCACTTGAACGGTCGATATTGAATGCGGTTTTTACCGAATGGTTCTTGTGTAGGCAAAAAATTCTGAGCTAATGAACAAAAGGTAGTCAGAATAAATATTATTGGTAATAGTTTTCTCATTGTTTTAGGACGAAGTTAAAAGGCATTTCTTCGTAAAATATTCATTACTAAAATCAGGAAACGTAGGCAGAATTAATTGCATTTCCATCAAAGCAATGAAATAAGCTATCACGAATTCTCAGCCCCTAAATATAACGAAGCAAAACGATTTATATTGACTTCTGAAGAAAGTTCTTTTCCTGATACCAAAAAATCAACAAATTGGTTCGCAAAATATGGCGCAAGTGATACCCCTTTTGAGCCTAATCCGTTAAAAATACCAATTTCTGGATACTCGGGGTGCATTCCAATAAATGGGCGACGGTCTTTTGTAGCTGGGCGAACGCCAGCCAAATGTGATAGTACTGTTAAATTAGGTTTCATCAATTTATGATACTTCTCTAACAGCTCGTTTTCTCCTTGCGGAGTGGGCGTAAAATCTAACTGATGCCAAGAATAGGTAGCTCCAAGCCTAAAAGTATTTTCAGATAGAGGAACGACAAAAGCGCCTTGGTTGATGATTTCGACTAAATTAATACCTTCGATAGATACCTCCAAAACCTCACCTTTTACTGGGTTGAAAGGTAAATATTGAAAATAAGGATTGTTTTTTCCCTGAAAACCCTCACAAAAAATGGTTTTATATTGTTGGTTAACCGCCTTTTCAAGGTTGAATTTTTCTTCTGATAAAATCCCTTTTTGTTTGAAATATTCTTTGAAGGCATCCAATAATATCTTCAAATCAACCCATCCAGATTGCTTTGTGGTGGCGCCGCCCCACTCGCTGTGCACAAGGTCTTTGTATTTTACATTTTCAAATTCAAGGCTAGCAAAGTCATCAAAATTTTCAAAAAGCTTATCTCGTTTAAAAAATTCTTGCACTTCTTGATTAGGAAAAGGACGATAAATTTGAACTTGATGAAAAAAATGTTCTGATAAAACGTTTTCTAATTCTAGGTAAAATTTTTCGAGAAAAGGAAATATTTCATCTGCCATCCACGTTTTTACCAATTTTCTACCCGTAACAGGATTGAAAATACCAGCGGCTACTCTTGAAGAGGAGGGGAATTCTGATGTGTCAAAAATTTGTACTTTTTTCCCTCTCTGAAGTAGCAAATATGCCAAAACAGAGCCCGCTAGTCCTTGCCCTACAATTACAAAATCTATTTCGTTAGAATCCTTGTCCATTATTTTGAGTACACTTTACTTATCTAAAACCTACAACTTTTATTAAAGTTTCTCCAATACATTTTTGTGAAGTTCAATGACAAAATTTACTTGCTCTTCTAAAGTCATAAAGGAGGTGTCCATCAAAACAGCATCTTCAGCTTGAAGAAGAGGGCCTTCCTCACGAGTAGAATCGATGATGTCTCTTTTCTTTAAATTTTCAATGATTTCGTCTAAATCTATTAATTCGCCTTTATCAAGCAACTCTTTTTGTCTTCTTTCTGCACGAATTACGGGGTCGGCGGTCATAAATATTTTTACCTCTGCATCTGGAAAAACTTTCGTACCAATGTCTCTTCCGTCCATGATTACTCCACCATGTTTTGCCATTTGTTGTTGTTGGGCAACCATTGCTTTTCTAACAGCAGTGATGGCGCTAACCTCTGAAACCATTTCAGAAACATACATTTTTCTGATTTCACTTTCTACATTCAAGCCATTTAAGTAAACATCACTTGCACCACGTTGCTCGTTAAACTGAAAGCTAATATTTATTTCGTTTAAGGCTTTTTCTACTTCTTTAGGATTGGTTAAAGTAACGTGATGCTCATGAAAGTAAAGACTTACAGCACGGTACATAGCACCAGTATCGATAAAAGCATAGCCTAATTTAGCGGCAACACGTTTGGCCGTAGTACTTTTTCCGCAGCTCGAATGCCCGTCAAGAGCGATGATGACTTTTCTCATTGAAAGATAATTTTCGAGGATAAAATGATAGATTGATAAGATTAATTGTTTTATTCGCTTCTTAAAAATCAGATAAAGAAGGCTTAAATATAAACAAAGATACTGAAATGGGTAGAACCGAAGCTTTCAAAGTAGTTAAATCTCTAGATTTAATTTTTCATTTTATAAGATTTCAATATAAAATCTTGACATTCAAAAAATAATAAATATGCAAATTAGAGGAAACATCATCAATATTTTTGACAAAACAATCCGTTTTGGAAGTATTGAAATTAAAACTGGAAAAATTGATTCAATTGAAATTTTAGGAGATGAAAACAAAATAAATACTCCGTATATATTACCTGGTTTTGTGGATGCTCATGTTCATGTAGAAAGTTCTATGCTAACACCTGTTCAGTTTGCAAGGTTGGCTGTAGTTCATGGAACGGTTTCTACTGTTTCAGATCCACACGAAATTGGCAATGTTTTGGGCAAAGCAGGAGTAGAATATATGATTCATAATGCTCGACAAACGCCCTTTAAGTTTTGTTTCGGAGCGCCATCTTGCGTGCCAGCTACAAAATTTGAAACAGCAGGAGCAACCATTACACCAGAGGATATTGAAGAATTATTTCAGCAATATGAAGAAGTAGGTTATTTGGCAGAAGTCATGAATTTTCCAGGAGTATTAAATGGAGATGAAGATATGCTTGCGAAAATTACTTTGGCTAAAAAATACAACAAACCAGTTGACGGCCATGCACCAGGACTAAGAGGCGAGGCTGCTAAAAATTATATCGAAGCAGGTTGCGAAACAGATCATGAATGTTTTACGAAAGAAGAAGCTTTAGACAAATTGAAATATGGAATGAAAATTTTGATTAGAGAAGGCTCTGCGGCTAAAAATTTTGAAGCGTTAATTGACCTTTTACCTGAACATTATGAAAATTTAATGTTCTGTTCAGACGATAAACACCCCGATAATTTAGTAGAAGGGCACATCAATTTATTAGTAAAAAGAGCTTTAGAGAAATTTCCAGCGCAACTTTTTGAAGTACTTCAGGTAGCTTGTGTAAATCCTGTTTTACATTATAAGCTTCCAGTTGGTTTACTAAGAGAGGGAGATTCCGCAGACTTTATCCAAATCGAAAACCTTCAAAATTTTAAGGTACTCCAAACGTATATTTCAGGTGAAATGATTGCCGAAAATGGAGTTTCAAAAATTCCTAATTTATCCAGCGAGGTTGTCAACCATTTTAATTGTGAATTTAAAAAAATTGAACAATTTCAAGTAAAGGCATTAGGAAAAATGATAAAGGTCATTGAAGTATTGGATGGTCAATTAATAACTTTGAAATCTAAAGTTCCTGCTTTGATTAAAGATGGACTTGCGGTTTCAGATGTGAGTAACGATATTTTGAAAATTGTGGTTGTAAATCGATATAACGAAGCACCTCCGGCAATAAGTTTTATTAAAAATTTTGGATTAAAACAAGGTGCAATTGGATCATCTGTGGCGCATGATTCGCACAATATTATTGTAGTCGGAGTGGATGACCAATCAATTACCGCAGTAGTAAACATGATTATTGCAACAAAAGGTGGAGTGGCGGCAATTGCCCAAAATGGTGATAAAAAGTGCTTAGAATTGCCAATTGCAGGCATTATGACTGGTAATGACGGGTATTTGGTTGCCAAAGAATATTCTGCCATTGATAGATTTGCCAAAGATTTAGGATGTACATTGAATTCTCCCTTTATGAGTCTATCGTTTATGGCACTTTTAGTGATTCCTGCCTTGAAATTATCAGACGTTGGATTATTCGATGGAGAAAAATTTTCACTAACCGACTTGTTTATTGAAAAATTTAACTAATTTTAACATTGTATTAACTTTTTGAGCTTAATACGTCATCAACCAAAACTAAAAAATCAATATCTATTGCTCCTTCACAGGAACAAGATTTTTGCTATTTGCAAACTTGTTACCCGCATTTCTTTGTTTTTTTAGCCTTAATTTTTTTCAATCCATATTTTGGATTTTAGCGTTTGATTACATTCTTTTTTGTAATATTTCTATTTTTAATCAACCAAAACTAATCAACGAAATGAGAAAATTTCTACTCATTACTTCCGTGTTTATGTTGGCTTTAATCGGGCAAACCTTTGCACAAGACAGGGTAGTCACTGGAAAAGTGACAGCTGCTGAAGACGGTTCTCCACTTCCCGGCGTAAGTGTTTCTGTAAAAGGAACTTCAAGAGGTACATCTTCTGGGGCAGACGGGTCATTCAAAATCAGCGTTGGCAATGGAGCATCACTTACTTTTTCTTTTGTAGGGTTTGATTCCAAAACTGTCGCTGTTGGTAATCAAAGTGTTGTTAATGTTTCATTGGCTTCAAACGTATCACAATTAGAAGAGGTAGTAGTTACCGCTTTGGGTGCTTCTCGTGAGAAAAGATCATTAAATTATTCTGTACAAGAACTTAAATCTGATAAGATTACAGCTGCTCGTGATGCCAACGTTGGTAATGCATTAGCTGGTAAAATTGCGGGTGTTCAAGTACTTGGTCAGTCAGGTGCAAAATTTGGTTCTCCAAATATCCGTGTGCGTGGTGTAAATTCTTTGACTGGTGGTGATCCCCTTTACATTGTTGATGGTACTCCTGTCGGAAGCATCGGTGATGTAAATATGGATGATGTTGAGAATCTATCTGTTTTGAAAGGACCTTCAGCAACAGCACTTTATGGAAATAGAGCGTCAGGTGGCGTTGTGATGATTACTACAAAAAGAGCAAAATCTGGAGAAACATCATTCAATATCAATCATAGTACAACGATGGATATGATAGCTCTTTTACCAGAATATCAAAACGAGTATGGTGGTGGTTATTCACAAGATTGGGATACTTTCGCTTATAATCCTGCCATTCACCCAGCAAGTTGGAGTTCATTCAACGGACAAAAGATTTTAGATTATTCTGCAGATGAAAGCTGGGGGCCTAGATTAGATGGTTCACCTCACCGTTCTGCGTTCTCGTGGCAGCCTGGTCCAGAGTTTGGGCAATTAACTCCATATTCACCGAGCCCAAATAACGTAAGAGATTTCTTCGAAAAACCAATCAGTAATAACACTAACTTTTCATTTGCAAAAGGTGGTGAAAATTTTCAGTCAAGAATTTCGTACACACATATTCAGACGAATGGTATCGTGCCAAACAGTCAGCAAATTAGAGATTACGTAAGTTCAAAGAATACGTATAATTTTAATGCGAAGTTTTCTTCAACATTAGATATCACTTATTCGTCAACTAGAGCTAAAAACGTACCAGCTGATAACTATGGTTCTTCTGGTAGTACAAACACTCCGTCTGGAGCTGGTGTAGCGCTTACTGGTTACAACCAAACTGTAGGGTCTTTTAACCAATGGTTTCAAAGACAATTGAGAATTGAAGATTTAAGAAACTATAAAAATCCAGATGGAACTTTCCGTAGCTGGAACATTGGTGGACCACTAGATGCTAAACCTAAATATTGGGATAGTCCATATACGCAAGTTTACGAAAGTACTAACTTGAATACTAACGACCGTATTTATGGTAGTTTAGGGCTTAAATATCAAATTACAGACTACCTTACAGCTTCTGTTACTAGTCGCCGTGACTGGAGATCTTACTACGGAGAGGGTAGAATTGCTTATGGTACATTAAATGCTGGTGGTCTTGGTGCGTATTCTAACTATGCTACAACAAGTGTTGAAAATAACAATGAAGTTTTGTTAGCTTTTAACAAAACATATAAGAAGTTTTCTGTTTTAGCAAATGCTGGAGGTAACATTCGTTATTCAAAAACTAACGTGTTGCTAATGTCAACACTTGGAGGTTTAACAACTCCTGGATTCTATAATATTGATGCTTCAAAAGATAGACCAGCTGTAAGAAGTCAATTATTTGAAAGACAAGTGAACAGTGTTTATGGTAACGTTAGTGTTGGTTATGATAACTTTGCTTTTATTGAAGCTACATTACGTAATGACTGGTCATCTACTCTTCCTCAAGGCAACAATGCTTATTTATATCCATCAATAGGAGGTAGCTTAGTATTATCTGAATTATTACCAAAAAATGATATTGTTTCATTTGTAAAATTGAGAGGTAGTTATGCCCAAGTTGGTACAGATGTTGGCCCTTATGCCATTGGATTAACTTATAATACAGGTAATGCATTTGGCTCTAATGCTACACAATATTTGCCAGGACAATTACCAAACGGACAGTTAAAGCCAGGTTTATCTTCAGCTTATGAAGGAGGTATTGATTTTAAATTCCTAAAAAATAGATTAAGTGTAGAGCTTACTGCATACCATAACAGTAACAAAGATCAAATTATTCCATTATCAGTAACCCCAACAAGTGGATATTCAAGCGCATTGATTAACGCTGGTTTGATTGAAACACAAGGTTTTGAAGTACATATTGGTGGAACACCAGTGTCAACGATGTCTGGTTTTACTTGGGAGTCAGATATTAACTTTGACCACAGTACTTCTAAAATTGTTGAGTTGTACCCAGGTTTAACAAACTATCAATTAGGAGGGCCAACTTGGAGAACATTAACTGTAAATGCTCGTGAAGGCGAACAATGGGGTTTGTTAGTAGGTAGAGGTTATAAACTTGATGCCAACGGAAATAAACTTATCGGTGCAAATGGTCATTATTTGTTTGAAGACAACAAGAAAATGGGTTCAGCTTTACCTAAGTTCAAAGGTGGATTCTTGAATACATTCACTTATAAAAATCTATCGTTAAGAGTAAACATTGACTTTATCGTAGGTGGGAAATTCTTCTCTACTACAAAAATGTTTAATGCATATTCAGGCTTAGCTGCTGAGACTGCCGGCTTAAACGAATTAGGAAAACCAAAACGTGACGCAGTTGCTGATGGCGGAGGTATTCTTTTGGAAGGTGTAACAGCTGATGGTAAACCAAATACAGTTCGTGTAGAAACACAAGAACTTTACGAAGATAAATTATTCGCATTTAATGAAAGATGGATATTTGATCAGACTTATGTAAAGTTGCGTGAATTAGCACTAGGTTACAATATTCCTAAAACAGTAATGGGAGGAAAAGTATTTAAGAGTGCAAAATTAGCATTCATTGTACGTAATCCACTTTTAATTTACAGTGCAGCAGGTGGAGGAATCGATATTTCTGAGGCTGAAGTATTCTGGACAGAAGGTGGACAATTACCTCCAGTACGTTCATTCGGTGTTAACTTGAATTTAGGTTTCTAAACAAGAATTAGGTTCTTTTTCTTTGATTCAATAAATATTTTTAAAGATGAAAATATCAAATAAATACAAAATATTTGCGCTGGCAGTAGGTTTGGGTGTTTCTGCTGTTGCGTGTTCTCCTGATGATTTTGGAGATATGAATATTAACCCAAACAATCCAGCTTCTCCAAATACTTCAGGGATTTTGACCGGTGCTTTGAGAAATGTTGGAGCAATGGTTACCGATATCGTACCAGCGCTCTATACGCAACAGTTTGGTGATATTACTTATATCGAAGAATCTCGTTATAAAACGATTAATTTCAGTTATAATGGATATTATTCGGTCGGTCCGTTGATTGCTTACAAAACAATTATTGATTTAAATTCGAACGAAGCAACTAAAGTTACTGCGGCTGCAAACGGTTCAAACGCAAATCAAATTGCCATAGCAAGAATCATGAAGGCTTATACATATCTTTGGCTAACAGATCGTTGGGGTGATATTCCATATTCTCAAGCGTTGAAAGGTGTAGAAAACTTTAGTCCAGCTTTTGATACTCAACAATCAATTTATAATGATTTGTTTAAGGAATTAAAAGAGGCACAAGCGCAATTTGATGGCGGTAAGACTGTTGTTGGTGATATTCTTTTGAGTGGAAATGCTGCTCGTTGGAAAAAATTTGCTAACTCTTTACGCTTAATTATGGCTTTACGTTTGTCTAAAGTTGATCCTGCAAAAGGTAAAACTGAATTTGCAGCAGCATTGGCAGATGGTGTTTTGGCTTCTAATGCAGAAAACATTAAATACACTTACTTGACAGAGTCGAACAACGAGCATCCACTTTATAACAACTATATCGTTACAAACCGTAATGATTATGCTTTAAGTGATGTTTTTGTAAATAAATTACTTGCTACAAATGATCCAAGAATTGCTGGAATGGCAAACAAAAACCTTTTAGGTGTTTATGCTGGCGTTCCATACGGAGTATTCCCTGGTGCTTCAAAAGTACAAGATGTTTCATTGGCTGCTACGGCTATCCGTCAACAAAACTCTTCTGTAAATGTTATAACTTATGCACAGATGTTGTTTTCACAAGCTGAAGCCGCTAAGTTAGGTTGGATTTCGGGTGATGCAAAAGCGCTTTATGAGGCTGGTGTAAAAGCCTCTATCCAACAATGGGTTGGCGCTGCTGGTACAGATGCCGTTGTTGCTGATTACTTAGCACAGCCAGCTGTAAAGTATGATGATGCTAAAGCGATTGAATTGATTGCAACACAAAAATGGATTACGCTATTCTACCAAGGAAACGAAGCTTGGGCAGAATGGCGTCGTACAGGATATCCAGTATTGACTCCAGCAGCTAAACCGCTTAATCCAAGTGGACAAATTCCTCGTCGTTTGGCATATCCAGTTACAGAGACAAATTTGAATAAAGTAAACTATGATAAAGTAGTTGCTTCTCAAGGGCCTGATACTCAGGATACTCGTGTATGGTGGGATAAAAAATAATTTATTGCCAATACTTCAAAAAAGGTCGCCGAAAAGCGACCTTTTTTTGTTTCATTATTTTTAAATCATAAATCAAAACAGATTCCTTCAAACTCTTGAACTGTTTCTCTATTTTTACTTAAAATTTTAAAATCCAATTTTATATCTTTCAAAACAACAATGCATCAATTAGGATTTGTCAGTGCTATTTTAGCGGAGCGTACTTTTGAAGAAGTAATAGATTTCGCTTCAGAAAAGAATTTTAAATGCGTAGAAGTAATGTGCTGGCCTGCTGGCAATGCAGACGCTCGTCGCTATGCAGGTGTTACTCATATTGATGTGGAAGCACTCGATGAAGCTCAGATTACTCATATCAAAAATTATACAGCCGAAAAAGGTGTATTTATTTCAGGCTTGGGCTATTATCCCAATCCGCTCGACCCTGATGTGGACAAAGCAAATTTCTATGTTGACCATATCAAAAAAATCATCCAAGCGGCGGCTAAATTAGAAATTCCCGTAGTAAATACTTTTATCGGTAGAGACCCTGCTAAAAACATTGCTTATAATTTGGATAGATTCAAAGAAACTTGGACGGATATTGTAAAACTCGCTGAAACTTTGGGCGTAAAAATCGGTATCGAAAACTGTCCAATGTTTTTTACAAACGACGAATGGCCGGGCGGAAAAAACATGGCAACAACGCCAGCGATTTGGGATAAAATGTTTGAAATTATCCCTTCTGCCACTTTAGGGTTGAATTACGACCCATCGCATTTGGTTTGGCAAATGATGGATTATACTCGTCCGCTCTACGATTACCGTGACCGTCTGCATCACATCCATTTAAAAGATGCCAAAGTGTATTATGATAAACTCAACAGAGTAGGCATTATGGCAAATCCATTGGAGTATCATTCACCAAAATTACCGGGCTTGGGCGACATCAATTGGGGAAAATTCTTCTCTGCTTTGAACGATGCTCGCTATCGTGGCCCAGTAGTAATTGAAGTAGAAGACAAAGCCTACGAAGGTTCTGATAAAGATGTAGAAAGCGCAATTCTGACGGCAAGAAACTATTTGAATCAGTTTTTGGGTTAAACTAATACTAATTATGTATTATGAGATTTGAATTATAATGTGAAACATTTACGGCTAGAAGCTAAGCGCTCATCTCTCATAACTGAAAGCTAACAGCTACAATAAAATGAGTAAAAATCAAAATAACACTAAAACCATAGAATATACTTCGTTGAAGGACATCAACAAGGCAGCTCAAGCGATTTTGGCTTTTGGGAAAAATACACCTGTCTGGCTTTTTGAAGGGCAAATGGGTGCAGGTAAAACCACTTTAATTAAGGCAATTTGCGAGTGTATGCTCGTAAATACGCACGTTCAAAGTCCAACATTTTCAATTGTGAATGAATATGCAACCACTAGAGGTGAAAAAATTTATCATTTTGACTTTTATCGTATCAAAAATGAAGTAGAAGCCATGGACATTGGTTTTGAAGATTATCTTTACTCTGGTGGCTTTTGTTTTATTGAATGGCCTTCTAAAATTGAGAACCTTTTACCTTCCAAACACCTCAAAGTAAACATTGAAGTAGATGAAAATGGTAAAAGAGTGATAAATTTGTTAAAAGTTTAATGTTGGGTGTTGTTAAAAATGACATTCTTATTACATAATCGAAATGGCTCAACCCTCTGGATTCAAAGAAGTACTTGCTCAATCGGGGCTAATGACACAAGAAGCATTAGTTTGGACTAAACAAAATGCTAAAAGTCTTTTCATTGGTCTTCCACGTGAAGTGTCTATGCAAGAACATCGTATTTCGCTCACGCCCGATGCCGTTGCTCTGTTGGTGAGAAACGGACATCGAGTATTGATTGAAACAGGTGCTGGAAATGGTGCAAAATTTACGGATAATCAATATTCGGAAGCTGGAGCTCAAATCGTTTATTCAACCGAAGAGCTTTATAAAGCTGATGTGATTGTGAAAATTCAGCCTTTAACAGACGCTGAAATTGAGTACTTGCA
>JACCDS010060667.1_pt1 | contig 15996 bp, 16 predicted proteins | sample 7446441 | NCBI WGS metagenome assembly JACCDS01 (sample SAMN15323445, study PRJNA562643) | freshwater metagenome | isolation source: river surface water | place: USA:Blue River Watershed | collected 2017-08-17
GCCGCTGGCGTCGATGAAGCCCGCATCGCTGGTGTGGTACCACCCGTCCGAGGTCAACACTTCGGCCGTGGCCTTGTCGTTCTTGTAGTAGCCCTTGAGCAGACCCGGGGACTTGACCAGGATCTCGCCGTTGTCGGCCAGCTTGATCTCGACGCCGTCGATGGGCACGCCCACCGTGTCGGCGCGGGCCTCGTGGTCGGGTTGCAGGCAGACGAACACGGCCGTCTCGGTGGAGCCGTAGAGCTGTTTGAGGTTGATGCCGATGGAGCGGTAGAAGGTGAACAGGTCCGGACCGATGGCTTCACCGGCCGTGTAGGCCACGCGCACCCGGCTGAAACCCAAGGTGTTGCGCAGCGGGCCGTAGATGGCCAGATCGCCCAGCGTGTAGAGCAGGCGGTCCAGGCCACCGATGGGCTTGCCATCCATGAGCTGCGGACCCACGCGCTTGGCCAGGGTCATGCAGCGGTCGAACAGCCATTTCTTGACCGAACCGGCGTCCTCCATCCGGATCATCACGCTGGTCAGCAGGCCTTCGAAGATGCGTGGTGGCGCGAAGTAGTAGGTCGGGCCGATTTCCTTGAGGTCGATCGTCACGGTGCTGGCCGACTCGGGACAGTTCACCACGTAGCCGCACACCAGCCACTGAGCGAAGCTGAAGATGTTCTGTCCGATCCAGGCCGGCGGCAGATAGGCCAGCACCTCTTCACGCTCGGTGAGCTTGTCGAAACGGGCGCCGGCTCCGGCGCGGTCGATCAGGTTGTGGAAGGTGTGCACCACGCCCTTGGGATTGCCGGTGGTGCCGGAAGTGAAGAACATCGCGGCGACGTCGTCGCCCCGCAGGGCCTCGACCGCCTCCTCGAAAAAGCGCGGCTGGCGCTGCAGCAGGGCCGCACCGTCTTCGGCCAGTTGTTCCAGCGACGACAGGCCGGGTTCGTCGTAATGGCGCAGGCCTCGCGGGTCATCGAACCAGATGCGCGAGAGCAGGGGGCACTGCTCCCGGACCTCGATCATCTTGTCGACCTGCTCCTGGTTTTCGACCACCACGAAGGCGACTTCGGCGTTCTGAAGCGGAAACACGCATTCGGCCGCCACGGCGTCCTGGTACAGCGGCACCGGAATGGCGCCCAGGGCCTGAGCGGCCAGCATGGCGGCGTTGAGCCGGGGACGGTTGTCGCCCATGACCACGAGGTGCTGGCCCCGCTTCAGTCCGGCCGTGGACAGGCCGGCCGCCAGACGTGCGACCAGGTGGGCGAGTTCGCCCCAGGTCAGCGTTTGCCAGATGCCGTATTCCTTCTCGCGCAAGGCCGGGGCCTCGGGGCGGCGCTGGGCATGATCCAGCAGCAATCGCGGAAATGTGGTGCTCACCGCGGGTCTCCTTCCAGTCCGTGGGGGTCCTTGCCCGGGCGGGGCGCGGATCTCTCGTGCTTCTGTGGAGGCATCGTAGGTCCCACTTTGACGCCGGCATGTCGTGCGGACGACAATTTGCGGGACTCTCCCAAGATCGCTTACCCTGAAGGGCATGGCGACGCTCCATTCCCTCCGTTCCCGGGCCCGATCGCTCAGCGAAGACGAGCGGGCCGGCGTGCCCTGGCTCCAGTGTTTGAGTCCGCAGGACCGTCACGAGGCCGAGGCCAGCCTGCAGGTGGTGGAGGTGGAGGCCGGGGAGTTGCTGTGCCGCATGGGCCGGCCGGCGAGCTACTGGTTCGGCCTGATCGAGGGCCTGCTCAAGATGAGCAACAGCTCGGCCGAGGGCACGCCGCTGACCTTCACGGGAGTGCCTCCAGGCGCCTGGTTTGGCGAGGGCACGCTGCTCAAGCGCGAGACCTACCGCTACAACATCGAGGCGTTGCGCCGCAGCCGGGTGGCCGGCATCCCCATCGAAACGTTCCACGGGTTGCTCGACCGCAGCATCGCGTTCAACCGCTACGTGATGAACCAGCTCAACGAACGATTGGGGCAGTTCATTGCCGCACGCGAGATCGACCGGCTGGATCAACCGGATTTGCGGGTGGCGCGCAGTTTGGCGGCGTTGTTCCATCCGGTGTTGTACCCCGGGGTGGGGCAGGTCCTGCGCGTCACCCAGCAGGAGCTGGCTTACATCGTGGGCCTGTCGCGCCAGCGTGTGAACGAGGCGCTTCATGTGCTTCAGGCCGCCGATTGCATCCGCATCGAGTATGGAGGGGTCCGGGTGCTGGATCTGGCGGCCTTGAGGGGATTCTGTCTGGAGGCGTGAGGTCCTCGTCCAGAGCGAAGGGTCGATGGCTCACGTTTGCCTCGACGCGACCGATACATCCTCCAACGCCCCTTGCCGTGGGCGACGGAGTCACGTGCGTGCCGTTTGCTGTGTCAACGTCCGGTCGAATCGCCTGGGGAGCGCTTTGCGCGCTCATGGCGCTGCTTTTGGCCGTGATTTCGCTGCGCGGTCAGGCGTCGGACGTCCGCACGCCTCGGGGGGATCGCGCGGCATTTGTCGAACTCCGTCCGGACCGCGATCGGGTGGCGCTGTGGCCCGCGGTGACGATCTGGACCGAGCCGGGGCCGGAGCTGTCGCCGGGGGAGGCGCTGGTCCATTTGGCGGACTTCCGCACGCCCGAATCCCAGGTGGGCAACCTGGGCACCCGAAGCGGGGGCGTGTGGCTGCATGTCCCGTTGCAGGTGATGCCGGGAGCCGACCGCCGCTGGATCTTCGAGCTGGACTACCCGTCGATTGACCGGATGGAGCTGTACGTGCGGCACGATGGGCATCTGTCCCGTCCGGTGCGACTGGGAGATCACCTGCCCCGCGAGGCCCGGCCGCTCCAGACCCGCAACCATGCGTCGGAAGTTCTGCTGCCCGCTGGGCAGACCCTGTCCCTGCTGATGCGCGTGCAGACGCAGAGCTCCATGGTGTTGCCGCTGGCGCTGGTCGATGTGCACCGCTACCAGCAGGACGAGTCCCGGGTGCTGCTGGTGCAGGGGCTCATGCTGGGCGTCGTGTGGTGTTTCCTGACCATCAGCCTGGTCCAGTGGTGGATGCTGCGCGACGCGGTCTATCTCTGGTACGCCCTGTCCTTGATCGGCAGCGGCAGCTTTTTCCTGTCGTTTTTTGGGGTGGGGCCGCAATTCCTGTGGCCGGACCTCCCGTGGCTCATCGACAACGCTTCGCTGTTGTTCGTGCTGATGGCGCTGGCTGGCGGGGCCTTGTTCATCGATTGCACGCTGGAGACTGCGCAGCGCTATCCGTGGGTGTCTTGGGCCCTGCGCGCCACGGCCGGTTTGACGGCCGTGCTTTGTCTGGCGTTCTGTGTGGGGGTGATCGAGTACCGCACGGCGCAGTTCGTCGCCATGTCGCTTGGACCGATGCCGATGCTGCTGGGCGTGCCGGTGGCTTGGATACGCGCACGCCAAGGCGATGTGGCGGCGCGGTTCATCTTTCTGGGATGGGTGCTCTACACGGTGGGTGTGGTGTCGATGATCCTGCTGATACTGGGTCGGCTGCCGGGGAATTTCTGGACCCAGCATGCGTTCCAGTTTTCGTCGATGGCGGAGATGGCCACGTGGATGTTGGTGCTGGGGGCCCGGACGGACACGCTGCGCCGACAGGCCGAGGCGGTGGCCCGGGAGCACGATCGCATGCGCTATCTGGCCCACACCGATCCCCTGATCGGCCTGCTCAATCGCCGGGGCCTGGACGAATCCCTCGGTGAGCGCCTGTCTGTGGCCTCGCCGCAGGCCATGGTGGCCTACTTCGAACTGGATCTGGATGGGTTCAAGCCGGTGAACGACCGGCACGGACACGACGTGGGCGATGCCCTGCTGGTGGCGGTCGGGCAGCGGCTGAAGTCGGCGCTGCGCGGGCATCAGGACCTGGTGGCCCGAACGGGGGGAGACGAATTTGTCATCGTCACGACCGGGCTCGCTGATGCGCGCTGGGCCGAGCACATCGGGCAGAAGCTGCTGCGCTTGTTTCAGGCGCCGTTCGAGGTTGAAGGGCGCTCCTGCCGGGTCGGGGCCACGATCGGGTACGCGCTTTCGCCCGTGGATGGCTCCGAGGTGCAGGTCTTGATGCGGCGTGCCGACGAGGCACTCTACGCAGGCAAGGCCGGTGGGCGCAACCAAGTGCGCCGTGCCAACCCTTGAGCGTTCAGGCGGCGCAGTCGCTCATCGGGTAGCTGTGCATGCGCCACATCCGGGCCAACACCTTCAGGCGGTGCGTTTCGTTCAGCACGAACCGGGGCAACTGGAACCGGCATGAGGCGGCGGTGGCCACCCCCACCGAGGTGGCCACCGCCACCTCGTATCCGGCTTCTTCGACCAGCCGGGCATGATCGCGGGTGTAGTCGAGGTTGGGCTTGCCGTTCGGGTAGGCGAAGGAACGGGGCTTGAGGTCCGTGATCGCGAGGATTTCGTCCCGGTTGGCGATGATCTCGTGGCGGGCGCTGGCCAGATCGGTGGTGGCCAGGATCGGGTGGCGCAGGGTGTGCCCGCCGATTCGGATGCCGCCCCGGGCCATCCGACGCACCTGCTCGCGGTCCATCATCAGGTCCGTGGGCAGCGCAGACTGAGCCCGGTGCCGAAGATCGTCGGCCAGGCCGCATCGGTTTTCCGGCGTGAGGTACTTCAGCGTCAGGCACAGGCGCCCGATCAGGGACAGGCGCGACCGCATGTCCGAGATCTCGAACACTTCGAGGCCGTGGGTCGTGAAGTCGTGGCGACCCGCTGGCATCCGCCGCACCGCCTCGACCACCAGATCGTTGAACATGATGCCGCCGTCCAGGAACCCCGTCGCCACGTAGACGGTGGCCGGCAGTTTCAGGTGCTTGAGCAGCGGCCAGGCGTTGTCGTGGTTGTCCCGGTATCCGTCATCGAAGGTGATGCACACCGCCGAGCGGGGCAGGCGTCCCTCGCGCAGCAGTGGCACGGCGTCTTCGACCGGCAGCACCGTGAAATGATCGGCCAGGGTCCGCAATTGCACGGCCACCGTCGCGAGATCTGGAACCCCGGGGCGCAACACGTCCCGCTCCTTGAGCACCTGGTGGTACATCAGGATCGGCAGCATCTGCCCCCCGCGTGGATAGCGGGTGCCGAGAATCCATCGCGTCAGCGGTGTGGTGGCAGAGAACATGTTCGATCACCGAATCCCAGAACTGCCAGATCGGCTCTCGGGTTTTCAAGAGCGGGACGGCGAATAGACAGGCGTTACTGTGAACAATCGTAAATCCGTCGGCCGGTATTGCCAAACCCGATTCCGAGTCGCGTCGGGGGGGAGGACGATCGCCGGACCAGGGTCATCGGCGTTCGGCAGGCAATTTACCACTTCAAGTCGTGTGGCCCCTGTCTGGAGTGCAGTTGTTCACGGTGCGCGACAACTGGATGGGCTTGCTACGTAGAGTTACGGATGTGACCATCCCAAAGTCGGGTGCCACCGGAACAAGGGGGTCAGACCGACTCGTTGAGTGTGGCGACCACGTCGGAATGGAACTCTCGTCGATACAGAATCCACACCACGCCCATGGTGCCGATGGCCAGCGCCAGGGGTGACAGGAACCACAACACGGCGGCAAAACTGAAGTAGACCGCCCGCAGGCCGTCGTTGAAAGTCTCCGCGGCCATGGCCATGACCCGTCCGGCCCGGTCGGCGTAGCGCCTCCGGAAGTCGGGATCCGGATGTTGGTCGAAGTCGTGGGGGGAGGGGGCGGCGCCGATCAGCAAGGCCCCGAAGCTGTACTGCCTCATCGACCAGGTGAACCGGAAGAAGGCGTGCACGAAGATGCCCGTGAGCACGAGCAGCTTCAGGTCGAGCACGAGGGCGGTGGTGCGGGCCGTGAAGGGGAGTTCCTGCACCAGTTCGGAGGCCCGGTCCGACGCGCCGATGGCGGCCATGAGGCCCCCGATGATGAAGATGGTGGTCGAGGCGAAGAAGCTCGGGCTCGACGCCATGTTCTGGGCGACGGCACCATCGACGATGCGATTGTCGCGGAAGGTGGTCTGCAGCATCCACTCGCGGCGGATGCGGTTGGTGCTGGCCAGCACGGAAGGGCGGCGCAGCGCCCTCGACTTGGCAAAGCGGACGTAACCCACCCAGCCGGCGATGAAGCCGGACAGCGCCAGCCAGTCGGCGGCTGGCAGCACACGGATCACACGCAAGAGGAAGTCCATGGCCGGGACTGTAGCGCCAACGCCCAGGCTCCCCTGGGCGGGACCGACCGGTGCGACAGCGGATCCTTCCGTGAGGAGGCGCCGCTCAGGCCAGGCGCGAGGCGACTTCGCGGATCCTCTGTCCGAACGCACGGGCGGTGGTCAGGTCGCCCGGCACCATCTCGTCGACACTGGCGTCGGACGGGGTGGCCGTCATGAGACCGGCGGACATGCCCAGGTGGTTCAGGTCATCGCGCGTGGAGGCCTTCGTGTTGGCCGGCATCAGACCCGAGCCGACCCACAGCATGCCGTGCTGCATGGCCAACGTGGTCAGGTAGCTCATCGTCGTGTGCTTGTCGCCGTACAGCGAGGCCGAGTTGGTGAAGCCGGCCGCCAGCTTGTTCTGCCACTTGCGCGTGAACCAGGCTTTGGACGAGGCGTCGGCGAACTTCTTGAACTGCCAGCTCACGTTGCCCATGTAGGTGGGCGAACCGAACACGATGGCATCGGCGGCATCGAGCTGTTCCCAGCCGCCTTCGGGCAGGTTGCCTTCGGCGTCGATGGCCAGCAGGGTGGCCCCGCTGCCTTCGGCCACGGCCTGGGCGACCTTGGCCGTGTGGCCGTAGCCGCTGTGGAAGACGATGACGATGTTCTTGCTCATGAAGGGAACTCCTTGGGGTGACGAGAAAGGGGAAGGGAAGCAGGAAACCGTGGGTCTCAGAAGGGGGCCAGGTCGAACACGAGGATTTCGGCCTGGTGCCCTTCGCTCAGGGTGATCCGGGTTTCGTCGGACAGGGCCAGGGCGTCTCCGGCCTGCAAAGGCTCGCCATTGACGGTGATTTCCCCGCGGGCGACCTGCACCCAGGCCATGCGGCCCGCTGGGAGGTCGAGGTGGTCTTGTTCGCCTTCGTGGAACCGTCCAGCGAACACCCGGGCATTGGCATGCAGCGACACGGCCTGGGCATGGGGGGCGTTCGGCGCGGCGATGCAGGCCAGGCGACCGCGCAAGGCCGTTTCGTCCAGCCGGACCTGTTCGTAACCCGGGGCCAAGCCCTGAGTGTCTGGAAAGATCCAGATCTGGAGCAGGTGAACCGGGGCGTCGGCGCTGTTGATCTCACTGTGGCGCACGCCGGTGCCCGCCGTCATGCGCTGGATTTCACCTGGTCGGATCACGGCGGTGTTGCCCAGGCTGTCCTGATGGGTCAGGGCGCCTTCCAGCACATAGGTGATGATTTCCATGTCACGGTGGGGGTGCATGCCGAAGCCCCGGTGCGCAGCGACAAAGTCTTCGTTGATGACGCGCAGGTTGCCCCAGCCCATGCGTGCCGGATCGTGATAGTCGGCGAACGAAAAACTGTGGAAACTGGTGAGCCAGCCGTGGCGGGCGTGGCCACGTTCGGCGGAGCGGTGAACGGTTTGCATGGACTGGACTCCTTGATGCCCATGTTGCCGCCGGCCGCCGGATCCATGGCTGAGTCGCCGTGATGGCATCATTCAATCGAGTTGAATCCGGATTCCGCCATGCCCCGACGCCGCCATGCCCTGACCCCCGAAGCCTTGGAGATGATGGACACCATCGCCCGCACCGGCAGCTTCGCAGCCGCTGCCAGGGAGTTGGGCAAGGTGCCTTCGGCGCTCACCTACAGCGTGAGGCAACTGGAAGAAGCCCTGGATGCCCTGCTGTTCGACCGCAGCTCCCGGCAAGCCCAGCTCACGGCTGCTGGCCAGGAATTGCTGGAGGAGGGGCGTCGCCTGCTGCAGCAGATCGACGCTGTGGCCAATCGGGTGCAGCGGGTGGCCACGGGCTGGGAAACCTCGCTTTCGATGGCGGTGGACAACATCATCGCCCCGTCCGCCATCTTCGACCTGTTCGAGGCGTTCTACGCCTTGCAGTTGCCGACGGGGGGCTCACCGCCGACGCGCCTGAAACTGCGCGACGAGGTCATGGCCGGGACCTGGGAGGCCCTGCTCACCGGGCAGGTCGATCTGGCGATCGGCGTGATGCCGCCCAGTCACGCACTGGAGGATGTGCAGTGTGCTGCGCTGGGGCGCATCGACATGCTGATGGCCGTGGCGCCACATCATCCGCTGGCGTTCGAGGTCGAGCCGGTGCCGGCGGCGGTGATCGCCCGCCATCGCATCGTCGCGGTGGCCGACACGGCCCAGCGCATGGAGCGTCAGACGCACGGGTTGCTGCCCGGCCAAGAGGTGCTGACGGTGCCCACCATGTCGGCCAAGCTGGAGGCGCAACTGCGTGGCCTGGGTTGTGGCCGGTTGCCCGAGCCGCTGTTGCGCCGTCATGCGCAGGCGGGGCGTCTGGTGGTCAAGCGCACCGAGGAGCCTCCGGCCGTCATCGAACTTCACTACGCCTGGCGCCGATCGGGGGCCCAAGGCGGGCATGCCCTGCGCTGGTGGCTGGACCAGCTGGAAAGCCCCACCACCCGGCGTGCGTTGTTGGATCAGCACGCCGGCCTGATCCTTTGACGGAGGGGCGGAGCGTGAGCCACGAGGGGCGTCGTCCGTACATTGGGCGGTTCGCGCCGTCACCGACGGGGCCGTTGCACGCCGGTTCGGTCGTGGCGGCCCTGGCTTCCTGGCTGGACGCCCGGGCGGCCGGGGGGCGGTGGCTGGTCCGCATCGAGGACGTCGATCGTCCCCGCTGTCCGCCGGGCCAGGGGGCGTTTGTGCTGGAGCAGTTGCAGGCGCTGGGGTTGCGGCCGGACGAAGCGCCGGTGTGGCAGTCGCAGCGGGAGCGGCACTATGAACAGGCCTTGCAGCAGTTGCAGTCGGCGGGGGCCGCCTACCCTTGCGCCTGCACCCGGACGGAAATTGCCCAGGCACACCAGGAAGCCGGGGTGACCCACCATCGGCATGCCGAGCGGGTCTACCCGGGAACCTGCCGCCCGGACCGGGGCGGCCTGAAGGGGCGGCCGCCGCGTGCCGTTCGGGTGTCCACCACCGACCGCCAGGGGGGGGCCGTGAGCATCGACTGGTTCGATCGGCGCCTCGGCGCGCAGACCCAACACCTGACGGCGGAGGTCGGTGATTTTGTGTTGCGCCGTGCCGATGGCCTGTGGGCCTATCAGCTGGCGGTGGTGGTCGACGATGCCCTGCAGGGCATCACCGACGTCGTTCGGGGAGAAGATCTGGCCGACAACACGCCGCGCCAGATCTGGCTTCAGCGTGCGCTTGGTCTGCCGACTTTGCGTTATCTGCACACTCCGCTGGTCCGGGACGAACGGGGCGAAAAGCTCTCGAAGCAGCAAGGCGCTGCCGCTGTGGACCTGAGCCATCCCGTCAGGGCCTTGCATGCCGCAGCCTTGGCGCTGGGACTGCCGCTCCGGGATCTCCCGGATCCAGATCGGACAGCGTTGTCCGATTGGTTGTCCAGGGCGTGTACCATCTGGTCCATTCGCGGGGGTTGTGGAAGTCCGAACGGCAGACTTGCGCCAGCGGTGGCATCATCGCGCCCTTGTTCGACGTCGTGAGCCGGAGGCTGCGGCGATCAGGTTCAACCCGAAAATCAGGATCCATCCAATGTCCACCATCACCACCGCTTCCGGGCTGGTTTACGAAGATACCGTGCCGGGCACCGGCGAAACCGCCGTGGCGGGCCGCGAAGTCAGTGTTCACTACACGGGCTGGCTGTTTGACGAAACCCAGCCGGGTCAGCGCGGCCGCAAGTTCGATTCGAGCAAGGACCGCGGTCAGCCGTTCCGTTTCCACCTGGGCGCCGGCATGGTGATCGGGGGCTGGGACGAAGGGGTTCAGGGCATGAAGACCGGTGGCACGCGCGTGCTGACCATTCCGCCGAACCTCGGCTACGGTGCGCGCGGCGCCGGTGGTGTCATTCCCCCGAATGCCACGCTGGTGTTCGAAGTGGATTTCCTGGGCTACTGATCTACTGATCGCCCCGGGGACTCAGGCTGGTGCCTGAGCCACGATGAAAACGGCCCTCATGGGCCGTTTTGCATTCAGGATGGCCGATGCAGGTGGTCGCGTCGCCACAATGACGGGAACAGGCGGATCCACAGTCCCGCCACGATCAGCACCCCCACGCCGCCCACCAGCACCGATCCGACCGGCCCCAGCAGGGCGGCGGTGGCCCCGGATTCGAATTCGCCGAGCTGGTTGCTGGCGCCGATGAAGATCGAGTTGACGGCGCTGACTCGGCCCCGCATGTCGTCGGGGGTTTCCAGCTGCACGAGGGTCTGGCGGATCACCACGCTGATCATGTCCGCCGCGCCCGACACCAGCAGGGCCGCCAGGGACAGCCAGAATGAGCGCGACAGTGCAAACACCAGCATGCTGAGGCCGAACACGGCCACGGCGCCGATGAGCCAGCGGCCCACTTGGCGCTCCAGGGGGCGGCGTGCCAGCCACACCGACAGCGCCAGGGCTCCCGCGGCCGGCGCCGCTCGCAGCAGACCCAGCCCCCAGGGACCGGTGTGAAGGATGTCCTTGGCGAACATGGGCAGCAGCGCGGTGGCGCCTCCCAGCAGCACGGCGAACAGATCCAGTGAGATGGCTCCCAGCATCACCGGTTGGCCGCGCAGGAAGGTCACGCCGGCCAGCACGCTGGACCAACTGGCCGCCTCGCGCGGTTGGGGTGGGCGTTCATAGCGGATCTGGCCGGCCAGCACACAACCCAGGACCAGCAAGGCCGTGCTGACGGCGTAGACCACGTCGGCGCCATAGACGTAAATGAGTCCACCCAGGGCCGGTCCCCCGATGATGGACACCTGCATGCCGCTGGAGCTCAGGGCGACGGCGCGTGGCAACAGCCGTGTGGGCACCAGCAGCGCCGGCAGGGCCTGGCTGGCGGGCATCTGGAACGCCTTGGCCATGCCCAGCACCACCGACGCGACCAGGATCAGCTCCCGTCCGGCCCATCCCCCGTGGGTGGCGGCCGTGAGCAGCAGGGCCGATACCGCTTGCAGGGCCGTGGCCAGCAGCATCACCCGGCCCCGGTGGTGGCGATCGGCGACGTGGCCGGCGGGAAGGGTCAGCAGCAGGGCGGGCAGAAACTGCGCGAGCCCGACCAGTCCGAGATCCCAGGCACTGCCGGTGAGGTCGTACATCTGCCATCCCAGGGCCACCATGAGCATCTGGGCGGCGGTCTGGCTGCTCAACCGAGTGAGCCAGAAGAACAGGTAGGCGCGGTGCCGCAGCAGGGTCCGCAGGGAGAGGTCGGCGGAGCCGTCGTGAGCAGAGGTCATGCAGGGCGCGAGGATACGCGGCCTGGTCCGACCCGTGCTGGTGGGAGGAATCCGTTGTGGGGATCGGCCGGATGGGGGCCGAGGGCCCGAAGGCCCTCTGCGCTCAGGACCGGAACAGCCGCGAGTATTGGTGCTCGTGCTGGGCGGACAGAATGGCCAGCATGGGGCTGTGGGCTTGCCGTTCGCGATCGGGCAGGTGCAGGGCCACTTCGACGGCCGCAGGGAGGGTGTCGACCAGGCGAGCGAGGATGCGCTGTCCGGCACTCTGGCCCAGCGGCACGGCTTTGAGGGCTGCCTGGACCATGTTCTCCGCCCAGCCGAAGGCATGGGTCAGCAAGGCCTCGCGCAGCGGGGCCCCGGTGCGGGCGACCGCCAGAGCCCAGGCCACGGGCCAAGTCGGTGCCGGGGTGAGTGTGGCGAGATCGGCGAGACGCGGGTCGGCCGACTCGCCGGCCGCGGTGCGGAGCTGCTCCTGGGTGCGCAGCCATTCCAGCAGCGAGCGGCCCATCTGCTCGACCTGCTGGCGCAGTTCTCGGGATTCGCGGGTCTGGCGCACCCAGTCGTTGAGCTCGACGACCCGAGCGCGGTCCTGGCGTGTCCAGGCGGCATGGGCCTGGGCCACCACCGCCAGATCGGCACGGGCCAGTGTCAGGCGAAGCTGGTCGACGAGCCAGGTGGCGGCATCGGCCTCGTGGCGGATCCGCCCGGTCTCGACAGCCGCTTCGAGGCCCTCGGAGTAGCTGAAGCCGCCCACGGGCAGCGCGGGCGAAGCCAGCCAGAACAGCTGCAGCAGGGCGTGTGCGGAGGTGGAGGGCGACGGGGGCAGGACGCGGGGCATGTTGGCAGCGAGGTCAGGGGCCTCGGCGGGTGTTCAGTGGTCGTGTCCGCAGCCGGGGCCGTGCACATGCGGGACCGGGGCCGCGGCCACCGGAATGTTCAGCGGGCGCCCACGTGAGATGGGGGGTGCAGGTACCACTGCGAGGGGGGGATCGTGCGGGTGGCCGTGTCCGCCGCCGTAGGCCCCGGATTCGGGCTCGAATGGGGCGACCTCTTCCGTCACGATCAGGTGCATCTGGCGCAGCATGTCGGCCAGCACGTGGTCGGGCTCCAGCTGGAGGTGGTCGGGCTGCAACTCCAGTTGCACGTGGCGGTTGCCGAGGTGGTAGGCCGCGCGCAACAGGTCGAACGGCTGCCCATGCGAGGCGCAGTGCCGCACGACCAGCACCTGTTGCGCGGCCGCTTGCACGAGCACGAAGCCACCGTCCTCGGTCACCAGCACATCACCGCCGCGGACCACGGTGCCGCGGGGCAGGAACACGCCCATGCGGCGACCTTGGCTGTCGGTGGCGTCGAAGCGGCTTTTTTGCCGAACGTCCCAGTCGAGTTCGATGGTGGGCGCGCGCTGGATGAGGACACGGGCCAGGCCTCGGCCTTGGGGCAGGAGCTTGTTGACGGTGAGCATGGGGCGTCGCGGTTCGAAAGCGGTGGCAGGAGACCGCTATTGTGTGGGCGGACGCCCTCGGACGCGCGCGCAGTGTCAGCGACGTCCGGTGCCGGCCGGCCGAGAGGCGGCGTCCGGCGAGGCCTGCGGTGCGCTGGCGCCTTGGGGCAGGCCGATCTTGCTCGCCACCGTACCCGCCGCCCGGCGGGTGGCGTTGACCCCGGTCTCGACCCCGCTGGCGGCGGCGTTGGCGCCCCGTTCGATCCCTCCTGCGGCGGCTGAGGCCCCCCGCTCCACCCCGCTGGCGGCTGCTTTGACCCCCCGTTCGACCGCGGAACTCACCCGCTGGAACAAGGACGGATCGCCTGAGCGGGGGGCCGAGGCCTCGGGTTCGGCGGCGTGGACTCCTGGGGCAGTCCATGCCAGTGCCGAGGCGCAGATCGCGACGGCGGTGGCCGCACGGCACCGGTGTGGCCAAGACGTGAAAGTGGGCATTTGGGGAGCGGGCATGGCGGTGTGAGTCCTCTCGGGGCCACCGGGTTCCCGGCCGTGCGCTTCAGCGCACCAAGGGCGCATCGGGCAGCTCGTTGGGATTGGTCTGGCCTGCGGGCCGGGGAAAGTAGCGGCTGAGCAAGTCATCGAGGGTGTCGATGCCTTCGTTCAACCCCTCCTCGAAATGCCGCTGGGCCATTTGCAAGGTGATGCTGCGCACCAGCGTCTGCCATTGTTCCGGAGCGACCTGCGCATCCAGACCCCGGTCGGCGACGATCTCCACGGCGCGATCGGCCACGAGCACATAGATCAGCACCCCGTTGTTGAGGGCCGTGTCCCAGACGCCCAGTTCCGCAAAAACCGCCAGAGCCCGCTGCCGGGGGGTGACCCCAGCCCACAGATCGGCACGGGAGAGCCCGGCCTCGACACAGATGCGGATTTCACCAAGGTGGTGGCTTTCGCTGGCCTGGATTCGCTGTGCGAGCCGGGTCAAGGCGGCGCTTCCCACGGCACGGCGGGCGTCGGCTGCATCGCTCCAGGCGTGGCGGATCCAGCGTCGGCACCCGGCCCAAAGACCACGCTTCGGGGTCACGTTTGTCGATTCCATCACCAGCCTCCCGAGGCGCCGCCGCCGCCGAAATCACCCCCCCCACCCGAGCTGAAGCCTCCTGAGCCACTGCCGCTGCCAAAACCGCCGCCGCTCCAGCCCCCCAGCCCGCCACCGGATCCGATGACGATCGGGCTGGACCGTCCACGGCGCCCTCCGCCAAAACCACCGCCGCTGCCGCCGCCGCCCTGGCCCCCCAGCCAGGTGGCGACCATGCCGGCCACGCCCATGGCCACGGCGATGGGCAGGCTGAGGGTCATCGACCAGGCGACCCAGCCGACCAGGCCCGCGGTGCCGAATCCGCCCCAGATCCGCCCGAACAGTCCCCTCAGCACCCGAGAGACGATGAAGATTCCGGCAAAGGCGAGGATGAGCAGGCCCGGCAGGTCCACCGCCCCCTGTCCGGCCGGAGTCAGGCCTGGACTGGGGGCCGGCTCCGGAAGGGGCAGGCCTTCACCCGCCACGCGTGCGCGCAGTTCGGATACGGCCCTCGACAGGCCTCCGGCGTAGTCCCCTTCGCGGAAGGCGGGCCGGATCACGTTATCGATCACCCGCTTGGCGGCAAGATCCGGAATGGCGCCTTCCAAGGCCTTGGCCACCTCGATGCGCACCTTGCGATCCTGGCTGGCCACGACAATCAGCAGGCCATCTCCAATCGCCTTTCGACCGATCTTCCAGTGGTCTCCTACACGTTGGGCATAGGCGGCGATGTCCTCCGGCGCCGTGGTGGCCACGATCAGGACGACGACCTGCGATCCCAGATCGGTTTCGAACTGGCTCAGCTGCGCTTCCAGTTGCGCCTGGGCAGGCGCATCCAGCAGCATGGCCTGGTCGACGAGTCGCCCCGTCAGGGCGGGCACCGGCTGGACGGCTTGTGCCCACGCCGAAGCTGCGGGACCCAGGAGGCTGGTGACCGCCACCAGGCAAGCGAGCCACAACGGCAGGAACAGGCGGCTCATGGCCGGACCTCAGCGCGAGGCGGCCTGGGCTCCGAAGTCGACCGTCGGCGGTGCCGAAATCGCCGCCTCGTTCTGCACCGTGAAGTTGGGCTTGACGCTGTAGCTGAAGGCCATGGCCGTCAGGTTGGTCGGGAAGCTGCGGGCGAGCACGTTGTACTCCTGCACCGAGGCGATGTAGCGGTTGCGTGCCACAGTGATGCGGTTCTCGGTGCCTTCGAGCTGCACGCGCAGGTCCTGGAACGCCTGGTTGGCCTTCAGGTTGGGGTAGTTCTCGGAGACGACCAGCAAGCGGCTGAGCGCACTCTGCAGTTCACCCTGGGCGGCCTGGAATTTCTGGAAGGCCGCCGGATCGTTGATGAGCTCGGGCGTGGCCTGGATGCTGGTGGCGCGGGCTCGGGCCTCGATCACCTTGGTCAGGGTTTCCTGCTCGAAGTTGGCTTCACCCTTGACGGTGGCCACCAGGTTGGGCACCAGATCGGCGCGGCGCTGGTACTGGTTGAGCACCTCCGACCAGGACGCCTTGGTCTGCTCATCGAGCTTCTGGAAATCGTTGTAGCCGCAGCCGGTGAGGCTGGCCGACAAGATCAGGCCGCAAAGGATCGGCAGCAGGCGACGGTTCATGGAGGGCTTCCTGTTCGGTTCTTGGGGTCCGGGCCTGCGTTCAGGCACGCCATGGTTTGTGAGATGTATCACGAAACACGGCGGGGCCAAACGTCAGTTGTGCGCAGGACACAGCCTTGACGTCACGCGATGGGCACGTGTGCAAGGCCGAAGTGTCCTGCGGACCGCAGGGCGGGAGCCCCGACTTCAGAACAGGAAGTAGCGCTGCGTCATCGGCAACGACGTGGCTGGCTCGCACGTCAGCAGCTGCCCGTCGGCGCGCACCGAGTAGGTCTGCGCATCGATCTCCATCTTCGGCGTGTAGCCGTTGTGGACCATGTCGGCCTTCTTGACCGTGCGGCAGCCGCGCACGGCCGAGAGCGTCTTGCGCAGCCCGTAGGCCTCGCCCACGCCCGCAGCCAGTGCCCCCTGGCTCACGAAGGTCAGCGACGTGCGCGTGAGGGCGCCGCCGAAGCTGCCGAACTGCGGCCGGTAGTGCACCGGCTGCGGCGTGGGAATCGACGCGTTCGGATCACCCATCGCCGCCGCGGCAATCGCGCC
>JACCDS011570064.1_pt1 | contig 15995 bp, 9 predicted proteins | sample 7446441 | NCBI WGS metagenome assembly JACCDS01 (sample SAMN15323445, study PRJNA562643) | freshwater metagenome | isolation source: river surface water | place: USA:Blue River Watershed | collected 2017-08-17
AACCCACTGCCTGATCAAGTAATTGCGGAGAGCTGGCTCGGCCTGGCAAGAAATCCTGGCTCATTCAAGTCTGTACTTTCCAAGTCGGTTGTCGCGCCTCGCGTCACCTGCGCAGCGGGTGCTGCCGGTCAACGCTGCCGCGTAGGAGGGCCGGTCTCGGCCAGGAGCGGTCGTCCGCAGACGACTGGTATGCGGAGGTCAACCCAGTGCCCCACACGGAATCGGTGGCCATGTCACGACGGGGCTGCTTCCATTGCGCGCGGTCCGAGCGGCTGGCAAAGTCGCGCCGGTCCACGCCGCTTTTCACTTCAATTTAATGACCGTCCACACCCTGTTCGCCAGACAAATTTCCAATGCGCAACAACGCTTTATGGCGAATCATGCGAGCCTAGTTAAGCAGCAGGCGGCGGAGTTCTGCGGCACGGGCTTCCGGATAAACCAATAGTTAGGCGACGAGCGTGCGCTACTTCTACGTTTTCTGGTTCTTCTTCTGCGCGGGTTGGGGCTACCTATCCGGGACGTTTCCTTCGGAGCATTCGCCGCCATGGCAGCAAGCTGCGGCGACCCTGCCCGCTGCGCTGACGATGTCAATCGTGCTTCTTTGGCTAGAGCTTCGACGCCGTCCCGCTGGGCAACTTGCCACTCGGCCCAGCTTGAATCTCAAGCCGTGGAATCGCCCGATGGGGCTGGCCATCTTTATCGGGCTTACGTTCGCATTCAGCGGTTTTTGGGGCTTGGGCATGTGCTGGGCCTTCAATCTGCCTAGTCCAGCAGTCGCATTTCAGTTCTTCGCCATGGGCGCTGGGCTTACAGGAGGCAGCTATGCCGTCTACCGCATCTTTCCGGCAAAGTTCGCCGCCTAACCAGTTGCTGCAGCGGACGGCTTCGCCGCCCGCTGAGCGCCAACGTTGAACGGCAGCTTTCTGGCAGTTCACGTCACCAAAGCCGACGGCCGCTTCGGGTCGATAGCTGCCAGCGGCGAGGGCCATCGAGAACGGCAGCACCCAGCCTTGAGCTGACTTCGCTGCGCATCTGAGACGGGCAATGCAGCGTCCCCGCGCACCTTTTGCCGAAAGTTGGTAGTTGCGCGAGGCAGCGCCGGGACGCGCTCCTGCGCGGGAATGTCCGCCGCGAGCGGCGATCGGCCCTGCATGCGGTCTTCACACCGTCTGAGGTCCATCCTCGGTCATCGCATCCCGGCGCCGCTGTCGAAGTTGATTGAGTTCTGAACTCGACCCACTGCCAGATCAAGCCCTTGGACAAACCATGCTCAAGGAGTACTGAACTCCGTGCTCACTCAACTCTGAACTTTTACGGATTTCGTTCATTCAACTCTGAACTTTTACGAATTCTTATGGGCCCCGCCCCGCGCAGCCCTGGCCCACCGTGCCACCTCCCCGGCGTCGCTGGGCCATCACAACCGTGATGCCGCCCGCCCGTGAAGGCGATCAGCCTCGCTCACGCACTTCGTGAGCGACAGCGATGTGCCGATCTCGAACAATTGGGTCGAGAACCCGATCCGCCCGATCGCGATCGGCAGATCGAATTGGCTCTTCGCCGGAAGCCTGCGGGCGGGCAAGCGAGCGGCCGCCATCATGAGGCTGCTGCACTCGGCCCGCATCAACGGGCACGACCCCTACGCCTACTTCAAGGACGTGCTGGATCGCCTGCCGACTCACCCAGCTACCCGGATCGACGAACTGTTGCCGCACCGCTGGTCACCGAGCTGAGCCTCCTCGTCGTCGGACGATTCCCATCCCCGGTGTCAGGGGCTGGGAATCTGCACCGTGCTCCGGACTGCAGCCGTCAAGGTGTGTTGAGCGGACGCATACGTCGAGCTGGTGTGCTCGTAGAGCTTGGACAGCCAGCCAAGAGCCCCTATGCGCGGCGAGACCTCCGGCGCGATCAGCCGGAGCGTAGTACCCCGGCCCACCAGAACCAGCCCCCCTAAGTTGAAGCGGGATAGAGCTTACGGCAGCTGTGCCCATCGCGACTTAAGATTTGTAAATGCGTATGATTCGCATTTAGATTTGTATTAACGAACTCTGGAGGGAATGAATGTCGATTGATCTAAGGGCTCGCACATTGGTGAGTGGCGCCATTGCCGTGCTGATGGGAAATGCAGCGTACGCCGCTGAAGCTACGACGAGTACATTGCCTTCCGTGGTCGTCACTGCAAGCCTGTCTGCCCAGGACAAGCTCGCCAGCCCGGCATTCACGACCGTCATCACGGCCGAAGACATCGCCAAGTCGCCGGCCAACAGCATCCCAGACCTGCTGCGAGACGCGGCCGGCGTCAACAACCAGACCAACGCAAACGGTCGCGACGAGATCCAGATCCGCGGGCTGGACGGCCGCTACACGCTGATCCTTGTCGACGGCAAGCGCGTGTCCTCCTCGGGCGCGCTGTGGCGCGGCTCGGACTTCGACCTCAGCACCGTGCCGCTGTCGGGCATCGAGCGCATCGAGATCGTGCGCGGCCCCATGTCCGCGCTGTACGGCTCCGACGCCATCGGTGGCGTGGTCAACATCATCACCAGACGGCCGGGCAAGGACTGGCACGGCAGCATCGGTGCGGATTACCGCGTCGTGACGTCGGGCGAGGAAGGCAAGCAGCACCGCCTGCAGGCATCGGCCCGTGGCGCGCTCAGCGACAGGGTCAGCCTGTCCATCGCAGGCGAGGTCTATGACCGCGACGCCTGGTTCCAGCACAGCGCCAGCGACCCCAAGGAAGTGGCCGCCCTGGAGGCCAAGCGCAGCGTCAACGCCGTGTCGACACTGTCGGTAAAGGTGGACCCGCAGCAGACCGTGGACATCGATCTGGGCTACAGCCACGACAAGCGTCCGTACGCCATGGACAGCTACGTCTACTACCCGGCGTGGGACTACGAGTCGATCTCCTACTCGCAGCAGGAAATCTCCCGCAGTTCGCTGGCGCTGACGCACAGCGCCGCCTGGGGCTGGGGCAAGACATTCACGTCATTCAAGCGCGAGCAGTCGAGCATCGACGACTTCGCGTCCAGCTACGACGCGCCCCAGCAGCGCCACTACAACGAGAACAACACGACGCTGCGCAGCTACGGCGTGGGCATCGTCGGCGGCCACTCGCTGACCGCCGGCATCGACCTGAGGCGCCAGGAGGTCAAGGACCCGAACACCTATCTGCAGACCGGCCAGGTACGCACGAACAACTACGCGCTGTTCGCGCAGGACGAGTTCAAGGCGACCGACGCGCTGCAACTGACGCTGGGCGCGCGCGCCGACCACCACCCGAGCTTCGGCAACCACCTATCGCCCAAGGCCTATGCGAACTATTTCGTCACCCGCGACATCGTCGTCAAGGGTGGCGTCAGCACGGCCTTCAAGGCGCCGGACGCCTACCAGCTCAGCCCCGAATACAGCATCGTCAGCTGCGGAGGCAGCTGCCATCTTTCGGGCAACCCATCGCTCACGCCAGAGAAGAGCCGCAGCGCCGAGCTCGGCGTCGAGATCACCAAGGCCGACTGGGAGTTCAGCGCCGTCTACTTCCACAACAGCGTCCGCGACCTCATCGTGGCGGTCTACGACGCATCCATCCCGTCGCGCGTATGGACCAATGTCGCCAAGGCCAACACCCACGGCTTGGAACTGTCCGGCGCATGGACGCTGAACCACGATTGGACGCTGAAGGCCGGCGCCACGCTGCTGAAGGCCGATTACACCGACGCGAGCGGTGAGACCGTGAAGCTGGAGTTCCGCCCCAGGCAGAAGGTCTCGCTGGGTGCGGCATGGGCCGTCAGCGACAGGTTCAGCACCTCCGTCGACGTCAACTACACGGGCAAGCAGTTCTACGGCACCGCCGAGCTGCCGGCCTACACCCGCGTCGACCTGGGCGCCTCGCTCCGACTGGGCAAGCCCTTCACCGTGCGTGCCGGTGTCAAAAACGTCGGTGACGTGAACCTGAAGGACAAGGACGCGAATTTCGTCGCGTCCGAACTCGGCCGCAACGTCTACGTCTCCGCGGCGTACTCGTTCTGACGCAGCGACCAGAAGGACGACGACATGGCCACGTTCTTCTTCCTGTCCCTCTGCTGTTTCGTCGGCCTGTTCTACCTGGCCAGCGAACACCAGCGGTTGCTGAGCAAGCCGCTGCCGACCCGCGCGGCGCGGCTGACGGCGCTCATCGTGGCAGCCTTGGGATTGTTGGCCGGCTGGCTGCGCTTCGGGCCGGCCACCGGCACCTTCGCCGCATTGGCCTGGGCCATGCTGTGGGCCGGCGCCCTTCCCCTCATCGCCACCGCCATCGGAAGGAAGCGCCGATGAGCCGCACCATCCAACGCGACTGGTGGCTGAAGAGCCTCGCCGGGACGGTACTCGGCTGGACGCTGGCACTCGCGCTCAGCGGTCTGTGGGCCTGGTGGGGACCCGGCGGCATCAACGCCCCGGCCAAGGTGCAGTTCAACATGTGGCTCATCGCGCCGCTGTGGATGCTGGTGCTGTCCGGCGCCTTCTTCGTGCGCACCGGCTCCCAGGTCGTAGGCGGACTGCTGCTGGCGAACGTGCTGGCCTACGGCGCGCTGGCCGTCACGAGACATCTGGCGGGCGCATGAAGATCTCCAGCGAACTCATCCGGGTCCAGAAGACCCTGCACACCTGGGTGGGCATCACTGCCGGCCTGCTGCTGTTCGTCGCCTTCTTTGCCGGCTCGCTCACGATGTTCAAGGAGCCGCTCGACCGTTGGGTTCATGCGGGCTCCCAACCGGTGCCTCAGAGCTGGGGCACCGCACTGGACGACGCGCTGATTCCCGATCTGCTCTCTCAGCATCCTGCAGCCAGCGAAGAATTCACCGTCCACCTGCAGCCGTCCGAGCACGTGACAGCGCCGATCAGCTGGCCGCAGCAGCCGCAAGGCGAGTTCGCGCTGTCGCCGCTGTGGGTGGCCACCCGCGCAGCGGGTGGAATCCTTCAGGTTGAACCGCAACCGCCCAGCGTGCTGGGCGAACTGGCCGATCTGCTGCACCGCACCGGCGGCGTGCCCGGCGTCGTAGGCGACGAGCACATCGGCATCTACGTGATGGGCGTGGCCGCCGGGCTCTACACGCTGGCCCTGGTGTCGGGTGTCGTCGTGCTGCTGCCGACGCTGGTGAAGGACTTCTTCGCCGTGCGGCCCGGCGCCAACCGCAAGCGCTTCTGGCTGGACACACACAACGTGCTCGGCATCACCAGCCTGCCGTTCCACATCGTCATTGCGCTGACGGCCGTGGTGTTCGCGTTCCACGACCAGTTCTACGGTGCGCTGCGGCTGGCCGTCTACGGCAAGCAGCCGATGTTCACGCCACCGACCCTGCGGGTGAAGGTGGACGATGCCGCACCACTGCTGCCGCTCTCCGATCTGTTGGCACGCGTGCAGCGCGAGGCGCCTGGCTTCCTGGCAACCGAGCTGCTGTTCATGCGCACCGCCAGCCCGCGGCCGATCGTGCGCGTGTCGCTGGCCCACCCGGACGCGCTCGTGCGCGGCCCACGTACCGGCTACCTGATGCTGCACCCGCGCTCCGGCGAAGTGCTGGATACCAGCCTGCTGCCAGGCCGTGAAGGGACCTGGAGCGTGCCGGTCAACGCCTTCTTCGCGCTGCACTTCGGCAGCTACGGTGGCGAACCCATGCGCTGGACGTATTTCGTGCTCGGCTGGATGGGCGCCGCGCTGTTCTACACGGGCAACCTGCTGTGGCTGGAGTCTCGCCGCAAGCGTCAGCGCGCTGGTGAACCGCTGCGACCGCCAGCGCGCTCGGTACGCTGGGTCGCCGCGGTCACCGTGGGGACGAGCCTGGGCTGCGTGCTCGGCGTGGCGCTCACGCTCGCCGCCGGCAAGCTGACGCGGGGCGGCAGCGAGCCGCTCTATCTCGCCGTGTTCTACGCCACCTGGGTTGGCTGCATCGCCTGGGCCTGCTGGCGCGGCGCGGCTCGATCGGCACCCGCGCTGCTAGTGGCCTGCGCGCTGGCCTCCGCCAGCCTGCCCCTGCTGTCTTGGCAGGCGGGCAGCGGGCTGCTGGCGGGTCTCGCCGGTGGGCCGGCCGGGCTGTGGATGGTGGACGGCGTCGCGCTGCTGACCGCCGCCGCCTGCCTGGCCATGGCGTGGACCACCTGGCGGCGCGTGCTGGAGGCACCGCCCGACACCATCTGGTCACTGCCGCGGCCCATCCGCCCACCTGGCACCGCCCTCGCATGACGACAACAGCCCCCACAACCGCCCGGATTCGCCGTGCGGAGCGCCCCACCTCACCCCGGCAACGGCTGGAACAGGTCGCGCCGGGCCATCTGCCGGGCACAGCGCCCTGGTGGCAGGCCGTGCAACAGCAGGGCACGCCGCTGCGCGGGCATGCCGACGCGGCCGGCACGGAACTGCTGTTCCTCTGGCGCGAGATCGTCCCCGCAGTCACCGTCTACATCGATGTCGACGGCCACACGCCACACCCCACGCAAGGCCCCGCCGCCATGCGGCATCTGACCGGCACCGACGTCTGGTACTGGCAGACCCACCTGCCCTCAGACTGGCTCGGCAGCTACGCCTTCCTGCCCGTCGCGGCCGGCGCCCCGCCGCTGCCCGCCACGGCCGACGCACGGCGCGCATGGTGGATGGCGCTCGTCGCCACTGCCAGCCAGGGCGATGCCTTCAGCAAGCACCCCGCTGCCGCCGACGGCTGGGGCCGGCCTCGTGCGCTGCTCAAGCCGGACAGCACCACACAACCCCGGCCGGGCATCACGGGCCACACCACGACGTGGATCTGGGCCAGCGCAAGGCTGGGCCGTGAGCGTCGGGTCTGGTGGCATCGCACGCCCGGCGCTGACGCCCGCAGCCCTCTCGTCCTCCTGCTCGACGGTCAGGCCTGGGCCCTGCATCTGGCGTTGTTCCCGCGTCTGGATGCGGCCGCGACCGACGCAGAGCTGCCGCCCATCCACGTGCTCGCCATCGACGCCTGCGATGCCGACACGCGCTGGATCGAGCTGGGCTGCCACGCGCCTTTCTGGCACGCGGTCATGGAGGAACTGCTGCCGCAGGCCGGGCTTCACGCCGGCATCGATCACGCGACCTGCCACGTCGTCGCAGGCCAGAGCCTGGGCGGACTGTCGGCGCTGTATGCGGCGCTGCACTGGCCGTGGCACTTTCACTCGGCATTGAGCCAGTCAGGTTCGTTCTGGTGGCCAGACCCGGCGGGCGGCAGAAATCACGCTCAACTAATCCGTCAGGTGAGCAGCATTTCTGGAAAGACGAAACCGGTGCGCGCACTGCTGCAGATCGGGCAACGCGACCTGCCCGACATGCGCTCACTCAGCCACGACATGGCTGCGGCGCTCGGCAGCGGCCGCGCCACTGTTCAAGAAATCGCTGGCGGCCACGACTGGGCCTGCTGGCGCGAAGCCCTGATCCCCGGCCTGCAGGCGCTGCTGTCCATGACTCGCTGAAAGCCCCCACCATGACCACCGACGCTCCGCTCAATCCCTTCGACGACGACCGCCATGCCTTCCACGTGCTCGTCAACGCCCGGGGCCAGTACAGCCTGTGGCCAGATTTCGCCGAGTGGCCGTCCGGCTGGCAGGCCGCCCATGGCCCGGCCACGCGCACCGACTGCCTCGCGTGGGTCGACACCCACTGGACCGATCTGTCGCCCGCCCGCTGAGGAGCCCGCATGAATCAGCCCGCCCTGAAGGCCCATGACGATGCGCAGTTCGTCGCTGACCGGCACGCACTGCCGCTTGTCGCGGCGCAGCCCGGCATCTGGATGGCAGAACAGCTCGCGGCGCAGCGCGGCCAAGCCTACAGCATCGCCCACTGCATCGAACTGAGCGGCCCGTTGGATGAAGCGGCGCTGGTTGCTGCCATGCGACTGGGCCTTGCCGAGGCGGACACGCTGCATGCGCGCTACGAACTGCGCGCTGATGGCACGGCGCAACAGCATCTGCGCACGCCATCGCCCGATGACATCCCCGCGCCCGACCGCCTCGACTGGCATGACCCGGCCGACGCCGAGGCCTGGATGGCCGCCGACATCGGCCGCGGCTGCGCCCTCGATGGCAGCGCACCCAGCTACCGGCAGGCGTTGATGCGCCTGCCCGACCAGGGGGCGCAGCCCCGCTGGTGGTGGTACATCCGCTGCCACCATCTCGCGCTGGACGGCTACAGCTTCACTGCGCTGACGCGCCGCATCGCCGAGCTCTACAAAGCCCGCACGCCCAGTGCTGCGCCGTGGACCGCTACCGCAGCAGTCGTCGACGAATACCAGGCCTACGCCGCGTCACAGGCACATGCCGCCGACCGCCAGTTCTGGCAGGCTTACGGCGGTGAACTGCCCGCTGCGGGCACACTGGCGCCACGGCCAGCTGACGAGGCCCGAGCTGCCGTGCGCGTGCGCCGCCACGACGTCGTGCTGCCGCTCACACGCATGGAAGAGTTGCGCGCGCTGGTGCAACAGGACGGGCGCGCCCGCCAGCAGCGCCTCACGCCTTCGGATCTGCTGCAAGCCGCCGTGCTCGCCTACCTGGCACGCTGGATCGGCCCGGACCTCGCGGTCGGCGTCCCCTTCATGCGCCGCCTGGGGTCCGTTGCCGTGCAGGCGCTGGTGCCGGTCGTCAACGTGCTGCCCGTGCGCGTGCAACTGCGGCACGACATGGACTGGATCGCCGCCGCCACCACCTGGAAGCAGGCGCTGCAGGTCGTTCGCCCGCACCAGCGTTATGCCGCCGAGCAGGTGCAGCGCGATCTGCACCGACTGGGCGCCGGCCAGCGCCTTTACGGCCCGGTGCTGAACCACAAGATGTTCGACCTCGAACTGGACCTCGGCGACGTGCAAGGCCGCACGCGCCACCTGGCCACCGGCCCGGTGGACGACATCGAGTTCAGCCTGATGGTGCATCCGGACCAGGTCCAGATCGAGCTGCGCGGCGATGCTGGCCGCTACGACGACGCTGCGCTGGCAGCGCATGGCCAGCGGCTGGTGCAGCTAATCGACGACTGGCATGAACGGCCGCTGCAACCGCTGCACGCACTGACGCTGCGTACACCCGCCGAGGCCGCGCGGATGACGGCCTGGGCCAGCGGCCCACGGGCCGTGCCGGCACCCGCCGCCACGCGGCTGACCGACCTCATCGCGCGTCAGGCACGGCAACGCCCGCAGCAGACTGCGGTGCTGGCCGACGGCACCCCGATCACCTACGCCGCGCTGCAGGCCCGCGTCGAAGGCCTGTCCGGCCTGCTGCGCCAGCGCGGCGCCCGGCGCGGCAGCGTCGTGGCCGTGGCACTGCCACGCGGCGTCGATGCACTCGTCGCGCTGCTGGCCGTACTGCACAGCGGCGCCACGCTGCTGCCGCTGGACCTGGACTACAGCGCCGAACGCCTGGGCTGGATGTGCGAGGACGCCCAGCCGGTGTTCGCGCTGACGGCGCGCGGCGTGCCGGTGCAGCTGCCAGCCTCGCTGTCGCGGGTGCACGTGGACGGCGGTACCGACTTCACGCTCACCCCGGTCGAGCCGGCGGCCCCGGACGACGTCGCCTACGTCATCTTCACGTCGGGCAGTACCGGCCGCCCCAAGGGCGTGATGAACACGCACGCCGCCTTGCTGAACCTGCTGGCGGCGCATATCCCGGCCATCTACCAGCCCGCTGTCGACACCGTCGCCCAACGCCACGGAGGCCGGCCGCTGCGCGCGGCGCACACACACTCCTTCTCGTTCGACTCGTCATGGCTGCAGCTCTTCTGGCTTGCGCTGGGGCAGGAACTGCACCTGATCGACGATGAGATGCGCCGCGACGCCCACGCGCTGGTCGCCGGCATCCGCGGCCAGCGCATCGACGCGCTGGACTTGCCGCCCTCCTTCCTCGCGCAGATGCTGGGCGAGGGCCTGTTCGCCCCCGGCCAGCATCACCCGTCGCTGGTGCTGATCGGCGGCGAGGCCGCGCCCACTGCGCTGTGGCAGCAGCTGCGCGCCGTGCCTGGCCTGCAGTCGCACAACCTGTACGGCCCGACGGAGAACACCGTCGACACGCTTCGCGCTGCGTTACCCGAGCACAAGGCCCCGGCTATCGGCCGTCCCATCGCCGGCGTGGCCGTCCATGTGCTGGACCGGTTTCTGCAGCCCGTGCCGCAAGGCGCCATCGGCGAGCTGTACATCGCCGGCAGCGGCCTGGCGACTGGCTATCTGGCCCGCCCTGGCCTCACCGCCAGCCGCTTCGTCGCCGCGCCCGACGGCGAGCGCATGTACCGCACCGGCGACCTCGTGCGTTGGTCGCCGCAGGGCCAACTGGAATACCTCGGTCGCAGTGACGACCAGGTCAAGGTGCGCGGCTACCGCGTCGAGCTGGGCGAGGTGGAGGGCGCGCTGTCGCTGCTGCCCGGCGTGGAGAGCGCGCTCGTCCTGCCGCAGACCGTCAACGCCACGCAGCGCCTGCTGGCCTGGTGTGCTGTACCGGGGCTGGACGAAGCCGGCCGCCTGCAGCGCGCCGCCGAGCTGCGCATCCAGCTGCGCGAGCGCCTGCCCGAATACATGTTGCCCGCGGCGTTGACGGTGCTGGAAGCCTTCCCGCGCAACGTCAGCGGCAAGATTGACCGCAAGCAATTGCCGGCACCGCAGTTCGAGGCCTCGCAGCAGCGACCCGCGACGCCGCGGGAGGCCATCGTCTGCGCCGCCATGGCAGAGGTGCTGCAGCGCGACGCGCTGGGGCCGGACGACGACTTCTTCCAGCAGGGCGGCGACAGCATCTCGGCCATCATGCTGTGCGCCGCGCTGCGCCGCGCCGGCTGGCAGCTGACGCCACGCCAGGTGTTCGCCGCGCTGACGCCCTGCCGCATGGCGGCTGAACTGGCGCCCGTCACCCTTGGCCTGCGATCCACCGCGTGGGCCTGGCCGGCCGGGCTGCTCGAGTCGCTGCGGGCACGCCACGGCGCGTTCGGCGCAGCCGTGCCCGTGCTACCGCTGCAAAAAGGCATGCTGTTCCACGCCCTCAGCTCGCAAGGCCACGGCGTGCAGGCCGGCAGCTACACCGCCATCACGCGGCTGGAACTCGACGGCCCGCTCGATCCCGAACGCCTGCACCGCGCACTGGATGCCACGCTCGCCCGCCACCCGCAGCTGGCCGGCCTGTTCGACACACAGGAAGCCGACGAGGCCGTGTTCCTGATGCCGCCATCCGACGCCCCCCCGCACTGGCCGTGCAAGCAGCACGATCTCTCGGCACTGGCCGGCTCCGCACAGCAGGCGGCGCTGGCGGAACTGCAGACCGGGCTGCTCGCCCAGCCGCCCTCCCCCCTGCACTGGGGCGGCATGGTGCAAGCGGCACTGGTCAAACTGGGCGACGCGCGCCACAGCTTGCTGCTGCTGGTGCACCACCTCGTCATCGACGGCTGGTCCAGCCCCGTGCTGCTGCGCGACCTGCTGGCCGCCTACCGCAGCGACGCCGCGCTGCCGCCGCTGCCGCGCCCTTACGCCGACGTACTCACCGACCTCGCGCGGCGCGACCTGGGCGACAGCCGCCGCTACTGGCAACAGACCGCGCCGTCGCTGTCCCCCACGCTGCTCTGCGAAGGCCGCACGCCGACCGCCACCGTCGCCGAACACAGCCTGCGCCTGCCCGACGCGCTGGCGGCGCAGTTGCGCCAGACGCTGCGCCAGCACGGCGTGACGCTGCATGTGCTGATGCAAGCGCTGTGGGCGCTGGCGCTGTCCACCTGGACCGGGCGCACCGGCGTCGTGTTCGGCACGCCGGTATCCGGCCGCAGTGAAGCCATCGACGGCATTGGCGACCAGGTCGGCCTGTTCCTGAACACGGTGCCGGTGGACGTGCAACTCGACCCGACGCAGCCGCTGTGGCCGCAGCTCGACGCACTGCAGCAGCGCCATGCCGAACGCATGGCCCACGACGGCCTGGGCCTCGCGGAGATCCAGCGCCTGGCCGGTGGCCCGCTGTTTGACACGCTGCTGGTGGTCGAGAACTACCCCGACAGCGACTACCTGACCGAGCCGCTGCCCGGCCCTCTGCGCGTCACTGACGTCCACAACCGCGGCACCAGCCACTACCCGCTGGCGCTGCTGGTGCTGCCGGGCGACGGCGGCCTCACGCTGCTGCTGGAGGACCGCGGCGCCGGCCCGGATGGCGCCGCGCTGCTGGAACGCCTGTCGACCTGGCTGGAACTGCTGCTGACGCAGCCGGCCACGCCGCTGCACCGGCTGCCGCTGCAAACCGCCGGCGAGGCCCGGTTCGTCGCCGCGGTCAACGCCACGGCCCGCGCGCTGCCCGAGCGCACGCTGCGCTCTTGGCTGGCCGAGCAGGCTGGGCGCACGCCGGACGCGCCGGCCCTCATCGACGATGGCCATCGCCTCAGCTATGCCGAGGTGCGCCAGCAGGTGCTGGCGCTGGCAGCGCGGTTGCAGGCAGCAGGCGCCGGTCCCGGTCGCATCGTCGCCGTGGCGCTGCCGCGCTCGGTACGGCTGAGCCTCGCACTGCTGGCCGTCATCGAAGCCGGCGCGGCCTACCTGCCGCTGGACCTCAGCTACCCGGACGAGCGACTGCGCTTCATGCTGGAAGACGCGGCCCCCGCAGTGCTCATCACATCCACCACCGACAGCGCCCGCTTGACCGGCAGCACCACGCCGCTGCTGTACGACGCACTGCTGCCCGACCTCGATGCCGCGCCGCTGACGGCGGCCGTCACGCCGGACGACCCGGCCTACCTGATCTACACCTCCGGCACGACGGGCCGCCCCAAGGGCGCGCTGGTGGGCCACCGCGCCATCGTCAACCGCATCGCCTGGATGCAGTACGAGTACGGCCTCGGCGCCGACGACGTCGTGCTGCAGAAGACACCCTGCGGCTTCGACGTGTCGGTGTGGGAGTTCTTCTGGCCGCTGCTGGTCGGCGCTCGCCTCGTCATGGCGCCGCCCGACAGCCACAAGGACCCGCAGGCGCTGCAGCAGCTGATCGCACGCCACCGCGTGACCTGCCTGCACTTCGTGCCGTCCATGCTGGCCGTGTTCAACGACCACCTTCGTGGACAGGATGCCGCGTCGGTCGATGCGTCCTGCCGCCGGCTGCGGCTGGTGTTCTGCAGCGGCGAGGCGCTGCCCAAGGCGCTGGCGCAGGACTTCGGCGGCCGCGTGCGCGCCGCGCTGCACAACCTCTACGGCCCGACCGAAGCCGCTGTGGACGTGAGCTACCGCCCGGCCTTCGGCGACCTCGGCGAAGGGGGCCCCGGCGTACCCATCGGCCGCCCGGTGTGGAACACGCAACTGCAGGTGCTGGACGCCTGGCTGCGGCCCGTGCCCGTAGGGGCCGTCGGAGAGCTCTACCTCGGCGGCGTGCAGCTGGCGGCCGGCTACCGCGGCCGCCCCGGCCTGACGGCCAGCCGCTTCGTCGCGACGCAGAACGGCCAGCGGCTGTACCGTACCGGTGACATCGTGCGCTGGTTGCCCAGCGGCGACGTGGAATACCTCGGCCGCGGCGACGACCAGCTGAAGATCCGCGGCCAGCGCATCGAACTGGGCGAGATCGAGCAATGCCTGCTGGCCCAGCCCGGCGTGGCCCAAGCGGCCGTGCAACCCGTTGTGCTGGCCGCCACCGACGTTGGCGGCGACCAGCGCCAGCTCGTCGCTTACGTCGTTCCCACGGACGACCAGGCGCTGGATGTCGCGGCGCTGCGCGCCTCGCTGGCGCGTGCGCTGCCCTCGCACATGGTGCCGGTGCTGTTCGAGGCCCTGCCCGCGCTGCCGCTCAGCCCCAACGGCAAGCTGGACCGCCGCGCGCTACCCGAGCCGCGCGCCATCGCGCCGCCGGCCGGCCGCGCGCCCGCGCTCGGCCTTGAAAGCCGGCTGGCGGCCATCTTTGCCGGGGTGCTGGGCCGCAGCAGCGTCGGCGCTGACGACGACTTCTTCGCGCTGGGCGGCCACTCGCTGCTGGCGATGCGGCTGGCCGCAGAGATCCGCCGCGAGCTGAAGCGGCCGGTGGCGGTCGGCCAGATCATGCTGACGCCCACCGTGGCCGGCCTGGCCGACGCGCTGCAGCGCGAGGTCATGCTGAACGACTTCGGCCGGGACGGCTTCGCGCCGGTGCTGCGCCTGCGTGAAGGCGAAGGCGCGCCGCTGTGGTGCTTCTATCCCGGCTCCGGCTTCGCGTGGCAGTACGCCGTGCTGGCGCGGCACATCCGCACCGGACGGCCGGTGCTGGGCCTGCAATCGCCGCGCCCGGCGGGCCTGATCGCCACCAGCCGCGACATGGACGAACTCGTCACCGGCCAGCTCGCGCTGATCCGCGAGATCCAGCCGCAAGGCCCCTACGACCTGCTGGGTTACTCGCTGGGCGGCACGGTGGCCTACGGCGTGGCAGTGCGGCTACGCCAGCAGGGCGAGGCGGTGCGCTTCCTCGGCCTGCTGGACACCTACCCCGCCGAGGTGCACGACTGGACCGACCCGCAGGGCGCCGAAGCCGCGCTGGGCGCGGAGCGCGAACAGACCAACGTGCTCGACCAGGCCTTCGCGGGCGACGGCGCCGACGCCACCGACGAGCTCACCGCGCTGATGCAGCGCGAAAAGCAGACCATGCTCACGCAGATCTTCGCCAACTACCAGGACGCGGTGCGGCTGCTGTCGCGCACCCGCACGCTGGCCTACGACGGCCGCGTAACGCTGTTCGTCGCCGAGCAGTCGCTGCCCGGCTACATCCGCCCGGTCGACGACTGGGCCGGCCTGGTCGGCGAACTGGACCTGCACCGCCTCGCCGACTGCACCCACGAAGACATCCTCTCCCCGCGGCGCTTGCAGACGCTGGGCCCCCTCATCGACCGGCTGCTGGCCGACGCTTCCCCCCGGACTCCCTCATGACCGACTCGACAACGCCACACCGCTGGCTGGATTGGGGCTTGCTGGCCCGCAACGCCAACTTCAGGCATGTCTTCATCGCCCGCACCATCTCGCTGTTGGGCCTGGGCTTCCTCGCCGTGGCCGTACCGATGCAGGTGTTCCAGCTCAGCGGCGACAGTGCCGCCGTGGGACTGGCAATGGCGCTGGAAGGTGTCGGCATGTTCGCGGGCCTGCTGGCCGGCGGCGTGCTGGCCGACCGCCACGACCGCCGCCGCCTGATCCTGCGGGCACGCACGGCCTGCGGGCTGGGTTTCGTCGGGCTGGCGGCCAATGCGTGGGCGCCACAGCCGTCGCTCCACGCGATCTACGCGCTGGCCGCCTGGGACGGCCTGTTCGGCGCCATCGGCGTGACGGCACTGCTGGCGGCCATGCCGCACATCGTCGGCCGCGAGAACCTCATGCAGGCCCGCTCGCTGAGCATGCTCAGCATGCGGCTGGCCACCGTCGGCTCGCCCGCGCTGGGCGGCGTGCTGATCGCGGCCTGGGGCGTCGGCTTCAACTACGCGCTCGCGGCAGCCGCCACGGGGCTGACCTTGCTGCCGCTGCTGCGCCTGCCGGCGATGATCCCGCAGGGCGCTGCCGACGACAGCCACCCGCTGCGCGCGCTGGCCGACGGCTTGCGCTACCTGGTGCGCAACAAGGTGGTGGCCAGCGTCGTGCTGGTGGGTACGCTGCTGACGCTCGCCACCGCCATCCGGGCGCTGTTCCCGGCACTGGCGCAGCAGGCCTTTGGCGGTGGCGGCCTCGCGCTGGGCTTGATGTATTCGGCCGTGCCGCTGGGTGCAGCCGCGGCGGCCTGGCTCAGCGGCTGGGCCGAGCGGCTCGTGCGGCCAGGCCTGGCACTGCAGCTGACCGGGCTGGCCGCGTTCGCCTGCCTGCTGGCGCTCGGGTTCACACACCAGCTGGGCGTGGCGCTGGGGCTGCTCACGGCGTTCGGTGCACTGGTGTCGCTGTCCGGGCTGCTGCAGTACGGCCTCGTGCAGGGCCACACGCCCGACGCCTACCTCGGCCGCGTCAACGCGCTGTGCACCGCGCAGGACGCGTTCGGCGACTCGGTCGGCAGCGTGGCCGCCGGCGCGCTGGCACAGGCGCTGTCGCCGCTGGGCGGCATCGCCG
>JACCDS010452420.1_pt1 | contig 15992 bp, 11 predicted proteins | sample 7446441 | NCBI WGS metagenome assembly JACCDS01 (sample SAMN15323445, study PRJNA562643) | freshwater metagenome | isolation source: river surface water | place: USA:Blue River Watershed | collected 2017-08-17
CTGGCCGTGGCCGCGGCGTTTTGGTGGCAGCGTCGCCTCCTGCGGCGCCTCGCCGAGCAGACCGCACGCCTCGGCGCCAGCGAGGAGCGGCTGCGCCTCGTGCTGGAGGGAAGCGACGACGGCTTCTGGGACTGGAATCTCGCCACCAACCACATCGAGCGCAGCGAACGCTGGGCCGGCATGCTCGGCTACGCCCGCGAGGCGATTCCCCCCACGCTCGAGGGCGGCCTGCACCTGGTGCATCCCGACGATCGCCTGGGTTTCGAAACGTGGCGCGCCCGGCTCGACCGCAATTTCGCCGAGCGCGTCGACATCGAATACCGCATGCGCGCCAAGAACGGGGAATGGCGCTGGATTTTGGATCGCGGCAAGGTCGTGGAACGCGCACCCGACGGCACGCCGCTCCGCATGGCGGGCACGCATACCGACATCACCGAACGCAAGCGCACCGAGGCCGCCCTGCTGGAGAGCCAGGCGCTGCTGAAGCGGTCCGCCCAGTTGCTGGAGCAATCGCAGGCCGCCGCCCGCGTCGGCGGCTGGGAAACCGATCTGCACACCGGGCGTATCTACTGGACGGAGGAGACATTCCGGATCCACGAAACCACGCCGGAGGAATTCACTCCCAGCCGCGAAGGGGTCTACCGCTTCTACGTGCCCGAAAGCCGCGCGCGGCTGCAGGCGGCCGCCGAGCTCGCGATCCGCACCGGCGTCCCCTACTCCCTCGATCTCGAGCTCATCACGGCCCGGCAAAACCGCCGCTATGTGCACTGCACCGGCGTGGCCGAACGCGAGAACGGTCGCGCCGTGAAACTTTACGGTTCGTTCCGCGACATCACCGGAGAGCGTCAGGCCGAACGCGACCGCGAGGAGCTGCGTCTGAAGATGCTCGAGGCGCAGAAGCTCGAGAGCCTCGGCGTGCTCGCCGGCGGGATCGCGCACGACTTCAACAACCTCCTTACGGTCATTCTGGCCAACGCCTCGTTCATCCGCGATTCGACCGGGCCCCACGAGCAGCGCCTCGCGCACATCGAGTCGGCCGCGCAGCGCGCCGCCGATCTCTGCCGCCAGATGCTCGCCTACGCGGGCAAGGCCGGCTTCATCGCCGGGCCCGTCGACCTCGGCGCCCTGGTCCGCGACACGGCCGAGCTCATCCACGTGTCGCTCTCGAAGAAGGCGAGTCTGACGCTCGATTTTCCCGCCGCCCTGCCCCACGTCGCCGGCGACGCGTCGCAGCTCCGGCAGGTGGTGATGAATCTCGTGATCAACGCGTCCGAGGCACTCGGGGATCATCCGGGCCGCATCAGTCTGAGCGCGCGCACCGAACGCCCCGCGCCCGGCGGTCCCGGCGTATTGCACAGCTTCGACCTGCCGGCGGGCGACTGTCTTTGCCTGGAAGTCGCCGATACCGGCCATGGGATGGACCCGGCCACGTTGCAGCGCATTTTCGAACCGTTTTTCACGACGAAGTTCACCGGCCGCGGCCTCGGCCTGCCCGCCGTTCTCGGCATTGTGCGCACCCACCGCGGGGCGCTCCGGGTGGAAAGCACTCCCGGCCGCGGCACCACGTTCCGGGTCTTTCTCCCGGTCGCCGCCACGCGCGCCGCGCCCACCGTCGCTTCGGCCCGGACCGCGGACAATACCGGATCCGGCCGGCTCCTGATCGCCGACGACGAGGCCGCGGTGCTCGAGACCACCGACCTCCTGCTCCGCCATTTCGGCTATGAAACCGTGCTCGCGGTCGACGGGGAGGACGCGGTCCGTAAATTCCGTTCGTCCCCCGAATCCTTCAACGCCGTGTTGATGGACCTGACCATGCCGGGGCTCGACGGCGCCGACGCGCTCCGCGAAATCCGGGCCATCCGTCCGGGAGTGCCCGCGCTGGTCATGAGCGGCTTCAGCGAAGCCGACGTGCTCCACCGCCTGCACGGGCTGGGCGACGTGACGATCATGCGGAAACCCTTTTCGCGGCAGACCCTGCTGGAATACATCGTCAAGCTCAGTCCCGGATCCACCGTGCTGTAGGCGACGACCGTCCCGCTCGGCCCATGTCGGACACCCACCGCGCCGCCGCGCCCGCCCACGATCCCTACGCCGCGCTGCGCGTGCCGCTGTTTCGCCGCTACCTGTCGGGCAGTTTCGCGGCCCTGATCGGCCGGCAGGCGGTCACAGCCGCGGCCACGTGGCAGGTCTACGAGTGGACCCACTCCGCCACCGCGCTCGGGCTGGTCGGCCTCGCCAACGTGATCCCGCTGCTCGCCCTGTCGTTGCCGGCCGGCGCGCTCGCCGACCGGCACGATCGCCGTCGCCTCATTTTTGCCGGCACCGCCGTCATCGCCGGCCTCAATCTCGCGCTGGCGCTCGTGGCGTTTGGGCACGCGCAGATTCCGAATCTCGGCGGCTTGCAGTGGGCCAACGCCCGCCTCGAACAGGTCGCGCTCTTCTTCGAGCGCCAAGCCGACGCCCGGCCCATGCGCTTCGACGCCCCGGCCCTCCCGCTCGTCTACGCCCTCCTGCTGGCGCAGGCCTGCGTGCGCATCCTGATCTGGCCGGCCCGGTCCAGCCTTACCCCGCTGCTCGTGCCGACCACCCGGCTCGGCAACGCGATCACCTGGAACACCAGCGCCTTCGAGATCGCCACCGTCGCGGGCCCCGCGCTCGGCGGCTTTCTGATCGCGGGCCTGGGCCTGCCCGCGGTCTACGCCCTCGCCGTCGCGCTGGAACTCGTGTTCCTCGCCGTCCTGCGCGGGCTCGCCGGCATGCCCGCGCCGCCGCGGAGTTCCGCCGGCCGGTCGTGGACGGACCTCTTCGCCGGCGCGGCGTTCATCTGGCGCAAGCCGGCGATCCTCGGCGCCAGCAGCCTCGATCTGTTCGCGGTGCTGCTCGGCGGTGCCACCGCTCTGCTGCCGATTTTCGCCCGGGAAGTGCTGGAGGTTGGCCCGATCGGTTTCGGCTGGCTGCGCGCCGCCCCCTCGCTGGGCGCCTTCGCCATGGCGATGTGGCTGGCCCACCGCGCGCCGCTGCGGCGGCCCGGCCTCGCCCTGCTCTGGTCGGTCGCGGGCTTCGGCGGCGCCGTGGTGCTGTTCGGACTCTCGCGCACGTTCTGGTTGTCGCTGGTCGCGCTGGTGCTCACCGGGGCGTTCGACAACGTCAGCGTCGTCGTGCGCCAATCGCTGGTGCAGCTGCTTACTCCGGACGCGCTGCGGGGCCGCGTGACGGCGGTGAACCAGATCTTCATCGGCTCCTCCAACGAGATCGGCGCGTTGCGGGCGGGACTCACCGCCGCCGCGATCGGCCCGGTCGGCGCCGTGGTGTGGGGCGGCCTCGGCACGCTGGCCGTGACCGCGCTCGTCGCCCGCGCCGTGCCCGCGCTGCGCCGTCTCGGCAGTCTGCATACGCTGCGGCCGGACGCGTGAGTGCGGTGGTTACCACGTAGTTGCCGGAGACCTTTTTCGTTAGACTTCCCCGGGAGCGCAGGCATTTCTGACGCCGCATGGTTGCCAGCACCCACCGGAAATCACTCCTGCTCCTCACGCTTGCAGCGAGCATGATGGTCGGATTGGCGGCCCTGGTCATCAAGGTGATGACCGACGATGTCCTCCGCGAGCGGCTCGACGACACCTACTACGTCCTGGGTCTCTCGATCATCGGCGCCGTGCTGCTCGTGTTGTCGGGCTATGTTTGGGACCGCACGATGATGCAGCGCCTCAAATCGCTGCGCACCGCCGTCCCCGCCGAAGCGGACCAGGACAAAGGCGGCGAGCCGGACCACGACGAGATCATCGGCCTCGCCCGCAATATCGAGCGCATGGCGCAGGCCCTGCAAAAGACCGAGGCCAGCTACCGCGGGATCGTGGAAGACCAAGTCGACTTGATCTGCCGCTACCGGCTCGACGGCAAACTCACCTTCGTCAACAACGCCTATGCCCTCGCCTTCGGGCGCAAGCGCAACGAACTCGTCGGCCAGCCGTTCCCGCTGTTCCAGCCCGGGGCCGCCATCGGCGACGAGCCGTATACGTTCGAACGCGAGGTCGATTTCGCCGAAGGGCGCCGGCGCTGGCTGATGTGGACCCAGCGCCCGATCCGGGACGACGCCGGCACGACTCTCGAATTCCAGGCGGTCGGCCACGACATCACGCTGCGCAAAGAGGCCGAGGCCGCGCTGCTCCACGCCAAGGAAGCGGCCGAGGCCGCCGACCGCGCGAAGAGCGAGTTCCTCGCCATCGTCAGCCACGAGATCCGCACGCCGATCAACGGTGTCATCGGCTTCGCCCAGATCCTCGCCGACTCCCCGCTGTCGCCCGAACAGCGCGAACAGGTCGCGATCATCAAGTCCAGCGGCCAGGCCCTCGAGAAGCTCATCGCCGACATCCTGGACCTGTCGAAAATCGAGGCGGGCAAGATCGAGATCGAGTCGTCGCCCTTCGCGTTGCACAAGTGCGTGGAGGACACGATCGCGTTCTTCCAGCCCCGCGCCCGCGCCGCCGCGCTCGCGCTCACGGCCAAGATCGACGAGGACGTCCCGGTCATCGTCAACAGCGACGAAGCCCGGCTGCGCCAGATCCTCACCAACCTCATCGGCAACGCCCTGAAATTCACCGAACGCGGCAGCATCACCGTCACGGTGTCCTGCATGCGCGGCGAACCGGTCAACCAACGGGACACCCGCCGCGCGCTGCGACTCTTCTTCACCGTGGCCGACACCGGCATCGGCATCCCGGCGGACAAGATCTCGAAACTCTTCAAGCCCTTCAGCCAGGTCGACAGCTCCTCGGAGCGCCGCCGCAGCGGCACGGGCCTCGGGCTCATCATCTCGAAACGCCTGTGCGAATTGATGGGCGGCCAGATCTCCGTGGACAGCAAACCCGGCGAAGGCACGACCTTCCGGTTCTCGTTGCTCACCGATTACGAGAAGGGCGACACCTCGCTCCCCTTCCCGATGCGGCCGGGACAGAACTGAGCGCGGCGACCGCGGACCGCGCGACCGCAGCGTCGCCGCCGGCGCCACACCCCTGCCGTCTCCGACCCGCCGCGGTTCCGAGCGCGGCCGCTCCGGTCAAAAGAAAAGCGCCGGCTCGCGCCGACGCTTGAAGGAGTGAGGCTGACGGAGACGGACCGCGCGGCTCAGTAGCGATAGTGCTCGGGCTTGTAGGGCCCTTCGACCGGCACGCCGAGATACTCGGCCTGGGCCTTCGACAGCTTGGTCAGCTTCGCGCCGATCTTCTCCAGGTGCAGGCGCGCGACCTCTTCGTCGAGGTGCTTGGGCAGACGGTAGACGCCGACCTTGTAGGTGTCCTTGTTCTTCCAGAGATCGAGCTGGGCGAGCGTCTGGTTGGTGAAGGAGTTCGACATGACGAACGACGGGTGTCCGGTCGCGCAACCGAGATTCACGAGCCGCCCTTCGGCCAGCAGGTAGATGCTGTTGCCGTTCGCGAAGGTGAACATGTCGTATTGCGGCTTGATGGTGGTCCGCTTGACGCCCTTCGCCTTGTAGAGGCGGTCGACCTGGATCTCGTTGTCGAAGTGGCCGATGTTACAGACGATGGCCTGGTCCTTCATCTTCGCCATGTGCTCGAGCGTGATGATGTCCTTGTTGCCGGTCGTCGTGACGTAGATGTCGGCCACGCCGAGCGTGGACTCGACCGTGTTGACCTCGAAGCCCTCCATCGCCGCCTGCAGGGCGTTGATGGGATCGATCTCGGTGACGATGACGCGGGCGCCGAAGCCCTTGAGCGAAAACGCGGAGCCCTTGCCCACGTCGCCGTAGCCGCACACGCAGGCGACCTTGCCGGCGATCATCACGTCGGTGGCGCGCTTCAGGCCGTCGGCAAGCGATTCGCGGCAACCGTAGAGGTTGTCGAACTTCGACTTGGTGACCGAGTCGTTGACGTTGATGGAAGGCACCAGGAGCTTGCCCTGCTCGTGCAGCTGGTAGAGGCGATGCACGCCGGTGGTGGTCTCCTCGGACACGCCGCGCCAAGCCTTCACCATGGCGGTGAAGATCCCGGGCTGCGCCTTCTTGATCTTCTTGAGGAGGTCCTTGATGACCTGCTCCTCGTGGGAGCCGGACGCGGTGGTGATCCAATCGCTGCCCTGCTCCATCTCGTAGCCTTTGTGGAGGAGGAGCGTCACGTCGCCGCCATCGTCGACCACGAGCTCGGGGCCCTGGCCGTCGGGGTGGCTGACCGCTTTCCAAGTGAGATCCCAGTATTCCTCGAGCGTCTCGCCCTTCCAGGCGAAGACCGGCACGCCGGACGCCGCGATGGCGGCCGCCGCGTGGTCCTGCGTGGAGAAGATGTTGCATGACGCCCAGCGCACGGAGGCGCCGAGTTCGACGAGCGTCTCGATGAGGACGGCCGTCTGGATCGTCATGTGCAGGGATCCGGTCACGCGAACCCCCTTGAGGGGCTTCTTTGCGCCGAACTTTTTGCGCACGGACATGAGGCCGGGCATCTCGTGCTCGGCGACGGAGATCTCTTTGCGACCCCAGTCGGCGAGACCGATGTCCTTGACGAGATAGTCGGGTGCCGCGGTTTTCCGGGCGGATTTCTTCGAGGCGGTGGCCATTCGATTGGATGAGTTGATGGGCTGCGATGCGGTTCGGGCGGCGCTTACTTCACGGCGGCGCGGAGGGCGGCGACCTTGTTGGTCTGCTCCCAGGGAAGGTCCTTCTTGCCGAAGTGACCGTAGTTGGTCGTCTGGCGATAGATCGGCCGGAGCAGGTTGAGCTGCTTCACGATATCGGCGGGCTTGAAGCTGAAAACCTTCTGCACCGCGGCGGCGATCTTCTCGTCCGGCACTTTGCCGGTTTCGAAGGTATCGACGAACACGCTGACGGGCTTCGGGTGGCCGATCGCGTAGGCGACCTGGAGCTCGGCGATGTCGGCGAGGCCGGAAGCGACGATGTTTTTGGCGACCCAGCGCGCCATATAGGCGGCGGAACGGTCCACCTTGGACGGATCCTTGCCGGAGAAGGCGCCGCCGCCGTGGCGGCCCCAGCCGCCGTAGGTGTCGACGATGATCTTGCGGCCGGTGAGACCGGAGTCGCCCTGCGGACCGCCGATGACGAAGCGGCCCGTCGGATTGATGAGATACTCGGTGCGCTCGTTGAGCATCGCGGCCGGGATCACCTTCTTGATCACGTTCTCGATGAGGAAGGACTCGATCTCGGCGTGCGCGACGTCGGCCGTGTGCTGCGTGGAGATGACGACGTTGACGACTTCGGTCGGCTTGCCGTCGACGTAGCGGACGGACACCTGCGACTTCGCGTCGGGACGGAGCCACTTCACCTTGCCGCTCTTGCGGATCGCGGTGAGCTCGCGGCCGAGGCGGTGGGCGAACATCACCGGCGTCGGCATGAGCTCCGGCGTCTCGTTGCAGGCGTAGCCGAACATCAGGCCCTGGTCGCCGGCGCCCTGCTCGGCCGTCTTCTTGCCCTCGGCCTTCTTGGCGTCGACGCCCTGCGAGATGTCCGCGGACTGCGCCGTGAGGTAATTGTTGATGAAGACCGAGTCGGCGTGGAACACGTCGTCGTCGTTGACGTAGCCGATGTCGCGGATCGCGTCGCGGATGACCTTGCCGAGATTGATCGCTTCCTCGAGCGCCTGGGTCTTGCCCGTCTTCTTGTTCTGCAGCTTCGGGATCGTGATCTCGCCGCCCACGACGACGACATTCGACTTCACGAAGGTCTCGCACGCCACGCGGCTGGTTTTGTCGATCGCGAGGCACGCATCGAGCACGCTGTCGGAAATGAGATCGGCGACTTTGTCCGGGTGACCTTCGCCAACCGACTCGGAGGAGAATACGAATGTTTTAGCCATGAGGTTTGAAAAGAAGAGCGCGACAAAACCAGCGCGACGCCCACCGGGGCAAGCCCAAACATCAACATATTCCGATTTCGTGATGCGTTCTTTGAAGCCAGCATCCGTGAAGCCGATGACAATTTTCAATCCGGCGCACGCGGCGCTTGAGTTTGCCGGGGCCGGTGCTGAGTCTGCGTCCAGAATCAGCTCGCCTGTGACAGTCCCTTCGACGCCCGCCCCTGTTTCGCCACTCCGAGGACGAAGAATCCTGATCGTTGACGATGATCGGCTGAATATCCGCATCTTGGGCGGCATCTTGCGGGCCGAAGGTTACCTGCTGAGCGACGCCGGGTCCGGCGAACAGGCGCTTAAAAGCTACGACGAATTCAAACCCCATCTTGTGCTGCTGGACGTCATGATGCCGGGCATCGACGGGTTCGAAACGTGCCGCCGGATCAAGGCGATCCACGGCGAGAAAAGCGCGCCCGTCATCTTCATCACCGCCAAGAGCGAATCGGACGACGTCGTCGAGGGACTGGGTGCCGGCGGAGCCGATTACCTGCCCAAGCCTTTCAAACCGAAAGAGGTGTTGGCGCGGATTCGCTCCCACTTGCAGAACCAGCTGCTCGCGGAGCAGCAGCAACTCCTGGTCGAGCAGCTGAGCAAGGCCAACGCCGCGAAAAACCGCTTCCTCGGCATGGCCGCACACGACCTCCGGAACCCGCTGGCCTCCATCCGCGGTCTTGCCGAATTCCTGCGCGAGGGTGCCGTCGGCCCGCTCAACGCCGACCAACTCGACCTGATCGAAACCATTCACGGCGCCAGCCAGCAGATGCTCGAGATGGTCAACGAACTGCTCGACGTCGCGACGATCGAATCCGGCGAACTCAAACTCCACGTCGAGGCGCTCAATCTCGGCGACCTGGTCGCGCGCTGCACGGTCATGATCAACATGGAGGCGGCGAAAAAGAAAACCGTGGTCACCTTCGATCCGCCCTCGCCCGCGGTGGTCCTGGCCGCCGACAGCGCGAAAATGAAACAGGTCGTCGACAACCTGCTGAGCAACGCCGTCAAATACTCGCCCCCCGGATCGACGGTCCGCGCCCGCGTGCAGGCCGAACCCGACGGCAAGACCGTCAATCTCTCCGTGCGCGACCAGGGCCCGGGCATCCCGGACGACGAACGCGACAAGCTCTTCAAGGACTTCAGCCGACTCTCCATCAAACCCACCGGCGGCGAAAAAAGCACCGGCCTCGGCCTCGCCATCTGCCGGAAGATCGTCGAGGCCCATCGCGGCACCATCGTCGCGGAAAACCAGCCGGGCGGCGGCTGCGAGTTCCGCGTCACGCTTCCCTCTTCCCCATGAAATTCGATGGCATGATCCTGCTCGTCGACGACGAGCCCCACATCCGGAAATACGTGTCCCTGATCCTCCGCACCTTGGGCGATCCGATCATCGTCGAAGCCGGCAACGGCGAGGAAGCGCTCGCCGCCTACCGGCGCGACGATCCCGACCTCGTCCTGATGGACGTGAACATGCCGCGCATGGACGGGATCGAGACGCTGAAAGCGCTCCGTGCCTACGACCCCAAGGCCGCCGTGATCATGCTGACGTCCCTCGCCAACCGCGACACGATCGAGCAGGCGCTGGAAGCCGGCGCCCTCAATTACATCCGCAAGGACACGCCGCGCGAGGAGATCGCCCAGGCCCTCGCCGACACGATCGATTCCGCCTTCGACCTGGGCTGAACCGCATGCACCCCGCCCCGGACTCGGCCGATCCAGAGGCCCGCCCCAAAATCGCCATCGCCGAGGTGAAGTATTCGCTCCGGCAGATGCTCGACGAACTGAAGACCGAGCGCGCGGCGAGCACGTTCGCGATGGAGAAGCTGGATCAGAACGAAATCGGCAAGCTCTTCAAGGCCCGCACCGCCCGTGCAAAATCCCAAAAGTAAGGAATTCATCCAGCGTATCTGCGCGCTGCCCCATTTCGATTACGCGCAGGAAGTGGCCAACCTCCACGCGCGCCACGGCGACAACGTCTCGCTCGTGCAGGCGATCGTCGACGAGAAGTATTTCACCAAGGACGACGCGTGCCGGTATTGGGCCGACTCGATGAACGTCGCCTATGTCGACCCGTTCGCCTCCGTGGTCACCGAGGAGGCCGTCGAAAAGATCCCGATGGAAGTCGCCCGCAAAGTGCGCGCCATCGGCCTCTACGTGCTCAACGGCGTGCTGACCGTCGCGATGGCGAGTCCGGCCGACGGCGAATTGATCCGCCGCCTCGGGCAGATCGCCCAGATGCCCGTCAGCGCTGTCTTCGCCCTGCCCCGCGAGATCGAGGACGCCATCGCGGTCCACTATTCCAACGAAAAGGGCCTGGAGGAGAGCCTCAACGAGCTCGAGCGCTCCAGCCTCTTCGACAAACCGGAGATCGCCGGCGACAAACTCGCGTCCCTCGCGGAGAACAACGCGCTCGTCCAGATTCTCGACGAGATCATCTACTTCGCGATGCGCGAGCGCTGCACCGATATCCACATCGAGGCGCAGGAGACGCACTGCCGGATCCGCTTCCGCATCGACGGCAATCTCCGCGAAATCCTCACCTACTCGCGCAAGCTCCACCGCGCGCTGCTCTCGCGCATCAAGATTCTCTGCAATCTGAACATCGCCGAATCGCGCTTCCCCCAGGACGGACGCTTCTCGATGCCCGTCGGCAGCCAGACCGCGAATTTCCGCGTCTCCACCATCCCGTCCGCCTACGGCGAAAAGGCCGTCGTGCGCATCCTCGCCATGACGGGCAAGAAGACGATGATCACGCTGGACAAGATGATGATGTCCCAGTCGATCCTGCAGCCTTTCAGGCGGCTGATCCAGAATCCCAACGGCATCATTTTCGTCACCGGTCCGACCGGCTCCGGCAAGACCACGACGCTCTACGCCGGGCTGCACGAGATCAACACGCCCGAGGTCAACATCTCCACCATCGAGGATCCGATCGAGATCCAGCTGCACGGCGTCACGCAGAGCCAGGTCAATTCCCACATCGACCTCCGCTTCGCCACCATCCTGCGCGCCCTGATGCGCCAGGACCCCGACGCGATTCTGATCGGCGAAATCCGCGACCTCGAGACCGCCAAGATCGCCACCGAAGCCGCTCTCACCGGCCACATTGTTTTCGCCACGCTGCACACGAATACCGCCCCGCAGGCCATCACCCGATTGATCGAAATCGGCGTGGAACCCTACATGGTCGCTCCCGCCGTGATCGGCGTGCTCGCCCAGCGGCTCGCCGCCCGCATCTGCGAGGCGTGCAAAGAGGCCTACTACCCGTCGAAAGAAACGATCCAGAAGTATTTCGACGACACCGGCGTCACCGAGGAGATCCCCTTCTACCGCGGCCGCGGCTGCTCCGCCTGCCGCCATTCGGGCTACAAGGGCCGCGTCGCCTTCCACGAGCTCGTGCTCATCACGGAGGAGGTCAGAATGTTGATCAGCGAAGGGCGCAGCGTGCAGGAGATCTCCCGCGCAGCCGCCAAAGTCGGCTACAAACCGCTGCGCTACGACGGGCTGAAAAAGGTGCTCATGGGTCTCACCACGATCGAGGAGATCGAACAGAACACCTCGTTCGAATGGGCGAGTTGAGCGGGAACGGCCGACCGCGGCGGAGAAAATACCGAAGATTGCTTGTCCCCCGCCGCCTGCGGCTTAAGCCATAAACGACGTCATACCCCATGTCCGATCCCCTCGTAATTGATCCCCAGGCGATCGAGAATCTCCGGTCCCTCAACCCCGGCGACAACGACGAATTCCTGCGCGAGATCGCCGGCATCTTTCTCGAAGACACCCCGCTCCGGATCGCCGAGCTCGAACAGAGTTCCGCCGCCGGGGATACCGCGAAGTTCACGCGCGCCGCCCACAGCATCAAGGGCAGCTCCTCCAACCTCGGCGCGATCGCCCTGCGCAATGCCGCCGAGAAACTCGAGCATCACGCCCGCACCCGCGGGATCGATGGCACCGCTCCCAGCGTGCTCGAGATCAAGGGCGAGTTCGAACGCGCCCGCGCCGAGCTCGCCAAAGTCCTCGGTTGAGATTCCGCGGCCGGCCCGCGCCCCGGGCGCCGGAATGCCGACGCGTGCCGCGGGTAGCGACGCGATGCAGCCGCCCGGACCCCGCCGAAGTTCCCGCCACCGGGAGCGGTCGGCATAGCTTTTCCGAGAGCCGGATCTACCGGTAAAGCGCCGTGGTGGGCACGGCGGTCAGCACGTTGTATTGGCGCATCGCGAGCCGCCACCACTCGGCCAATTCCTCCGCGGGGCAGGACCAAAGTTCGCGGTGCAGGGTGATCATCGACTCCGCGTCCATCATCAGCGCCATTTTCTCCTTCCCGGAGAATTTTCCCGGACCGTCGCGCAGCAGACGCGCGCGCAACAGGGCGAACCACTCGCGCGATTCCTCCGTCGGCCGGCGCTGGCGCAGCAGGGCCACGTGCAAGCCGTTCACATACGGATCCAACACCGCCTGCATCAGCCCGTAGTCGGCGCGCAGCGGCTCGATCGGCGGCAGGTGCCGGTAGCACTCGGACAGATTCTGGTGCAGGCGCTTGAGCTCGTAGGGCGGCGCCGCCTCCTCGGGCGTCACAAAGACCCCGACCCGCCGCAACCAGCATCCCAGCGAGCCCTTGCTGAGCACGATGGAGATCGGGATCGAAAACACCAGGGGCACCACGACGGGGCTCAGCCAGAGGAAGAACGCCGGTGAAATGATGTAGGACGATACGCCCCACACCAGCCCCAGCGCCGATTGCGAACCGTGCGTGATGATCGCCTCGCGCCAATCCGTGCCGTCACCCTCCGCGTTCCGCCGCTGCGTCACCCACGACACGCCCTGCCCGAGCAAAGTGAACAGCACGAACTTCGAATTGAAGATCATGTTGATCGGCGCGAGGAGCACGGAAATCGCGGTCTCCAGCAGCGCGCTGACGAGCAGCCGATCGCGGCCGCCGTAGCGTTCGGCCTCCTCCGGCCGGCCGGCCGTGACAACCACGCTCACGAGCTTCGGCACAAACAGCAGCACCATCGTCAGCGTGAACAGGATGAGCGCCGTCGGCACCGTCAGCTGGTAGCCGAAGACGGTCGCATACGCGTCGGCCAGCCCCGCCGTCCCGGGCGAAATCGCGTGGGAAAACGCGTGCACCGTGCCGAGCACGAGAAAGAGAAGCCAAAGCGGCGACGAGACGTAGCCCATCACGCCCATCAGCAGATGGAAGCGGTTGGCCGGCCGGAAGCCCTTGGCCGTGAGCAGCCAGGCGTGCTGCATGTTGCCCTGGCACCACCGGCGGTCCCGCTTCGCCGAATCGATCAGCGTCGGCGGGCCCTCCTCGAAGGTGCCCTCGATGTCGCCGGCGAGCCACACGCCCCAACCCGCCTTGCGCATCAGGGCGGCCTCGACGAAGTCGTGCGACAGGATGCGGCCGCCGAACGGCTCGCTGCCCGGCAACTCCGGCAGCGAACAGTGCTCGATGAAGGGCTGGATGCGAATCACCGCGTTGTGCCCCCAGAAATTGCCTTCGTGCTGCTGCCAGTAGTTGAGCCCGGCCAAAAACAACGGGCTGTAGAGCCGGCTGGCGAAGGACTGCATGCGGGCGAACACCGTCTCGCCGTTCACGATCCGCGGCGCGGTCTGGATGATGCCGACCTGCGGGTTGCGTTCCATCAGCGCGACCAGCTGGACCAACGCCCGGCCCGTCATGATCGAGTCGGCGTCGAGCACGATCATGTAACGGTAACGGCGGCCCCAGCGCCGGAGGAAGTCGGCGATGTTGCCGGCCTTCTTGTTGATCGATTGCCGGCGTTTCCGGTAAAAGATCTTCCCGAAGCCGCCGACCTGCTTGCACAGCTCCAGCCAGGCGACTTCCTCCTGGATCCACTGGTTCGGCTGGTTCGAGTCGCTGAGGACGAAGAAATCGAAGTGCTCGAGTTTCCGGGTCTCCTGCACCGACCGGAACACCACGCGCAGCCCCTCGAACACGCGGCTCACGTCTTCGTTGAAGACCGGCATCACGATCGCGGTCGAGGCCAGCGGCGGATCCTCGTCCGGCCGGATCGTCGCCGTGATCCGGGAGCTGTCGCCGCCGCGGTTGATCACGTAGAACCCCACCATCGCCGTGCAAAACCCCGCCGCGACGTGCGCGAACAGGATCACGAACAGCACGAGCAAACCGACCTCCACGGGCGGCAAACCGTCGCGCCAGAGCAGGTCCGCCATGAACCAGGTCGCGACCGCCGTGATCGCGAAGATCGCCGAGAAAAACAGCATCCGCCGGCGGTCGAGCCGGCGTTGGTCCATTTTCTCCGTGAGATACAGGCGCATGGCTCGGATCAGCGGGTGATGCGGAAGATCACGCCCAACGCGGCGACGAAACAAAGCCACAGCAGCAGCACGCGCAGAATCGGCCACTTCTCGAAGGTCTCCATCGTCTCGCCCGCCACCTCGGGGATCGGTCCGAGGTCGATCGGCCGCGGCACCATGCTCGACACCGCCATATCCGGCCCGGCCTCGATCACACCCGCCCGCATCGCGGCCTGGAATTCCGCCGGCACCTGCCGGGTGTCCAGGAACGCGTAGGGCCACTTCCGCGCGCCGTCGCTCAGCAGCAGCGCCAGCCGCCCCTCGACCGCGATGCGCTCGTGGGGCTGCCCGCGCGAATCCAGCATGTCGGCAAACCACAGGTCCATCTCCGCCTCGAGCTCCTCGGCCGCGAGCGCCGTCGGGTTCAGCGTGGGGTCGGCGGCATGCCGGCGGGCCGCGCGCTCCAGCGTCCGCAGAATCAGCCGGCTTTGGTGGAGGCGATTGTGGATCCGGTGAGCCCGCAGGTAATCCTCCGCGCGCACGTAGGCGGCGTTCCATTGTTCCATCGTCCCCGTCGCCGGCCGGAAGCCGGAGGTGGGTTCCAAACCGTCGGGAGCGCCGTCGCCCGACGCGTTGCCGCCCGTAGTCATGGTTGCCAGAGATACGACCAAGTTTCGGTGAGGGTGTCGCCACCCGACTTCAGGAAGCAACGCAGTTCGACCGGGCGCCCCGAGCCGTCGGGCCGGAGCATGAACGACACCCGCCACGTCCCGTTGATCGGATTCCGCTGCACGCCGCCGTGTTTCAGCGCGGCACCCGCCCCGACCGTGAGCGCGTGCTCCACCTTGGCCTCGGCGGCAAGCGCCCGCAGGGCCGGCCCGTCGAAATCCACCACGAAGCGCTCGAACCCCGGCTCGTAGATCGCCGAGTTTCCGTGCCGCGTCGCCCGGACCAAGCCCGCCGGCGGCGCGATCCGGTCGAGCGACCAGTGCAGCCGGTATTCGAGTTCGACCGATTCGCCCGCGGCGGGCGACCGCGCGGGCACCCAGAGCGCGGCGATGTTGTCGTCGGTTTCCGAGCGCGTGGGGATTTCCAGCAGCCGCACCGCCCCGCGCCCCCAGTCGCCCACCGGCTCCACCCAGGCGCTCGGCCGCGCGTGGTAGCGCGCCTCGAGGTCCTGGTAGTTCTCGAAGTCACGGTCGCGCTGCAAGAGTCCGAACCCGCGCGGATTCTCGTCCGCAAAGGAAGACACCCGGACATGCCGCGGATTGGCCAGCGGACGCCAGATCCACTCCCCCGCGCCGGTGCGCAGCAGCAACCCGTCCGAGTCGTGCACCTCCGGCCGGAAGTCCTCGGCGCCGCGCGGCGTGTTTTCCCCGCGCCAGAACATGCTCGTCAGCGGCGCCACGCCGAAAACCTTGCTCTCCTTGCGCACAAAGATCGCCGCCTTCACGTGGACCACCGTCGTCTCACCCGGCTCGACGGAGAACCGATACGCCCCCGCCACGCTTTGGCTTTCCAGCAGCGCGTAGGCGACGAGGACCCGCGCTCCCGGCTGCGGCCGCTCGAACCAATACTCCGTGAAGCGCGGAAACTCTTCCGGGGTCGGCTCACCCGTATCGAGCGCCAGTCCGCGCGCCGACAAACCGTAGGCCGAGCCCCGACACAGGAACCGGAAGTAACTCGCCCCGACGAAAGCCCCCGCTTCGCTCAGGTCCTCGCCCGGTCCGCCCAACGGATACATCAGGCGGAAGCCGGCGAAGCCCAACGTCGGCGGCAGGTCCCCCACCTCGAGCCCGCGGTATTGGAAATACTCGCGGCGAAACGCGATCGGCTCCGCCC
>JACCDS011027097.1_pt1 | contig 15991 bp, 12 predicted proteins | sample 7446441 | NCBI WGS metagenome assembly JACCDS01 (sample SAMN15323445, study PRJNA562643) | freshwater metagenome | isolation source: river surface water | place: USA:Blue River Watershed | collected 2017-08-17
ATGCTGGCCAAGCGTGTCGAAATGACCAAGATGCCGGAACTGGTCGCCGCGATGCACTCGCTGATCGGTCTGGCGGCCGTCTGTATCGCCATCGCCGCCGTGTCCGAGCCGAAGGCCTTCAATATCGTTGCCATGACCGGCGATGCGATCCCGCTGGGCAACCGCATCGAACTCTTCATTGGCACCTTCGTCGGCGCGATCACCTTCTCCGGTTCCGTCATCGCGTTCGGCAAACTCGCCGGCAAGTACAAGTTCCGCCTGTTCCAGGGCGCGCCGGTGGTGTTCAAGGGCCAGCACATGGTCAACCTGCTGATGGCGATCGTGATGTTCGGCGCCGGCATCCTGTTCGTTGCCGCCGACGGTGCCGAACCGGCCTGGACGCCGTTCCTGGTGATGACCGCGATCGCGTTCGTACTGGGCGTGCTGATCATCATCCCGATCGGCGGTGCCGATATGCCGGTGGTGGTGTCGATGCTGAACAGTTATTCTGGCTGGGCTGCGGCCGGCATCGGCTTCTCGCTCAACAACGCGATGCTGATCATTGCGGGCTCACTGGTCGGTTCGTCCGGCGCGATCCTGTCGTACATCATGTGCAAGGCAATGAACCGCTCGTTCTTCAACGTGATCCTCGGCGGCTTCGGTGGCGAGGCTGCAGCGGCCGCAGGCGGCGCGCAGCAGCAGCGCAACGTGAAGTCGGGTTCGGCCGATGATGCCGCTTTCCTGATGGGCAATGCCGAGACCGTGATCATCGTCCCCGGCTATGGCCTGGCGGTCGCCCGTGCGCAGCATGCGCTGAAGGAACTGACCGAGAAGCTCACGCACAATGGCGTGATCGTGAAGTACGCGATCCATCCGGTTGCCGGCCGTATGCCGGGCCACATGAACGTGCTGCTGGCCGAGGCCGAAGTGCCGTACGACCAGGTGTTCGAGATGGAAGACATCAACAGCGAGTTTGGCCAGGCCGACGTGGTGCTGGTGCTCGGTGCGAACGACGTGGTGAATCCGGCAGCGAAGGATCCGAAGTCGCCGATCGCCGGCATGCCGATCCTCGAGGCCTACAAAGCCAAGACCGTCATCGTCAACAAGCGCTCGATGGCCGCCGGCTACGCTGGCCTGGACAACGAGTTGTTCTACATGGACAAGACCATGATGGTGTTTGGCGATGCGAAGAAGGTCATCGAAGACATGGTGAAGGCAGTCGAGTAAGACAGTCTTGCGGTCAACCGAAGCGGGCGCAGCGATGCGCCCGTTTTTTTGTGTCCCGGCGGGCCAGGTGCCGCGCGGGTTCAGCGCGACCCGAACATCATCCGGTCTGCCAGCCAGCGCTTTGCTGGCGGCAGCACATCGATGGCGCCCAGCGACAGTCCGAGCGCGCGCTGCAGCCAGGAGCCGTCGGGTGTGCTGGTGAACACGCGCGCCATCAGGTCAGTGAGCCTGACCGTGCTGTCGCGGTCGCGCTGCCGGCTGCGCTCGAACGCGGACAGCGAAGCAGAAGAACAGTCGCGCGCCAGCAGCGAGGCCAGTACGGCGGCATCACGCAGGCCCAGGTTCAGCCCCTGGCCGGCAACCGGGTGCAGCGTCTGCGCTGCGTTGCCGATAGCGATCGTGCGCGCAGTGGTCGCTGCGCCTGCATTCAGGCCCAGCGGATAGCTGTGGCGCGTACTGATGCGGGTGAACTGCCCGACGCGCTGGCCGAAGGCCTGTTGCAGTGCGCCGAGAAAAGCCGCATCGTCGAGCGCGAGCAGCGCTGCGCCGCGCTGCGGACGTACGCACCAGACCATCGAATACGCTGCGCCCTGCGGCAACAGCGCGAGCGGGCCTTCATCGGTAAAGCGCTCGAACGCACGTCCGGGTGGCGCATCGCCTGAGCTGACCGTCGCGATCAGCGCCACCTGCGCATAATCTCGCTGTAACGCGCGCGCCCCCTGTTCGCCGAACACGCCGCCCTCCGCCTGCACGACGACTGAGGATGTCAGGGTCAGGCCGGTCGATAACTGCAGCGCGACCCGGTCATCATATTCCTGCAGCGCGTCTGCGCTCGCCGGCCGGAACTGCGCGACACCGTTCGGCAGTGCAGCCGCCAGCGCATTCACCACATCGCCATAACGGCACACATAGCCAAGCGCCGGCAGCGCGTAGTCCGTACAGTTGATCAGGGTACGGCCGAGGCTGCCGCGTCGCGATACATGAATTTGCGTGATCGCCGTCGCCGCCGACGGCCATGCGCTGACCTGAGTTAGTAATTGACGGCTGCCGAAAGACAGCGCAATGGCGCGCGGATCCTGCACCGCCTGCTCGACCGGCTTCGCATCGAGCAGCGCGATCTTCGCCGCATCGACGCCGCGCGCAACCAGCATGGCGGCCAGCGCGAGCCCGACCGGGCCGCCGCCAACAATGGCGACATCGACGTGCCGGTCCGTCATCACTTACCCGCGCATCACTGCTTCGATCTCGGCTACCGTCTTCGGTGCCTTGTGCGTAATGATCTCGCAACCGTCCGGCGTGATCACCGCATCGTCTTCGATGCGGATGCCGATGTTCCAGTACGGCTCGGGCACCCCCGGCGCCGGGCGCACATAAATGCCGGGTTCGATCGTCAGAACCATGCCGGGTACCAGCGCCCTGTAAGGCTTTTCGGTGGCTGACACGGCCGGGTCGTGGTAGTGGCCGACATCGTGCACATCCATGCCCAGCCAGTGGCCGGTACCGTGCATGTAGAACTGCCGGTAGCTGCCGTTGGCGATCACGTCGTCAAGCGATCCGGCCTGATTCTTGTCGAGCAGGCCGGTGTCGAGCATGCCCTGTGCGAGTACCCTCAGTGCGGCCTGGTGACCATCGGCGAACAGCCGCCCGGGCCCGGTAGCATCAATGGCGGCCTGCTGCGCGGCCAGCACCAGTTCGTACAAGGTTTTCTGCGGACCGCTGAAGCGCCCGCTGACCGGGAAGGTACGAGTGATGTCAGACGCGTAGCTGTCGAGCTCGCAGCCGGCATCAATCAGCACCAGGTCGCCGTCGCGCAGCTCGGCGTCACCGGCGCGATAGTGCAGCACGCAGGCGTTGGCGCCGGCGGCCACGATCGATCCGTAGGCGGGAAACTGCGAGCCATTGCGGCGGAACTCATGCAGCAACTCAGCCTCCAGATGGTATTCGCGCAGGCCGGGTTTCGATGTGCGCATCGCGCGCGCATGCGCTTGCGCCGTGATGTCGGCGGCACGGCGCATGATGGCAAGCTCGTGTTCGTCTTTTACCAGGCGCATTTCGTTGATGATCGCGCGCACATCATAGGCCGCTGACGGGGCAGCAACGCCGGTGCGTACTTTTGCGCGCACCGCATTCAGCCAGCCTTGCATCTGCCCATCCAGCGATGCGCTGCTGCCCAGTCCATAGAACAGCGCGGGCGCGTTCGCAATCAGCTTGGGCAGTTCGCTGTCGATCTGGCTGATCGGGAACGTTGCATCGAAGCCGAAGCGTTCCTTCGCGCCGGCCGGGCCATAGCGATAGCCATCCCAGATCTCGCGTTCCTCGTTCTTTTCACGGCAGAACAGGATCGCCTGATCCTGCGCGCCGGCGACCAGCACCAGCATGGCCTCGGGTTCCGGAAAACCGGTCAGGTAGTAGAAGTAGCTGTCGTGCCGGTACGGATAATCGGCATCGGCATTGCGCATGACCTCGGGCGCGGTCTGAATGATGGCCACGCCGCCCCCCAGTGCGCGCATTTTCTCCAGGACTGCTGCGCGGCGCTGCACGAAATTTGCGATGTTCATGATCCGGCCTTCAAGGGTGCATTCAGTTGTTCGAGCCGCTCGACGGTGCCGACATCGGTCCAGTCGCCGCGGTAGATCTCACCGCCAATTCTGCCCTTGTCGGCGAATTCGCGCAGCAGGGGTGCCAGTTTTGCGCTGCTGCCGCGCGCGACGCCGTCGAACAGCTCGGGGCGGTAGACCCCGATGCCAGAGAAGGTGTAGCGAGGCTCGCCCTGGTTGGCAACCGAGAAGTTGGCCAGCGCGAAATCCCCGGCCGGATGGTGGGCCGGGTTTTTCACGAGGTACAGCCAGCCGAGGTCGCGCCGGTCGGCCGGATGCGGATTGCCCCAGGGGTCATTCTCTTCAAGCACGTGCTGCACCTTGCCGAAGTCGAAATGCGGGCAGTAGATGTCGCCGGCGATAGCGACGAACGGCGCCTCGCCGAGCAGTTCGCGCGCGAACGCAATGCCACCGGCGGTTTCCAATGCAGTGCCTTCCGGCGAATAAGCGATGCGTGCGCCGAACTGGCGGCCGTCACCGAGCACCTGCTCGATCAGCTGGCCGAGATGGGCGTGATTGATCACGATGTCCGTGATGCCCGCACGCACCAGATTCAGGATGTGCCACACGATCAGCGGGCGTCCGCGTACCTTCAGCAGCGGCTTCGGGCAGGTGTCGGTCAGTGGCCGCATCCGCTCACCGCGGCCGGCCGCAAAAATCATGGCTTTCATGTCAGAACGTAAAGCCAACGCCGGTCTGGTTCTCCTCGAGCGAGTCGAGCAGCTTCACCAGCGGCGCGAATTCCTTGTAGCGATAGGCCGTCTTGCGCGCGTACTCCATCACGAGCGGAATGTCGTTCAGGTAGCCATCCTTGCCGTCGCGATGGTAGAGCCGCGCGAAGATGCCAAGCACTTTCAGGTGGCGCTGCAGGCCCATGAACTCGAAGTCACGGTAGAACGCATCGATATCGTGTGACACCGGCAGGCCGGCGCGGCGCGCGCGTTCCCAGTAGCGTATCGCCCAGTCGAGTACCATTTCCTCGTCCCACTGGATGTAGGCGTCGCGCAGCAGCGATACCAGGTCATAGGTGATCGGGCCGTAGACCGCGTCCTGGAAATCGAGGATGCCGGGATTGCCCTTGTCCAGCACCATCAGGTTGCGCGAGTGATAATCGCGGTGCACATAGACCTGCGGCTGCGCGAGATTATTCGCCAGCAGCACCTCGAACACCTTGTTCAGGTCGGCGCTTTGCTTGTCATCCAGCGTGGCCTGCAGGTGCTTGCCCAGGTACCACTCAGGGAACAGCAGCAACTCGCGCTTGAGCAACTCGCGATCATATTCGGGCAATCGTCCGGGCTGGCTCTGCGCCTGCAGCAGCACCAGCGAATCGATCGCGTCGAGATACAGCTTGTGCGCACTATCGGCATTGAGCTGCTGCAGAAAAGTTGTCGTGCCGAGGTCCGACAGCAGCAGGAAGCCGCGCTCGATGTCCTGCGCCAGCACCTGCGGTACCGTGACACCGGTGGCGCCGAACAACTCCGCGACCTGCACGAACGGCCGCACGTCTTCCTGCGGCGGCGGCGCGTCCATGACGATCAGCGTGCCGCCATCGGCTGTGTCGACGCGGAAGTAGCGGCGGAAGCTCGCATCCGACGATGCTGCGCGCAGGGTGGCGGGCAGGGGGCGCGGTGTTTCAATCGTGGCAAGCCAGTCGGCAAGCTGCGACAGGCGGGTGTCATTCGGGCTGAAATTTGACATCGGGAGGGAATTCTCGGGATTAGACTTGCCCATATGCATGGACAGGCGGGTACTTCCAATATAATAAGGGATTAGCCAAGTAAGCGCGGCGCGGACCCTTTTTAAATTCATCCCCATGACTCGGCGATTGCCTCCATTGCAACCACTGGCCCACCCACGCAAGCGCTTGCTGTCTCTGCTGGTCCAGATGGCAGTGGCCGGCGGGGTCAACGCCCAGCAGGTTCCGTCGGTTGCCGACAAACTGCAGGATGACCGGCAGGCACCCACGGTGCTCGAGGCGGGCGTGCTGACCGGTCGCCCGGACCGCGAGATCCGGCTGCGCAACAAGGTGCGGCTCAAGCGCGGGGTCACGACCGTGGACGCCGAGGACGTCAAATTCGACATCGTCGATGATCGTATCGATGCCACCGGCAGCGTCACCGTGCAGCGCGAGGGCAGCCGGTTCGACGGCAAGACCCTGAGCCTGAAGCTCGATACGGGCGAAGGCTACATGGTGAGCCCGGTCTATCGCCTGCTGACCAGCAATGCACGCGGCAGCGCCGAGCGCATTGACTTCGAGTCCAGCGATGTCGCGACCATCACCAACGGTTTCTACACCACCTGCCAGGGCCCCGATCCGGACTGGTACCTGAAGACCAGCAAGCTGACGCTCGACGAAGGTGCCGGCATCGGCCAGGCACGCAACGCGGTGCTCATATTCAAAGGTTTGCCGCTGGCTGGCACGCCCTACGTTTCTTTCCCGCTGGCCGAGGAACGGGTGTCCGGTTTCCTGGCGCCGACGATCGCCACGTCGAGCCGCTCTGGCCTGCAGGTCACCACGCCTTACTACTGGAACATTGCGCCTAACCGCGACGTGACGCTGTATCCCCACTACCTGGCCAAGCGTGGTCTGATGCTCGGCGCCACAGCGCGCTACCTTGAGCGCGAGGCGGCTGGCGAGGGGCGGTTCGAATTCATCAATGACAGCGAATACGGACAAGGGACCCGCTATGCGCTGTCGTTCCGGCATCACCAGCAGCTCGACAGTGGGCTCAAGCTCGCGGTTGACTACAACAAGACCTCGGACAACGATTATGCGCGGGACTTCCCGTTCAGTAATGTGTTCGACCGTCCCGGCTTCAACCGCCGGCTGATGCCACAATCGGTGAGCCTCAGCTATGGTTCCGACAGCTGGGATGCGAATTTTCGCTTGTCCGAGTTCCAGGTGCTGCAGGATCCGCGGCTGGCGATCCGGCCGATTCCGTACTCGCGGCTGCCGCAGGTCACGCTGAACAATTTCCAGTACGGCGACAGTGGCCTCGACCTGACCATGTCGACGCAGCTGACGCGCTTTACCCACCCGACGGCAATCGGGGGTGCCCGGCTGGTCGTCAATCCGCGCGTTACCTACAGCGGGCTGCAAGGTCCGGGGTATTTCGTGCGACCGAGCGTATCGCTGCATGGCACCGTGTATAGCCTCGATGCTGTCGACGACACCGCCATGCGCGCGCCGACTCGGGTGCTGCCAACCGTGTCGCTGGATTCCGGCCTGTTGTTTGAACGCCCCGCAAGTTTCTTCGGCCGCACTGCGACGCAGACGCTGGAGCCACGCGCGTTCTACACCTTCACACCGTACCGCGCGCAGAACGCCAACCTGTATCCGAACTTTGATACCACCGAGGCTGACATCAGCTTTGCGCAGGTGTTCCGCGAGAACCGCTTCGTCGGCAACGACCGCATTGGCGACTCGAACCAGCTGACGCTTGCGCTGATCTCGCGCTACCTTGAAACTAATGGTTCGGAACGCCTGCGGATGGCCGTCGCGCAACGCTACAATTTCACGACGCAGCGTGTCGGCCTGGGTACGGTCGAGCAGCAGGCGTCCGCGGACCGTTCCGACCTGCTGCTGCTGGCATCGGGCCGCGTGACCAATGAACTGCGCGTGGATGCGAACTTCCAATATGACCCGCAGCGCAGCGAGATCAACCGCGTCAACATCGGCGCGTTCTGGCAGCCGGCGCCGATGAAGGTGCTCAACGCCCAATACCGACGCGATTCGCGCAACCTGCCGTCAGATATTTTCCCGAATACGAACTTCGAGCTCATTGACATGTCCGCCCAATGGCCGATCTCGAGCCGCTGGTATGGCGTTGGCCGTATCAACTACCTGATTGGCGAGAATCGTATCGGCCAGGCACTGTTCGGACTCGAGCATCAGGCTGACTGCTGGATTTTCCGCGCCGTGGGTCAGCGCGTGCCGACCGCATCGGGCGTGATCAATACGATGATCTTCGTGCAGCTAGAATTGAATGGCCTGTCGTCCATCGGCATGAATCCGATGAATGCGTTGCGCCGCAACGTGCCGGGCTACCAGCCGCTGGGCTCCCAGCAGTAACCTGATTCCCGCAGAACCCTTTTCCCGACACCATGAAAAACCTGATTCGTTTCCTGATCCATTCGCCTGCGCGGTCGCTGCGCAACGCTGGCCTGGTCGCCGTGTGTGTACTGGCGGTCGCGGACGCATCGGCCCAGGTCACTACGTCCAGGCCGCGCCAGCCGGTGCTGGTGGACGCCATTGTCGCGGTCGTCAACAGCGACGTGATCACGGTCAAAGAGCTCGACGAGCGCGTTCGCATGGTCGAGCAGCGCATGCAGCGCCAGAAGCTGCAAGCGCCGCCGCGCGAGGTACTGCAGAAGCAGGTGCTCGAGCGGCTGATCGTCAACCGCGCGCAGATGCAGCTGGCCCGCGAGACCGGCATCCGAATTGATGACATCGCGCTCGATCGCACGGTCGCGCGTATTGCCGAGACCAACAACCTGTCTGTGCAGGAACTGCGCGACCAGCTCGAGCGCGATGGCATGTCCTTCGCCCGCTTCCGCGAGGAGATCCGCGAAGAGATTACGTTGCAGCGCTTGCGCGAGCGCGAGGTGGACAACAAGCTGCAGATCAGCGAGTCCGAGGTTGACAATTTTCTCGCTGCGTCGGCCGGCAACACGGACAGCGCCCAGCAGGAACTGAACATCGCGCAAATCCTGGTACGCGTGCCGGAAAATGCGTCACCGCAGCAGGTGGCGGAGCGGCGCAAGCGCGCCGAACAGGCGCTCGCGCAACTGAAGTCGGGTGGCGATTTCGCCAAGGTGGCTGCGGTCTATTCTGATGCCGGCGATGCACTCAAGGGCGGCGAACTCGGCTGGCGCAGCACGTCGCGACTGCCCCAGCTGTTTGTCGAGGCCATCGACAAGCTGCCGGCCGGTCAGGTCGCGCCCATTGTGCGCAGTGCCAATGGTTTCCATGTACTCAAGCTGGTCGGCCGCCGCAATGCGACCGCAGCCAAGACCGGCGCGGGTGCGGTGGTGCAGCAGACGCGCGCCCGCCATATCCTGATCAAGGTCAACCAGATCGTGTCATCGCAGGAAGCGCGCCGCAAGCTGCTCGAACTCAAGCAGCGGCTGGACAACAAGGCCGCGAAATTCGAAGACCTCGCGCGGCTGTATTCGAATGACGGTTCGGCCGGCAAGGGCGGCGAACTCGGCTGGGTTTACCCGGGCGACACGGTGCCCGAGTTCGAACGCGCAATGAATGCCTTGCGGCCCGGGCAGGTCAGCGATCCGGTGGAATCGCCGTTCGGCTTTCACCTGATCGAGGTACTGGAGCGTAAGACCGCAGAGTTGTCGACCGAACGACAGCGACTGCTCGCACGCCAGGCGCTGCGCGAGCAGAAGCTCGAGGAAGCGTACGAAGACTGGCTGCGCCAGCTGCGTGACCGTGCTTACGTCGAGTACCGTACCGACGAGCTCAACCCGCGCTGATACAAGGCAAGCCATGCATCGCCCGCGCATAGCGATCACCTGCGGCGAGCCGGCAGGCATCGGCCCGGAGATCGCGCTGCGGGCGGCGCTCGACGTGGCTGACGCCGATTGCCTGCTGGTGGGCGATGCGGCACAAATGAAGGCACTGGCGATGCTGGTTGCGCCGGCGCGGCTGCCGCGTGCAATCGGGTCGGCGGCCGAGTTTGCTGCGCATCGCGGCGAACTGTGCGTGCTGGACTGCCCGCTGGCCGTGCCGGCCCGGCCCGGCCAGCTCGACGCGCGCAACGGCGCCGCCGTGCTGGCCATGCTCGATGCGGCGGTCGCTGCGGCACGGGCGGGTCAGGTGGACGCGGTCGTCACCGCACCGGTACAGAAAAGCACGATCAATGACGCCGGCTTTGCGTTCACGGGTCATACCGAATACCTGGCCGACAAGACCGGTGCCGCGCAGGTCGTGATGATGTTGGCCGGCGAGACCGATAACGGCATGCTGCGCGTTGCGCTGGCCACCACACATCTCGCGCTGGCCGACGTGCCCGCTGCCATCACGCTGGACGGACTGACGACCACGCTGCGCATCCTGCGCCATGACCTGGTGCACCGCTTCGGCATCGACGACCCGCGCATCCTCGTCACCGGCCTCAACCCGCATGCGGGCGAGGGCGGCTACCTCGGGCGCGAAGAGATCGACGTGATCACACCGGCCATCGAGCTGGCGCGTGCGCAGGGCTGGCAGGTAGCGGGCCCGTATCCTGCCGATACCCTGTTCCAGCCGCGCCACCTACAGGACGCCGACTGCGTGCTCGCGATGTACCACGACCAGGGCCTGCCGGTGCTGAAGTACGCCACGTTCGGCCGCGGCGTGAATGTCACGCTCGGCCTTCCCATCATACGAACCTCGGTCGACCATGGCACCGCGCTCGACCTTGCGGCGGCCGGCCTCGGCCATGCCGACTGCGCCAGCATGGGCGAGGCGATTCGCGTGGCCTGCCGAATGGTGGCCGCCCGCCGATGAAACACATTCCCAAGAAGCGCTTCGGTCAGAACTTCCTGACCGATGACAACGTATTGCACGAGATCATCCGCGCGATCGCGCCCGCGCCGCACGACCTGATGGTCGAGATCGGTCCCGGTCAGGGCGCGATGACCCGGCTGCTGCTCGAATCGCTGGACCACTTGCACGTGGTCGAGCTCGATCGCGACCTCGTCGCACTGCTGCAGAAGAAATTCAGCGCCGAGCGACTCATGATCCACTCCGGCGATGCGCTGCAATTCGACTTCGGCGCGCTGAAGACTGACGAGCGCCGGCTGCGCATTGTCGGCAACCTGCCCTACAACATCTCGAGCCCGTTGCTGTTTCACCTTGCGCAGTACGCGCCGCAGGTGATTGACCAGCATTTCATGCTGCAGAAGGAAGTGGTCGAGCGCATGGTCGCCGGTCCCGGCAGTCGCGACTATGGCCGGCTGTCGGTGATGCTGCAGTGGCGCTACCGGATGGAGCTTTTGTTTATCGTGCCGCCCTCGGCCTTTGATCCGCCGCCGAAAGTCGACTCGGCGATCGTGCGCATGCTGCCGATTGCCACCCCGCTCGAGTGCGGCCAGCGACAGCTGGAGCAGGTGGTGACGAAGGCGTTCTCGCAGCGACGCAAGGTAATCCGCAACTGTGTCGCCGGCATGTTTACCGAGACACAGCTGATCGATGCCGGCATCGATCCGCAGTTGCGACCGGAAGCCGTGGCGTTGCAGCAGTACGTCAACCTCGCACGAATGCTGCCCGCCTGAGTCGGCCCGGCAGTAGAAATGACAAAGGCACCGGCCGGTGCCTTTTTTATCGGTGCTATCGCTTAGAACAGCGGCAGCTTGTCCGGTGCGTGATCGCGCAGCGCCTTGCGCGCTGACGCGAACTCGGGAAAAACCGATTGCACCGTGGCCCAGAATTGCGGCCCGTGGTTCATCTCGCGCAGGTGCGCGAGTTCGTGCGCGACGACGTAGTCGATATTGGGCAACGCGAAGTGCATCAGTCGCCAGTTCAGCCGGATGCGGCCGTCGGCCGTGCAGGAACCCCATTGCGTGGCTGCCGACGACAGCGCGAAGCTCTTGAACGACACGCCGAGCTTGTCGGCATAGATCGCCAGCCGCTGCGCGAACACGCGTTTTGCCTCGCCTTGCAGCCAGCCCTGCACACGGTCCTTCAGCTGCTGCTCGCTGGCGGACGCCGGCAGGCTCACATGCAGCTCGCGCGCGGGCTCGTCGAAACGCACGCCGGCACTCGCTGCATAGGCCACGCGAACAGTGATGTCCCCGCCCAAGTAGGGCAGGGTGGCGCCGTCACGCCACGCCATCGGCGGCTGCAGCCGGCGTACCGAGCGCTCGCGCTGCTCGTTCATCTTGCGGAAGATCCATTGCTGCTTGCTGGCGATCGCCGCCTCGATCTCGGCCAGCGTCACCCAGCGCGGTGCCGTCACGCGCAGACCGTCGTCATCGATCAGGAAGCCAATGGTCTTGCGCTTGGAGCGCAACAGTCGGTAGTCGAGAAAAAGATGGTCGAAACGGAGGCGACGATGGCCTGCCGGTATCGGGGTCTCCGGCACCGTGGACGGCGGCGGCACGGTGGCAGCGCTCTCGCCGAACAAGCCGTCGAGTGTCAACTGGTCCGGATCGACGAATTTTTTCCTCAAAAACTGCTTCAGCGACATGGGTTCATGATTCCCGGTGCTTGGCTGACGTGACGTAGGCATGCGGCGCGATCACGCGCATTTCGGATTCTATCCAAGTTTCAACCTGCGCGATCAGCGCTCCCGCCGTCAGTCCTTCCGGCGAGATCGGCTGGCCGATGGATACCGTGATGGTGCCTGGTTTCTTGATGAACGCATTGCGCGGCCAGCAGTCCCCCGAGTTGATCGCAATCGGTACCACCGGCGTTTGCGTGCCGATCGCCAGGATCGCGCCACCCGCCTTGTATTTGCCCTGGCGGCCGACCGCGGTACGGGTACCTTCCGGGAACATGATGACCCACTGGCCGTCGTCGAGCCGGCGCTTGCCGACCTGGATGACTTGCGACATCGACTCGCGTCCCTTGCTGCGATCAATCGCGATCATCCTTAGCATCGCCAGCCCCCAGCCGAAGAACGGAATATAGAGCAGCGATTTCTTGAATACGAAGATCATCGGACGCGGCATGAGCCAGCAATAAAAGATGGTCTCCCATGCCGACTGGTGCTTCGACAGCAGGATGGCCGGTCCGTCCGGCAGGTTTTCATAGCCTTTCACTTCCCAGCGGATGCCGCATACATGGCGCGCTGCCACGATGACGAACATGTTCCAGCGCGTGATCAACCAATAGCGCTGCCGGTAAGGCAGCAGCAAGAAGCCGAAGCAGCAAATCGCCCAGACGACAGTCGCGACGACGATCAGCAGCGCAAGCAGCAGCGAGCGGGCGAACAAGAGCGGACGGGACATGCAGATTCCTTCTGATACAGGGGACACAGGGCGACGGCGTGCCGTCATCCCCGCTTATTTTTTCGGCGCCGTGTCACGAGTCAACGGCGGTGCCGCGTCGCTGTCCTGCGCGACCAGACGGTCGGCGACGGCGGCGAGGCTGTCGAACACCTGCGTGCCGGGCGGCAGGCCACCTTTTTCCAGCGTCTTTTCGCCCTTGCCCGTCTTGACCAGATAGGGCGTGCAGCCGACCTCGAACGCGGCATGCATGTCACGCAGTGCGTCACCGACCATCGGCACGCCCTGCAAGCTGGCCTCGAAGCGCTCGCCGATAGCCTTGAGCATGCCCGGACGGGGCTTGCGGCAGTCGCAGAACTCGTCGGCCGCATGCGGGCAGAAGAAGATCGCGTCGATATGCGCGCCGACCGCCTGGGCTGCCAGGTGCAGCTTCTGGTGGATCGCATTGAGCGCGCGCATGTCGAACAGCCCGCGCGAGATGCCGGCCTGGTTGGTGGCGATCGCCACCAGATAACCATGCTGGTTCAGCCGGGCAATTGCTTCCAGCGCGCCCGGGATCGGACGCCAGTCGGCTGGCGAACTGATGAAGTCCGCCTGCTCGAAGTTGATCACCCCGTCGCGGTCGAGGATGACCAGCTTCTTCGGCAGCTGCGGGGCGTGCGGCATGTCAGGCAGCCAGTTTGGAGATGTCGGCGACGCGGTTCATCATGCCATGCAGCGCGTTCAGCAGCGCGAGCCGGTTTGCGCGCAGTGCCGCGTCCTCGGCCATCACCATCACATCGTTGAAGAACGCGTCGACATCATCGCGCAGCGCGGCGAGCGCCTTCAGCGTGCCACTGAAATCACCGCCGGCGAAGGCCTTGTCAACCTCGACGCGGGTATCCGTCATCGCGCCGTACAGGCGCTGCTCGGCCGCTTCCTGCAGCAGATCGGCTTTCACTTCGCCGTGCACGCCCTCGTTCTTCTTCAGGATATTGGTGATGCGCTTGTTGGCAGCGGCCAGCGACTCAGCCTGCGGCAGCGCCGCGAAGGCTTTCACGGCGTCCAGTCGCTCGACGATGTCGTCCAGCCGGTCCGGCACCGGCGCGACCACGGCCTCGACCGCGTCCTGCGCGAAACCACGCTCGCGCAGCAGGCCGCGCAGGCGGTCGTACACGAACACCTGCACGTCGGCCACCGGATCGCTGAAATGGGCGTTGCCGCCGAACTGCTGTGCGGCCAGCGCGAGCAGGTGAGACAGCGACAGCGGCAGGCGCTGCTCGACCAGCATGCGCAGGATGCCCAGCGCGTGCCGGCGCAGGGCAAACGGATCCTTGTCGCCGGTCGGTGCCAGGCCAATCCCCCAGATGCCCACCAGCGTCTCGAGCTTGTCGGCCAGCGCGACGACGGTGCCGGTACGGGTCGACGGCAGCGCGTCGCCGGCGAAGCGCGGCTGGTAGTGCTCGCCGATCGCGCTCGCCACCTCGTCCGGCTCGCCGTCATGGCGCGCGTAATACGTGCCCATCGTGCCCTGCAGCTCGGGGAACTCGCCGACCATGTCGGTCAGCAGGTCAGCTTTCGACAGCTGCGCGGCACGCTCGGCCAGCGCCGCGCTGGTGCCCAGTGACTCGGCGATGGCCTTCGCCAGTGCGACCACGCGACCATTGCGCTCGGCCTGCGAGCCGAGCTTGTTGTGATACACCACGGACGCCAGCCGTGGCAGGCGGTCGAACAGCTTCTTCTTCTTGTCCTGCTCGAAGAAGAACTTGGCATCCGACAGGCGCGGGCGCACCACGCGCTCATTGCCGCCAATGATGTGTTGCGGCTCCGCAGTCTCGATGTTCGAGACGATCAGGAAGCGCGAACGCAGCTTGCCGTCTTTGTCGGTCAGCGCGAAATACTTCTGGTTGGTCTGCATCGTCAGGATCAGGCATTCCTGCGGCACCGCGAGGAAGGCGTCGTCGAACCGGCATTCATAGACCACCGGCCACTCGACCAGCGCATTCACCTCGTCGAGCAGCGACTCCGGCATCAGGATGGCGTCATCGCCGGCCTTCGCCTGCAGCGCTGCGCGGATCTTCTCCTTGCGTACGTGGAAGCTGGCGATCACCTTGCCTTCCTGCTGCAGCGTATCGGCATAACTTGCTGCCGATGTGATCGTCAGTTGCGGCCGGGTCGACAGGAAGCGGTGTCCGAGCGTCGTGCGGCCCGACTGCAGGCCGAGCAGCGATACGGGCACCACCTGCGCGTCGAGCAGCGCAATGATGCCGTGTACCGGGCGCACGAACTGTACGGTCTCGCCGTCCGGACGCTGGTAGGTCATGACCTTTGGGATCGGCAGTTTCGCGACGCTCTCTTCGAGCGTGGCCTGCAGGCCGGCTGCGAGCGGCTGGCCGGCGGCGGTATAGGTAAAAAAGAAGCTGTCGGCCTTGCCATCGCTGGCACGCTCGAGCTCGTCGATTGCAATGGTGGACCGGCCGGCCAGCGCCGCCAGTGCCGCCAGCTTCTTGGCCAGCGGCGCTGCCGGCTGGCCTTCCTTGTCAAGCGCGACCGATACCGGCAGCACCTTCTCGCGGATCTGTTTGTCCGGCGACGACGCGCGCACGCCGGTGATCGAGACAGCCAGACGGCGTGGCGTCGCATAGGCGACATGGGTCGCGCCGTCGTCGAGGAAAGCGCGCGCGGCCAGGCCATTGACCAGCGCGGACGCAAACGCATCGCCGAGTTTGGCCAGCGCCTTCGGGGGCAGTTCTTCGGTCAGCAGTTCGACCAGCAGTGTTTGCTTCATGGGATGTTCTTATGTTGTCGGTAGTCCGTCAGAGGCCGCTCAGGCCGCCTCGCGCTGGTCGTGCGCCGCGCTGCCCAGCATCGGGAAGCCGAGCGCTTCGCGCGACGCGTAATAGGCGGCGGCGACCGCGCGTGCCAGGTTGCGGATGCGGCCGATGTAGGCGGCGCGCTCGGTGACGGAGATCGCGCCGCGCGCGTCCAGCAGGTTAAAGGTATGCGCGGCCTTGAGCACCATCTCGTAGGCCGGCAGCGCGAGCCTGGCTTCCATCAGCCGTTTGGCTTCCGACTCGTAGTTCGAGAACAGCGAGAACAGGAACTCGGCGTTGGCATGCTCGAAGTTGTAGGTCGACTGCTCGACTTCGTTCTGGTGGAACACGTCGCCATAGGTGAGCCGGCGCATCACACCGTTTTCTTCCCACTCGGTCCAGACCAGGTCGAACACGTTCTCGACCCCTTGCAGGTACATCGCCAGACGCTCG
>JACCDS010040066.1_pt1 | contig 15988 bp, 10 predicted proteins | sample 7446441 | NCBI WGS metagenome assembly JACCDS01 (sample SAMN15323445, study PRJNA562643) | freshwater metagenome | isolation source: river surface water | place: USA:Blue River Watershed | collected 2017-08-17
CCAAGGAAGTCGGCTTCCCGGTGCTGCTGCGCCCGTCCTTCGTGCTCGGCGGCCGCGGCATGTTCATCGTCTACAACGAGGAGGAATTCCGCGGCGTCGTGCGCCAGGCCTTCGACGTGATGCCGGACAAGCCCGTGCTGATCGACAAGTTCCTCGAGGACGCGATCGAGCTCGATGTCGACTGTATCAGCGACGGCGAGACATCCGTGATCGGCGGCATGCTCGAGCACATCGAGTACGCCGGCGTGCACTCCGGCGACGCCGCCATGGTGATGCCGCCGCACACGCTGTCGGCCGAGATGCTGAACACCGTGCGCAAGGCGACCTACGAACTGGCCCGCGCGCTCAAGGTCGTCGGCCTGATGAACGTGCAGTTCGCGATCAAGGACAACGATCTCTACATCCTCGAAGTGAACCCGCGCGCCTCGCGCACGGTGCCGTTCGTCGCCAAGGCGATCGGCGTGCCGCTCGCGAAACTCGCCGCCAAGGTGATGACGGGGGCGAAGCTCAAGGACCTCGGTTTCACCCGCGAGCAGACCCCGAAGCACTGGTGCGTGAAGGAAGCGGTTTTCCCGTTTGTCCGTTTCCCCGGCGCCACGATCGCGCTCGGGCCCGAGATGCGTTCGACCGGCGAAGTCATGGGTCTCGACGCCGATCTCGGCGTCGCCTTCGCGAAAGCCCAGGCCGCGGCCAAGCCCGGCCTGCCGACCAAGGGCAACGTGTTCCTCTCCGTGAAGAATTCCGACAAAGCCCGCGCCGTGAAACTCGCGCGCGAGCTCGAGGGTCTCGGTTTCACGATCTACTCCACGAGCGGCACGGCCGCGACGCTGGCCGAGGCCGGCGTGAAGGTGAAGCGCGTCGCCAAGATCGCCGAAGGTCGGCCCAACAGCGTCGACCTGATCAAGAACGGCCAGATCCAAATCGTGATCAACACGCCCGAAGGCATGATCCCGCGGCGCGACGAGAACGCGATCCGCGCGGCCGCCTACGCCCACAGCGTGTGCCTCATGACCACGATCACGGGCGCCGAAGCGGCGGTGCAGGGCATCCGCGCGCTGAAGGAAAAGTACGTCGGCGTGAAGCCGATCCAGCAGTACCGCGGGAATGTGACCGTGGTGGGCGACTGAGGATCGGAGGATGGGCGCGGGCCCGGGATGGGACTTATGGGACTTATGGGACGGATGGGACTGATATCGGTCCTATCCGTCGCATAAGTCCTATCGGTCCCATCCCGCTCGGCCCCGCTTGCCACGACGGCCGCGCCGCGCACGCTGCGGCGCATGCTCGCGATCCGCATCCACGAAACCGGCGGAGCCGAAAAGCTCCGCGCCGAAGAGTTTCCCGTGCCGGCCCCGCGCGCCGGCGAAGTGCGCTTCCGCGTCGAGGCGGCCGGCGTCAACTTCATCGATGTCTATTTCCGGCGCGGGCTCTACAAAGCCGATCTGCCGCACACGCTCGGACAGGAAGCGGCCGGCACCGTGACCGCCGTCGGCGAAGGCGTGGCGGACTTCCGCGTCGGCGACCGCATCGGCAGCGCCAAGGTGCTCGGCGCCTACGCCGGCGAGGCGCTCGTGAGCGCGGCGGCCGCGGTGCCGATTCCGGCCGGCGTCACGTCGGCCCAGGCCGCCGCGCTGCTGCTGCAGGGCATGACGGCGCACTACCTGGCCGTGGATACGTTTCCCCTCCAGGCCGGCCACCAGGCGCTCGTGCACGCGGGGGCGGGCGGCGTGGGCTTGCTGCTCATCCAGATCGCGAAACGCCGTGGCGCGCGCGTGCTCGCCACGGTCGGCACCGAAGCCAAGGCCGAGCTCGCGCGCGGGGCCGGCGCGGACGCCGTGTGCCTCTACACGCGCGACAACTTCACCGCCGCCGCGCGCGAATTCACGGGGGGCCGCGGCATGGACGTCGTCTATGATTCCGTGGGCAAGGACACGTTTGCCGGCTCGATCGACAGTTTGCGGCCGCGCGGCATGATGGTGACCTACGGCAATTCCAGCGGGCCGGTGCCGGATTTTGCGCCGTTGCTGCTGGCACAGAAGGGATCGCTCTTCATCACGCGGCCGACGCTGGCGCACTACACGTTGACGCCGGCGGAACTGCGGGGCCGGGCCGCGGAGCTGTTCGCGTGGGCCGCGTCCGGTGCGCTCGGCGTGCGGGTCGGGGCCACGTATCCGCTCGCGCAGGCCGCCGCTGCCCACCGCGCCCTCGAAGGCCGGGAGACGACCGGCAAGGTGTTGCTCGTGCCGTAAAGGCCGGCGGCGGGACCGCGCGGACCGCGGGCGTGACAAGCGGGCGCGGCTCGGTCTACGCTCGCGTTTCCATGTCCGAAAACGCCGCCACGCTCATCGCCCTCCTGCACGGTCCCGACCAGCCCGGTCTCGTCGCGCGGGTGTCGGGTTGGATCTTCGCGCGCGGCGGCAACATTTTGCATGCCGACCAGCACCGCGACATGGAGGCGGGCATCTTTTTCCAGCGCGTCGAGTGGGTGCCCACCGGCGCGCCCGGCGTGGCGGAGCGCGACGCGGGGGATTTCATGGCTTTCGCGGCTTCGCTCGGCATGCAGGCGCGGGTGGCGATTTCCAACCGGCGGCCGCGCGTGGCGGTGTTTGTCTCCAAGTCGGACCATTGCTTCCACGACGTCGCGTTGCGCTGGAAGGCCGGCGAGTTGGCCTGCGATCTCGTCGGCGTGGTGAGCAACCACCGCGACCTCGAAGCCGCGGCGCGCGGCTACGGCCTGACGTTCCATCACCTCCCCGTGACCGCCGAGACCAAGGCGGCGGCCGAGGCGCAGCAGTGCGCGTTGGTCAAGGAGCTGAAGGCCGATCTCGTCGTGCTGGCGCGGTACATGCAGGTCCTGTCCGCCGATCTGCTGGATCGGCTCGGGGTGCCGGTAATCAATATCCACCATTCCTTTTTGCCCGCGTTTGCCGGCGGCCGACCGTATCATCAGGCCCATGCGCGCGGCGTGAAACTGATCGGCGCGACGGCGCATTACGCGACGCGGGACCTGGATGAAGGTCCGATCATTCACCAGGACGTGACGCGCGTGACGCACCGCCACGGCGTCGAGGACCTGGTGCGCAAGGGCCGCGACCTCGAGAAATCGGTGCTCGCCCAGGCGATGCGTTGGCACCTGGAAAGCCGCGTCTTGGTTTACGGCAACAAGACCGTCGTCTTCGACTGAGCCGAATTCATGCAGTTGAGAGTGCTTGGTTGAGAGCTGAGAGCAGAACCGTTTCGTTCCTCAGGTTGCTTGCGGAAGCACCGTTTTCCGTGCCTCGACGGATCGATCTCTCAACCCTCAACGCTCAACTCTCAACTGCATGATCCCGACTGAGGCCGTCGCTTTCCGGCCGGGGCGGCAGCCCTTGCCACCGGGGCAACAGAGGGATGGACAGGGCCGGGGGCATTTGCTCTCTTCGTCGGTTCATTCAGCCAAATCCGTCCGCATGACCACCCCCGCCACTCCTCCTGTTCCGCCTCCCGCCGGTGACGATCGCAATCTGGTCCCGGTCGATGCCGCGAACGCGATTTCGTTCGACGAGAAACTGCAGCTCTTCTGGGCGAAGTACCGCTCCGCGGTGATGGGGTTCTGCGCCTTGGTCCTCGTCGCCATCGTCGGCAAGGGCGGTTGGGAGTACATGGAGCGCCAGAAAGAGCGCGATATCGAGCAGGCCTATGCGGCGGCGACGACGTCGGAGCAGCTGAAGGCCTTTATCTCTTCCCATTCCGGCCACTCGCTCGCGGGCATCGCGCACGTGCGCCTGGCGGACGAAGCGTACGCCGCGACCAAGTCGGCCGATGCCATCGCCGGTTACGAAAAAGCCGTTGCGCTGCTCAAGGGCTCGCCGCTCGGCGCCCGCGCCCAACTCGGTTTGGCTTTGGCCAAGATCAAAGGCGGCAAGGCCGCCGAAGGCGTGAACGATCTCAAGCAGCTCGCCGGCGAGACCGCGCAGTTCAAAGCGATCCGCACCGAGGCCGCCTACCACCTCACCAGCCTCGCGGTCGAAGCCGGCAATGCCGCCGACGCCCAGAAGTTTTCCGACCAGCTGATGCAGATCGATCCCGCGAGCCCGTGGACCCAGCGCGGCATGGCGCTGCGGGCGACGCTCCCGGCCGCCCCGGTCGAGGCGAAACCTGCCGAAGCGGCTCCGGCCGGCGGCGTGAAACTGCCCGGCAAGTAAGACGGTCGGGGCCGGCCCCGACTCCGATTTTCAAGGCAGGCTCTCCGGAGCCTGCCTTTTTTGTGTCCGCGCGGCGGCGCTCCGCGGTGCGTGATGCCTGAACTGCCCGCCGTTTTTTCCGCTCCTACCAATTGCCCCACGCTTTCAGACCGTAACCGCAGATTCCGCAGATCGGCAGGGACAACGCCTGTATGGTCCGTGAGTGTCCGTGAAATCCGTGGTCAAGAATTCCGGGCCATGAATCCCAAAATCAAAGGAACGTTGGGATCAGCCGAACTCATGCCGTTGAGAGACCTTGGTTGGGAGTTGAGAGCAGAACCGTTCGATTTTTCGCATCGCGTGCCGCGGCTACCTTTTCCGCGCCTCGGCGGCTCGGTCTCTCAACCCTCAACTTTCAACCCTCAACTGCATGATCCCGGATCAGAGGTTGTTTCCGAACCGGGCGCGGCGCCGGCGAAACCATGCCAAGCCGAGGACTGCGAGTCCGGCGGCAGTCGCGTAGGTCGAAGGTTCGGGAATCGCGGCGGCGGTGGCGAAGTCGGTGGCGACCTGAAGATTCGAGAGATTGATCTGCCCGCTGGTGGCGGCGCCTTGGCGGACGAAGATGCCGCGGGCGACTCCGGTGAGGCCGGAGCCGATGTCGGTGAAGGCCGACAGCTCCGACGTGGGATTGAGCCAGAGACGGGCGGAGTCGGTGTCGAGATTCCAGGCGAGCACGAGCCGGTACGACGTCCCCGTGGTGCCGGTTTCCGTCCAGCGGGTGCCGCCGTTGGGCAGGGCCGCGCCGTCGCCGAAACCGACTTGGAACTGCGAGGTCGTGGTGGGCAGGGCGCCGGCGGTCTGGGCGGTGCCGTTGGGCCGGAAGAGGCCGGCGGCGACTTCGTAATCGCCCGTGGCGGCGGTGCCGGAGCGGAAACCGAAGAACGTGCTGATCGTGCCGCTGGTCGAGGAGATGGTGCCGGGCGTCACCGAAAAGGTGATACCGGCGTAGATCGTGCCGGTGGCGACATCGCCCGCGGCAAAGTTGAGCTGCGCGCTTTGGCCGGAGGAGGCGGCGAGGGCGAGGGAACCGCCGGCGACCGTGAGCGGCGAGGCGGCGGAGGCGCCGATCTGGGTCCAGAGGCCGGTGCCGGCATCGGGCGTAGAACCGACGAGGGCGCCGGCGGTGGAGAAATCGTCGGCGACCGTCTGGGCCGGCAGCGGCGCCGCGACGGAGGCGAGGACAAGGGCGAGGACGAGAGCGGGCAGCGGGACAGGGGAGTGCTTCATGGAGGGAATACGGGGAGGGAATGGCTCCGCGGCAGATGAAGCGCTGCCGTGGAGACGGGCCGACGCGATGCGCGGCGGTGCGCCGGCACAAGGGGGAATTTGCCCGAAATTGCGGAGCGGGCGGGAACGCGGAACGTATAACCCGGGCTGAAGGCCCGGGCTATGGCTACTACGGGGGCTGCGGGGCGCGGTTACGGCGCGGCTTCGTAGATCTCGATCAAGGCAATGCCGGTGCCGTTGGCGGCGTTGGCATTGGCGGGGCCGGTGACCTGGACGGTATAGGGGCCGGGTTCGAGGAAGAGGAGCGTGGCGGCGTCGAGGCTTTGGGCGCCGAGGGCGAAGGCGCCGACTTGCGCGGCGGTGGCGCGGATGAGGGCGGCGTCGGGGTCGCGGAACCAATCGTCGTTGGCCTTCACGGCCGTCGTGCCGCGGAACACGGCGAGCTGGGGATTGGGCAGCGCGCCGGCGACATTGAAGGGGGCGCCGCCGATCGTGGGGCCGATGGCGCGGATGAGGACGCGTTGCGGGGCGGTGCCGGCGATCACGAAGCCGGCGATGAGCGGATTGGCGGGGGCGACAATGCCGCGGGCGGAAATGTTGACGAGGCGGCGGGAACCCGGGGCCACGTTGGCGGCGGGCAATTCGTAAACCTCGGCGAGGACGATGCCGTTGCCGCCGGCGACGGTCGCCGTGTACGCGGCGGGCGCGAGCGTGGCGACGAGCGCGGCGTCGGCGCTGCCCGCGCGGAAGGGAAACGCACCGACGGACGCCGCGGCGGCGGTCAGCGCGGCGGCCCCGGCGGGCGGCGTGCTCCAGTCGTTGTTCTGCGCGACGGCGGTCGTGCCGCGTTGCAGCTGCAGTGTCGGATCGACGAGGGCGCCGGGAACGTTGAACGGCGCGGCTCCGATGGCGGGGCCCGCGGCGCGGACGAGGACCTGTTTCGTCGTTCCGGCGGGGCCGGTGACGACGAAGCCGGTGATGAGCGGGGAGGCGTTTTGCGTCGTGCTGCGGATCGAAAGGTTGGCGAGGCGCTCGGTGCCGACGAGGCTGTCGATCGCGCCGCCGATGGCGCCGGTGACGGTGCCGGCGCGGACGGTGCCGGAGAGGGAGCCGTTGTTGAAACCGAGATCGACGGCCGCACCGCCGGCGGTCGTGAGGGCGACGCGGCCGTTGGCGCCGCGGGTGCCGCGGGCGCCGTCGGGGGCGGTGCCGTTGGCGGTGAGGAGGAAGGCTTGGCCGTCGGCGCCGAGGACCACGTAGCCGCGGCCGGCGGCGCTGCCGATCAGGGCGGCATGGTAGAAGCCGGTGACGGCGGCCGCGGGGCCGTCGGCGGGCGCGCGCGTGCCCTCGAAGGTGGCGCCGAGTTCGGCGAGGGTGCCGTTGAAGGTACCGGCGGCTTCGTCGAGGTTGCCGCGGACGGTGACGGCCGTGGGCGCGGCGGCGAGGGACGTGGTGGCGGCGACGAAGGAGCCGGTGACGGATACGCGGAGGTTGGTCACGGCGACGCCGGTCGCGCCGCCGGGCAGCAGGGCGAGGAAGACGCCGGAGCCGTCGGCGCGGACGAAGAGGACGGCGTCGCCGGAGCCGGCGGCACCGGTGGTGCGGCCGAACCAGAGACCGGCGAAACTGCGCGTGGTGACGCCGAGGACGGCGGGGGCGCTGGTGACGGAACCGGCGACGTTGGTGGCGATGACATCGTAGCGGCCGGCGTCGGCCGCGGCGGCGGCGGGCAACGTGTACGTCGCGCCCGTGGCGCCGGGGAGGGCGGTGCCGTTTTTCCGCCATTGCAACGTCGGCGCGGGCGAGCCCGTGACAGCGGCGGTGAAGGTCACGGCGGTGCCGGCGGTGACGTCCTGCGCGGCGGGCTGGACGGTGAAGACGGGCGGGGCGCGGACGACGAGGTTGGCGGCCGAGGTGGCGGTGCCGGCGAGATTCGTGGCGACGACGGAGTAGCGGCCGGCGTCGGCCACCGCGACGGCGGCGAAGGCGAGCGAATCGGCGACGGCGCCGGGGACGGCGACGCCGTCCTTGAACCACTGATACGTCGGGACCGGGGTGCCGACGGCGGGGGCGCGGAGCACGACGGCGGCGCCGGCGAGGACGGTCCGGTCGGCGAGCGGGGCGGGGATGAAGGGCGAGAGGGAACCGGTGACGAAGGCGACGGTGCGTTCGACGGAGGTCGCGGCTTCGAAGTTGCCGTTGCCGGCCTGGGCGGCGCGCACGACGACGTTGCCGCCGGCGCCGGTGAGGAGACCGCCGCTGAGGGAAGCGGAGCCGGAGACGAGGGTGAGCGTGACGGGGAGGCCGGAGGAGGCGGTGGCGGAGACAGTGACGCTGGAACCGGCGGGGGCGGCGGAGGCGGAGACGGTGAACGCGATCGTCTGGGTCCGTTTGGCGACGAAGATGGCGACAGGGACCGAGGTGACGGAGCCCTCGGAATTCGTGGCGGTGAAATGGTAGGTGGCGAAATCGGTGAGGGCGGCGTTGGGCAGCGTGTAGGTGGCGGTGCCGGCGCTGGGCACGAGGACGCTGTTGCGGAACCACTGGATCGTCGGCGCGGGATTGCCGTCAACGGCGGCGCTGAGGACGGCGGTGTCGCCGACGAAGACGCTGATGCCCTCGGGTTGGCGCGTGATGACCGGGGCGAAGGCGGCCTGCCCGAAAGCGGACGCCGTAAGGGCGACGGTCAGCAGGGCGCCGAGGAAACGGGAAAGCATGGCGCGTTTTCAACCAAGGCGGGCGCGGCTTGTCCATGCCGCGGTTGCCCGCGCGGCGGCGGCGTACGGCGCCATTGACACCTTGGCGACGGTGCCAAGGGTTCGCCGCGTGTGTCCGGGGTGTAGCTTAGCCTGGTAGAGCGCCTGGTTTGGGACCAGGAGGTCGCAGGTTCGAATCCTGTCGCCCCGACCACTGTGGCGCGCGGATCGGGCGGTCGGGACCGGCCCTCGTTCACGCCTCGGGCGAGGCCGTCGACGAACATGCCGGTGGACGAGGTCTCGATCCACGCCGCGGTTTGATCGAGCAATTGGTGCCGGCCGCCGACCGGATCTTGCGCGCGACGGAGGCCTTCGGCGTGGGCGACCAAAACGACCGATCCCTTGGCCCGCACCGGATGGGAAAGGGGCAACGCGGCGGGCAACTCGACTTGCGTGAGCATCATCCCGCCGTTGGCGCGGCCCCAAAAATTCGCCGAGCGGCGCCTGGGCCTTGACGTCCAAGGCGTGCCGATACCAGCAGCGCGCGGGGTCAAGGGGGGTGGTTTCGCGGGAAAAGTCCGAACGGACGACGGATGATCGGCTGGCTGGCTGGCCGGTCCCGCGGTGGATCGAAAGGCGTTTCAGCGCCACCCTCCGGCGCAAGATTTCTCCTTCTCGGCAATAACCCAGAAGCCCGCCGGCTGCGTCTCAAGGCGTCGTCACCGAACCCCGACTCCAGTCCTCCGCACCCTCCTGCAATCCACGCCTGCGTTCTTCCCCATTGCACCACCCCATCATCACCAAGGTCGCCTGGAAGCTGCTGCCTGCGGCCAACCGCACCAACCTGCGCAGGTCGGGCGACGCCTCGTTCCAGGCCATCAAGGAAGCGGCCGCGCTCGCCGCCGCGGCAGGAATGCGGGTCGCCGCGTCGCTGTCGTGCAGCTTCGGCTGCCCGTTCGAAGGCGAGATTCCGGCCGCCACAATCCTGAAGTGGTGCCGGCGGCTGCAGGAGGAGGCGGGGATTCATTCGATCAGCTTGTGCGACACGACGGGCATGGCCTATCCGGCGCTCGTCCGCGATCTCGTCGGACTCGTCCGCCAATCCAATCCGGCGATCAACTTGGCGCTCCATTTCCACAACACGCGGGGACTCGGCTTGGGCAACGTGTTCGCCGGTCTCGATGCCGGCGTGATCCACTTTGACGCCGCCTTGGCCGGGATCGGCGGATGCCCGTATGCGCCTGGAGCCACCGGAAATATCTGCACCGAGGATCTGATTCACGCGCTGGAGATTTCCGGCTACCGGTGCGGCATCGATCTGGACGGGTTGATCGGGGCCGCCGGAGAATTGGAAAAACTCCTCGGCCACCCGACGCCGGGCCAGGTGATGAAGGCCGGCCCGCGGCTGCGCAGGTATCCTGCCGACAAGCCGGGTCCCGGGGCTTGAAACCTGCCGCGGCCAGGAACTCAGCCACGTCAACGGCCGCCGCGGTTCAATGGTGTCCGGCCGCAATTCTCCGGTCTCGCGTCCACGCGGGCCTTGGTTCCTCTAGGTCCGCCCGACCGCTCTCTCGATGACTACCCCAGCCACCGTTTCCAGAGTCCGCTTGGCCGGCCTTTTTTCCGGCTTTTTCGTTTTCGCTGTCCTGCTCTGGGGCTGGGGTGGGCCGGCGGATCGCCCGCTCATCGGCGCAATGGCCGCCGTCGCCGCGCTCATGTCGATCTGGTGGATGACCGAGGCCGTGCCGCTGGCCGTCACCTCCTTGCTGCCGCTCGTGCTGTTTCCGCTCCTCGGTCTCGGCGATGTGCGCCGCACGCCGCAGCACTATTTCAACGAGATCATCGTGCTTTATCTCGGCGGATTCTTCATCGCGCTCGCGATGGAGCAATGGCGGCTCCACCAACGCATTGCCCTCGGTCTGCTCAACCGTCTGGGTTCCAGCCCCGGCTCCGTCCTGGGCGGTTTCCTCCTCGCGACCTCCCTGTTGTCGATGTGGATCTCCAACACCGCCACCGCGCTGATGATGCTCCCCATCGGTCTGGCCGTCGTCCTGAAGCTCGAGGAGACCTTCGGCGCCGAGCGCGTCCGCCCACTCGCCCTCGGTCTCATGCTGGCCATCGCCTACGGTTGCTCGCTCGGCGGCGTCGCCACGCTCGTCGGCACGCCGACGAATCTCGCCTTCCTGAAAATCTACCGCGACACGTTTCCCTCCGCCCCGCCGATCGCCTTCGGCGAATGGATGCTCTGCGCCGCGCCGCTGGCCGGTATTCTGCTCGCCGCCACCTGGTTTTTCCTCGCGCGCGTCTTCTGTCGTTGCGATGCCTCGCTCCGCCTCGATCGCTCCGTCGTCCGGACCGGACTCGACGGTCTTGGCCCGATGCGCTTCGAGGAGAAAGTCGTCGGCGCGCTCTTCATGGTGGTGGCGCTCGTTTGGGTTTTCCGCAGCGACCTCAACATCGGCGTCGCCACGATTCCCGGCTGGAGCCGGCTGCATCCCGGGCTGGCCGCCCTGGACGACGGTACCGCCGCGCTGCTCGTCGCCCTTTTGCTTTTCTTCATTCCATCCCGCGCCCAACCCGGCCGCGCGCTGCTCGACGGCGGGACTTTCGCCAAGGTTCCGTGGGATGTCCTGCTGCTGCTCGGCGGCGGCTTCGCCCTGGCCTCCGGTTTCGTTTCCAGCGGCCTTTCCGAGCACTTGGCCAAGGCTCTGCGCGACTTCGGCCATCTGCCGGCAATCGCGATCCTCGTCCTCGTGTGCCTGCTCATCACGTTCCTGACGGAGCTCACGTCCAACGTCGCGACCGTCACCATGTTTCTGCCGGTCCTTGCCGCCTGGGCCGTGGCCGAGCGCATCAATCCGCTCATGCTGATGGTCCCCGCGACGATTTCGGCATCGATGGCCTTCATGCTCCCGGTCGCCACACCGCCCAACGCCATCGTCTTTACCAGCCGGCGCGTGCGCATCGCCGAGATGGCCCGCGTCGGGCTGGCGCTCAATCTCATCGGCGTCGGCGTCATCGCGGTCTATTCCCATTATGTCCTGCCGCTGATATTGCGCTTCGATCCCAACGTCCTCCCCGTCTGGGCCGCAGCGAAGTGAGCGGCCGCCCCACTCCGGGACACTTGGTGCCGGCGCGCCGGCGCCGGCGAGAGCATCTCGTCGACCGGCGCGGTCCGATGGCTTGAAATCTACCTTGAGCAGGATCTCAACCGCGCCAACGGACGCCGAGGTTCAGTATTTTCCGACAGTAATCCAGGCTACGCTCCATGTGTTCAAGCTGCTGAACCTTGAGCTCCGCCATGTGGCGGTCACGACCTTGGGTGGTAACGCACGCCGCCCTTGGCCTGGGCGCGGAGGAGGCGCGTGTAGGTTTCCTGCACGAGATCGTCATGGTCGCCGAGCGTCGGGAAGCGGGCCTGCAAGTAAGCGCGCAGGGCGGGCTCGTGAGGATACACTTCCTCGGCAAACCAGCGGGCTTGTTCGGTCGGTGGCATGGGGTGATGCGCGGGGATTGGGATTCATCCGCCCCTCCCGGCTGTCGAGTGCATTCTCGGCCGAAACGGGCGTGCGAAACTAAATTGTGCGCGGGATAACCCGAAACGGCGGGCGCTGCGTCTCACTTGTTCGGAGCGGGTGGCGGCGGCGCCCGGAACAGCTTTGTTCCGAAGGTTCGATGCCGAAAAGGGGGGAGCAGGGCGCGCACGAGGCGCGCCCCTACGATGGAAGGGGTGGGGCGCCGGGGCCAATCAGGGCTGGCGGGAAGCGATCTTGGTTTTAAGGAGATCGATCGGGGCGTCGTTGGTCTGGCGCGGACCGGGCGTGCTGCGGCCGTCGGCGACGTAGCGTTCGAGCAGGGCCGTGAGGCGGGCGACCTCGGCGGGGTGATCGGCGGCGAGGTTGCGGGACTCGGCGCGGTCGCGTTCAAGATCGTAGAGTTGGATTTCGGGAAGACCGGCGGCGCGCGCGGCGGGATCGCCGGGTTTGCCCCAGCCGCCGGAGCCGGGGGCGAGAATGAGTTTCCACGGGCCTTGGCGAATCGAGAATTTTCCCTCGATCGAGTGATGCACGACCGCCTCGCGCCGCGGGGTGCGCGCGAGACCGCGGAGCGCGGGCAGGAAACTCTCGCTGTCTTCGCCGGCGGCGGCCGGGAGCGGCGCGGCGAGGAGTTCGGCACAGGTGGCGAGGAGATCGGTGTGGCAGATGACTTGGGCGCTGGAGGTGCCGGCGGCGATCCGGCCCGGCCAGCGGACCAAGAAGGGGACGCGGTGCCCGCCTTCCCAGATATCGGCTTTGTAGCCGCGAAGATCGGCGCTGGCGAAATGGCCCTGGGCTTCGAGGCCCGGGGTGTCGGCTTGGGGCGAGCAGCCGTTGTCGGCGGTGAAGATGACGAGGGTGTTGGCGGCGAGGCCGTGTTGGTCGAGGGCGGCGAGGATTTGGCCCACGACGGCGTCGGTCTGCATCATGAAGTCGCCGTAGGCCCCGAGGCCGCTTTTGCCCTGCCACTCGGGGCTCGGGAGGATCGGCGTGTGGGGCGAGGTGAGCGGAACGTAGAGGAAAAACGGTTGCCCGGTTTTCGCGGCGGCGGCGCGTTCGCCGAGGTAGGCGACGGCCCGGTGGGCGAGGCGCGGGAGCATCTCGACGGGCGGGAGATTTTCGACGACGCGGTCGTTTTCGATCAGGCCGGACATGGTGCGGGCGTTGGAGCAGCCCCAGAAATAATCGAAGCCGCGGGTGATCGGGCCGCCGATGATGCGCGAGCCGACGGGCAGGCCGGCGTCGCCCATCTTGGTTTTCGTTTTTTTGGCCGCGGCGGGCGGGGTGGCGGCCGGTGGCGTCGCGGCGGGACGTTCGGAGAGGAAGCCGAGGTGCCATTTCCCGATCGCCGCGGTGGCGTAGCCGTGTTGCCGGAGGAACGCGGGCACGGTGAGACGGTCTTCGGCGATGAGCGGCGGGTCGTCGGTGCCGTCGAGCACGCCGCGTTGCAGCCGGGTGCGCCACGCGTAGCGGCCGGTGAGGAGTCCGTAGCGCGTGGGCGTGCAGACGGAGGAGCCGCTGTGGGCGTCGGTGAACGCGATGCCTTGGGCGGCGAGGCGGTCGAGGTGCGGGGTTTTGATTTTGCCGCGCGCGTGATTGAGCGCCTGCACATCGCCGTAGCCGAGATCGTCGGCGAGAATGTAGACGATATTGGGTTTCGCGGCGGTGGCGGCGGCGCGGAGCGAGACCAGGCCGAGAAGCAGACAGAGAAGAGCGCAGCGGAGCAACATGGAGGGCGGGAGGGGCGACCGAGCGCATAGCCGGTCGAATCGGGCTTGGGAAACAGTTTCTCGCGGGCGATTGCGCGCCACGGCGGGCGGCGCGTTTTCCAGAGGCTCCTCAATCCGGCGCCCTGAACGGCAGGGGTGGCTTCGTTGGCGCGGAAGCAGAAAAAACCCCGAGCCGCGGATGCGGGCTCGGGGAGGGATGGGCGCGCACGAGGCGCGCCCCTAAGCGGGAGGCGGGTTGATCAGAAGCGGACGGTGAGGTCGGCGATGATGCGGGAAGGTTGGCCGCGCTCGCGCACGGTCTGGACCTCGTCTTCGTCGGTGATGTTCTTCCACGTCAGCTTGGCGGACCAGCGGTTGCCGGCGGCTTTCCAGTCGTAGCCGACGACGGCGTCGAAGACGGTCTGCGCCGGGAGATAGAGCCAGGGGTTGTTGGAGATTTCGGCCTTCTTGCCGGTGTAGTTGAAGCCGGCGCCGACCCAGAAGCCCTTCGATTCCTTGCCTTGGAAACTGTAGCGCGTCCAGAGGTTGGCGCGGTCGCGGGCGGTGTACTGCGGGGCGGTGCCGAGCAGGTATTGGACGTCGGGCGACGAGATCGCGGTGTACTCCGTGGTCGCGTGGCTGGCGCTGAAATAGATCTGCCAGGCGTCGGTGGGCGAGTAGGTCAGCTCGAGTTCGACGCCCTCGCTGGCGACGACGTTGCCGTCCTGCACCTGGGTGCTGAGGGTGATGCCGGTGGTGCTGAATTCGACGTAGCTGAAGATGTAGTTTTTCTGCTCGTTGTTGAAGTAGGCGAGATTGCCGGAGAGGCGCCCGTCGAGGAAATCGGCCTTGAGGCCGGCTTCGTAGCCGCTGCCGAGGAAGGGCGCGGCGACGCGGTCGGCGATGCCGCGGGTGGCGAGCATGGAGTTGGCGGCGATGAAGGATTCGCTGTAGCTCGCGTAGAGCATGAGATCGCGGCGGAGTTTGTAGCCGGCGCCGAACTGCGGGGTCGTGCGCTTGGTCTCGAAGGAATTGCCGGCGACGCCGGTGAGGGCCTGGACGGCGCGGGCGGAGGACTTCGACCAGCGGAGGCCGCCGACAAAGATCAGGCGGTCGTCGAGGAACGAGAGTTGGTTGGCGGAGTAGGCGCCGAGGTTCTCGAAGTTGGAGAAGGTGTTGTTGTTGACGGGCCAGGACGTGACGGGCGAGTCGGTGTCGATCCAGGTGCGGCGGTCGAAGATGTTCCACGCCGGGGCCCAGAGGGCGGGGGCAAGTTGGGCGCCGTAGATCTGGGTGAGGCCGGTGTTGCGCTGGTAGCCGACGAGGGGCTTCCAGGTGGCGCCGGCGAACTGGATCTTGCCGGCGGTCTCGATCTGGAAGGTGCGGCGCTGGGTGTAGTTCGCCTCGTAGCGCATGCGGCGGCTGTTCTGCGAGCCGGTCGCCAGCGTGGAAAGATCGGCGGGCAGATTGTCGTTCAGGAAGAGGCTGGCGGCCTTGAACGTCGTCGGGATGCGGGCGGCGAAGGCGGCCGGCAGGAGAATGGTCACGTCGCCGCGGCCGGTCTGCTTCATTTTCTGCATGCTGCGGTTCCAGTCGAAGACGGCGCGCGTGGTCCAATCCTTGGCGTGGCGCACGGCGTAGTCGGCGGTGAACGTTTCGACCTCGGTCTTCTTGTAGTCGAAGATACTGGTGGCGTTGTAGCGGCGGTCGGAGATGGCGTAGTGGCCGAAGTAGTTGAAGCCCGCCAGCGGGATCAAAATGCTCTGGCGCATGAGGGCCTGGGGCTCCTCGTTGCGGCGGTACCAGTGGTAGTCGAGGTTGAGGGAGGAGTTTTCCGAAACCTTCACGGTCAGATTCGGATTCACCAGGAGGATGTCGCCCTTGGTTTTGTCGACATAGCGCTCGAGGTTTTCCCACGCGGTGTTGAAGCGGAGGAAGGCGCGGTCGGCGACGACGGGCTGGTTCACGTCGAGCTGGACGCGGGCGAAATCGTAGCTGCCGATTTGGGCGGAGACGGAGCCGGAGGCCTTTTCCTGCGCGCGTTTGGTGATGTAGTTGACGACGCCACCGGGGGCGATCTGGCCGTAGAAGAGCGAGGCCGGGCCCTTCACGATTTCAACGCGCTGGATGATCGCGCCGTCGACGTAGAGCGGGCTGTAGAGACCGTTGCGCTGGGGCACGGATTGGAAACCGCGCACCATCATGAACGAATTGCCGTTGGAGAAACCTTCGGAGCCGCTCGTGACGGCGGGCGCGAATTTCAGCACATCGGTGAGATCGCGCGTGCCGATGTCGGCGAGGAATTGTTCGGTGTAGGCGCTGACGGCGAAGGGCAGGTCCTTGATCGGGGTGTCGATGCGCGTCGCGGAAACGGAGTTGGAGGCGCGGTAGCCTTTGTCGTTGGTGGTCGAGACGGTGAATTTGCTGAGGACGATGGTCTCTTCGGCCTTGGTGGCGGCGGTGGGAACCGTCTGGGCGTCCAGCGCCGTGCCGGCGAGGAGCCAGCCGACGGCGAGGGCGAGGGCGTTGCGGGATGATTTCATGGTTTCGGACTTGGGTTTGGGTTGCGGATCGGAAACGGGTCCGACCTCTCC
>JACCDS011823541.1_pt1 | contig 15986 bp, 17 predicted proteins | sample 7446441 | NCBI WGS metagenome assembly JACCDS01 (sample SAMN15323445, study PRJNA562643) | freshwater metagenome | isolation source: river surface water | place: USA:Blue River Watershed | collected 2017-08-17
GTAGAATGCAAGCCTAGCAAACGTTCCATGGCCATCCACATGAGCGTCATTACAAAAAATGCAAAAGCAAATTTTATCTCTGTTTTAAACTTCATAATTCGTAATTCGTAATTTGTAATTCGTAATTCATCTAGTTCCACATTGGGTTCTCAGGGAAATTTGCAATATGAGCATATTTATTCCCTAAATTCCTTACTGCTTTTTTCCAAAGATTATCGTGGTCTTCGTTAAAAATTTCTTGAACATTGGTTCCAGAAACGATCCAACTGTTTCCTTCAATCTCTTCTTCTAATTGTTCTGGACTCCAACCCGAGTAACCTAAAAAAAACATCACATCTTCCAGCATCACTTTACCTACACGAATATGTTCTCTAAGTTGATCGAAGTCGCCTCCCCAAAAAATTCCTTTTGCAACTTCAACTCCTCCATCTACTAGTTGAGGGATTTTATGAATAAAATGTAAAGTATCTGTTTGAACAGGACCTCCGATATTAATTCTTGCATCAAACAATGGGAAACCGGGTATAACATCGGGTAAGGTAACTTCGGTTTCTTGATTGAGCACAAAACCCACACTCCCCTGCTCAGCATGTTCTACGAGCAATACTACTGAACGTCGGAACTGAGGATCAATCATGAATGGTTCCGAGATAAGTATTTTTCCTGGTGTAGGTGCGATTTTGCTCAACATTTTTTTAATATCTTAGCAATTGATAAATGAATATAAGCATCATCAGCCTAAATTCAAAATAAAATTTTAACAATGTCTGAAGAAAATAACGAAGCACTTATTAGTGCTTTACACGATAATTTTAGCGATGCTTCTTTCCCAGCTTTAAAAAACGACTTGAATTATGAAGATTTACGTGCCGAATTAGCGATTTACTTAAAAACATTAATTCGCGAAAATTCGACGTATCTTTACGCCTTGTTATACAGAATAGATGTAGCAGAGCGCGATGTTAAAATGGCATTTAACCAAAACATGCCTGAATTTATCCTTGCTGAGCTCATCCTAAAAAAATTGAACGAAAAATTATATTGGAGAAATAAGTACAAACAATAACATGACTAAAGTAGATAAACAAACATTGGAGAACTTGCGCATCGATTACCAAAAGCATAGTCTCTCTGAAAATGATATTAAAATAGACCCTTTTGAACAATTTGGTGTTTGGTTTAATGAAGCATTAAGTGCAGAGGTGTTGGAGCCGAATGCCCTAACTCTTGCAACTGCAAGCAAAGACGGAATACCTTCAGCTCGTATAGTATTACTGAAAGGTTTCGATGAAAAAGGATTTTCATTTTACACAAACTATTTAAGCAAAAAAGGAAAAGATTTAGCAAAAAACCCTTTTGCAAGTATGGTATTCTTTTGGCCTGAATTACAACGTCAAGTTCGAATCGATGGTAAAATAACTAAACTTAGCAAAGAAGAGTCGGAAGCTTATTTTAAAAGTCGCCCTTTCGAGAGTCGCATAGGCGCAATAAGTTCTCCACAAAGTCAAGTAATTCCAAACCGAGAGAGCCTAGAAGTTGTTTACAAAGGAATGGAAGAAAAATACCAAGGCAAACATGTACCGAAGCCTGCACATTGGGGTGGATATATATTAAGCCCTTTATCCATTGAATTTTGGCAAGGTCGCCCAAGCCGATTACACGATCGTATGAAATACGTTTTGATGGAAAAAGGAAAATGGAAGATTGAACGTTTAGCTCCTTAACATGACCTTTGAGGAAATAAAAAATAAAATAATTAACCGTTTTGGAGAGGAAATTATTCTCTCTGAACAAACTACTTATTTACAACCTCAACTCATTGTAGATAAAAATAAATTAGAAGAACTCTGTTTATTTTTAAGAGACGATTCTGATTTGTATTTCGATTATTTACAATGTTTATCGGGTGTAGACTATGCCGCAGATCAACAAGAGTTAGCAGTGGTTTATCATTTAAATTCCATCCCTTATAAACATTCTATTGTTTTAAAAGTGATACTACCATTTGACAGATCAAGTGCTGAATCACCTAGCTGCCCTAGTGTATGTAATGTTTGGCGTACTGCCGATTGGCATGAACGTGAAGCATTTGATTTGTATGGCATCCAATTTAATAATCATCCTGATTTAAGAAGAATACTTTGTCCTGATGATTGGGAAGGCTTCCCTCTTCGCAAAGATTATAAAGAGGCAGAAATGTATAAAGGCTTAAAAATTACATTCGAAAAAAACAATGACTAATTATAAAACCGACATAAGTACTTTGAAGAATGAAGAGATGATCCTCAACATGGGTCCTCAACATCCTTCTATGCATGGTGTGTTACGTTTAGAATTAGTAACCGATGGTGAAATTGTAAAAGAATGTATTCCACATATTGGTTATCTACATCGTTGTTTCGAAAAACATGCAGAGAACTTAAGCTATCAACAAATCATACCTTTTGTAGACCGTATGGACTACCTTACATCTATGAACAACGATCATATTTTTGTGATGGGTGTAGAGAAAATGATGGGTATAGATAAAGACATTCCACAACGCACCGAATACATCCGTGTGTTAATGTCGGAACTCAATAGAATTGCATCTCATCTTATAGCGATAGGAACATATGGAATGGATATTGGTGCTGTTACCCCATTCTTCTGGTGTTTCCGCGACAGAGAGCATATATTAAATTTATTAGAATGGGCATCTGGTGCTCGACTCCTGTACAATTATATTTGGGTGGGTGGAGTTTTTTACGATTTACCTGTAGGTTTTGAAGATCGTTGCTCAGAATTCATTGAGTATTTTAAACCTAAAATGCATGAACTCGATGATCTCTTAACGAATAATAAAATTTTTATCGATAGAACTAAAAACGTTGGTATACTACCGATGGATGTTGCTATTAACTATGGTTGCTCAGGACCTATGTTAAGAGCTTCTGGATTGAAATACGACATTCGAAGAATAGATGAATATTCTGTTTATCCAGAATTAGAATTTGAGGTTCCTATCGGACAAGGTGCAATGGGTACTGTAGGCGATTGCTGGGACAGGTACCATGTTCGAGTATTAGAAGTATATGAGTCGGTAAAAATTATTGAGCAATGTTTAGAGCGATTAAAAGGACCTTTAAAACGTAATGCCGATTACGACCCTCGAGCGAAGATGCCGAAAAAAATTATTCCTAAAGCCCAAGAGTTTTATATCCGTGGTGAAAGTCCAAAAGGTGAACTCGGTTTCTTCTTTGTAAGTGATGGTAAAACAGAACGCCCTATTCGATGTAAAGCAAGATCTGGTGCATTTTCAAATTTATCTGTACTACCAGAAATATCTCGTGGTGCAATGATTGCTGATATTGTTGCAATACTAGGATCTATTGATATTGTATTAGGTGAAGTTGATAGATGATGCTAGTGTGCTAATATGCTAGTATGCTAGTTTGCTAATTCGTTAATTCGCAAGTTCGTTAATTCGCTATCCCGATAGCTATCGGGACGCTAAATGATGTTTAGTTTGCGGAGTTTATCTTGTAGTTGCTCTATTTTGAATGGCTTTTCAAGGGTATCGTCCATTCCTGCTTCAATACATTGAAATTCATCGTCGCCAAAAGAACCTGCAGTAATTGCTACAATTTTAGGACGTTTATCGTTGTATAATCTAATGATTTCTTTGGTTGTTTCTAAGCCATTCATATCAGGCATTTGAACATCCATTAAAACTAAGTCGAAGTTTGATTTACTAAGTAACTCTAAAGCTTGAACACCGTTACTAGCTGTTTCCATGATGTATCCTGCTTTCTCAATAACTTTTTTAATAAGAAGCTGATTCACCAAATTATCTTCAGCAAGTAGGATTCGCAAACCTTGTGGGGATTTAGCTGAATTCATGAACTCTTTTTTGTTGTTGTGTTGTGTTGTTTGTGTTGTTATTTCAAAAATAGTTAAATAAATTACAACTTTTATACAAATGCTCAAATTTTATACCAAAAAATGATTCGTTTATCAAGTATTGAAGATTTGCCTCAAATAGTGGAAATTTATAACCAAACGATTCCACTCGGTTATGTAACAGCCGACACTGAAACTCAAAGTGTAGAAAGCAGGCTCGATTGGTACCATCAGTTTAACGATAAACGACCTTTATGGATACTAGAGCAGGATAATAAAATAATTGCATGGTGCAGCTTAAAAAGCTTTTATGGCCGTCCTGCATATAACATAACAGTGGAAATAGGAATCTATATTCACGAAGAACATCGCCAGTCTGGATTGGGTAAAACGCTCCTATTACATGCTTTCCATGAGTCTAAAAAACTGGGCATTGAAACAATTTTAGCTTTCATTTTTGCCCATAATGTTGGGAGCATGCATTTCTTTAAAAAATATGGCTTTGTTGAATACGGATTATTACCGGCAGTTGCTCGAAATGCCGATCAGTACATCGACTTGGCTATTTTAGGCTACAAACTATAAAAAAAAGTAGCCCCGACAGAATCGGGGCTACTAACCTAACTAACCTAAATTATTGAAAAACCACTTATAAAAGTGTCCTTGAAAAGGCGATTTTATATATAAACGTAAAAAGTGATCATTTAGTTTTTAGCAAACCACTTTTGTTTTAAATTACTTACCAATAAGTACATTACTGGTACAAGTATCAATGTTAAAAACGTAGCAAAAATCAATCCGAAAATCATCGTCCATGATAATGGACCCCAGAAAGCTACGTTATCGCCTCCAAAATAGATATGCGGATGGAATTCTGTTAACAATAATGCGAAGTCCATATTCAAGCCTACTGCTAAAGGAATTAATCCCAAAATAGTAGCTAAGGCAGTAAGTAATACTGGTGTCATACGTGTACGACCAGCTTCTAAAACTGCATTATAGGTTGTCATACCTTGCGAAACCATGAGGTCGGCAAATTCCACCAACAAGATACCATTTCGCACCACTATACCAGCTAAGGCAATAATACCAACACCCATCATTACTGTAGACATTGTCATTTTGAATATCGTAATACCTAATAGTACCCCGATAATACTAAAGAAAATTTCACTTAGAATGATGATAGGTTTGCTAATTGAATTGAACTGTGTTACTAGAATCATCAATATTAATCCAAACGAAACCATTAACGCAACACCTAAGAATTTAACAGTTTCTAATTGTTCTTCTTGCTCACCTGCCATTTTAATACTTACGCCAGATGGAGTTTTAAACTGATCAATTTCACGTTGAATATTACTAACCACTTCATTCGGGTTATAATCGCCCAAAACGTTTGATGATAAAATGATGATACGCTTTTGTTGTTTACGTTTAATACCACCATACGTATTGATGTATTGAATATCTGCAAACGACGACAATGGTACTTGGCGAATCATTCCACCCATACCCATATCGCGGTACGTAACACTCATATTCTTTAAGATGTCTAAGTTATTACGTTGATCTTCGCGAGCACGAACATTAATTTCATAATCATCTTTTACATCACGGAATTTAGATATCTCTTTACCATACAATGCTGTACGCAATTCCATTGCCACTTGCCCGGTAGATATACCTTCACGATTTGCACGTTCACGGTCGATGTTAAATAAAATTTCTGGTTTGTTATTTTGGAAATCTGATTTTAACTCTTCAACACCAGCCACATTTTTTTGATCGAGGTATTTCTTCAATTTTAAAGAAGCAGATACCAACGAATCTAAATTATCGCCAGTAATTTCAATAGAAATTGGTTTTGCTGTTGGCGGACCCGATTGCTCTTTCGTTACCGAAATTTCTGCACCTGGTATTCCTTTTACAGCCTCTCTAATTTTATCTAAATATTGAGAAGTGTTTACTCCTTTACGTTTACCAAATTCAACAAACGCTACCGATACTTTACCCCTGTTTGAGTATTTACCTTGATCCTCATCTTGTGGATCTGTAACTCCTACCGTTACGTTTGAAATGATCGATGATACTACAGGATTGTCTTTACCAACTACTTTAGTTACTCTATTTTCAACATCACGAATTACTTCATTTGTATACGATTGATCGGTACCAACAGGTAAGCTAACATACACATACACAAAGTTAGGATCTGAATCTGGGAAGAATACAAACTTAGGAGTACGTACCATCATAAACATGATAGTGAAAATAAATAAACCTAATGTTCCTAATAACATTTGCCAAGGGCGATGTAAAGCCCAATCTAATTTTTTAGCATACCAATTTTGAAAACGAGGCCATACATTATTTTGAAATTTATACACCGACTTCTCTAAGAAGAAATGGTTCAATAAATACAAGAGTGCAATAATGACCACAAAATTTCCGAAACCAAAATTGATTAAGTATGCAGGAACAGCAAAAATCGCGAAGTACATTAAGGTCTTCTTAACTTTTGCGTTAAAGCTTGGTTTCTCATCACTATGATGGTGAGGCTTCATGAAATCTACCGCAAATACAGGGTTTATGATATAAGCCACCAATAATGATGCTAATAATGTGATGATAAGAGTTACTGGTAAATAGAACATGAACTTACCAATAATACCTGGCCAAAATAATAATGGAACAAAGGGTGCTAAGGTGGTTAATGTACCCGAAAATACAGGTAAGAAAACTTCCCCAGTTGCAACTTTTGCTGCCTTTTTAATTGGCACTTTTCCATTATCGAAAATTCGGTGTGTATTTTCAATTACTACAATCGCATCATCTACTACTATCCCCAATCCTAATAAGAAAGAGAATAATACAATCATGTTCATGGTATAATTAAAGTCGAAGAAACCACCAACTACTGGCATGGCAATAAATGCAACACACATAGATAATGGTACCGACATCGCAACGAAAATTGCGTTAGTTACACCCATAAAGAACATCAAAATAATGGTTACTAAAATGAAACCAATAATGATGGTGTTTATTAAATCGTGAAGAGTTACACGAGTTTGATCCGATTGATCACCAGTAATTTTAATTTCTAAGCCTTTCGGGAAATTATTCAATTGCATGTCTTTTACAATCTCACGGATTTTATCCGATGCTTCAATTAAGTTTTCACCACTACGTTTTTTAACGTTTAGAGTGATTACATTTTTACCATATAAACGCGCATAACTTTCTTGTTCTTTAAAGCCATCAACTACATCAGCAATGTCTTTTAAGTATACAGAACCACCCATAGGTGTTTTTACAATGGTATTTGCAATTTCTAATGCGTTTGGATATTCTTTTTTAATGTTTAATGTTCTACGAACACCATCAACATTTAAAGTACCACCCGAAGCAGAAATATTTTCATAACCAACAGCTCTTTCAATATCACCGAAAGAAATCTGTGCAGCTGTCATTTTGTTCAAATCAACATTGATTTGTATTTCTTGCTCTAATGCACCTACGATATCAACACCCGAAATTTCTTTTAAGCCTTCTATTCTATCTTTTAAATCATCGGCATAATCCTTTAATTTTTTCAAATCATAGTCGCCCGAAATATTTACATATAAAATAGGTAAGTCGGCAAGGTTAATATCCATTACATCTGGATCTTGAGGTAAATTGCTCGGCAAATCTTGCTTCGCTTTATCTACCGCATCTTTCACTCGCTGCTTCGCTTCTTTAATATCAACATTGGTGTTAAACTCGGCAGTAATTACCGAATAATCTTGGTATGAGTTCGAAGTAATTTTTTTCAAACCCGGTGTCGATTTTAACTGTTTCTCCAACTGTTTGGTAACTAAATTCTCCATGTTTTGTGGAGAGGTACCAGGGTATACCGTAGAGATGAATATTTTCGGAATCGTAATTTCCGGAAAATTCTCTTTTGGTAAACTTTGGTAGGCAAAGAAACCGATAACGAATAACAATACCGTTATTACATATATCGAAGTCTTATTATCTATGGCCCAACTCGAGGGCTTAAATTCTTTTTGTTCGTCTTTCATCTTCTGAATTTTGAATGTTGAATATTACAACTTAACAATGTCGCCTTCGTTTAAATCTTGGTAACCAACAGTAATAATTTTATCACCTGCATTCAAACCTGAACGGATTTCAGCAACTCCACGATAAATTTCACCAACTGTAACTACCGCTTTTTTCACTACTAACTTTCCACCATTATCATTTACTATATAGATATAGTTTCCAGCTTGGTCGCTTTGGATAATATTCATTGGTACTGTAATCGCTTTTGCTTGTTTGTAATCGATAATTTTTAAGATCGATAACATGTTCGGACGAAAGTTTTTATTATTAGCTAATTTCACTTCAACCTTAAATGTTCTACTTACAGGGTTAATAGCGCTACCAGCGAAATCAATTTTAGCATTCACTTCTTGTTTTAAATCTGGAAACGATACAACTACCGCATCACCAGCATTTACTGTATTTAAATAGCTTTCTGCAAGTTCTGCTGTAGCTCTTAATTGTGTAGAATTAACTACTCTGAAAGCCGGACGAGTTCCTGGTGCAACCATTTCTCCTTCTTTCAAATCCATTTGATCAATCACACCATCAATGGGTGATTTAATATTGGTATTGTCTAATTGTTCTTTAGTTGTAGCAATGGTATTTTCAAGAGCTTCTTTATTGTTCTTAGCTTGTAAATAAGCGATCTCTGTTCCTATTTTTTGATCCCAAAGATTTTTTTGTTTGTTGTAAACGGTAGTGACTAATTCTAAACGAGTATATAATTCGTCTAATGATTTACGAATAATCGCATCATCAATTTTTGCAATCACTTGTCCTTTTTTTACATTTTGGCCAACTTGTGCATATATTTTAACCACGTTGCCCATAGCTTTAGGCATTACGTTTACGTTTTGATCCGATTCTACCTGACCATGAACTTCTACATAATGAATAAACTCCTTGGTTTTTAATGTATCTATCGATACAAATTTTGTTTTTTGATTTCCTTCAGGATTTTCTTTTGCTAATTCTGCTTCTAATGCTGCAATTTTAGTTGTTAATTCTGATTGTTGTTTTTTCAAGCTTTCAAGCTCTGCTTTTTTATCAGTGCTGTTCGACTTTGAACAAGCTACTAATAAACTTGTAGCGGTTAGTAATATTAAAATACGTTTCATATCGAATATAAATTTCTAGGTGTTTTTAATTATTGAATTTTACCAAATGCTTTATCTAATTCTACTTTAGCAATTAAAGCATCGTATAATGAACTGATGTAATTTGTTTCTGCTTCTTTTAATGATGTCTCGGCTGTGGTAACCTCTAAACTAGAGCCAATCCCTTGGTCGTACTTCGCTTTCGATACTCTCAACACTTCCTTCGCAAGATCCATGTTTTTACGTTGGTTCTCTAAAGAGCGGATGCTGTTATTGTATACTATTTGAGTTTGACGACTTTGTAAGTTTAATGCGTTTTCTAAATTGCTTAAATCGTTTTTCGATTTCTCTAATGTTAATTTAGCTTGTTTTGTTTGATGATACTTTTTACCCGATCCAGTAATTGGAACGTTTAATTGTAAACCTACAATAGAGGTAGGAAATGATTTGTCGAATAAAGTTCCAAAATCGTTATTAAAGAAGTTTCTAGAAAAACTTCCAAATGCAACTAAACTTGGAGCATGTGTTACAATGTTTCTTTTGTAATCTAACTCGTTTAATTTCATTGATGTTTTTAACAATTGATACTCTACACGTTCTTCTGCCGACAATACTTGGTTCGATTCAATTAATGCTTGTAATTGAATAGACTCTAACTTGTCAGTTAATGTTAAGTCGTTATTTATTGGCATACCAATTTGAAATTTCAATAACGATAACGATAGCTCTACTAATTTTGCAACATTTTCACGTTCTGTATTCAAATTATTGTAAAGCACACTTAATCTATCAAAATCTACTTTCTCAGCGAAACCATTTTCATAGTAGGCTTTGGTATCGTCTAATGTCTTTTTCAAACGTGTTATGTTTGCGTCCAATAAACTTAAACGTTCACGATTTACCAATACCGAATAATAAGCTTTTGTTACAGCAACGTTTGTTTCAATTTTTGTTCTTGATAATGCTTTAATAGTTAAATCTTTGTATACTGAGCTAGCTTTTAACCCAATAAGATAATTACCATCGAACAATAATTGATTTACATTAATACCATAGGTAGCATTGTAATTCACACCAAATTTTGCCTCAATAAATTCAGGATCTGGTCCTGCAAAGTTTGGAATCACAATGGTTGGAATATCTAAATAACGCTGAACGTTTGCAGTTCCAGTAATTTGTGGTAATCCAATGGCTACGGTTTCTTTTACTTTACTTTTTGATATCTCTGCATCAATTTGTGCATTTTTAATATCGTTTTGATTTTGGTAAGCGTATTCTATGGCTTGTTGCAAGCTAAATTGATTGCTTGATTGAGCAATACTATTGCCAGTAAATATTAAGCCTAGTAATACAAGAAAAATAATTTTAGGTTTCATATTGTATATATTTATACTGTGGTGTTTTTATATTGAGTAATTAATTTTAATCCTTTAGTATTTACTAATCCATGCAAGAAATGAAAAGTTAACTCATCCATTACTTTATGAAATTGAAATTCAGTTGGAGGAAATACATCGTAGTTGAAAGTCATATCGACCTGTTCTAAACGCATACGAGAGAGAATTTCAACATTGATATCATCTCTGTATAATCCTTCCTCTATTCCTCTTTTAATGTTGTCGGTAATTTTAGTTAAGACATATTTATTACGAAATTCCCTGAACTTCAACCAAGCTTTAGGGTGATATTTTTGAAGATCGTAAAACATGATGGGGTTAAAACTGCGAATCATTTCACCTACGGAATTGTTTACCGCAAATAATTCAGCTACAGCATTAATGCTGGCAGGACCGCAACATTTTTCCACTTCATCAAAATGTCGTTGGATATTGAGCTTAGTCATTTCTATTACTAGCTCATCTTTATCGGGGAAGTGTTGATAGATGGTTTTCTTTGAAACGCCAAGTTGTTTGGCTATATCATCCATCGTGATGCTTCGTATTCCGTACCTACGGAATAGCTCATCGCCTTTGAGTAATATGCGTTCTTGTAGTTCCACGCTCATTTTTCTGTTAATTCGAGCGCAAAACTATAGAAACTTTTTACAATTGCAAAGTTTCCAACGTTTTTATTTTGGCTATTTTAATAATGTATTCTACATGTTACAAAAAAGTCCAGAAAAGGCTGAAAAATCAACCAAATCTGGACCTATTTTAATTAGCTAATTAGCTAATTAATGTCTGCCAAGGACCTTTATTTAATACCTCTTTATCGAAACCTGCATTGCGTAATAGGCTTTGAGCAACACCTGCTCTTCCCCCACTTCTACAAACCAATACAATACGGTCGTAGTCTAATAATTCATTTACTTTCTCAGGAAAGCGGTCTAATGGAATATTTATCGAATTTTCTGCATGACCATCATATTCCCATTCTTCGATGCTTCTAACATCTATGTTAATCGTTTTCATTTTTAAAATTGTTTATGTTGATGATGCAAAAATATAGAGCTACGAGAAGTTGAACGGTAACAAAGGTTACTTTGTCAATTGTTAATTGTTAATTGTCAATGTTGTTGGTGAGTTGATGAGGAAATAAAAATGACAATAGTAAGACAGAATATATTATTAATCACAAGATTATATCAATTAAATGAAGTAAATTCATTTTATAATTTAATGATATGTTAAAAAAATACACTGTTTTACTATGCTTGGTATTCTTGTATAGTACTAACCTAAAGGCAGAGCATTTATTAGGGGGTAAATTCAGTTATCGAAAACTGAATGCCACAAGCTTAGTAGTAAAACTTGAAATTGAACGCGATTGTGCAGCTTCAGCGGCTTTTGAAAATTCAGTAAGTGTTGGCATCTATGGAGAATCTACCAATATGCTTATGAGAACTATAACATTACCTAGAACAAGTATTGTTAATATACCAATTACTCAAGATTGTAATGGTATTACAAGGTGTGTTGAATTAGGCACTTTTATAGACACAATTAATTTAACATTTTCGTTTGAAGATACATTAGGCTATTATATGCAATGGGAACGTTGCTGTATGTCTAGTTCAATATTAAACATTGACGTCCCAGGCTCCACTCCTTTGTCACCACTAATAGAAATTCCAGCAGGTACTTTTAACGACGAAATTTCTTCAATGTATTCGAGTCCGTTTACAAATAAAGTTTTCAACCAAAATGCATGCCTTAATTATCCATTTAATTATCAATTTAACTATTCAGATCCTGATGGTGATTCAATTGCCTACAGATTAATAACACCAAATACTGGTGGATATTCGAGTGTTTTTAATCCTTCAGCAAACACAGGACCAAAACCATATGACATGGCTATTTATTCATTTGGTTTTAGCGAAGTGATGTTTATCTCTTCTTCCGATACTCCAAAACTTGATCCAATAACTGGTGTATTAACTTTCACACCTGACCAACTCGGATTTTATTTAATAGGCTATGCAGTAGATGAGTTTAGAAATGGAAAACTAATTGGAACAGTATACCATCATACATTAATCAGTACTGAGCATTGTTTAAATACTATATTAGAACAACCTCAAGATCAATATGTAGAATTAAACTCCAATGTAACGTTTAAAGTGAAACATCAAAATCCAAATGTTACTTTCCAATGGCAAGTAAATGAAAATAATAGTGGATACAAGAATTTAGTTGGCGAAACAAAAGATAGTTTAGTCTTAACTAATATAGATGCATCAATTCTCCTAAATAAATATAGATGTGCAATAGATAAATTCATTTGCATCGAATACAGTTTTGAAGTTACCGCACAATTATTGCGAACTGGTATAAACAGTGATTATAAACAGTACTTATCTGTATATCCAAACCCTAGTAATGATATTGTATACATTAAAGATGGAGATTTTACTTTCATCAATGTTTATTCATTGGATGGTAAACATCTAATACAATCGGATGAAAAGAATTCAATAAATATAAGAGGCCTAGAAAAAGGTATTTATTTGATTAAAGCCGAAGACCAGGTGGGCCGGATTTATTATGCTAAAGTGATTAAATCAGAGTAATTGAATGATCAACAAACAAAAAAGCCGCGTTAGTTTCCTATCGCGGCTTTTGCCTTTTTGTACCTAGGGCGGGAATCGAACCCGCACGACCTGTAAGGGTCACAGGATTTTAAGTCCTGCGTGTCTACCAGTTCCACCACCTAGGCATCTCCAAAAAAAATCCTCTCAGCAGAGAGGTGGATGATGGAGCGAAAGACGAGGTTCGAACTCGCGACCCCGACCTTGGCAAGGTCGTGCTCTACCAACTGAGCTACTTTCGCTTTTTTGATTGTGGACTGCAAATATAGGCTTTTTAGATATCTTGTCAAGAAAAATTTAAAATAATTGCCTTATCCTCTGTTTTTCAATAAGAAAAAGATGAATTATGAATTATGAATTACAAATTATGAATTACGAATTTATGGAAGCTACGAACTTACTAGCACACGAGCACACTAGCACACTACCCTCAGCCCATCATAGGCTAGGTGCATGCCTTTAGGCAATTCTGCTTCTACTTCATCGTGTAATCCTAGCTGATGAGATATGTGGGTAAAATAGGTCTGCTCGGCACCTATTTCCTTGGCTAATGCTATGGCTTCCGATAAGGTGAAATGTGAAAGATGTTCTTCTTTACGTAAAGCATTTAATACAAGTATTTTCGAACCTTTTATTTTCTGTTTCTCTTCTTCAGAAATCGTTTTTGCATCAGTAATATAGGTAAAGTCGCCAATCCTAAAACCATAAACTGGTAGTTTATAATGCATCACTCGGATAGGCAATACCTTTATGCCCTGAACAATCATTTCTTGATTTTCGATATTGTGTAATACCACTCTCGGCAATCCCGGATAATTTATACCTGAAAAGATGTAGGAGAATTCGTTTCTTAAAGCCTTCTGAACTCGTTCCTCGGCGTAAACATCTATTTCCCTATCATGCTTAAAATTAAAGGCTCTCACATCGTCTAATCCAGCGACATGGTCTTTATGCTCGTGGGTAAACAGAATAGCATCTAATTGATGCACTTCTTCTCTTAACATTTGCATGCGGAAATCTGGACCAGAATCAATCACTAATACCTTTCCATCAATTTCTATCATTACCGAACTGCGTAATCGATCATTTTGAAAATCGTCGGAAGTGCAAACAGCACATCTGCATGCAATTACAGGAACACCCTGTGAAGTACCGGTTCCAAGAAAAGTGATTTCCAATGTTGTATTAGTTTCGTATCCCTTGTAAAAATTTCAATTGATTTTCATTTAGCAACGTTTCGTCGATGCTAATCTGTTGAAGTATTTCCGACAATGCTGCAATTTTAACGTCGAGTGTTGCAAATTTATTGACAACAACAACCTTCGCTTCTAAAATTAAACATGAGCCAGGTTTAAAGTTACCTTTCTCATACCTTACTTTATATTGTAGCGCTTTAAATACTTCTTCTATTTTATCTAATGTCGATTGAGAAATTTTCATATGCTTATCTTAAATCAACCACTTCAATTCCTGGAACTTTTTTTGCATCAAATGCAAAAGTTCCTGCGTTTACTACAAAGTTTGGTGTAAATTTTTTAATGGCGTAGGTATATCTATTTCCGTTTTTATCGAAGATGATACTTTTTACAATTTGTTTGCTCGATTTATCAACGCTAAGTTTAATTTTAAAAAACTCTTTGCTTTTATCGGTTGGAGTAAGCTCTAAGTTTTGTACCACTTTCCCTCCTACCGTTTTTTCATCAACAAACTTATACAAAAAGCCTTTCTCGTACATGGTGAATATTTCCGAAGGTTTTATGCCTTCTGCAGTTGGATCTACATCGTTTACTTGCACTTCCTTCGCTTCTTTCATATAAGTCCAAACAGTTTTACCATCACAAATTACTTCCTGACCAGCAATAGCTAATCTATATTTTGCTCCCGATAAAACGATGCTACCTTCTTGTGTTTCTTTAATTTTTGCTTGTGGATTTTCTAATGTATAGGAGAATTCCGCTTTCATCGATTTGTATGATTTATATTTCGATGACACACCTGATAATATATCCTTCGCTTTTTTGTCGCCTTGAGCAAACACCCCTTGGCCAATTACTAATGCTAATACTATAGTTAATACTCTTTTCATCATTTTTATTATTTATTCGTTTTGCTCCCACGAGCAATTACTTCCCATCTCTACGCTCCACGCCCCCTGCTCCCTGCTCCCTGCCATCTACTTCTCCGGGTTCAACAATGCATTCAAATGTTGCTCTAAGTGATACTCATCTTTAATAAGCACCTCTCTTGCTTTTGAACCTTCAAATGGACCAACAATGCCAAAGGCCTCTAGTTGATCTATAATTCTACCTGCTCTGTTGTATCCTAATTTCAATTTACGCTGCACCAATGAGGTTGATCCTTGCTGATGCATAACTATTAAACGTGCTGCCTCTTCAAATAGTGCATCACGTTCATTCAAGTCCATATCCTTGTTGTTAGAACCTTCCCCATTTTCATCAACATACTCTGGTAAAATATGTGCGCTTGGGTATGCTCGCTGTGCACCAATAAAATCTGTTACTTTCTCCACCTCTGGTGTATCTACAAATGCACATTGCAATCGTATGATATCACTTCCCAACGATAGTAACATATCACCTCTTCCAATTAATTGCTCTGCTCCACCTGCATCTAAAATTGTTCTCGAATCAATTTTAGAACTTACTCTAAAGGCTAAACGTGCAGGGAAGTTGGCCTTAATAGTACCAGTAATAACATTTACCGAGGGTCTTTGTGTGGCAATCACCAAATGAATTCCAATAGCTCTTGCTAACTGTGCTAAACGTGCTATTGGTGTTTCAATCTCTTTACCAGCTGTCATCATTAAATCGGCGAACTCATCAATAACTAACACAATAAATGGCATGTAACGATGGCCTTCA
>JACCDS011061627.1_pt1 | contig 15984 bp, 13 predicted proteins | sample 7446441 | NCBI WGS metagenome assembly JACCDS01 (sample SAMN15323445, study PRJNA562643) | freshwater metagenome | isolation source: river surface water | place: USA:Blue River Watershed | collected 2017-08-17
GGAAGAATTCCAAGAAAAAATTGAAAACGGGGGATTTCTTTCTGCGCATTGGGATGGCAACTCTGAAACGGAAGAAAAAATCAAAGAATTAACCAAAGCTACCATTCGTTGCATACCTTTAAACGCTAAAGAAGAAGCTGGAAAATGCATTCTAACAGGCAATCCTTCCAGTAGAAGAGTTATTTTCGCACGAGCATATTGATAGGTAAAAGGTAATAGGTAAGAGGTAATAGGTATTAGTTCAACTAACGCCCATATGTGCGGTGAATTTCATATTGGATTAATTTTTAGTTCACAATATCCTTGAGTCCTAAGTATTAATCATTAAGTTTTTTAACACAAAGACACAAAGTTTCTCTTACCTATTACCTTTTACCTATTACCTATTTTTCAATTCCTCAATCACTCGATCAATCTCTTCTTTGGTATTGTATTTGGAAAAAGAAAAACGAACAGCAGCGCCTGTTGCTTGGGGATTTAAGCTGGATAGTACGTGTGATCCAATGGATGTGCCGCTAGAACAAGCACTTCCTCCTGAAACAGAAATCTTTGCAATATCCAAATGGAAAAGTAGCATATCTCCATCTGCAATATTCGGAAAACGAACATTCAAAACAGTATACAAACTGTTATCCACTTCCCCTGAACGTCCATTGAATTCAATTCCTGGAAAATTTTCTTGTAATTTTTCAATAAAATAGGCCTTTAACCCTTTGATATAGGCCTGATGCTCAGCCATTTCAGCATAAGCGATGCTCAAAGCCTTGGCAATACCAATCATACCGTACACATTTTCTGTTCCTCCCCTTTGATTTCGCTCTTGAGCTCCTCCATGCATCAAAGGACTAAACTTCACTCCCGCTTTGGCATATAAAAATCCTATTCCTTTGGGTCCATGAAATTTATGTGCTGCTCCTACCAAAAAATCAACAGGTAATATTTGCACATCATGCACATAATGCCCCATGGTTTGTACCGTATCTGAATGAAACAAGGCACCATATTGCTGACATAAGTTTCCAACTACATGCAAATCCAACAGATTACCTATTTCGTTGTTTCCGTGCATCAAACTAACCAAAGCATTCGGACTTTCTTTCAATAATTCTTCTAAATGAGACAAATCAACATCTCCCATTTCATTAACCTTGACAAGTTTTAGTTCAACTAAACCTAACTTTGACCAAGCTTCTGCTGTATGCAAGACCGCATGATGTTCCAATGGAGAAGTTATGATGGTTTTTCTACCACCGTACAGCACAGCAGATTGAAGGACGGTATTGTCCGCTTCTGTTCCACCAGAAGTGAAAAATATTTCAGATGGGGAAGCATTTAACAAACCTGCAATGATTTTACGAGCTTTCTCCACTGCCACTTTCGCCTTTCTACCATGCGAATGTATGGAAGAAGGATTGGCTGTAAAATCTTCAAAATACGGTTTCATTTCTTCCCAAACTTGGGGATCAATAGGTGTGGTGGCCGCATTATCAAGATAAATCGGCTGTTTGTTTATAGTTGATGAAGTAGACATATATCTATTTAAATGTGGGCAATTTTCTTAATTGCCTGAATAATTTGTTGTGCGTAATCATTGGCCTCTTGCTCACTTGGAGCTTCCGCATAGATTCTAATAATCGGCTCCGTGTTAGACTTTCTCAAGTGTAACCATCCGTTTGGAAAATCAATTTTTACCCCATCAATGGTATTCACAGGATATTGCTCATATTCTTTGGCAATAATTGATAAAATTAAATCTACATCCAAAGCAGGTGATAATTCAATTTTATTTTTTGACATCACATAATTCGGATAAGAAGCTCGTAATTCAGAAATTTTAATTCCTTTGTTCGCCAGGTGTGTCAAAAATAATCCTATTCCAACCAATGCGTCTCTTCCGTAATGCGACTCAGGAAATATAACTCCGCCGTTTCCTTCTCCACCAATAATGGCATTTTGTGCCTTCATTTGATTCACTACATTGACCTCACCAACCGCAGCAGCAAAATACTCGCCGCCATGTTGATTGGTCACATCACGCAAAGCTCTAGTAGAGGAAAGATTCGAAACCGTATTTCCTTTTTGTTTAGTTAACACATAATCCGCTACTGCAACAAGGGTATATTCCTCACCAAACGGAGTTCCATCTTCATTGATAAAACACAAACGATCTACATCTGGATCAACCACAATTCCTAAATCATAACTACCCGATTTCATTTTTGAAATCATTTCAGTTAAATTTTCAGGAAGAGGTTCTGGATTATGTGCAAAATGACCATCCGCCTCACCAAAAATCACATCCACCTGATGTAGTCCCAGTGCATTTAACAATTTTGGAACAACTATTCCACCGGTTGAATTTACAGCATCAACCAATACCCTGAAATTAGCTTTTTCAATAACCGCCTTATCTACCCAAGGTAAATCTAAAACGTGTTGTATATGTTGATCTAAAAAAGTATCGTCATGTTGGATACTTCCCAAAGATAATACTTCAGCAAAATGAAAATCATTGGAAGATGCGATTTCCAACATTGCTTTTCCATCTGCATCAGATATAAATTCTCCTTGACTGTTCAATAATTTAAGGGCATTCCATTGCGCAGGATTGTGACTAGCTGTAATAATAATACCTCCAGCAGATTGCGTCCAAGGCACAGCTAATTCGACAGTCGGGGTAGTTGATAAACCTATATCTAAAACATTCCAACCTAAACCTATCAAGGTATTAGCAACCAAAGAAGAAACCATGGAACCAGAAATGCGAGCATCTCGACCTAATACAATGGTATTTGAAGAATGATTTGCACTTTTCAACCAAGTACCATAAGCGGCGGCAAAGGTAACAACGTCAATCGGGCTAAGTCCTTCACCAGGCCTACCGCCAATCGTACCACGAATTCCAGAAATTGATTTAATTAAAGCCAAGGAGTAAAAATTTAAATTTTGAATAACTTTGAGATGCAAATTTACGAAAAAGGCGTTTATTTTTTGTTTAGTTCATACAATTTGGCCAAATTTAATGGTTAAAACCTATTGAAACGATGCAACAAGAAATCCTATACGTCTTGCTATCCATTGCTATTGGAGCCATAATAGGTATAGAGAGGGAATACAAATCAAAATCCGCAGGACTAAGGACCATGATTTTAGTTTGTGCGGGGTCTTGTATTTTCACTATTTTATCGATTAAAATTGGAATCGGAAGTGCAGATCGAATCGCAGCTAATATTCTAACAGGCATAGGTTTTTTAGGTGCAGGAGTTATTTTCAAAGAAAATAATCGGGTCAACGGAATTACCACTGCTACTACTATTTGGATTGTTTCTGCTTTGGGAATGGCGATTGGCTCAGGTTACATTGCGCTCGCATTTATCAGTACTTTTTTAGTCATTATTATTTTAACTGGTTTAATTTTCGTTCAGAATTACATCGAAAAATTAAATCAAGTAAAAGACTATTCCATAGAATTTGATACTCAAGAAATGGAATATGAAGAGGTGGAAGCACTCATCAAAAGAAATAAATTAAAAGTCATTAATCAACAATGGACCATCGCGAAATTTGATTACACTTTAAAATCAACTTTACAAGGTTCCGAAAAAAGTCACCGTCTGTTCACGAAGGCGATTATGAAACATCCCAAAATCACCAAATTGCAATTTTAAGAATGAAAAATACTGAATTAATTGATTTACTACATTCCATTCAACAACTGAAAATTGCAGTAATTGGAGATTTTGCTGTTGACTTTTATTTTCAAGAACAGCAAACAACGGGAGAAATCTCTATAGAAACAAACAAAGAAGTTTTTTGGGCAAAAGAACCCAAAACGGCTCTGGGAGGTGCAGGCAATGTTTGTAAGAATCTAGCAACATTAGGCATTCAAGCCTATGCCTTTGGGATCATTGGAGAAGATGTTTTTGGTAGAGAAATGGTTCATTTATGCCAAAAAAGTGGTATCAATGCCGAGGCATTGAATCAATTGAGCCATATCGATACGGCAACCTATTCCAAACCCATGTTTCAAGGTATTGAGTTAAATCGAATTGACTTTGGTACGCAAAAAAAGGACATCGAAAAAGCGACGGATCTATTAATAGATGCTTTGATTGAACAAATTCAATCAGTCGATTTTGTAGTAATTAATGAACAATTTTTGTATCCTTTATTGTCACAAAAAGCATTAATCAAATTACAAAAAGCGCTAATTGCCAAAAATACTCCAGGAATCGCAGATTTAAGAAGTTTGGGAAGTCATGCCAATGATGTGATTTTAAAAGTAAATGAAAATGAATTTGCAGCACTTTTCGGGCTAAATGAATCGCTTTTCATGAATCCAACACTGCTAGAACAAGAAGTTAAAAACTGGTGCCAGCAAAGAAATAAAGGTGTCCTTTTAACCTTAGGAGCGAATGGTCTAATTTATGCAGACCAACAGCAATTTCATTGGCAAAAAAGCCTAGCATTGAAAGGACCAATCGACACTGTAGGTGCAGGAGACATGGTCGTTGCAGCGTTTAGTGCAGCAAAAGCAGCGGGGGCTTCCATTGAAAACGCCTGTGAATTTGCGAGCATTTGTGCTAATATCAGTATTCACAAAATTGGAGAAACGGGCTCTGCGAGTCCAGAAGAAATAAAAAATCTAAACCTAAAAAACAATGAATAAATCAAATTTAGAAGCATTACAACAAGAAATTAAATCGTATACGGAAAATCACTTGATTCCTTTTTGGACAAAAAGAACTGTTGACAAAACTTATGGTGGTTTTTTAACGCATTTCAATGAATTCGGAGAAGATTCCGGAGAAGATGAAAAATCATTGATTGCGCAAACACGTTCGGTATTTAGTTACTCTCAAGCTTATCGCCATGGATTTGGTGGCCCGATCATGAAGGAAATGGCAGAGCATGGAGTAAAATTTCTGTTGGAAAATATGTGGGATAAGGAGAATGGAGGTTTTTATTGGATGATGAATCGAAAAGGCGAAGCCACCAATCGTCAAAAAATTGGATATGGACACAGCTTTGCGATATATTCTTTGAGCGAATATACCCTTGCAACAGGCGACCCAATTGGTTTAGAATATGCAGAAAAGGTCTTTGATTTATTGCAAAAATACGCTGTTGATACCAACTATGGTGGATATTGGGAATTCTTTTCAGACAAATGGGAATTAATGGGCAAAGGCTCACCAGGTGGTGATCGTAAAACCTTGGATGTGCACATGCACTTAATGGAGGCTTTTACCACACTTTATGAAGCAAGTGGCAAAGAAGTTCATCGAAGAAAATTGAAAGAGTCGATTGATATTTTAATCAGTAAAGTCATGCATCCCCAATATGGTACTGGCGTTCCCCAATTTTGGGCCAATTGGGATGTTGCTCCCCAAATCAAATTTGATATTGTTTGGGGTTGGGATCGCTTTGCGGAAGGAGGACAAAAAGCTTCTGCCATCGATAATACCTCTTATGGACACAACTCTGAGTTTGGTTGGTTATTGATGCATGCGCTAAAGGTCGGCGGATTTGATGTGAATGATTACATGGAATCTTTGAAAAAAGCGTTTTATCATTCGATGGAAAATGGAATTGACTGGGAATATGGTGGAGTTTATGTGGAAGGTTCACATGAAGGACAAGTGTATGACAAAGAGAAAGAATTTTGGCAACAAGCAGAAATGCTTATTGGCATGCTTGATGCTTATTTGTTAACGAAAGATGAAAAATTTGTGAAGGCGCATGAACAAGTTCATCGCTTCGTTTTCGACAAAATGATCAATTACAATACTGGGGAATGGTGGCCATTGATGACACGAGAGGGAGAACCTATTTGGCGTCACATGTCTCATTCTTGGAAAATAAATTACCATAATTTACGTTCAATGATATTGAGTTATGAAAAATTAGGTCAAATCATTGCTCAATTATAACATTCTTCCGAACCTTTTTGATTAAACGAAAAGGTTCGGATCAATTAAACATCCATTGCCTATGAAAACGCTTAAAATTGTATGGATTTTAACTTTTTTTAGCTTACCAACTTGGGCCCAAAGTAAGCAAGAAAAACAAGCCTTATTATTGAATACCCTGCAAACCTATTTTAGCAAAACAAGGTCTTCCAGTGAAGAGGCCAGAAAAATGACAGGTAAAAAAGTAGGCGAAAACGAAGCGATTCGAAATTTCAACATTAAAAATGACAGTTTAATTATCTACTTTTTTGATCCCTTAGATCTTGTATCACAAGGAGCTTACAGAGATACAACCATTATTCCAATTGCGGACATAGAGCGATTTGAAATTTTAAAAGGAAAGAGCCCAGACGGACAATTGGGTATTGGATTATCCTTTATCAAACGACAATTAAAACCACTTGAGAAAAAATTAAATAATCGCACTGCGGCCATTGAAACCCTCAGTGCAAAAGAATTAGCGAATGTCAATGCTGGTAATGTTAGTCAAAAATTGATTGGGCAGACCTCTGGTGTTACCGTTGGAGGGGATGCAACACCAGGAGCTACAGCAATGGTTAGAATTAGGGGATTTGGATCCATCAATTCCAATAGTCCCCTCTATGTGGTAGATGATGTTCCCGTAAGTGCGAATAATATCAATGCAATCAATCCAAACGACATTGAATCTGTCAATATTTTAAAAGATGCATCAGCAACCGCCATTTATGGAGTAAGAGGTGGCAATGGCGTGGTGGTCATCAAAACGAAAAAAGGAGGAATATCTAAACCTTCCATCATGGAAGATATCAGTGGAGACATCTCACTACCCTATACCTTATGGATTTGGGGTAAAATGGCCAAAACTTTTCAAAAGGCTAATTTAGAAAAACAATTGCAAGCTGTGGTGGAATGATTTTTAATTTAAGGCTTATTTCGTATTTCTATCAACCTTAATTAAAACAAAAAACGCCTCTTTTCAGAGGCGTTTTAAAATCTGATGACCTACTAGGATTCGAACCTAGAAAATCAGAACCAAAAACTGATGTGTTACCTTTACACCATAGGTCAGTACCAAATCGAATGCAAAAATAAGACCTTGAACTTAAATAATCAAATATCAGGTCAAAAAAATTGAATTATTTTAATCAAAAATACATCATTGCCTCATAATCAGGGCAATAAATTGAATTCTATGACTTTATTATTCCAACTCCATGGAAGAAACAATCGCTTCAGCATGAATTTTACGCACTAAGCCTTGTAATACTTTGCCAGGTCCACACTCAATAAATTCTGTTGCACCAGCTGCTACCATCGCCTCCACAGATTGAGTCCACTTAACTGCGCCTGTTAATTGTGCAATTAAATTCGATTTTATTTCTGCAGGATCTTGTGATGGTTCTGCATTGACATTTTGAAAAATTGGACAAATAGGTTGATGAATCACTGTAGCCTCAATAGCAGCTGCCAATTCAACCCGTGCTGGCTCCATGAAAGGTGAATGAAATGCCCCGCCGACAGGCAAAGGTAACACTCGTTTCGCACCAGCTTCTTTTAATAAAACCCCTGCTTCCTCAATTCCAGAAATACTTCCCGATATCACCACTTGCCCTGGACAATTATAATTCGCCGCAACTACTTTTGTGCCAAATTTCGAGCATATATCTTCTATTTGAGCATCTGCTAATCCTAACACGGCAGCCATGGTACTCGGCTCTATTTCACATGCCTTTTGCATAGCCAAAGCTCTTTGATAAACCAATTTTAATCCATCCTGCCATTCTAAACCACCCGCTGCAACTAAGGCTGAAAATTCCCCTAAAGAATGTCCCGCAACCATTCCGGGTTGAAAATCCTTTCCCAATTTGGCTACCAAAACTGAATGTAAATAAATAGCAGGTTGCGTTACTTTGGTTTGTTTCAATTCTTCATCTGAACCTTCGAACATGATTTTTGACAAAGAAAATCCCAATATTTGATCCGCTTCATCAACTATACTTTTTGCCAAAGAAAAATTCTCATAAAGATCTTTTGCCATCCCTGAAAATTGAGAACCTTGCCCTGGAAATATATATGCTTTCATTTTTTATTGATTTTAATTTGGCACAAAGATAATTTAAAATGATAGATTCTTAAAATTCAGTCGATTCGACAAGTTGTACCCCACAAGTATCTGTTCCTTGCGATAAGATCATATATTACATCTAAAAAAGACTGGGGTAATAAAAAAAAGATTCGAAAAGGCTGATAATACCATTTTGCATACTGCATTAAATAGTTAATCCCTGCAGATTTAATCAACACATGATCCTTCGCAATTACTTTCAAACTATCAATCGCCCAAAGATCGCTCGGAAACTGATTTTCCCATTCAATGTATTTATCGCTTCCTTGAAATTGAATTTCCAGAGGAATCTTGACCATACTTTTCAAAAGAATAGATGAAAAGCGACAAAAATGACAATTCCCGTCTATGGCAATTCGAATGTTGATCATCTTACTAACTCAATCCAACCTTTCATTGATTTATTTTGACTAGCTGGATCCATGATATCAAAAATGACTTCACAGGTATAAAAATAGGTAGATGCGGCCATTTCATTTCCATCTTTGTCTTTACCATTCCAGCCAAAACCTTTTAAATCTCCCGCATACTCATAAATCAATTGCCCATAACGGTCCACAATTTTACATGTCACCCAATTCACAAATCTTGGACAACGCAAGGCTAACCAAACATCATTTTTATTATCTCCGTTGGGACTAAAAATATTGGGCAAATCGAAATATGGACAATTTTCTACGCAAACAACATCGCTTTTAGGACTTTCTTTCCCTGCTTTATTGATGGCTGTCACATAATAACACCCTCTAAAGCCATCCGATTTAACATGTGCTTTTTTCAAATCACTGGTTTGAGCGATGGCCGCAAATGTACTAGAGGCATTTTTGGCATAATATATTTTGTAGGATACCAAGTTCGGATCGCAGTCGCCTGATACATTTGGCACCCAAACTAAATTATTGGTATAGCTAGTAAAATCGCAATTTAATGACCCGTTCAAAGCCTCACAATCTGGAGCATACACGGTCAATTTCGGAGCGCATGGATTTAAAACCACTGGAGGGGTCACATTACCCCCATCGGTTCCTCCCCCAGATCCGCTACCGCCGCCACCGGAACCGCCAGAACCTCCTCCACCTCCTGTGTTACTCAACAGTTTGTAACATAAAATAGGTGAAGCGTTTATTAATTGCATCACAGGAAAACCTTCGCCATAAGAACCGAGAGTTTCTACATAATAGCAGTAATTGGTGTCTTTTTTAATGGTGAAATCGAATTTCCCGTCCAAATCAAAATTATCCTTTCCATCATCTTTGTACAAATAAGTGCTTGCTCCTGCCACAGAAACATCCGCAATTCGGTTGAATTTCCCAGAACCTCTTGGATACTCTCGATATACACGGTGAATTTGATAATCATTTGACCATGGCACGTCACTCAACCAAGACAAGGAAATCGCATTTTCTTGGGCTTGCCCAATCAAATAAACGGTACTTGCTGGATTGGGGGTATCCAATAAAACAAATTGGTTTTTCTGAGAATAATAAAAAGCAACTTTGTATCGATAAACTTTGCTATTTGTATTGACAGTATTATCAACAAAACTCGTATCATTTTGAGCGGGTGAAATTTTGGCAGGAATAAAATCTCCTACCTGAACAAAATCTTCACTGACAACACCTTCTGCCCTCAACACCCTGTAACGGTAAGGACCAGGATAAATAGTGGTATCTAATTTAATCGGCCTAGTCCACCGAACCAAAATTTCACCGCCTGTAGAGGCTGTCTTCAAAACAGAAACATTGGTCATCAAAGGAGAAGAAGTGGGAATAAAAATACAGGTTGAATTGGACAATGGGCTAAAATCGCCACCGCCTTTGGAATTCACAAATTCCACCAAAGCAACATAGATGTAATTACTATTTTTGGCAAAAGGAGCATTTCCATTCAAATCTTCAAATTGATTACTTGTGACATCCACGCGACCAATTTCAGTAAAACCAAACTGAGTCATTCCCGTTTCACAAGACTTGTTCTCAATGGGAGCGCAAGTACCTTGTTTCCGATAAATGACAATTTTAGCATTAGGTAATGCACAAGTATATGGGTCCCATTTAAGTGTTATAGCACTTTTACCTATGGCAATGCTCGATTTAAGATTTTTTATCGCTGGCGCAATGACCTTAATTTTCCAAATTTTACTATCCACCAATCGATCAATATAAATGGTTGGTGGAAGATCTGTCACCTTAAAAAACACATCGTATGACTCTTTCCGAATATGAACACAAGAGGTTTGCCAATTAAAAACACCTGAGGCGGGACTTGCTTGAGCAGGTTTGGAAACAAAAGTGGCATAAGGAGGCTTTACGGCATATACGGTATCAATCTGATAAACATTTCCAGAACTCGTAATAGTTAAAGGATCCAATCGACCTGTTTTTGAAGCTTGATCTATGGCAGTAATGGTTGTAGAAATATTGGTACCTGCTTGTACACATACATCGGCAGGAACTGTTATTTTAGGACCTTTATTATCCAAATCTTTCACTTCGATTTGCATATCCCTAACCGTTTCGGAAATTTTGATCCCATTTCTCCATTCTTCCACAATAAAAGCACAATTGTATTTCCCAATTTCTTGCGGAGAATCCCAAATTAGATCACCCGTTCTTGAATTGATGGTAAAAGATGAAACCAAAGCTGGATTACTAACCGCTAAATTAGGTTGAACAAATCCAGGAGCCATATCTCCCCTACCCATTGCAGTACAAGATTGATAATCTCCTGTTTTTGAAACTGTTAAACGATAAGCTAGGCTATCACCTTCTGCATCCACTGCGTTGGCATTGTGAATAAAAGGCTGACCAACTACAGCCGTTAAATCAACAGCAGGATTCAATAACAAAGGGGTAGAATTTTGACCTAAGCCTGAATTAATTGAAAAGGTTGTTTCCACATAAAAAGGCACATTCACCGAACGATCGATGTTTCGAACATTTTCGTTACGGTTCGGTATGGCAACAGAAACCTTATAAGAAAGAGCTGGAGCAGGATAGGTGTATTGAACTTTGTATAAATTTTTCATGGTTCCATTCCCAATCGAAACGGGTGTTCCGCAACAACGTGCGGCCTTCACGATACCTGAACCATCACCAAAACAAAAATTAACATCTATTTGATCTCGATTCGCTGGATTGTCTTCCGTATAGGTCGTTAGGGTAAACTCAAAAGTCAATGTTTTATTTGAAATACGTTTAACGGTTATTTCACCACCTTTTAAGTGAGTAGCCCAACTTGAGAATGAGCATAAACAGATAAAAATAGAAACATGTAAAAAGGCGGAAAATTTCTTTAGAAGCGGCATAAAACAATTTTGCATTTCTGAAAGTTAATAATGAATTAAAGAAAAAATCAAAAAAAACAGATTTTTTATTCGATTAATTTGATTGACAGCTGTTTCGATTGTAGTTTTGATACCAAAATTTCAAAGGCAAATCAAAAATTGTCAATAAAAATTTATTTAAACTATTTATAAATAACATTTCTCTATGGCTTGGTTAGCAAAATCACTTAACTCATCCCTTGGTAAAAAGCTTCTTATGGCTATCACAGGCCTATTTTTAATTAGCTTTTTGGTCATCCATTGCGGACTTAATGCAACAATCTTTTTAAATGATGGTGGTGTAACATTCAACGAAGGAGCTGAATTCATGGGTACGAACCCTTTGATTCGTACAATGGAAATCGTTTTGTTCGCAGGATTAATTTACCACATTTTTGATGGACTTAGCTTATGGTTGGAAAATAAAAAGAAACGCCCTGTTGCTTATGCGGTGATAGATGGTAAGGCAAACAGTACTTGGTATTCTCGTTCAATGGGATTATTAGGAACCTTGTTATTATTGTTTTTAATCATTCACTTAAAGCATTTCTGGTATTTTTCTAGATTGACAGATGGTTTGGAGAGTAAGACCTTGTACCAAGAAATGCAATTGGTATTTGAAAGTCCAATCGTAGTGGCCATTTATGTATTAGGATGTATTTCTTTAGGTTATCATTTATTACACGGATTTCAAAGTGCCTTCCAAACCTTGGGATGGAACCACCCAAAATATACGCCAGCAATTAAAACCATTGGGGCTGCCTATGCGATCATTGTATCGATCGTTTTTGCTGCAATGCCAATTGCTTTACATTTTCATTTGATTAAATAATTCCTCAGCCGATACGATTGATATGACAAAGTTAGATTCAAAAATCCCAGAAGGCTCATTAGCTGAAAAATGGACCAAATATCGTTCCAGTGTTTCTTTAGTAAATCCTGCGAACAAACGTAATTTAGAAATAGTCGTAGTTGGTTCAGGATTAGCAGGTGCTTCTGCAGCTGCATCTTTAGCCGAATTAGGATATAAAGTGAAAGTATTTTGCTTCCAAGATTCTCCGCGTCGTGCGCACTCCATTGCTGCACAAGGAGGTATCAATGCTGCAAAAAATTATCAAAATGATGGCGACTCTGTTCATCGTCTATTTTATGATACGATCAAAGGTGGTGATTACCGTGCAAGAGAGGCGAACGTTCATCGTTTAGCTGAAGTTTCTAGCGGAATCATTGATCAGTGTGTGGCTCAAGGAGTTCCTTTTGCTCGTGAATATGGTGGATTATTATCCAATCGTTCTTTTGGTGGTACGCAGGTACAACGTACTTTTTATGCTGCTGGCCAAACGGGACAACAGTTATTATTAGGAGCTTATTCGGCATTGCAACGCCAAGTGGGGATGGGTAATGTAGAATTATTTACTCGCCACGAAATGTTAGATGTAGTAGTGATAGACGGCAAAGCACGTGGAATCATTGCTAGAGATTTAGTAAGTGGTAATTTAGAGCGTCATTTTGGACATGCAGTTTTGCTTTGTACGGGTGGATACGGAAACGTATTTTACCTTTCTACCAATGCAATGGGGTCCAATGTAACAGCTGCATGGAAAGCACATAAAAAAGGAGCCTTTTTTGCTAACCCATGTTATACACAAATTCACCCAACTTGTATTCCTGTATCTGGAGACCATCAATCCAAATTAACATTGATGTCTGAATCATTGAGAAATGATGGTAGAATTTGGGTCCCTAAAAAAGAAAATGATACAAGAAAGGCCAATGAGATTCCTGAAGATGAGCGCGATTATTACTTAGAGCGTCGATATCCAGCTTTTGGAAATTTAGTGCCTCGTGATATTGCTTCAAGAGCTGCTAAAGAAAGATGTGATGCAGGTTTTGGTGTGGGTGCTTCTAAAATGGCTGTTTATTTAGATTACGCGGCAGCAATCATCCGTTATGGAAAGGGAGAAGCCAACAAGAGAAATATCCACCATCCAACAGATGAAGAGATTCAATTGATGGGTAAAGAAGTGGTAAAAGAAAAATACGGTAACTTGTTTGATATGTACAAGCAAATTACTGGAGAAGATCCTTATGAGGTACCAATGCGTATTTATCCAGCGGTACATTATACGATGGGTGGACTTTGGGTTGATTACAACTTAATGACCTCTATTCCAGGATTGTATGCTTTGGGAGAGGCTAACTTCTCTGATCACGGAGCGAATAGATTAGGTGCATCTGCATTGATGCAAGGTTTAGCTGATGGATATTTCGTTATTCCTTACACAATTGGGGCATATTTAGCCTCTGAAATCCGTACAAAGGCAATTCCAACGGATTCTGCTGATTTTGTTGCAGCCGAAAAAGAGGTAAGCGACAAGATTAATCAATTGATGAATATCAAAGGAAACAAGCCAGTTGATTATTTCCATAAAAAATTAGGAAAAATCATGTGGGATAAATGCGGTATGGCCAGAAACGAAAAAGGCTTAAAAGAGGCAATTGCGGAAATTCAAGCTTTACGTAAAGAATTCTGGAGTGATGTGAGAATTCCTGGTGAGATAGATAATTTCAATCCTGAATTAGAAAAAGCTGGACGCGTAGCTGATTTCTTAGAATTAGGAGAGTTGATGTGTATCGACGCACTTAATAGAAACGAAAGTTGTGGTGGTCACTTCCGTGAAGAGTATCAAACAGAGGAAGGCGAAGCACTGCGTGACGATGAAAAATACGCTTATGTGGCGGCTTGGGAATACGAAGGTGAATCTAAATTCAATTTACACAAAGAAGAATTGAAATTTGATAATATTAAAATAGCTCAAAGATCTTATAAATAATTCGATAAAATGGAAGGAAATTTAAACCTTACGCTTAAAATTTGGAGACAAAAAAATGCCAATACAGCTGGGAAGTTTGAAACTTACCAAGTTAGTGGCATTTCTGAAGATATGTCATTTTTAGAAATGATTGACGTATTAAATAATCGTTTAATCGAAGAAGGAGATGATCCGGTAGCTTTTGATCACGATTGTAGAGAAGGTATTTGCGGAATGTGTTCGATGTACATCAATGGCCGTCCACACGGACCTAACAAAGGTGTAACCACTTGTCAATTACACATGCGTAGTTTTTCAAACGGTGAAACAATTACGATTGAGCCATGGAGAGCTGGGGCATTCCCTGTCATAAAGGACTTAGCTGTGAATCGTTCTGCCTTTGACCGTATCATTGCAGCAGGTGGATTCATTTCTGTCAATACTGGAAATGCACAAGATGCGAACAACTTACCGATACCAAAAGATGATGCAGATGAGGCTTTCGCAGCGGCAGCTTGCATTGGTTGTGGTGCGTGTGTAGCAGCTTGTAAAAATGCTTCTGCCATGTTATTTACATCCGCAAAAGTTTCTCAATTGGCATTACTTCCTCAAGGTCAGGCGGAAAGAAGCAAAAGAGCTTTAGCGATGGTTGCACAAATGGACGAAGAAGGTTTCGGAGCATGCTCTAATACAGGTGCTTGTGAAGCTGAGTGTCCAAAAGGAATTTCAATCGAGAATATTGCACGTATGAATCGCGAGTATTTTTCTGCGACTCTTACTTCCAAATAAATCAATATCAGCCCCTGTTTCAAGCAGGGGCATTTTTTACTTTGTTTTTAGAACCTACACATTCCAAATCTTCACAACATCCCAACTCTCAAGGTTGGATAGAGGTTATTTGTGGTTCCATGTTTTCAGGCAAAACAGAAGAGTTAATCAGAAGATTAAAAAGAGCTAAAATTGCTCAATTACAGGTTGAAATATTCAAACCCGCCTCCGATATTCGTTATCACGAGGAAGATATCGTTTCACACAATCAAAATTCCATCCGCTCTACTCCTGTATTAAGTGCAAGTGAAATTATTCTTTTGGCAGGTGATTGCGATGTGGTAGGATTGGATGAAGCGCAATTTTTTGACGATCAGATTGTTGAAGTTTGTACAAGCCTCGCCAATCAAGGAAAACGAGTTATCATTGCAGGATTAGACATGGATTTCAAAGGTCTTCCCTTTGGCTCAATGCCCAATTTAATGGCAATTGCAGAATATGTAACGAAAGTTCATGCGGTTTGCGTGCGTTGTGGTGGCGTTGCTCATTACTCGTATAGAACAGTGAATCAAGATCAAACCGTCTTACTGGGCGAGACAGATTCCTACGAAGCGAGATGTAGAACTTGTTTTAACTCATCGAATTAATGCCGAAAGACCTCAGTTACAAAAAGGTTTTTCAGCGAATAAAAGCCAAAAAACCAAAAGATTTAGATCAACAATTTCACCAAGCACATGAGGAGGTTTTTGAAAACTTAGATTGCCTCACTTGTGCTAATTGTTGTAAAACAACGAGTCCGATGTGGAATGAAACCGACATCCAACGGGTTTCAAAACTATTAAAACTAAAAGTTTCTGACTTTCTGGATCAATATTTAATCAAAGACTCAGATGGTGATTGGGTTTATCCGAATAGCCCTTGCCCCTTCTTATCAGAAGACAATACGTGTCAAATTTACGAACATCGTCCAAAAGCCTGTAGAGAATATCCACACACCAA
>JACCDS010255032.1_pt1 | contig 15978 bp, 17 predicted proteins | sample 7446441 | NCBI WGS metagenome assembly JACCDS01 (sample SAMN15323445, study PRJNA562643) | freshwater metagenome | isolation source: river surface water | place: USA:Blue River Watershed | collected 2017-08-17
CTGCTGGTGGCGGCCATCTCGGCCGTGCTTTCCCTGTTCCTGGCCCGGCGCTACTGGGCGGGCCACCACGGCGAGGAAGACCTGACGTCCGCGAGCGAGTACACGCAGCCGGTGGTCAGCACGCCGCCGTCCTCCGGCCACATCCTGGTCACGATCGAGTACCGCATCGATCCGGCGCAGGCCGAAGCGTTCAAGGCGGTGCTGGAAGAGAACCGGCACAGCCGCCTGCGCCGTGGCGCACTCCACTGGGAGCTGCTGCACGACCTGAGCCAGCCGGGCGTTTATATCGAGCACATCATCGACGAATCCTGGACCGATCACCTGCGCCGTTTCGAGCGCATGACGGCCGATGACGTCGCGCTGCGCGAGCGCGCGCGGGCTTTTCACATCGGCGACACCCCGCTGGTCGTGAAGCGCTTCGTGATCGAGAGCACGGTGCGCGGCTGAAGCGGCCATGAGCGAGCTGCTGCCCATGCTGCTGATCTGTGCCGTCGGCCTGGGCGCCGGCGTGCTGGGCGGCGTGATCGGCTTCGGCACCACCATCCTGCTGATGCCGCCGCTGGTGTACTTCTACGGCCCCATGACGGCCGTGCCCGTGATTGCCCTGGTGGCCATCGTGGCCAACCTGACGCGCGTGGGTCTGTGGTGGCGCAGCATCGACTGGAAACTCTGCGGCGTCTACGCGGCCACCTCCGTACCCGCCGTGGTACTGGGCGCCCACACCCTGGTGCAGTTCAATCCGCGCCTGATCGAACTCATCCTCGGCAGTTTCCTGCTGCTCATGATCCCGGTGCGCCGCCGGCTGCGCCGCATGGACTGGAAACCCCATCTGGGCCATATGGCCCTGGTGGGCGCGGGCGTCGGCTACCTCACCGGCATCGTGGCCTCCACCGGCGCGATCAATACGCCCTTCTTCCTGGCCTACGGCCTGGTGAAGGGCGCCTACATCGGCACCGAGGCCGCCAGTTCCCTGGCCGTCTTCCTGGCCAAGGGCGCGGCCTTCCACCAGCTGGGCGTGATCGACAGCCGCGCCATCGGCCAGGGCCTGCTGATCGGCGTCTTCGTGCTGATCGGCTCCGCCCTGTCCAGGCGCCTGGTGCTGCACCTGCCCGAGCACCGGTTCCTGCAGCTCATGGAGACCGTGATGCTGGTGTCCGGGCTGTCCATCCTGTGGATGGCCTGGCCGCATGACTGAGCAGGTCCTGCGGCCATAAAATCGCTATCAACCAGCCACCTCTCATAGCCGGACCCCAAGGTCATGAATGGCGCCGCCCGGCCCGGATTTGCCCGACAGCAAGCGGCCATTCGTCGATAGAATTCTCAATTTGGCACACCCGCACGAAAGTCGGGGTCGCAAAGCCTCCGGTCTAAAGCCCGCTCCCTGGGCACGATAGCGGGGTTGCCGTCAGGACGGTCTGTTTCGGGACTGGCTCTTGCTGCAAACGGAAATGCCAGCTGCGCGTTTCTGTGTTTTGCCACCCCCACTTTTGCCGGCGTGCCAGCCTTTGAATGGAAGCACGCATGGAACACCCGCAAGCAGAGTTCGCCCACCGCCCGCCGGACACCGACGCAGAAGCAGCGTGGCGTGACACCCTGGCCGCCATGGGTTCCGTGCTGCAAGACTGCCTGCTGGCCCCCCGGGCCGCACCGTCGCGCGAGATCGACCGGGCCGAAGAAGCCCTGCGCGAATACACCCGGCGGATACAGCAACAGAAGCAGTTGGCCGAGGCCGCCTTGTGAACCGCCCCGGCGCCATCGCAGAGCCCCTGCAGGAAACCGCCACGGAGAAAACGCGTGCGGGGCGCGGGCGCATGTCGCCCACCTTGCCGGGTTCGCTCGATCCGCAACGTGACAAGCTGCGCTTTTGCATCGGCGAATGCCAGGCCGACCGGCCCGAAGCCGGCGGCGTGGAGACTTCGCCCGGCCGGTTCCGCTGCGCCAACTGCTGGGCCGCCTTCCAGGCCCGGATGAAGTTCCGCTGAGGCGCCACCCGCCCCTCCTCGACATCGCCACCTGCTGAGTACCCCCATGCTGCCCCAAATCAAAACCCTGCTCGGTCAAAAGACGGCCGCCCCGGCCCAGCGCGAAGCCCGTGCGGAACGCATGCCGCCCGACGAGGGCATGCGCTATCGGCGCGAGATGCTCTACCAGTCCATACGCGAAAGCATGCTGGCCATGGAAGTGCTCTCCAACATGTACAAGTTCAAGGTGGTGAACGTCGACCAGCAGCACGAGGTCTTCATTGCCATGATCGAGGTCAGCAAGCTGTTTGAAGCCAAATGGAACGGCACCACCGCCAGCTTCGCCCAGGCCGAGCAGCGCATGATGACCGGCGCCATGAACCGCGCCGGCGTCACGCTGCAGGGCGTCTTCTGGCGCGTCGACGAATCCGTCGACGCCTTCGCCATGCCGGCCCGGACCGGCGATGGCGCCGAGCAGGCCGGTAAGGGCCTGCGCATCCGCGAAGTCCCGGGTGACGTCTCCCAGGCCAGGGCGCGACTGGCCCGCCGCGGCGCCGAGGCCCCCGCCGAGCAGGCGCCGCCGAAAGGCAGCGCGTCCGGCCCCGCCGCAGGCGGCGGGAGAAGCGACATCGGCAGCACCCAGTACGGGCAACTCTGAAGCGCCCCATGCCATGGAACTCGCCAGCCTGCTTCAATCCCCCGCCGCACTGCCAAGCATTCCCCGCGTGATCGCGCTGCTGCTGGCCGAACTCGACCGGGACGAACCCGATCTCTTCCAGATCAACCGGCTCCTGGGCCAGGACCCCGTGCTGACCACCCGGCTGCTGCAGCTCGTCGGCACGGCCCGCCATCAGCTGCAAAAGCAGATCACCAGCGTGGGGGAGGCGATGGCCCTGGTGGGCCTGCAGCAGGTGCGGGAACTGGCCTACGCCGCGGCCGCCACCAGCGCCTTCCGCCAGGTCGGCAACGTGGACATGCCGCGCTTCTGGCGCTACAGCCTGAACGTGGCCAAGCTCACGCGGCATCTCGCCAAGGGGGCCCGCCATACGGTGTCGCCCTTCACGGCCGGGCTGCTGCACGGCCTGGGCATGCTGGTCATGCACCTGGGCATGCCCAGGCAGATGGAAGAACTCGACCGTCGTCTGCCCCTGTACGCCCCGCAGCGGCACCGCGCCGAATACGAACTGGTCGGCTACAACTACGCCCAGGTCGGGGCCGACCTGGCGCGCGCCTGGCAACTGCCGCGGGCCCTGGTGGACATCCTGGAACACCAGGACGCGCCCTTCGAACGCGACAGCTACGAGCCCCTGAGCGGCATCCTGCACCTGGCCGTCTGGCGTTGCCGGGCGATGGAAATGGGCTTCACCGCCGAGGACCTCGCCGAGACCTTCCCCGATTTCACGGCCCTGGCCCTGCAACTGGACATGCACGACGTGCTGGGCCGCGACCCCATCGCCTGGACCACGCGGCAGGAGGTTGACGCCCTGACCGGCTAGCGCCGCGGACGCCTTTCCCCCGGCAGTCTGCGCCTGCGGTATCGTCTGCTGCCCGCGCCCCTCCGAAGGAAACGCCATGTCCGTCCTTGCCGCCATCGTCATCGTCCTCGTTGCCCTGCTGCACATCTGGTTCCTCGTGCTGGAAATGTTCCTCTGGGACAAGCCGGCCGGCCTGAAGGCCTTCGGCCAGACGCTGGAAAAAGCCCAGGCCGCCAAGGTGCTGGCCGCCAACCAGGGCCTGTACAACGGCTTCCTGGCAGCCGGCCTGCTCTGGGGGCTGAGCCTGGGCGCGGCGGGTACGCACATCCAGGTCTTCTTCCTGCTCTGCGTGCTGGTGGCCGGCCTGTACGGGGCAGCCACCGCCAGCCGCAAGATCCTCTACGTCCAGGCCTTGCCGGCTGCGCTGGGGCTGGTGCTGCTGATGCTGTCGTAGTCCCCGCCGGCCGCAGCCCGCACATGGACATCGTCTCGCACGGACTCTGGGGTGGCCTGGCGCTGGGCCGGACCAGCCGGCGCAGCTTCTGGACCGCCTTCGGCTTCGGCACCTTGCCCGACCTCTTTTCCTTCGGCCTGATCTTTGCCAACGGCCTGCGAGTCCATGGCCTGGATTTTTTCAACGGCCTGGGCCACCCGCCGGACCCCACGCTCATCCCGGCCTACGTGTACAGCCTCTACAACGCCACGCACAGCCTGTTGGTGTTCGCCCTCGTGTTCGACCCGGGCTGGTACGGGGTGGTCGGCGGCACGCAGTACGGCCATCTCTAGGACCTGCGGCCCCTGCGCCAGGAGGGCTCGCCTCAAGGCTCCTGCTTGAGAAAGATGTCCTTGTCGGGAAAGAACTGGGTGTGCAGGGGCAGCAGCGCCGCGCCCAGCGCCCGCGCGTGCGAGCCCACCTGCCCCAGTTCCAGCCGGCTCGGCCGCACGATGCCGATCAGGCGGTAGGCCTCCAGGGCCTGGCGGGTCTGTGTCAGCAACCGGTCCAGCAGACGCCGGGACAGGGAGCCATCCAGCACCACGGCGTCCAGGTCCAGCAAGGCGGTGGAGGTGATGATGGTCATGGCCAGGGCATCGGCGGCGCTGGCCAGCCAGGGGCCGGTCAGCCTGTCGTGGCGGGCTTCGGTGATCGCATCGTCGTGCACCAGCTGGGCGTCCAGTCCGGCCTGCATCAGGGCCTGTTCCAGCTGCCAGCCCGAGGCCTGCTCCAGCAACTGGGCCGGCGCGTTGCCCTGGCGCGACACGCCCAGGGGCAGCGAGGCGATGGCGCCGGCATTGCCGCGTTCGCCGGGCAGCAGATGGCCCGACAGCACCAGACCGCCGCCCACGAAGGTGCCCAGGAACACGTACAGAAAGCTGCGCAGCTGCTGCCCGTGGCCCTGCAGCAGCTCGGCGATGCAGGCGGCCATGGTGTCCTTGGCGAACAGCACCGGCAGATCGGTCAGGGACTGCACGCGCTCGCGCAGATCGACGCCTTCCCAGCGGGCCAGGGCGGGTGCGGCCCGCGGCCCCAGCAGATCGGCCCACTGGTGCATGAACAGCGGCGCCGCCAGGCCCAGCCCCACCACCTGCTTCCAGCGCGCGCCCATCTGCCGGCGCAGTGTCTTGAGCGCCGCGCCGATGTGCAGCAGCACCTGGTCCGGCTCCGGATGCGCGTAGTGAAAGACATGCTGGTGGCGGATGCGCCCCACGAAATCGATCACCAGCACCTCCATGCTGCGCCGGCCCACCTGCACGCCCAGGCTGAAGGCGCCCTCGGGGTTGAGCGAGAGCGGGATGGAGGGCTGGCCGATGCGCCCGCGCAGGCGGTCCTGGCGCAGCAGCAGGCCATCGGCGAGCAGGCGCTCGACGATGATGGAGACGGTCTGGGTGGACAGCTGGGTCAGCCGCGCCAGCTCGGCCTTGGGCAGCGCGCCGTGCAGGCGGATGGTCTGCAGCACCGTGCGTTCGTTGAACTGGCGCAGGCCCTGCTGGTTGGAGCCGCGCATGGCGCGCACGCCGCCCACGGCGGGGGGCGTTGGCGGTGCCGGCTTCTTGCTGCTTGTGCGTGGCATGGTCAGGCGAAGTGGGTGGACGGGCGTGTCAAGGCAGGATCACGCCCTTGCACAGCAGCGCATTGCCGAAAGCCGTGGCCTCGCCGCTTTGCACGAGGAGGCTGGCGCTGTCGATCCGATCATAAAAGGCATAACGTTCGATCGGCTCGACCTGCTCCGGGCGCAGCCCGGCCATCTGGCCGAGCAGGTCGATGAAGGCCGCCTGCGCGCCGGTGGTCGCACCGGCGGCCAGACCGCTGTGCTGCATATAGCCGGCCGGCTGCGCCACGTCGTCCGCCAGGGGGAACACCGACAGGACGGCCCGCGCCACGCGCGCCAGGTCGTGGCCGGGCAGGCGCACCACCGGCTTGCCCCTGGCCAGATGGTCGGCGGTGAAATTGGCGTCCACCACGGCCACCCATTCACCGTGGCCCATGGCGCACAGGTGCATCAGCAGCTCCGGCGTCAGCAGAGGGTCGAGGCCCTTGAGCATGAATTCGGTTCCTCTCGAAGGTCAAAAAAGAGATGATTCAGTTGTTCCACCTCGCGCCACATGAAACGGTCCAAGCGGGGAACGCCGTGGAACCGGCTTTGCCGGGCCACTGGCGTTGCCCCCTGCAAGGGGCTGAGGGCCGCGGCTCCAAGCCTGCCTGCGCAGGCTTGGACGGACCGAAGAGCCCGCGGCTCTGGCGCTGGCACGTGGGGCGTAGCGACACGCAGTGCGCGCAGCCTGGGGGTGTTCATTTCAGTGCGCCAGCGCTTCGCGCGGGATCTGCTCGGCGGGCAGGGCACCCGTCATCACCGCCACGGTGTCGGACATCGAGACGGCCTTGGGGTTGAGCACGGCGATGCGCTTGCCCAGGCGCGCGACGTGGATGCGGTCGGCGATCTCGAACACGTGCGGCATGTTGTGCGAGATCAGCACCACCGGCAGCCCCTTGTCGCGCACGCGGCGGATCAGCTCCAGCACCATATTGCCTTCTTTCACGCCCAGCGCGGCGGTGGGCTCGTCCATGATGACCACATGCTGCGCGAAGGCCGCCGCGCGCGACACCGACACGCACTGCCGCTGGCCGCCCGACAGGGTTTCCACCGCCTGCACCATGGAGCGGATGCCGACCTTGAGATCCTCCATGCGGGCGATGCTCTCGGCCAGCATCTTCTTCTTGTCCACCATGCGCAGCACCCGGCCCAGAAAACCCGGGCGCAGCACCTCGCGGCCGAGAAACAGGTTCTCGGCGATCGTCATGGCCGGCGCCACGGCCAGGTCCTGGTAGACGGTTTCGATGCCGGCACGCCGCGCGTCGATCGGGCTCCTGAAATGCACCGGCTGGCCGTCGAGCAGGATGTCGCCGGCGTCGGGGATGCAGGCGCCCGACAGGCATTTGATGAGCGAGGACTTGCCGGCGCCGTTGTCGCCGATCACGGCCAGGATTTCGCCGGCGCGCAGCTCGAAGTCGGCGCCGTCGAGCGCGGTGACCTGGCCATAACGCTTGACCAGACCCTTGGCCTGCATGACGAGGGGGGCTTGGGCGTTCATCAACGGACTCCTTTGCGCGACATTTGATCGGTGGCCACCGCCAGGATCACCAGCAGGCCGGTCACCAGTATCTGGTAGACGGAGGACACGCCCATGAGCGTGAGGCCGTTGCGGAACACGCCCACGATCAGCGCGCCCACCAGCGTGCCCAGCACCACGCCGCGCCCGCCGAACAGGCTGGTACCGCCCAGCACCACGGCGGTGATGGCGTCCAGGTTTTCGGTCTGGCCGGCGTTGGGATCACCCGCGCCGGTGCGCGCCACGCTCAGCAGGGAGGCGATGCCGTAGAAGGCCCCGGCCATCACGTACACCCCCAGCAGCACCTTGTCGGTGGCAATGCCCGTCAGGCGCGTGGCCTCGGGGTTGTTGCCCACGGCGTAGACATGGCGGCCGGGACGGGTTTCGCGCAGCGCGAACCAGGTCACGAGATAAAGCGCCAGCATCAGCACCGCGCCATGGGCAACGGCGGTGCCGCCCAGCGCGAAGGTGTTGCCCAGCAGCGTCATGCCCTCGGGGATGTCGGTGATGGTCTGTGAGCGTGAATAGAGCTGCGTGATGGCGAAGGCGATGTTCAGCGTTCCCAGCGTCACGATGAAGGGCGGCAGCCGCACCTTGGTCACCAGCAGGCCGTTGACCAGCCCGAACAGGGTGGTGACCGCGATGCCGCAGGCGATGGCCAGGGGTGCGGACAGACCGTGGTCGGCCGCCACCTTGCTCATGACAATGCCGCCCAGGGCCATGACCATGCCGCAGCTCAGGTCGATGCCGGCCGTCAGGATGATCAGGGTCTGGCCGATGGCGATCACGCCCACCACCATGACCTGCTGCAGGATCAGGGAAAAATTCTGCGCCGACAGGAAACGTTCGCTCTGCGTGGCAAAGAAGGCGCAGGCCAGCAACAAGGCAAGAAGCGGCCCCAGGCTGGCCAGGGAGGGGCGTCGGATATCAGGGAAGTTCATGGTGAGGACCTTGCAGGTTCACGGCGGAGGGTGGTTCGGGTCACGCGGGCGCGGACCCGGCTTATTTGCCGCCCCAGCACAGCGCGGTGCCGGTCTTGACGTCCTGGTTCTCCACGCCGGGCAGGGCCTTGGCCGCGATCAGGGTCACGCCGGTGTCGGTGTAGCCGCTGACCTTCTTGCCGCTCCTGGCGTATTCCACCCCGGCGGCCACGCCCATGGCGGCCATGCGCAGCGGGTACTGCTGGCTGGTCGCCGCGATCACGCCCCGGCCCACGTCGGCCACGCCGGCACAGCCGCCGTCGACCGAGACGATCACCACGTTCTTCTCCTTGCCGGCCGACTTCAGCGCGTTGTAGGCACCGGCCGCGGCGGGCTCGTTGATGGTGTAGACGAGGTTGATGTCGGGGTTCTTCTGCAGGCAGTTCTCCATGCCGGTCTGGCCCTTGGCACGGTCGCCGTAGCTGTCGGCCATGCAGACCACCTCGGCCGGGCGGGCCAGCTCGTTGTTCCTGGCGTCGAACGCCTGCAGGCCATAACCCTTGAGGAAACCGTTGTGGCGCTGCGCACCCACCGGGTGGCCGGGGAACAGGTCCAGCGTGGCGATCACCGCTTTCTTGCCGCCCAGCGCGGCCTTGGCATAGGCACCGATGAGCTCGCCGGCCTTGTAGTTGTTGGTGGCGAACAGGGCGTCGGTGGCGCTCTCGGGATCGGTGGGGCTGTCCAGCGCGATCACCATCACGCCCTGCGCGCGGGCCTTGCGGATCGAGGGCACGATGGCCTTGGCATCGCTGGGGGTGATCAGGATGGTTTTGGCGCCGGCGGCGATCATGTTCTCCATGGCGGTCACCTGGCCGGCGTTGTCGCCGTCGGTCTTGCCCGCGCCGCTGAGCAGCTTGGCGCCGAGTTTGCGCGCCTCGGCTTCGGCGCCCTCTTTCATCTTCACGAAGAAGGGGTTGGTTTCGGTCTTGGTGATCAGGCCGATCACTGGTTCGGCTGCCTGGGCAACCGACAGGACGGCGACGGATGCGGCGATCAGGCCAAGCCGAATCGTGGTGATGTGTACGGACATGTGGCGCTCCTCGTGTAGTAGGAAGGTGTTCCATCGAACCCACGGCCGATTCGACAGGGGAATGTTGGTCAGGCATCTTGCCCGCCAGCCGTGCGGCCAGTGTCCTGGATTCGATTACTTAAATCAATACGATTTATTTAGTACTTTCCCTAGTACGCCAGTCCGCGCTTGCGGCGACACTCCTCCCCACGCCGCCGGACACCGGAACGCCGGGGCCAGACCAAAGGAAAACGAATGGCTCTTTCCCTCCTCGTGCTAGGCGAGGCCCTGATGGACTGCATCGCCCAGAACGACGGCAGCCTGCTGCCCCTGATGGGCGGCAGCCCCTACAACCTGGCCCGCGCGGCCTCGCTGCAGGGCACCGACGTGGCTTATCTGCCGCCGTTTTCGAGCGATGCCTTCGGGCAGCGGCTCAAGGCGCAAGCGCTGGCCGATGGCGTGCGCGCCCTGAGCGCGGACAGTCCGCGCCCCACCTCGCTGGCGGTCGTGACCGTCCAGCAGGGCCAGCCCAGCTACGGCTTCTACCGCGAAGGCATCGCGGACCGGGACTACCAGCCCGAGGCCCTGCTGCAAAAGCTGGCCGCGATGGCCCCCGGCGTGCTGCACACCGGCTCGCTGATGCTGGTGCCGCCCGAAGACGGCAAGATCCTGCGCGTGCTCGAAGGCGCCAAGGCCCTGGGCTGGACGATCAGCATCGACCTCAACCTCCGTCCCAGGGTGGCCAGCCGGCTGGAGGACTACCGCGCCGCCGTGCTGCGGGCGGCCGCCTGGGCCGACTGGCTCAAGGCCAGCGACGAAGACCTCCATGCCCTGGGTTTTGGCGAGGTGCGGCTGGAGGACGCCCCCGCCGTGCGCGCACGCTTCGCCCAGGCGGCCCATCAGCGCATCGCCTTCACCTTTGGCGGGGACGGCGCCTACCTGTGGAGCGCCGGGCAGGAGACCTGGGGCCGGGCGCCGCGGATCGAGGTGGTCGACACCGTGGGCGCGGGCGACACCTTCTGGGGCACCTGCCTGGCCGACTGGTGCGCGGGCGCCGAAGCGGACGTGCAGGCCACCTTGCAGCGCGCCATGACGGCCGCCGCCCTCAATTGCAGCCGCAAGGGATGCCAGCCGCCCAGCCGCGCGCAAGTGCTGGCCGCGACGCCAACCCCGCACACGTAACCCGAACAAAACTTTCTTGACTTTTCATGTAACTTTGTTACATTACCGGCAAATCGTACTTGCTCTTTTCCTGGCGCCACACGCACATGAACCCAGCCGACAACCGCCCCCTGGACATCGTCATCTTCGGCGGTGCCGGCGATCTTTCCTGGCGCAAGCTGCTGCCCGCCCTCTACATGGCCCATCTGCACGGCCGGCTGGCGGCGGACTGCCGCATCGTCGGCGTGGGCCGGCATGCCTGGGACCGCGCGGCCTATGTGGCCTTCATCGACGCCACCTCCCGCGCGCACGTGGAGGCCGGGGCCTTCCAAGCGCAAGCCTGGCAGGACTTTTTGCAGCGCCTGGACTTCGTGAGCCTGGACGCCACCGCGGCCGAGGGCTACGCGCTCCTGGGCGCGGCCTGCCAGGCCGGCTCGGTCAAGGTCTTCTACCTGGCCACGGCGCCCGGCCTCTTCGCCGACATCGCCGGGCATCTGAGCGGCGCCGGGCTGATCGACGCGCAGGCGCGGGTGGTGCTGGAAAAGCCCCTGGGCCACGACCTGCTGTCGGCGCAGGCCATCAACGTCGCCGTGGCGCGCCATTTCCAGGAAAGCCAGATCTACCGCATCGACCACTACCTGGGCAAGGAAACGGTGCAGAACCTGATGGTGCTGCGCTTTGGCAACGCCATCTTCGAGCCTCTGTGGCGCGCGCCCGCCATCAAGAGCGTGCAGATCACCGTGGCCGAGACCGTGGGCGTGGGCACGCGCGCCGGTTTCTACGAGCACACCGGCGCCATGCGCGACATGGTGCAGAACCACCTGCTGCAGCTGCTGTGCATCGTGGCCATGGAGCCGCCGATCTCGCTCGACCCGGACGATGTGCGCGACGAAAAGCTCAAGGTGCTGCGCTCACTGCGCCAGCTCGACCTGGCCGACATCCGGCGCGACACGGTGCGCGGCCAGTACACCGAGGGCGTGATCGGCGGGGAGACCGTGCCGGGCTACACGCAGGAGGCCGATGTGCCGGCCCACAGCCAGACCGAAACCTTCGTGGCCATCCGCGCGCAGATCAACAACGCCCGCTGGGCCGGTGTGCCCTTCTTCCTGCGCACCGGCAAGCGCATGCAAAAGCGCCACTCGGAAATCATCATCGAATTCTCCGACCCGCCCTTTTCCGTCTTTGCCGGCCAGCCCGCCGCCTCGCACCCCAACCGCCTGCTCATCACCCTGCAGCCCGAGGAATCGATCCAGCTGCAGATGATGGCCAAGGAGCCCGGCTCGGGCCTGAACATGCGCCCGGTTTTCCTCAACCTGGACCTGCAGTCGGCCTTCACCGAGCGGCGCGCCGAAGCCTACGAGCGCCTGCTGATCGACGTCATCAAGGGACGGCTCACCCACTTCATGCGGCGCGACGAACTGGAGGCGGCGTGGAAATGGGCCGACCCCATCCTGGAAGGCTGGAAACAGCTCAACGACAAACCCAAGCCCTATCCCGCGGGCAGCTGGGGGCCGGCGGCCTCCTCGGCCCTGGTGGCCAAGGAAGATGCGGTCTGGGCCGAAGCCCAGTAAACGCATGCACGAGACCGCCTTGACCGCCCCCACGCTGCCGGCCCACCCCTGGGTGCTGCACCCCAGCGTCGACCCCGCCGCGCAGACCGAAGCGCTGGCGCTGGCGCTGGGGCGGCTGCTGCGCGCCGCCGTGGCCGAACGGGGTGGGGCGCTGCTGGCCGTTTCGGGCGGGCGTTCACCGATCGCGCTTTTTACGCGCCTGCGGCGCGAGCCACTGCCCTGGGCGCAGGTGACCGTGCTGCTGGTGGACGAACGCTGCGTACCCCCGGCGCATCCCGACAGCAACGCAGGCCTGGTGCGTCAGCACCTGCTGCGGGACGCCGCCAGCGCCGCGCGCTGCTTGCCCTTCTTCGACACGCTGGCACCCGCTGCGGCCACCGACGACAGCGCCCTCGCGGCCCTGGCCGACGCGGCCGAAGCGCGCCTGTCCGCCCTGAACTGGCCGCTGGACATCGCCCTGCTGGGCCTGGGCGAGGACGGCCACACCGCCTCGCTCTTCCCCCGCGCCGCCGGCCTGGCGCAGGCCATCGATATGAAAAGCCAACGCCGCGTGGCCTGGACCCGCCCCCCCCAGGCGCCCCATGCACGCCTGACCCTCACCCTGCCCACCCTGCTGGCGGCGCGCACCCTGGTGCTGCCCCTGCAGGGCGAGCGCAAACGCGCCGTCTTCGAGCAGGCCTGCCTGGCGCCATCGAACGAGCTGCCCCTCTCCCTGGTCCTGCACCAGGCCCGCCGACCGGTCCAGGTCTGGCTGGCCCCCTGATTTCCGAAAGCCGCTCCGATGTCCGACACCCTGTCCCTGCCCCCCCACGTGCACCCCGCGCTGCAGCGCGTCACCCAGCGCATCATCGAGCGCAGCCGCGACGACCGCGCGCGCTACCTCGCCACCACGGCCGCGCTGCGCAAGCCCGGCCCCTACCGCGCCGGCCTGGGCTGCGCCAACGCGGCCCACGCCTTTGCCGCCATGCCCGCGGCCGACAAGCTGGTGCTGCACCAGGAGCGCCAGCCCAATCTGGGCATCGTCAACGCCTACAACGACATGCTCTCGGCCCACCAGCCCTACGAGCACTACCCCGAGCAGATCCGCGCCGCCGCGCGCGCCCTGGGCGCCACCGCCCAGGTGGCCGGCGGCGTGCCCGCCATGTGCGACGGCGTGACGCAGGGTTACGAGGGCATGGAGCTGTCGCTCTTCTCGCGCGACGTGATCGCGCTGGCGGCGGCGGTGGCCCTGTCGCACAACGTCTTCGACGGCGTGCTGTGCCTGGGCATCTGCGACAAGATCGTGCCCGGCCTGGTCATCGGCGCGCTGCAGTTCGGCCACCTGCCGGTGGTCTTCGTGCCCGCCGGCCCCATGACCTCGGGCCTGTCCAACGACGAAAAATCCAAGGTGCGCCAGCAGTACGCCCAGGGCCTGGTGGACCGCGCCGCGCTGCTGGCGGCCGAGGAATCGGCCTACCACGGGGCCGGCACCTGCACCTTCTACGGCACCGCCAACTCCAACCAGATGCTGATGGAGATCATGGGCCTGCAACTGCCGGGCTCCTCCTTCGTCAACCCGGGCACGCCGCTGCGCCAGGCCCTGACCGACTTTGCCGTGCAGCGCGCCCTGGCCATGGGTGCCAGCGGGCCCGAGCCCCTGGGCATGGGCCAGATCATCGACGAGAAGGCCATCGTCAACGGCATCATCGGCCTGCTCGCCACGGGCGGCTCCACCAACCACACCCTGCACCTGGTGGCCATGGCGCGCGCCGCCGGCATCCGCATCGACTGGGATGACTTCTCCGAGCTATCCGAAGCCGTGCCCCTGCTGGCGCGCGTCTATCCCAACGGCAAGGCCGACGTCAACCATTTCCACGCCGCCGGCGGCATGGGCCTGCTGATCCGCGAGCTGCTGCAGGCCGGCCTGCTGCACGCCGACGTCAACACCATCCTGGGCCACGGCCTGCAGCGCTACGCGGTGGAGCCCTGGCTGCGCGAAGGCCGGCTCGACTGGCGCCCCGCCCCGGCCCGCTCGGGCGACGAGAGCGTGCTGCGCGGCGTGGCCCAGCCCTTCAGCGCCGACGGCGGCCTCAAGCGCCTGCGCGGCAACCTGGGGCGCGCCGTGGTCAAGTCCTCGGCCGTGGCGCCGCAGCACCGCCGGGTGCATGCGCCCGCCGTGGTGGTGGAGAGCCAGCAGGCCTTGAGCGATCTCTACAAGCAGGGCGCGCTCAAGCGCGACTTCATCGCCGTGGTGCGTTACCAGGGCCCGCAGGCCAATGGCATGCCCGAGCTGCACAAGCTCACGCCCATGCTGGGCGTGCTGCAGGACCAGGGCTACAAGGTGGCGCTGGTCACCGACGGCCGCATGTCGGGCGCCTCGGGCAAGGTGCCCGCGGCCATCCACGTCAGCCCCGAAGCCGTTTGCGGCGGCGCCATCGCCCGCGTGCGTGATGGCGACATGCTGCTGCTGGACTGCGAAGCCGGCGTGCTGGAAGTGCAGGTCAGCGAGGCCGAGCTGGCCCGGCGCGAGGTGGCCCTGCCCGACCTGAGCGCGAACAGCCAGGGTTATGGCCGCGAGCTGTTCGGCCTGTTCCGCCGCCAAGCTGGCCTGGCCGAAAACGGCGCCTCCGCGCTATTCGGCAACGATTGATCGCACCGCCCCTGTACCTACTTCCCATGAGCTCACCTTCCATGAACCCGCCCGCTCCCCTGCCCGTTTTCCAGTCCCGCGTCGTGCCCGTGGTGGTCATCACCGATCCAGCCCAGGCCCTGCCCATGGCGCAGGCCCTGCTCGAAGGCGGCATCGACGTGATCGAGATCACCCTGCGCAGCAGCGCCGCCCTGGCGGCCATCGAGGCGGTGGCGCGCGCCCTGCCGGCCATGCGGGTGGGCGCCGGCACCGTCACCCGCGCCAGCGAAGTGGCCCAGGTGCTGGCCGCGGGCGCGCGCTTTGCGCTGTCGCCCGGCGCCACGCCGGCCCTGCTCGACGCCGCGCGGGCCGCCGGCCTGCCCTTCATCCCCGGCGTGGCCACGCCGGGCGAGGCCATGGCCGCGCGCGATGCCGGCTTCACGCTCATGAAATGTTTCCCCGCCGCGCAGCTCGGCGGCGTGGAGGTGCTCAAGGCCTGGGGCGGCCCCCTGCCCGAGCTGCGGTTCTGCCCCACGGGCGGCGTGTCCCTGGCCAATATGGGCCAGTTCCTGGCCCTGCCCAATGTGGCCATGGTCGGCGGCTCCTGGCTCACGCCGGCCGACGCCGTGCAGGCCGGTAACTGGGCCCGCATCACCCACCTGGCCCGCGAAGCCACGCAGGCCGCCCAGCGCGTCTGAGCGCCCCTCACCACAACACCGGCATGACCCCGCCCTTCACCCTCCCCCAGGAACGCGCCGCCTGGCAGCAGCTGCAGGCCCTGGCCGCGCAAGACCTGCCCCATCTGCGCGAACTCATGGCCGGCCCGCCCGATGCGCGCCACGCCGCCCTGCAACTGGAAGCCGCCGGCCTGCGTCTGGACGCCAGCCACCAGCAGGTCACACCGGCCGTGCTGCAGGCCCTGCTGGCGCTGGCGGCCGAGTCGCGCGTACTGGAGCAGGCCCAGGCCCAGCGCCGCGGCGAGCCCATCAACGCCACCGAGGGCCGGGCCGTGCTGCATGTGGCCCTGCGCGGCGCCGGCATGGCACAGCCGCCCTGGGGCGCGGCCATTTCCACCGAAGTGCGCCAGGAGCTGGACCGTTTTCTGGACGCCGCCGAGCGCATCCGCAACGGCCGCTGGCACGGGCACAGCGGCCAGCGCATCACCAATGTGATCAACATCGGCATCGGCGGCTCCGACCTGGGCCCGCGCATGGCGGTGCAGGCGCTGGACGCCTGGGCCCATCCCGAGGTGCGGGTGCACTTCGTCTCCAACCCGGACGCCTGGGCCCTGCACAGCCTGCTGCGCTGGCTGCGCCCCGACAACACCGTCTTCGTGGTGCAGAGCAAGACCTTCACCACGCAGGAAACCCTCACCCTGGCGGCCTCGGTGCGGCGCTGGCTGGCCGACCACGGCCTGGTGACGCAGGCGCAGCAGGCCCCGCACCTGATCGCGGTGACGGCCTCGCCCCAGATCTCCGCGCAGCAGGGTTACGCGCCGGAAAACACCTTCGGCTTCTGGGACTGGGTGGGCGGGCGTTATTCGGTCTGGTCGGCCATCGGCCTGCCGCTGGCGGTGGCCATCGGCGCGGACCACTTCCGCGCCTTCC
>JACCDS010853759.1_pt1 | contig 15977 bp, 17 predicted proteins | sample 7446441 | NCBI WGS metagenome assembly JACCDS01 (sample SAMN15323445, study PRJNA562643) | freshwater metagenome | isolation source: river surface water | place: USA:Blue River Watershed | collected 2017-08-17
ACGCCGTACGGGACATACCAGCCTCCGCTGCCATGCTTTCCAGCGTCCACGGGTGTTGGGGAGCGCTTTGCAGGGCCACCAGCAACCGCGCAATACGTGGATCGGACAAGCCGTTGAACAAGCCACTGTCGGAGGCAGGATGGGCGACAAGGTGGCGCAGCAGCCCGATGAACAGGATGTCTCCGGCCCGGTTGAGCAGCGCGGGCTGACCACAGCGCGGCATCGCAAGCTCTGATGAAATCAGCGTGACGGCCTGCATCAGCGCGGTGTCAGCCTGTGCCAGGGGCAAGACAACCGGTTCGGCAAACTCGTTGAAAAGCAGCACGCCGGCCGGACCTTCGGTGATCACCTTGGCTCTTACCAGGTGCTCCAAGTCCTCCGCTGCGACAGTCGCCACCCGGTGCGACAGGTCCGAACGACAAATGACGATAGACGGGGCAGGAACACTGCGCATGACGTTGTGCACGGACAATGCAATCTCTCCTTGCGTCAGCAGATAGAAGCGCAGGAAGCACGTTGCCGGCTTATCGACTGCCACACCTGGATCGGCCGGGGATTCCGCCCGGGTCAATTCAACCCGTGGCGCCAGTGCTTCAAGAAGTGCAGACAAGCGATCAAGACGAGAGGAGGTCATATTTGTACGATCTGCAAATATTTTTGAACTAAATATACCGATTAGTCCATCACACTACATACTAAAGATCAAGAATCAGGACTGCCGGCCGCTCCAGGATGGACCAGCCAGCCCCCCTTGCCACAGCCAGACATAGGAAAAACCATGGCCCCCCAGGCACTGCTACCCCGTACTCCCGTACCCGCCTTGAATGTCGAGCTCACCACCGGTGGTCGCTTCGTCCTTGGTGCGAGCCCAGGCGAGCGCTTCGACTTGATTGTGTTTTATCGCGGTCTGCACTGTCCGATTTGCGCCAAATATCTGCTGGAACTCGAAAGGCTGGCCCCTGAATTCAACAAGCGCGGCGTACAGGTCGTCGCGGTCAGCGGTGACACTCTGGAACGCAGCACGGCGATGGCCGAAAAGGTTCATGCCGCCAACTTGAAGTTCGGCTATGGTTTGACGCTGCACAGCGCCCGGCAGTGGGGGCTCTATCTCAGCGCGTCGCGAGGAAAAACCTCGATCGGTCTGGAAGAGCCCGCACTGTTCAGTGAACCCGGAATTTTCCTTGTCCGACCGGATGGAACGCTGTACTACGGCGCAGTCCAGACCATGCCCTTCGCCCGCCCGCAATTTTCGGACCTCCTGGGCGCCATCGACTTCGTCATCGCTAACGATTACCCGGCGCGCGGCGAGTACGCAAAGCCCCTCTGACACCTGCCAATAGCGCCGGACAAGTATTTCACTGCGCTATCGCAGTTTTCGTAAGCTGCGTTCAGAGCGAGACGGCTCAGCAATAGCGGCCCGAAACACCAGCCTGATGCAGGCTCAGCCCAAGCGCCGGCGTACCGCCTCGAACAGGCAGACCGCCGCTGCGGCAGCGACATTGAGCGACTCGACCAGGCCCGGCATCGGAATCTTGATTCGCAAGGCCGCTGCCTCGATCAAGCGGGGGCTGACCCCCTGACCTTCAGCACCGAACACCCAGGCAACGGGCCCGGACCAGGAGGCTTCATAGAGCGAAGTTGCGCCATCGAGGCAGGTTACCGCCGTCATTCCCTCATAGTCGGCCATCACCGACGAGAGATCGACATCCTCGTGAATGCTCAGCGCAAAATGAGCCCCCTGCCCGGCACGCAGGACTTTCGGTGCCCAAGCCGAGGCACAGCCGGGGGACAGCGCGGCCTGGCGAATTCCTGCAGCCGCTGCCGTACGCAGCAAGGTGCCAAGATTGCCCGGATCCTGAACGCCATCGAGCAGAATGGCATCCTGATCAAGGCGAAAGCTTTGGGATGCGACCGGCATGGTCGCCACCGCCAGAAGGCCGCTCGGGGTATCGACCAGACCTAGGTCGCGCATCAGGGCGTCCGCCAGAACCACCGTATCTCGCCCTGCTGCATAGTCGGCCACCTCGCCGACCGACACAGCGGACTCTGCAACGACCAGGGTATCCAGGCGGCCAAAGGCATCCTCGTAAGCCTGAACGAGATGTACCCCATCGAGCAGTGTCAGACCCGACTTGCGCCGTTCGCGCCCTGATTCCGCCAGCTTCTTGAGCTGCTTGAAGAAGGCGTTGTCGCGCGACTGGATCAGTTTCACAGCAGGGAGAGCTGCCGGGCGACCGGCCCGAAACTCGTGCGATGCACCGGCGAGGCACCATGCGTTTCAAGGGCGGCGAAATGGGCAGCGGTAGGATAGCCCATGTGCCGATCGAAGCCGTACTGCGGATATTTTGCGTGCAGGGCCAGCATGCCGGCATCGCGCACCGTCTTGGCCAGGATTGAAGCGGCGGCAATCGAGGCGATCTTGCCGTCCCCCTTGACCACGGCCTCGGCCGGGATATCGAGGCGGGGGCAACGATTGCCATCAACCAGGGCGCTTTCCGGTTTGATCGACAACCCGGCCACCGCCCGCTGCATGGCCAGCATCGTCGCATGCAGGATGTTGAGACGGTCGATTTCCTCGACCGTTGCCTCGGCCACGCACCAGGCTAGCGCATTTTGGTGAATGGCCACGGCCAGCGCGTCGCGCTTCTTTTCGCTCAGTTTCTTGGAATCGTTCAAACCGGCAATGGGCCGCGCCGGGTCGAGAATGACCGCAGCCGCTACCACCGGCCCGGCCAATGGGCCACGCCCAGCCTCGTCGATACCGCAGACGAGGCCAACCGGAACGATCAGCTCAGGCATTCGATGACCGCCCGCGCGGCTCTGTCGGCCGTGTTCTGGCGCAGTTGCAGATGGATGTCGGTAAACGCTTCCTCGACCGCCTCGGCGTTTTCCTTGTCGCCATAGAGCTTGACCAGCGCTTCGGCAAGATTCTCCGGCGTCGCCTCGTCCTGCAGTATTTCCGGCACGACGAAGCGCCCGGCCAGCACATTGGGCAGGCCGACGTAGGGCAAATAGGCCATGCGCTTCATCAACCAGTACGAGAATTTGGCGATCTTGTAGGTAATGACCATCGGTCGCTTGAGCAGCGCTGCCTCGAGTGTTGCCGTACCACTGGCAACCAGGGAAACATCGGCTGCACCCAAGGCATCCTGGGCATGGCCGAAGAGTAGGCGGAACGGCACGTCACCGGCCTGCTGGCGATAGATGGCGGCCTCGAACTGCAGGCGGGTTTCACGCGTCGCCAGCGGCACGACGAAGATGGCTTGCGGCAGATGGCGCTCGCGGATGATCTTGGCCGCCTCTACGAAGGTATCGGCCATCATCTCCAGTTCGCCGCGCCTACTGCCGGGCAACATGGCAAAAACCGGATAATCCTTGGGCAGCGACAGTTTTTCGCGAACGGCGGCCTTGCTGGTTTCCAGTGGGATGATATCGGCCAGCGGATGACCGACGTAGGTGACCGGAATCCGCTCTTTCTCGTAGAGCGGCGGTTCCATCGGAAACAGGGCCAGCACACGATTGACGGCCCGGGCGATTTTCTTGATGCGCCCGCCACGCCAGGCCCAGATCGATGGGCTGACGTAATGGATGGTGCGAATTCCGGCTGCCTTGAGGTCGGTTTCCAGCCCCAGATTGAAATCCGGCGCATCGACGCCAATGAAGATATCTGGCCGCAGTTCAAGCAGACGTTTCTTCAACTGGCGACGAATACCGGCGATTTCCCGGTAATGCTTCAGTGCATCCCAGTAGCCCATGACCGACAGTTTTTCCATCGGCCACCAGGTATCGAAGCCCTGAGCCTGCATTTTCGGGCCGCCAATGCCATAGAACACGGCATCCGGCAGATGCGTCTTCAGCGCAGCAATCAGGTGGCTGGCCAGGAGATCCCCGGAGGCCTCTCCCGCCACCACGGCAATACGGACTGCCTTGCCCATGTCAGCGAATGATGCCGCGCTTCGAGACCTCGAGGAAATCGACGAAACGCTGAACATCGGGCTGGGTCTTGGCATCTTCAACCAACTTGGCCTTCGCCTCTTCGAGCAGCAAACCGGACTTGTAGAGGGTACGGTAGGCGCGCTTGAGCGAGGTGATGGCATCGGCGTTGAAGCCACGTCGTTTCAGGCCTTCGACGTTGATGCCATAGGGTTGCGCGGTGTTGCCGGCGGCCATCAGGTAAGGCGGTACATCCTGAAGGATGACGGTGCTGACCGCGGTCATGACATGCGCACCAATACGGCAGAACTGGTGCACCCCGGTGAAACCACCGAGAATCGCCCAGTCGTCAACCACCACGTGGCCGGCTAGCGAGGCATTGTTGGCGAAAGTGACCTTGTTCCCGACCTGGCAATCGTGGGCGATATGGACGTAAGCCATGATCCAGTTGTCGTCGCCAATGGAGGTCACACCACGATCCTGAACGGTACCCAGATTGAAGGTACAAAACTCACGGATGGTGTTGCGGTCGCCGATTTCAAGACGCGTCGGTTCGCCGGCGTACTTCTTGTCCTGCGGCACTTCACCCAGCGAGCAGAACTGGAAAATATGGTTATCGCGACCGATGCGGGTATGTCCATGAATCACGGTATGCGGACCAATAACCGTGTTATCACCGATCTCGACATGCGGACCAATGATGGAATACGGGCCGATCTGTACATTGGCACCAAGCTTGGCACCCGGATCGACGATGGCAGTCGGGTGAATCATCTTAGAGTTCCCGCTTGGCGCACATCAGGCGAGCCTCGGCAGCCAACAGGCCGTCGACACGAGCCTCACCCTTGAACTTCCAGACACCCCGCATCTGGCGCTCGATCTCGACATGCAGATGGAGTTGATCGCCCGGCATCACGGGCTTCTTGAAGCGCGCATCATCGATACCGGCAAAATAAAACACGTCGTTCGGACCGGGCTTCTTGTCTTCGGTCCTGAACGACAGGATACCTGCCGCCTGGGCCAGTGCTTCCATGATCAGCACACCGGGCATGACCGGATGGTGCGGGAAGTGGCCGACAAAGAAGGGTTCATTGATGGTCACATTCTTGTAGGCATGAATGGATTTGCCCGGGATCACTTCCACAACGCGATCGATCAAAAGAAACGGATAGCGATGTGGCAAATGCTCAAGAATTTCATGAATATCCATTTAATCAACCCTCTATGTTTTTTTGTTTAAGTGATTTCTCAAGTTCTGCAATGCGATCAGCGAGCTTGGCCAAGCGACGGATATGCGATGCGTTGCGCAACCATTCCTCGTGCGTATCGATCGGGAATACGCTGGTGTATACGCCGGGCTTGGAAATGCTCTTCATCAGTGTCGAGCCTCCCGAAATGGTCGTTCCCGAAGCAATATTCAAATGCCCGGAGATCATGCCGGCACCACCAACGATGCAGTGCTCGCCAAACACGGTGCTTCCTGCAATTCCAACACAACCGGCCAGTACAGAATTCTTGCCGATGACGCAGTTGTGAGCGACATGAACCAGATTATCGAGCTTGCAACCGTCCTCGATAATCGTGTCATCGATTGCCCCACGATCGATGGCCACATTGGCACCGATTTCAACGTCATTGCCAATCAACACACGACCAATCTGGGGAATCTTGACCCAATCCTGACCATCCGGAGCAAAGCCGAATCCATCCGAACCGATCACCGCCCCGGAATGAATGATGCAACGGCTGCCAATCTGGCAGTCGCGATAGACCGTTACCCGCGCATAGAGCACCGTACCTGCGCCGATGCTAACGCCATCGCCAATCACGCATCCGGCATTGAGGACAACGCCTTCACCGAGAACCACGTTATTGCCAACAACGACATTCGGACCAATCGAAACACTTGCCGGAACAGGCGAGCCTGTAACGGCTGACGAATGAACACCACTGAATCCGGCATCGTACGGATTCAACAGGGTCGCAACACGCGCGTAATACGCGTAGGGATTGGCTGTAACGATGCGAGCACCAGCGAAATCGTCGGCCGCATCGGCGCGCAGAATAACCGCCGAAGCTTTGCAGCCGGCTAATTGGCTCCTGAATTTCGGATTCGCCAAAAAGGTGATATCACCCTCGCCGGCCTTTCCCACTGAAGCAACCTGGCTGACGCGCGTTTGCGGATCTCCAAGCACATCGCCGCCCAACTGGGCGGCGATCTCGGCAAGGGTGAACGAGGCTTCGTTCAAACCCATTACTTGGCTTCCGACAGTGCCTTGATAACGCGCTCCGTGATGTCCAGACGCGGGCTAACCCAGACCACGTCTTGGAGGATCAGGTCATACTTGTCGGCCTCGGCGATCTGCTTGATCGCCTTGTTGGCTTTTTCGATCACAGCCGCATTTTCTTCGTTCTGGCGCAGGTTCAAGTCTTCACGGAACTCACGCTGGCGACGCTGGAATTCGCGAGAAAGCTCGCCGAATTCCTTTTCCTTGGAGCGCCGCTCGCTTTCAGCCATCGTTACGGAATTCTTTTCCAGGTTTTCCTGCAAACCCTGCAGCTGCTTGGCCATACGCTGCAGGTCCTGATCGCGCTTGGCAAATTCACCTTCCAGCTTCTTGGCAGCCTTTTGCGCAGCCGGCGCATCACGGAAAATGCGCTGCGTATTCACATAACCCACTTTCAGTTCGGCAGCATAAGCGCCAGTCACGAACAACGCAGACATCAGGGATGCCAGGACAACGGATTTAACTTTCAACTTGATACTCCTGAATTAAAACGTAGTACCCATCTGGAACTGGAAGGCTTCGACCTTGTCGCCCTCTTTCTTGTTCAACGCCTTGCCAATACTGAACTTCAATGGACCAATCGGTGAAATCCAGGCAGCTGTCAAACCTGTCGAATAGCGCAAATCGGCCATATCCAATTTCTCATCACTGCCATAGACCTGGCCACCATCAACGAACCACCCCATCCGGAATGACTTATCCATTCCCGGAAGGCTCCAGAGTAGTTCAGCATTGCCGATAAGGCGACGATTCCCACCGAGACGATACTGCGTCGTCGTCGTTGGGTCAGTATAAATCGGGCCGAGAGACGAAGCCTTATAGCCTCGAACCGAGGTTACACCACCGGCATAATAGTTCTTGAAGAATGGCAAGCCTGACTGACCATAACCATTCGCCACCCCATACTCACCGTTCAACATCAACGTGAACTTCGAATTCAGCGGCACAAAATGCTGGAGTTGGTAGCTGGCCCGGTAATACGTCAAATCCCCACCCGGCAGCGCCACCTCGAGAGAGGCTCGCTGGAAAGTACCTTTGGTCGGGAAGAAATAACTATCCTTGCCATCACTCGCCCAACTCAGTGTCAGCGGAACCGAAAGATTCGTTTCACCGAAGCGGCTTACGTAATCCTTGTAATACTGAGGTGTCTGCTCGTACGTTTTGATACTGGTCGAATCAAGACCGAGGCCAACACCGATCGACTCCTTCTCCCCAATCGGGAAGCCAAAACGGAGCGCACCACCTGTTGACGACGATGAATAGTAAGCAAGGGTCGTTGATGTGGTATTGAAAGTCCGGTGATAGACGTCAAAGCCCTGGCTTACGCCATCCTGCGTAAAATACGGATTGGTATAAGAAAATACGTAGGTCCGATAGGTCTTGGCCGAGTTCACCTGAACTGCAACGTTGTTGCCACTACCCATGAAATTATTCTGGGCAATGGAACCGGAAAGAATGACTTTGTCTGTGCTGGAAGTACCGACACCGAGCATCAGGTTACCGGTAGGCTTTTCGGTCACATTCACATCGACATCCAGTTGATCGGATGTCCCGCTGACCGCAGGTGTCTCAACCGCAACCTCGGAGAAGAAACCAAGTTTATCGACACGCTGCTTCGAGGCGGTCACTTTGTCGGCATCGTACCAACCACCTTCCATCTGACGCATTTCACGACGGATAACCTCGTCACGCGTCTTCGTGTTGCCGGTTACGTTGATGCGGCGAACGTACACCCGCTTGCCTGGATCGACAAAAATCGTAAAGGAGACCTTGCGCTTCTCCTTATCAATTTCCGGAGCCGCGTTAACGTTGGCGAAGGCATAACCTTCCTTACCCAAGCGATCGCTAATAGCCTTAGTGGTTTCGTTCAATTTTTCGCGAGAGAAGACATCCCCCGCCTTGACCCGAACCAACTTCTTCAGCTCATCCTCGGACAAGGAAAAATCCCCGGCGATTTTGACTGATGAAACCTGATAGCGCTCACCTTCCACGATATTCGCCGTAATGTAGACGTCCTGTTTATCCGGAGAAATCGAAACCTGGGTCGACTCGACAGCAAACTCGAGATAACCCTGATTCATGTAGAAGGACTTCAGCTTCTCCAGATCCGCCGACAGTTTCTGACGCGAGTACTGATCGTTTTTCGTGTACCACGTCATCAATCCTGGCGTGGTCAGTTCAAATAGCCCGAGCAATTCCTTCTCGCGGAAAGCCTTGGCACCCACGATATTGATCTGCTTGATCTTGGCCGCAGATCCTTCTTCGATATTGAAATTGATGCCGACACGGTTGCGTTCCAGCGGCGTCACGGTAGTCGTAATGTTCGCGGCGTACTTGCCTCGGGTCAGATACTGTCGTTTCAGTTCCTGCTCGGCCTTTTCCAGCAGCGCCCGGTCGAAAATTCGGCCTTCGGCAATGCCGGTTTCCTTGAGTGCCTTGATGATGACATCCTTGTCGAACTCCTTCAGTCCGACAAAGTTAATCGTTGCCACAGCCGGCCGTTCCTGAACTACGACGACCATGACATCCTTCTCGACCTCGACCCGGACATCCTTGAAGAAGCCGGTAGCGAACAGGGCCTTGATGGATTGGGCTGCCTTTTCGTCATTCAGCGTTTCGCCTACCTTGACCGGCAGATAGCCAAAGACAGTACCCGCCTCCGTACGCTGGATACCCTCCACCCGGATGTCCTTGACCGTAAAGGGTTCGAATGCCAGCACCGGCGCAGCAAATACGCTGGCAATCATGACGGACAACAGGGTTTTCTTCATTATTCAGCCGTTAAGCAGGCGGGAAATATCGTTAAAAAAGGCGAAAGCCATCAAGGCAAATAGAATGGACATACCAATCTGCTGGCCGATTTCCATGAAGCGCTCGGAAAGCGGCTTGCGCCTGACGACTTCAATCATATGATACAACAAATGCCCACCGTCCAGAACCGGGATAGGGAGCAGATTCAGCACCCCCAGGCTGATACTGACCAAGGCCATGAGTTTCAGATAGTAATCAAGCCCCAACCTGGCCGACTTCCCTGCGTAATCAGCAATCGTCACTGGCCCCGACAGGGTTTTCCAGGACACCTCGCCGACCAGCATCTTGCCCATCATCACCACGCTGAAAATCGATTTATCCCACGTTTCAATCAAGGCCAGACGGGCCGATTCAACGGCACCATGGCGCACGAACACCCTGAGTTCGCGCTGCGCTCCGGCACCGCCTACTGCGACACCTATCTTGCCGACGGTGCGCCCACGCTCGCTGACCGCCTCGGGAATAACTTCGATCATCAAGTTTTCATCGCTGCGGCGTATGTCGAGTCGTACGGTTTTCCCGGCCGACTCGCGGATTCGTGCTACAAAGTCAGACCAGAGCATGACTTCCCTGCCATCGACGGCAACAACCAGATCGCCGGATCTCAATCCAGCCTTTGCCCCCGGGCCGCCAGCCACCACCTCTCCGAGATAGGGAGGAATTTCCGGACGGAAAAAACGGATGCCCAGACGTTCAAGCGCATCCCCTTCCCAGCCCTGTTGAGCAGCGGCGCGAAGATCAAGCTGGCGAAAGGCGATCTCCCCCTTTTCGTTGATCACCTCAAGCGCAACACTTTCATGATCGACAGCCTTTTGCAGAAGTGCCCACCGCAAATCATTCCAGGTTGCCACTGTAGCCCCATCGACTAAGCGGACCTGCTCGCCGTTTTGAATGGTAGCGACGGCTGCCGGTGATCCCTCGGGGGGGGATCCGAGAACTGGTAGCAGTTCATCGCTACCGTGCATGAAGACAATCCAGTAGAGGAAGATCGCCAGGACGAAGTTGGCCAGCGGCCCTGCGGCAACGATCAGGCTACGCTTGCCGACCCCTTGGCGATTGAAAGCACGATGCACTTCGGCGGCGGGCACCGCCTCTTCCCGTTCGTCGAGCATTTTGACGTAGCCGCCGAGAGGAAAAATGCTGACAGCCCACTCGGTACGATCCGGACCCAAGCGTTTTTTCCACAGCACACGACCAAAGCCCACGGAGAAACGCAGTACCTTGACCCCGCACCAACGCGCGACCAAGTAATGCCCCAGTTCGTGAACAATGATCAGAACACCCAGCACGACCGCAAAGGCCGCCAGATAGAACAGCAGGTCGTTCACGCGAAACGGCGTTCCCGAATCAACTGAGCTGCCAATCGGCGAGCCTCTACATCGGCACCCAGGACATCGCTCAGGCTGCCTTCCGGCCCCGCTGCCAGCGACTGCAACACATCATCGTTCAAGCGCGCAATACCGAGAAAGGGCAGATGGCCGTCGAGGAATGCGGCCACTGCGACCTCGTTGGCCGCATTAAGGATAGTCGGCGCCGTTCCGCCCTCGTGGAGCACGTCATAGGCCAACTGGAGACAACGGAAGCGTTCAAAATCCGGCGCGAAGAAGTCAAGTCGGGCAATCTTGAACAGATCGAGCGGCTCCACCCCGGCTGAAATACGCTCCGGCCAGGCCATGGCATAGGCGATCGGGGTACGCATATCAGGCTTGCCAAGTTGCGCCAGCACAGAGCCATCGGCGTACTGAACGGCTGAATGAATGACACTTTGCGGATGCACAACCACCTGAATCATCTCCGGTGGCGCATCGAACAACCACCGCGCCTCGATGACCTCCAGCCCCTTGTTCATCATGGTTGCCGAATCGACCGATATCTTGCGCCCCATGACCCAGTTGGGATGAGCGCAGGCCTGCTCCGGCGTGACATGTTCGAGTTCGTCCAGGGCGACCGTACGGAAAGGGCCGCCGGAGGCAGTCAGCAGGATTTTCTGGACGCCGCAGGCTTGCAGGCCGCGCGAAAAATCAGCCGGCAAAGACTGGAATATCGCATTGTGTTCGCTGTCGACCGGCAGCAGCGTGGCGCCATACTCGCGTACCGCATGCATGAACAGCTCGCCAGCCATGACGAGGACTTCCTTGTTGGCCAGCATAACCCGCTTGCCGGCCCGCGCCGCAGCCAGCGTCGGCTCCAGACCGGCAGCACCGACAATCGCCGCCATCACGGCATCGACCTCGGGCCATGACGACATGTCGACCAGGGCCTCGACGCCGTGGCGAACCTCCGTCTGCAAGCCCGCCACGCGGCAGCGCTCGGTTAGCTGCGCAGCAAGGGCAGCATCGCGCACAACCGCAAAACGCGGCTTGAACTCCAGACACTGCTCAAAAAGCTTGTCGATCTGGCTATGCGCGCACAGCGCAAAAGCCTCGTAACGCTCCGGATGCCGACGGATTACATCGAGCGTACTAACCCCGATCGAACCGGTCGAACCGAGAACCGTGATGTTCTGCCGGATCATGCCGAAGGCTGCAGCAACAACAGGAAGAATGCAACGATCGGCAGCGTGGAAGTCAGGCTGTCGATACGATCAAGAACGCCACCATGCCCGGGAAGGACATTGCTGCTGTCCTTGATACCGGCTTTGCGCTTGAGCAGCGATTCGAACAGATCACCAATAATGCTAACCCCGGTTACCACGAACAGTACCACCACCCAGAGCGGCAAGGAAAGCAACTCGATACCAAACACATGTCGCACAACCAATCCGTAGATCGCCACGCCGACTGCTGCGCCAATAGCGCCTTCCCAGGTCTTTCCCGGACTGATGGTCGGTGCCAGCTTGTGTTTGCCAAAGGCGCGTCCGGAAAAATAGGCAGCGATGTCGGCCATCCAGACAACTGCGAAGATGCCAAGCAACGCTCCGGCACCCAAGGCACGCAACTGGACCATGGCGAGCCAGGTTGGAACCAGGACGACAGTACCTACCGCCAGTCCGCCAAGACCTGCAATGGCCCACTTACCACGTAGCCAGAACGGCATGACGATCAGCCAGAAAATCCCAGAAAGCCCATAAGCTGCCAGCAGCCAGGGATGCCTCAGGCGAAATTCCAGCGTGGACGGATCAAGAATGGAAAGGCTGGCACACAGCAGCCCGCCAAGCAGACCCAGAGCGATCCTCGGCTTGGCCGACCAGCCCAGCAATGCACCCCATTCCCAGGCGGCAATACCGATGAACGCAGCAACCAGCAAAGCCCAGGCCGATTGGGGCAACCAGAACATGCTGGGCAGCAACAGCGAAACCAGCACTAACGCCGTAATGACACGCGTCTTAAGCATTCGGCTTCACCAGTTGCTCACTGGTCCGGCCAAAACGGCGTTCACGCTGCTGAAAAGAGGTAATGGCCTTGCCGAATTCGGCGGCATCGAAATCCGGCCACAGGGTCGGCGTAAAGTACAGTTCGGTATAGGCCAATTGCCAGAGCAGGAAATTGCTGATGCGCTCTTCACCACCGGTTCTGATAAACAAATCCGGTTCCGGAGCAAAATTCATCGACAAGTAAGGATCAAGATCGGCTTCCAGCCAACCGTCGCGCTTATCGGGTTGCGCCGCCAGCATCCGATTGACCGCTTGCATGATGTCCCAACGACCGCCGTAATTGGCAGCGATAGTCAAATCCAGTCGCGTATTGCCCGCCGTCTGCTCCTGCGCCTTGCCAATCAGGTCCTTCAAGCGAGGCTCGAAACGATCAAGATCACCTATCACGCGCAAACGGACGCCGTTACGATCGAGCTTTTCGACCTCTTGCTCAAGCGCCTTGACGAAGAGCTGCATCAGCAACGTTACCTCTTCCTGCGGGCGCCGCCAGTTCTCTGAGGAAAAGGCAAACAGGGTCAGGTACTGGATACCTTGCTCGAGACAGGCACGAACCATCTCGCGAACCAGTTCAACCCCTTTGACGTGGCCAGCCACACGGGGAAGAAAGCGTTTTTTGGCCCAACGACCATTGCCGTCCATGATGACGGCGACGTGCCGAGGCACGGCAGCCGCCTGCGGTACATCGCGTGTCGAACTGGAAAAGAAGGCCATGCAGCCGGTTATCTGAGCAGAAACCGCTTAAACCTGCATCAGCTCAGCCTCTTTCGTGGCGAGCATCTTGTCGACTTCAACGATGAACTTGTCGGTCAGCTTCTGGATATCGTCCTGGGCCTTGCGCTCGTCGTCTTCCGGGATATCGCCCTTCTTCAGCGCATCTTTAAGATGGGTATTGGCATCGCGGCGCAGGTTGCGAATTGCAACCTTGGCGCCCTCACCTTCGTGCTTGACGACCTTGATCATTTCCTTGCGGCGCTCTTCGGTCAGAGCCGGCATCGGCACGCGGATCAATTCGCCTTGGGAGGCCGGGTTCAGGCCGAGGTCTGAATCGCGAATCGCCTTCTCAACCTTCTGCGCCATGTTCTTTTCCCACGGCTGGACGCCAATGGTACGAGCATCGACCAAGGTGATGTTGGCGACCTGGTTCACCGGCACCATGGAGCCGTAGTAATCGACCTGCACATGATCGAGCAAACCGGTGTGAGCACGGCCTGTACGAACCTTCAGGAGGTCGTTCTTCAACGCCTCCAGGGTTTTCTGCATCTTGCTTTCTGCGTTCTTCTTGAGTTCTGCAATCATCTGTCTCTCCTCAGCAATAGACCAGCGTACCTTCGTCTTCGCCGCAAACCACGCGCTTCAACGCACCGGCTGTGAAGATCGAGAACACGTTGATCGGCAGTTTCTGGTCGCGGCACAGCGCGAAAGCGGTCGCATCCATGACTGCGAGATTCTTTGAGATCGCCTCATTGAAGCTGATCTTATCGTAGCGGGTCGCCGAAGGATCTTTCTTGGGATCGGCCGTGTAGATACCGTCGACCTTGGTCGCTTTGAGCACGATTTCCGCGCCGATTTCCGAACCGCGCAGTGCTGCTGCAGTATCGGTGGTAAAGAAGGGGTTGCCGGTACCGGCACCGAAGATCACGATCTTGCCTTCTTCGAGATAGCGGATGGCCTTGCCGCGAATGTACGGCTCGATCACCTGCTCGATATTCAGGGCCGACTGCACACGGGCATTCAGGCCGCATTGACGCATTGCATCGGACAGGGCCATGGCGTTCATCACCGTGGCCAGCATGCCCATGTAATCCGCAGTGGCCCTATCCATCCCGGTGGCCGTACCGGCCATACCGCGGAAGATGTTGCCACCGCCGATCACGACGCCGATTTCCACACCCATGTCGGCGACCGCCTTGATCTCTCCGCAAATAGCCGCGATGGTCTGCGGATTGATGCCGTAGGCGTCATTACCCATCAGGGCCTCGCCAGAGAGTTTCAGGAGGATGCGCTTGTATTTGGGGGTCGTCATCGGCGTTCCTTTCAATTACTTCTTGGCAGCGGCAGCAGCAGCCTGGGCAGCAACTTCAGCAGCGAAGTCGTCAACCTTCTTCTCGATGCCCTCACCAACCATATACAGCGTGAAGCCGGCGACGGATGCGCCCTTGGCCTTCAGCAACTGCTCGATGGTTTGCTTGCCGTCTTCAGCCTTGACGAAGACCTGACCAAGCAGGGTAACGTCCTTCAGATACTTCTGGACGGTACCTTCGGCGATCTTTTCCAGCATGGCTTCCGGCTTGCCGGCTTCGCGGGCCTTCTCGATGGCAACGCGACGCTCGGTGTCGAGCAGTTCAGCGGAAACACCGGAGGCATCCAGCGACTTCGGCTTGGAAGCGGCGATGTGCATGGCCAGATCCTTGCCCAGTTGCTCGTCGCCACCGATCACGTCGACCACGACGCCAACCTTGGCACCACCGTGGATGTACGGAACCAGCTTGCCCTTGGCTTCGAAGCGGGTGAAGCGACGGATGGACATGTTCTCGCCGATCTTGCCGACCAGAGCGGAACGGGTCGATTCGACGGTACCTTCGCCCATCGGCAGCGCGGACAGCGCAGCCACGTCGGCCGGATTCTGGTTGGCAACCAGCGCGGCAGAGCCATTGGCCAGTGCGATGAATTCGTCGTTCTTGGCGACGAAGTCGGTTTCGGAATTCACTTCGATGATCGCGCCGGTCTTGCCATCAGCGGAGATGCTGACTGCGACGATACCTTCGGCAGCGATACGGGCTGCAGCCTTGGAGGCCTTGTTACCCAGTTTGACGCGGAGGATTTCCTCAGCCTTGGCCATGTCGCCATCGGCCTCGGTCAGCGCCTTCTTGCATTCCATCATCGGTGCGTCGGTCTTGCCGCGCAGCTCTGCAACCATACCTGCGGTAATTGCCGCCATATTTCTTTCTCCTGAGCTTATAAAACTGGCGGAGCTTGAAGCTCCGCCGTTACATCTTTATTTATTCAGCCGCTTCTTCGACTTCGACGAATTCGTCGTCGCCGCCGGCCGCCACGATGTCGGCAACCACCTGGCTGCGACCTTCGAGGATGGAATCGGCCACGCCGCGGGCGTAGAGCTGGATGGCGCGGGAGGAGTCGTCGTTACCCGGGATGACGTAATTGACGCCGTCCGGGGAGTGATTGGTATCGACCACGCCGATGACCGGGATGCCCAGCTTTTCGGCTTCGGTGATGGCGATCTTGTGGTAGCCGACGTCAACAACGAAGATGGCATCCGGCAGGCCGCCCATATCCTTGATGCCACCGATGGACTTCTGCAGCTTTTCCAGTTCGCGACGGAAGGTCAGCGCTTCCTTCTTCGGCATGCGCTCGAGTTCGCCGGCTTCAACGGCCAGCTCCATGTCCTTCAGACGCTTGATGGAGGTCTTGACGGTCTTGAAGTTGGTCAGCATGCCGCCCAGCCAGCGCTCGTCAACGAACGGGGCGCCGGCGCGCAGCGCTTCTTCGCCGATGATTTCGCGGGCCTGACGCTAGGTGCCGAATAACAGGATGTTGCCACGGTTGGCCTTCAG
>JACCDS012377710.1_pt1 | contig 15976 bp, 16 predicted proteins | sample 7446441 | NCBI WGS metagenome assembly JACCDS01 (sample SAMN15323445, study PRJNA562643) | freshwater metagenome | isolation source: river surface water | place: USA:Blue River Watershed | collected 2017-08-17
AGCATGGCGCGGAAGCCTGCGCGACCGGCAGCTATCTGGATTTCTCCCAGGCCGATCGCTGGATCGTATCGCTGCTGCAGCATACCGAAGCGGAAGTCGCGAAAGGCTTCGCCGAGTACCGCTTCGACAATATCGCATCGGCGATCTACAAGTTCATCTGGGATGAGTACTGCGACTGGTACCTCGAAGTTGCGAAGGTGCAGATACAGACCGGCACCGAACAGCAGCAGCGCGCGACGCGCCGTACCCTGCTGCGCGTGCTGGAGACCGTGCTGCGGCTCGCGCATCCGATCACACCTTTCATCACCGAGCAGCTGTGGCAAACGGTGGCGCCGCTGTCGGGCCGCAAGCTGGCCCCTGCCGGCGACTCGATCATGATGCAGGCGTATCCGGAGCCTAACCTGAAGAAGCTCGACGACAAGGCCGAAGGCTGGATGGACGAGCTGAAGTCGCTGACTGACGCCTGCCGCAACCTGCGCGGCGAGATGCAGCTGTCGCCGGCACTGAAGGTGCCGCTGATCCTGGAAGGTAGCGATGCGGCGCGCCTGAACAGCTTTGCGCCTTACCTGCAGGCGCTGGCGAAACTGTCCGAGGTGCAGGTGGTGGCCAGCCTGCCGGAATCACCGGCGCCGGTGTCGGTGGTCGGCACCACGCGGCTGATGCTGAAGGTCGAGATCGATGTCGCGGCTGAGCGCGAGCGCCTGACCAAGGAAGCCGCGCGTCTCGAAGGCGAGATTGCGAAGGCAAATGCGAAGCTTGGTAACGAGAGCTTCGTCGCGCGCGCGCCGGAGGCTGTCGTCGCGCAAGAGAAGGAGCGCCTCGCCACTTTCTCGGCGACGCTGGATAAAGTGAAGGACCAGCTGTCGAAACTGAAGTAAGTGTTGAGCAGCCAATTCATTGGCATGTCGCTACCGGGGTACACGCAGACGTGGCTGAGAGAAGAGTAAGCATAGGTCGTGCATCCCGGAGAAGGGCTGTGGGTCAGCGCCGCAGCAGACTGTTGATAGAGCCTGCTGCGGGCAGCCCGGGCGAGAATTACAGCCTGTCCGCGGCTGCCCTGTCATCATCCAGGCGAATACGCGTATCCCCTGAAGATGATTCGGGTGGCGGTGGAATATCGAAAACCGTCCGGGGAGCGCTGTCGAAAACTCTGCTTGAGTCATCGGGCATTTCGTTGGATGCCTTCTGGATCAACGCTATCCAACGACCCTGTACCGTCAAATCCGCCTCCCAAAGATCATAGTTATCCTGATAGAGATTTCCTCCCAGGCGAATCACACGCAGGGCGTGGAGCCTCTCCAGTTCGCTGACATCTGTCGCATCAGGCAAAGTGGCGTTGATCAACGCCGCTGCCCCACCATCATCCTTGAGCAGATTGTTACGTAGGTCGAGATGCTCGAGGTGTCTCGCCTTGGTGAGAGCATTTCCTAACGTGACCGCGGCCTGGTAGTCAAAGCCGGTTTCGGCCAGATACAGGTGGGTCAATGGCCCGGCCTGCCTGAAAAGCTGCGTAAAGCCTCGCTGATGATTGCCTCCGGCCGACAAAGGATTACCGGTCAAATCAAGCCGATATATGAAAGGCTTCCTCGACATCACATCAACCAGCTTGTCGAGATCCTGCGCAGTCAGGCCATTGCTACCCGCATCCAGCACGACCTTGCAGCTCGCGGGCAGCTTTTCGAGGGCAGGGAGCACTTCAGAAAGGAAGCGTTCTCTGCCGATGGCCTTTGCATCGATCTTCACGGTTTTTTCTTTGAGGCCTGAAATCAGTTCGCCCATGGCCGGCGTGAGCGAGATCTCGCGAAAACATAAATGAACGCCTTCACAGGAATCAGGCAAGGCCGGCGGCAGGCCAGAGGATTTGATCGAAGCCAGCAGCGCCTCTCGGGTCACCGAAAAATCCTTCAGCAGCGTGTCGCGCCGATCTGCCAACCCTCTGGCACGGCTCTTCCATTCGTCGCTTCTTGCCTTGAGAATTTCCTTCCTGATACCCTCCAGATCCAGACGGTTGTTTTCCAGGAAAGTCTGCAGCAGTTTCTTCTCCTGATTCGCCACACTCCACAGTTGCACCAGTGTCTGAAGCGCCTCGAATCGTGCAGCAGGCGTCGTTGAGACAGATATCGCCTCGGTGATCAGGCTTGCGAAAAGCAAAGCCAGCACATCGTCCGGAAGATCGCGCCAGCCTGTCAGCGCTGCTTGCTCGCGTGTTTGCAAGGTAGGTGCCGCATTCGTGCCGGAAGGAGAAGGAGGGGGCGCTGCTCTACCGGTTGTATCGACCGGCGGCAGCTGATTACCTGAGATATGAGTTGAACTGTTGACAGACATGTGTTGCCCTTGATGAGGTTCGGAAGGAGGCAGCCAGACGGCTGCATTCCGATAAGGGGTGACACACTAAGAATGGTTCAGGAAGGGATGCGCTAAGCGTGCGCTACACGGACATGGTAAAGACATTTGCGAAACCAGCGAAGGCAGCCGCCTTGCTCAGCCCTGCTGCCAGAGGTCGCCGTTAGGGCTGGTCCGGGGCGCAGTCACGCCAAAATGCTGGTAGGCCGCCGGCGTCGCGATCCGTCCGCGCGGCGTGCGCTGCAGATAGCCCTGCTGGATCAGGTAGGGCTCCAGCACGTCTTCGATCGTGTCGCGCTCTTCGCCGATGGCCGCCGCGAGGTTGTCGAGTCCGACCGGCCCGCCGCTGAACTTGAACAGCACGGCTTCGAGCAGCTTCCTGTCCATCAGATCGAAGCCGACCGGATCAACGTCGAGCATCTTCAGTGCGGCATCGGCCATCTGCTTCGTGATCTGTCCATTGCCCTTCACTTCGGCATAGTCGCGCACACGACGCAGCAGCCGGTTCGCAATACGTGGCGTACCACGGCTGCGGCGCGCGATCTCCAATGCGCCATCGTCAACGATCGGCGCATTCAGCAGTGACGCGCTGCGTGTGACGATGCGGGATAGTTCTTCCGGTGTATAGAACTCAAGCCGCGCGACAATACCAAAGCGGTCGCGCAGCGGATTGGTCAGCATGCCGGCGCGCGTTGTCGCGCCGACCAGGGTGAAGGGCTGCAGATCGAGGCGCACAGAACGTGCAGCCGGGCCTTCGCCGATCATGATGTCGATCTGGTAGTCCTCAAGTGCCGGGTACAAAATCTCTTCAACCACCGGCGACATCCGATGGATCTCGTCGATGAACAGGACATCGTTCTTTTCGAGATTGGTCAGCAGCGCAGCAAGATCACCGGCACGTTCCAGCACCGGGCCGGAGGTCTGCCGCAGGTTCACGCCCATCTCGCGCGCAATGATGTGCGCGAGCGTAGTCTTGCCGAGGCCCGGCGGGCCGAACAGCAGCGCATGGTCGAGCGCCTCGCCGCGTTTCCTCGCAGCCTGGATGAAAATCTCCAGCTGGCCGCGCGCCTTTTCCTGGCCGATGTACTCATCGAGATTATGCGGACGCAGCGCGCGTTCGATCGCCTCCTCATTCGGCGATACGGGGGTGGCGTCGATGATACGGCGCTCGCTGAAGTCGTCGGTCTGGATGCTCATCGCTGCATTGTAGCGTCAGGCGGACGCATCAGCCCTTGGACAAAGCTTTCAGTGCATGACGGATGCCATCCGACACCGAGCTGCCGGCGGGCACCTGCTTGATGGCCAGCAGCGCTTCCTTTTCGGAATAGCCGAGCGCCAGCAATGCGCTGAGAATATCGTTACTGCTTTCGTCGACCGCGGCCCCGGGTGCCGCGCCGATATCGGCACCCAGTTTGCCCTTCAGCTCAAGCAGTAGCCGCTCGGCCGTCTTCTTGCCGATGCCGGGAATCTTGGTCAGACGCCCGGCGTCCTGCAGCGTGACGGCCTGCGCCAGATCTTTCACCGACATGCCCGACAAAATCGCCAGCGCGGTGCGAGCGCCGACGCCGCTGATCTTGATCAGCTCACGGAACAGTTCGCGCTCCTGCGACGTGCCGAAACCGTACAGCAGCTGCGCATCCTCACGCACGACCATGTGCGTCAGCAGCGTGACTTTCTCGCCGGTCGACGGCAGGTTGTAGAAGGTACTCATCGGCACGCTGACTTCATAGCCGACACCGTTGCAGTCGACCAGAAGCTGTGCCGGGTTCTTGTCGAAAAGGATGCCTGACAGGCGACCGATCATGAATGAACCTCGGGAAAAAAGATGGCGGGATGATAGCGCACGCGGTTTTGACGGGACGTGCTTTCGCGTGATGCCGGCATCAGCCGATCAGGCGACCGCCGCGCACGCGCAAGCCCTTGCGCGCAAGTTCGGGCGCAATGCCGGCCAGCGTTGCGCGGGCTGCGCCGGCATGTGCATGGCAGATCGCCACACCGAGCGCATCGGCGGCGTCAGTACCGGGCAGGGCGTCGAGCTTGAGCAGCCGCTGCACCATTTCCTGCACCTGCGCCTTCTGCGCCTTGCCATGACCGGCGACGGCCTTCTTCATCTGCAGTGCGGTGTACTCGGCCACGGGCAGGTTCGCATTCACCAGCCCGCAGATGGCTGCGCCGCGCGCCTGTCCGAGCAACAGCGTCGATTGCGGATTCACATTCGAAAAAATGATCTCGATGGCGGAGCAGTCTGGCTGGTAGGACCGCGCGATCTCACCGACGCCGTCGAGAATGACCTTCAACCTCGATGGCAGGTCACCGTCGGGAATACGTATGGTGCCGGATGCGATGTAGCTGAGTCGCCCGCCATCCTGGCGGATCACACCAAAACCGGTCACGCGCAAGCCAGGGTCGATGCCGAGGATTTTCATGCGCGCATTATGACAGTGCCTGAAGCCCGTTGGAAAAACAGAAAGGCCGCAGGTTTCTAAGCCTGCGGCCTTTCCGGTTACCCGATCTTTTAGTGACGGAAGTGTCGGGTGCCGGTCAACGCCATCACAATGCCCTGCTCATCGGCCGCATCGATCACTTCCTGATCGCGCATCGAGCCGCCCGGCTGGATCACGCAGGTCGCACCGGCTGCAACGACGACATCAAGGCCATCACGGAACGGGAAGAATGCGTCGGACGCGACGGCCGACCCTGCCAGCTGCAAGCCCGCGTTCTGCGCCTTGATCGATGCAATGCGCGCTGAATCCACACGACTCATCTGACCCGCGCCGACGCCGAGCGTCATGCCATTGCCGCAGAAGACAATCGCATTCGACTTCACGAACTTCGCAACGCGCCACGCAAACATCATGTCCTGCAGCTGCTGCGGGGTCGGCTGCTTCTTCGTCACCACCTTAAGTTCGGCCACTTGCACGTTCTTCGCATCCGCCGACTGCAACAGCAGGCCACCGCCGACGCGCTTCATGTCATACGCATTCACTGCACGCGCCAGCGGCATCTCGAGCAGGCGAACATTCTGCTTGCTCTCGAAGACCTTGCGCGCTTCGGCAGTGAACGATGGCGCAATCAGCACCTCGACGAACTGCTTCGCGACGGCTTCGGCCGCCTTGCCGTCGAGCTCGCCATTGAAGGCAATGATGCCGCCGAACGCCGACGTCGGGTCGGTCTGAAATGCCTTTGTATACGCTTCATTCGCATCCGCACCCACCGCCACGCCGCAAGGGTTTGCATGCTTGATGATCACGCAGGCGACGCCGTCGAAAGTTTTCACGCATTCCCACGCTGCATCGGCGTCGGCGATGTTGTTGTACGACAGCTCCTTGCCCTGCAGCTGATGGTAGTTCGCGAGTGCGCCATCAACCGGCGCGATGTCGCGGTAGAACGCTGCCGACTGGTGCGGGTTTTCGCCATAGCGCATGTCCTGCACCTTGGTGAAATGCATGTTGAGCGTTTCCGGGTACGCCGAGCGTGTCTCATGCTGTCGGTCCGCGCCAAGCGAGCTCAGGTAATTGGTGATGGCACCATCGTATTGCGCAGTATGCGCGAATACTTTTTTCGCCAGTCCGAAGCGCGTCTCATAGGCGACGTCGCCGTTATTGGCGCGCATCTCGCCAAGCACGACGTCATAGTCGGACGGATCGCAGATCACGACGACGTCCTTATGGTTCTTGGCTGACGAGCGCAGCATCGCCGGACCACCAATGTCGATATTCTCGATCGCGTCTTCCAGCGAGCACTGATCCTTGGCGACGGTCTGCTGGAATGGGTACAGGTTCACCACGACCATATCGATGGTCGGGATCGCATGCTGCGCAAGCGCATCCCTATGCGCAGGAAAATCACGGCGCGCGAGAATACCGCCATGAATTTTCGGATGCAGTGTCTTCACGCGGCCGTCGAGCATCTCGGGAAAACCGGTGTAATCAGCGACCTCGGTTACTTGCAGCCCGTTGTCGGCGAGCAGTTTTGCAGTGCCGCCGGTCGACAGCAATTGAACATTCATCGCTGCCAACGCGCGCGCGAACTCGAGCACGCCGGTCTTATCCGAGACGGAAATCAGGGCTTGTTTGATCATGGCAAAAAAAGAAAGGAAGAATCTGTCGGTCAGAGCAGACCGTGCTGCTGCAGTTTCTTGCGCAGCGTATTGCGATTGATGCCGAGCATGTCGGCCGCATGCGACTGGTTGCCATCGGCACGCGTCATCACGGCCTCGAGAATCGGCTTCTCGACCGTGAAGACCACCATGTCATAAACATTGCTCGGCTCTTGCTCACCCAGGTCGCGGAAATACTTCTCGAGACTTTTTCGCACGACGTCCTGGATATTGTCTTTACTCATGTGTTGTTCTGGCTTGCTGGAATGTTACTAGGCAGCGAGGCGCTGCGTGGAGGGCGCGTATTGTAACCGCTCGTCATAGGCCAGCTGCGATTCAAAAAAAGCATCGACGGCAGCGAGCTGCAGTTCGCAATCTTCGATCCGGTTCATCTGCTGACGGAAGGCTTCACCGCCTTCGAGATCCTGCACATACCAGCCGATGTGTTTGCGCGCAGTGCGCACGCCAAGGTAGTCGCCGTAGAACGCGTAATGCGCACGAAGGTGTTGCGCCATCAGCTTCCGTACTTCATCAATGCGCGGCGCAGGCAGCAGACTACCCGTGAGCAGATAGTGGTCAATCTCGCGAAAAATCCAGGGCCGCCCTTGCGCTGCGCGTCCGATCATGACGGCATCAGCACCGGTTTTCTGCAGGACGTAGTACGCCTTCTGCGGACTGTCGATATCGCCATTGGCGACCACCGGCAGACGCACCGCAGCCTTGACCGCTGCAATCGTGTCGTACTCAGCTTCGCCGCGATAGCCGTCGGCGCGTGTGCGTCCGTGCAATGTCAGCATCGCAATGCCGCTGTCCTCGGCGATTCGCGCGATGGTCAATGCGTTCTTGTTATTGCGGTCCCAGCCGGTACGGAATTTCAGCGTCACCGGCACATCGACTGCAGCGACTACGGCCTGCAGCAGCGACGCTACCAGCGGCTCATCGCGCAGCAGCGCCGAGCCGCACCAGTTATTACAGACCTTCTTCACCGGGCAACCCATGTTGATGTCGATGATCTGCGCACCGCGCTCAACATTGAAACGCGCAGCTTCGGCGAGCAGCTGCGGATCGGCACCGGCGATCTGCACGGCCTTCGGCTCCATCTCGCCATCGTGATTGATGCGACGTGCCGTTTTCTCGCTGGACCAGACGCGCGGATTGGATGCCGCCATTTCAGACACCGCATAGCCGGCACCCAGCTCCTTGCACAACTGTCGGAACGGCCGATCCGTCACACCCGCCATCGGCGCGACGAACACATTGTTGCGAAGTTGATAGGGGCCGAGCTGCATGGAGAATTCGTTCAAGAAAGGGTGCGTATTGTAAACGCATCCCTGCCTAAATTTTCATCAGGCCGGAAAAGAACTTGCCGAAATTTCAGGCAGCCGGATGCGTGCGATCGATTTCGTCGAGGCCGGCAGTCTCGAGATGGGCAGCGTCGGCCCACTGCAGCAAGTGGAAGCGCTGACCATCCCAGCGCAGCCGGTTGATGGCGGCATTGACGATGCCGAAGTCGCGTGCTGCATCGACAGCCATCCCGGTCGCTTCGCGGTACAGGCAATCGAGCACGCCGCCGTGCGTAACGATCACCAGTTTGCCTTCATCACCTTCGTGGTGGCGCCGCGCCAGCGTGGTAACAGCATCGACAGAGCGGCGGTGGAATTCCATCAGAGTTTCTGCCTCGCGCTCACCGGCAGGAAAGCGCGCATGCAGATCGCGCGCTCGCCATTGCGCAAAAGCTTCCGGAAAACGCTCGGCGAGCTCCTCGTACATCATGCCTTCGAATCCGCCGTAGCAGCGCTCACGCAATGCTGTCTGGTAAGTGACGGACAGGTCGTGCGCATCGGCCACTGGCTGCGCTGTGGTGCGCGCGCGTTGCAAGTCACTAGAGTAAATCGCCGCCGGCCGTTCCGCCTTTAGCGCTACGCCGAGCGCACGCGCCTGGCGCTGCCCCTCGTCATTCAGGGGAATGTCGATGTGTCCCTGCATGCGACGCACGCGGTTCCAGGCGGTTTCGCCATGACGGATCAGCAGAATCTCCATCAGCGCCCCGCGTCCACGCCGAGCTTGTGTGCCAGGCTCTGATTCAGCGAATAAAAGCCGGTCACGCTGACCTGTCCGCGAATGTGCCCGACCATCGCCTGCAGCGCATCGACACCGCTGAACTTGCCCTGCACGGGCAGTCGCGGCAGGTCGAGCGCGTAGAGCGTGAACACATAGCGATGGATGCGCTCGTCATTCCACGGCGGGCAAGGGCCGTCGTAGCCAAAATAATCGCCAGCCATCGTTTCGTCACCGGCAAACCAGCCGGTGTAGTCATTGAGTCCCTGGCGTGCACCATTGGGCAAGTCCGGTCCCGGCTTGCCGCCGGCCGTCACCTGATGGCTATATTCGCCAGCCTGGATTTCATGGATACCCGGCAGCAGGTCGACCAGCACCCAATGGTAAAAATTCACGCGCAGCAAGCTGTCCGGAAGCGTGCGGCCGGCCTGATTCACGTCATCGCCGACCGAAGGCACGTCGGGATCGTGGCAGACCAGCGTGAGCGACTGTGTGCCTGCCGGCAGGTCGCTCCAGGCGAAATGCGGATTGCGGTTGGTCGACAGCGCGATATGGCTGGCCGGATCCGTGACCGCAAACGCGAACTCCCCGGGGATCGGGGCATCATTGGCAAACGACTGGCTCCAGAGTTTCATGGTCTGCTCCTCGATAAGGGGGTCAGGCGGTTGGAGGCACCTGCAGCCAGAAGGTTACCGGACCGTCGTTGACCAGCGCCACCTTCATGTCGGCGCCGAACCGGCCGGTCTCGACCTGCGGGTGCAGCGAGCGCGCACATTCGACGGTGTAGTCGAACAATTCGCGCGCCTGCTGCGGCAGCGCTGCGGGTGTGAACGATGGCCGCGTGCCGGAGCGCGTATCGGCAGCCAGCGTGAACTGTGGCACCAGCAGCAGGCCGCCACCGACCTGTGCAACATTCAGATTCATCTTGCCGTCGGCATCATAGAAAACGCGGTAGCCCAGCAGCTTGGATAGCAGCGTATCGGCTTCCTTGCGGGAGTCGCCGCGCTCGGCGCACAGCAGTACCAGCAAGCCCTGGTCGATCTTGCCGACGATGTCACCATCGACGCGGACGCTGGCCTCGGAGACCCGCTGCAGTAATCCAATCATTCCTGCGCAATCATTGATTCGCGATTATTGCTGAGCGATCAGGACAGGGTCACGCGCGCAAATTTGCGCTTGCCGACCTGCACGACGAACGTGCCGGCATCGACCTTCAGTCCCTTGTCACTGACGGCCGCGCCGTCAATACGCACGCCGCCCTGCTCCACCATGCGCAGCGCCTCAGACGTCGATGCGCACAAATTGGCCTGCTTTAGCAACTGGCCAATGCCCAGCGGCGCGCCGGTCAGGCTGAGTTCTGGAACTTCATCCGGGATGCCGCCGCGTGCGCGGTTGTTGAAGTCGTCCAGTGCCCCCTCGGCCGCCGTGCGCGAATGGAAGCGCTCGACAATCTCTTGCGCGAGCATCACCTTGATGTCGCGCGGATTGCGGCCGCCATCCACCTCGGCACGGAACTGCGCAATTTCAGCCAGCGAGCGGAACGACAGCAGGTCGTACCAGCGCCACATCGCGACGTCGGAAATGCTCATCACCTTCGCAAACATGGTGTTGGCCGGCTCGGTGATACCGACATAGTTGTTCTTTGACTTCGACATCTTGTCGACGCCGTCGAGGCCTTCGAGCAGCGGCATCGTCAGGATGCATTGCTGCGGCTGGCCATAGTCTTTCTGCAGTTCGCGGCCGACCAGCAGGTTGAATTTCTGGTCGGTGCCGCCGATCTCGAGGTCAGACTTCAATGCGACCGAGTCATATCCCTGCATCAGCGGATACAGCAGCTCGTGAACCGAGATCGGGGTACCGGCCTTGAAACGCTTGGTGAAATCCTCGCGTTCAAGAATGCGCGCCACCGTGTACCGCGCCGATAGCCGGATCATGCCGCGCGCGCCGAGCGGGTCGCACCATTCGGAGTTGTAGCGAATCTCGGTGCGCGCCGGATCGAGCACCAGACTGGCCTGCGCGAAATAAGTCTTCGCGTTTTCCTCGATCTGCTCCCGCGTCAGCGGCGGGCGGGTGATATTGCGGCCCGACGGGTCGCCAATCATCGACGTGAAATCACCGATCAGGAAGATGACCGTGTGGCCCAGATCCTGCAGCTGGCGCATTTTGTTCAGCACGACCGTGTGACCGAGGTGCAGATCGGGCGCGGTCGGGTCCAGGCCGAGCTTGATGCGCAGCGGCTGCCCGGTTTTCTCGGAATGCGCCAGTTTCTGGGCGAATTCGGACTCGATCAGCAGTTCCTCGGCGCCCCGCTTGACGATCGCCATGGCTTCCCGGACGGCATCGGAAAGCGGCAGGCTGTCGGCCGTTCCGGCCCGGTTCGGATGAGCGCTGTCAAGCGGATGGTTGGCGTTCATAAGGGTTGTATCTGTTCAAAAATGCGCGGAATTGCGTTTGCTATAATGCGCGCTTAGTTTTGCCTGCATGAATCTGGCCGCTGGACGGCCGTCGACCCAAAACCGCGAATTTTATCTGATTGCATGAGCCTGAGAGCCAAACTGCTGGAAGTCGCCTCCGCCCTGCTGCCGGCGCTGCGTACTTCAACCCGCTCTCGCGTCGTGTCAGGAACTGCCGTCGCGCTCTCGCTGGTCGCCTTTGGCGCCGCAGGTGTCGCACCGATGGTACCGGATGCCTCTGACCTGCCTGTCACTATGGTGATCGAAGAGCTGGCTGTTCCTGACCTGAACGCGCAGATCGCTTCCCTGTCACCGGCCGCCGGCCAGTTCATTGCCGAAGAGCGGGTTCGCCCGGGCGACAACCTGTCCGCGCTGCTCGATCGCCTCGGCGTCAATGACCTGCAGGCGGCCAGCTTTATCCGCAGCGATGCCGGCGCACACCCGCTGCTGTCGCTGCGCCCGGGCCGCCGCGTGCAAGTGACGACCGATGGTGACGGCAGGCTGCTGTCGGCCAGCGCGCTGCTGGGCGATGGCCATGAGAACAGCCGCAAGCTGGTGATCCGTCGCAGCGGCGATGGCTTCACCACGGAACAGCAGGCAGCCGCTTTCGATAATCGCGTGGAGATGCGCTCCGGCGAGATCCGCTCATCGCTGTTTGCCGCCACCGATGCCGCGCAGGTGCCGGATGCGGTTGCGTCGCAGCTGGTCGAGATTTTCTCGTCCGATATCGACTTCGCGACCGATCTGAAAAAAGGCGATAGTTTCCAGGTGGTCTACGAGACAGTCTGGCAGGATGGTGAGATGGTGCGCACAGGCCGCGTGCTGGCTGCCGAGCTCAGAAATGCAGGCAAAACCTTGCAAGCCGTCTGGTACAGCCGCAATGATGAAGGCGGCTATTACGACCTCGACGGCAGGGCGCTCAGGAAAGCCTTCCTGAAATCTCCACTGGCGTTCTCGCGCGTCACGTCCGGTTTCGCGATGCGCGTGCATCCGATTTCGGGCCAGTGGAAACAGCACAAGGGCATTGACTTCGCCGCACCGACGGGAACCCCGATCCGCTCGACGGGGGATGGTACGGTCGAATTTGCAGGCAATGCCGGCGGCTACGGCAATATCGTCATCATCCGCCACGGCAGCCTGTACACAACCGCCTATGCGCACATGAGCCGTATTGCCGCGCGCCGCGGCCAGCGCGTCGCGCAAGGCGATGTGATCGGTTACGTGGGCAGCACCGGCTGGTCCACCGGCCCCCATCTGCATTACGAATTCCGGGTAAACAACGTCTCGCTCGACCCGAACCGCATCGTGGTACCGCACGCGCAGTCGCTGGCCGGCGTGGATCTGCAGCGTTTCCGCGGTGTCGCGGCCGATATGGAGCACCGTTTCTCGCTGATGTCCGGTCCGTCGCTGCAACTGGCGGCACGCTGAATCGGGCGGCTGCCGATGGGTCCGCCGGACCCATCGGTTAACATCCGCGCATGAGCGCTTCCTTTCTGTACATCGGACTGATGTCCGGCACCAGCCTCGACGGCGTCGATGGCGTGTTAACGTCGTTCGACGGCCGCCTGCAGGCAGCCTATGTTCCCTTTCCGGAATCCTTGCGGGCGAGACTGCTGTCGCTGCAACAGCCCGCCGATGACGAAATCCATCGCGAGGCGCTGGCAGCCAATGAGATCGCGCGGCTGTATGCGGACTGCGTGCGGCAATTGCTGTCCTCCGCAAGTGTGGATGCCGCGCAGGTCCGGGCCATCGGTGCGCACGGCCAAACCATTCGACACAACCCGGCGCTTGGTTATACCCGGCAGATCAATAACCCGGCACTGCTAGCCGAGCTGACCAGCATTGACGTGATTGCCGACTTTCGCAGCCGCGACATCGCTGCCGGCGGCCAGGGCGCGCCGCTGGTGCCGGCATTTCATCAAGCCGTGTTCGGCAGCCCGTCGGCCACACGCGTGGTGGCCAATATCGGCGGCATTTCGAATATCAGCTTGCTGCACACTGACGGCACCGTGCTCGGCTATGACACCGGGCCGGGCAATGTGTTGATGGACGCGTGGGCCGGCAAGCATCTCGGCACGCCGTGCGATATGAATGGCCACTGGGCTGCTTCCGGCACCGTCAATGCGGCACTGCTGAACCGCCTGATGGCCGAGCCTTATCTCGCGCTGCCCGCGCCAAAGAGCACCGGACGGGACCTGTTCAACCCCGCATGGCTGGCGAACCGGCTGGCTGACTTTGGCGACCTGGCACCGGCCAATGTGCAGTCGACGCTGACGGCCTTCACTGCACAGTCGCTGGCAGAGGCCATACAGCGCGATGCGCCGCAGGCTGAAGCGGTCTATGTGTGCGGCGGCGGCGCGATGAATGCCAGCCTGATGCGAATGCTTCAGTCCGCACTGGGCAAGCCGGTGATGAGCACCGAATCATTGGGGATCGCGCCGAACCATGTCGAAGCCATCGCGTTCGCGTGGCTTGCGCAGCGCTTCTGCGAGCGGCTGCCGGGCAATCTGCCGGCCGTGACCGGCGCACGCGGACCGCGTATTCTCGGCGCGCTTTATCCGGCGTGAGACTCCAGCCTGAGATTTCAGCCTGAGATTTCAACCTGAGACTACGGCCTGAAACCCGGCGCCCGGGGTAGAGTGGCGGGACAATCCCCGGCCGCTAAAAACAAAAGGCGCGGATCGCTCCGCGCCTTGTACTGAAGAGGAAACCGATCAGGCCGAGAACGACGATCCGCAGCCGCAGGTCGTTGTCGCGTTCGGGTTCTTGATCACGAACTGCGCGCCTTCAAGGTCGTCCTTGTAGTCGATTTCTGCGCCCACCAGGTACTGGTAGCTCATCGAGTCGATCAGCAGTTGCACGCCGTTCTTCTGCATCGTGGTGTCGTCTTCGTTCACGATCTCATCGAAGGTGAAGCCGTACTGGAAGCCCGAGCAGCCGCCGCCCTGTACGAAAACGCGCAACTTCAGGTCCGGGTTGCCCTCTTCCTCGATCAGCTGCGCCACTTTGCCGGCTGCGCTGTCGGTAAAGATGATGGGTGCCGGCATTTCCGTGATTGCGTTCATGTTAAAGCTCCTGCCTGTTGAACCATGGAGATTCTGGATTATAGCCGCTGCCCAGGAAGGGCGCTGACGGCCAGCGGCCTAACAAAATAGGCTCCGGGTGATTATGCGCGCAGATGGCGGATATTCAACCCCGCCGCCTGCATGGAGATTGCCCGGCATCGCAGGCCGCCGGGCGGGCCGGTTACGGCAGGATGGGCACGTGCTTCAGCCCGGTCGTCTCGTCCAGCCCGAACATCAGGTTCATGCACTGCACGCCCTGCCCTGCGGCTCCCTTGACCAGGTTGTCTTCGACCACCAGGATCACCAGCAGATCCCCGCCACCGGGACGATGCACTGCAATGCGCAACATGTTGGACGCACGCACCGAGCGGGTTTCCGGGTGGCTGCCTGCCGGCAGCACGTCGACAAACGGGTCGTTTGCGAAATGCTGCTCGTACAGCGCCTGGAAGTCCACGTCACGCGCCGCCGGCAGCAGGTTCGCATACAGTGTCGAGTGGATGCCGCGGATCATCGGCACGAGATGAGGGACGAAGGTCAGCCCGACCTTGCGTCCTGCAATCGCTTCCAGCCCCTGCACCGTTTCGGGCAAATGGCGATGGCCTTTGACGCCGTAAGCCTTGAAATTATCGGCAGCCTCGGCCAGCAGCGTATGCACTTCAGCTTTGCGGCCCGCTCCGGACACACCCGATTTGCAGTCGGCAATCAGCGCGGCCTCGTTCACCAGCGGCTTGCCCTGCGATAGCAGCGGCTTGAAGCCCAATTGCATCGACGTCGGATAACAACCCGGCAGGCCGATCACGCGCGCGCTGCGGATTGCATCGCGATTGACTTCGGGCAGGCCGTAGACCGCCTCATCCAGAATGTCCGGGCACGAATGCGGCATGCCGTACCATTGCTCGAACACAGCCGTGTCCTTGATACGGAAGTCCGCCGCGAGGTCGATCACCTTGACGCCGGCGGCGAGCAGCTCGCGCGCCTGCGCCATCGCCACGCCGTGCGGGGTGGCGAAGAACACCACGTCGCACTGGTCGAGCCGCGCCTTCTCGGGCGCCGAAAACGCGAGCTTCACATGACCACGCAACGACGGGAACATGTCGGCCACCGGCATGCCGTCTTCCTTGCGCGACGTGATGGCAGTCAGCTCGACTTCCGGGTGCGCTGCGAGGATGCGCAACAGTTCCACGCCGGTGTAGCCGGTGCCGCCAACGATTCCAACCTTGATCATTCCAGACTCCTGATACCTGACTGGGAAGAAATTCTACGGACATCCCTTGACCGCCGGATGACGACAAGCGCAGCACTGAGTGCCGCGATCGCGGGGACATGCGTCCAATGAAAAAAGCCGCCGGGCGATGACCCGACGGCTTTGTGCTGCATCGAGAGCTGTGGATTAACGCTTCGAGAACTGCTTTGCGCGACGTGCTTTGCGCAGACCCACTTTCTTACGCTCGACTTCACGAGCATCGCGGGTGACGAAGCCTGCCTTCGACAGCTCGGGCTTCAGCGATGCATCGTAGTCGATCAGAGCGCGGGTGATGCCGTGACGGACAGCACCGGCCTGGCCGGACTCACCACCGCCATTGACGTTGACCATGATGTCGAAACGGTCGACGTTATTGGTCAGCTCGAGAGGCTGGCGAATCACCATCAGGCCGGTTTCGCGCGAGAAGTACTCGGCGGCATCCTTGCCGTTGACGACAATCTTGCCGCTGCCGGCCTTGATAAACACGCGGGCCACTGCACTCTTGCGACGGCCGGTTCCGTAGTTGTAGTTACCGATCATGGCTGTTCCTTAGAGTTCGAGAGGCTTCGGTTGCTGTGCGCTGTGCGGGTGCGAACCGTCGGCGTAGACCTTCAGCTTCTTCGCCATCGCATAGCCCAGCGGGCCTTTCGGCAGCATGCCCTTGACGGCCTTCTCGAGCGCGCGGCCCGGATGCTTCGCCTGCATGTCGCGGAAA
>JACCDS010340055.1_pt1 | contig 15973 bp, 11 predicted proteins | sample 7446441 | NCBI WGS metagenome assembly JACCDS01 (sample SAMN15323445, study PRJNA562643) | freshwater metagenome | isolation source: river surface water | place: USA:Blue River Watershed | collected 2017-08-17
CGGGCAAACTCTGGTGTCACTTCGGACATGGGGATGTCATGCATCGGTACTCCTCAAATCATTTGACAAAGAAACTCTTTTTAATCTTATAAGATGGTATCAGAGTTGTTATCATTACGATACAGTGGTATCGTGCCAATGACAATATTTTTTAGAAACATGCTCAAAACATGACCCGAATCGAGAAAGAGCTGGCCCAAGCGCCCCGTTCCCAAGTGGAACGGCTCGCCTTCATTGAGGCGAGGCTGTACTTTCTCGGGGAGTTGCAACGACAAGATGTAGCTCAAAGGTTTTCTGTTGCGTCGGTTCAGGCAAGTCGTGACCTTTCGCTTTACAAGCAGTTAGCCCCCAAGAATCTGGACTACGACTATCGGGCACGAACTTATCAGCCGTCTGACAAATTCAAGCGAATATTTGAGCTGTCAACGGAAAACGTCCTTTGGTGGTTGAAGTCTGGTTTGGGCGATGGCCTGCCCAACCCTCCAGGGCTACCTACGGAGTCAGTCAATACCCTTTGCATTCCCGATGCGGAAATGCTGGCTCAAGTAACTAGAGCGATATACCGGCGCAAAGTCCTGGAGATCAAATACCTGTCCCTGTCCAGCGGATACAAAACCCGTCAAATCGCCCCCCATGCATTGGTAGATAACGGCAAAAGATGGCACGTCCGAGCATTTGATCGGGAGAACGACAGGTTTTCTGACTTCGTCATCAATCGAATCCAGTTCGCACAAGCCCTCGACGAGGACATCGCCGACCATGAGTTGGCAGCCGCAGACCAGCAGTGGAACCAGGTTGTCCACCTTTCATTGGTCCCTCACCCAAAAATCACTCACCAGGCGGCCATCGAGGCCGACTACCGTATGAAGGGGCGTCGGATCGAGGTGTCCTGTAGAGCGGCGATCGCCGGGTACATGCTCAGGCGCTGGGGAGTCGACTGCTCCGCTGACAGCTCCCTCAATCCAGAGGAGTACCACCTTGCACTCCAAAATATTGAATCCCTGGCCAACGCAGAGAGCGCTGACTTAGCTCCGGGCTATAGAAGAACAAAAGGACAGGCATGAGCGACAGCCCACTCACCACAGCACTCGAACAACTTCGCCTAAAACTGCTAGATCTGACAGGGCGAAACCGCCTCATCAACTTCAAGCACACCGCAGGCAAATCACTGCAGTTTGTAGAGGGTCATCCTGCCGCCATCTACCAAAAGCTGGTTGAGGCCAACAACAAGGCCAACATCAGTGTCTTAGGACTGCCTGAACCAGCCAGAAGAGACTGGGTCGATCGCAATGGACGCCTGCAGCGACCTGAGCCCCGAGACTGGGCCAAATCAGTCGGCGTCTCTGCTGACTACGACATTTCAGGTGCGGGGGAAGACTCAGAAGAGTCCAATGTCCGTGCGTTGATGTACCCGGACGACTTGGCCAAGCACTGTCGCAAGATCGAGCGCGAGGCCACACTGGCAATTGAGGAAACCGGCGCGAACATGCTGTTCCTGGTGCTCGGGTTCTTGGAGTTCCCCGACCAGCGAGACAGCGACAAGACATTCACAGCACCTTTGATCAGCGTACCCGTGTCGCTGCAAAAGAAGGAGGTTGCGGGCATCCAGCAGTTCTCCCTCCAGTACACCGGCGACGACATTTCCGAGAACCTCTCGCTGCGAGAGAAGCTGCGTAACGACTTCGGGCTGGTCTTGCCTGAACTTGGTGAAGAACAGATCGATGTCAACGGCTACTTTGCCGAGATTCAGGCGATCATCAAAAAGCAGCCTGGATTCGCACTCAAGCACCGCGTCTCTCTGTGTCTGCTCAGTTTCAGCAACATGCTGCTGGTTCGGGATTTAGATCCAAGCAAATGGCCTGCGAACGGTGATGAGAACTCACTGATCGACCACCCCATCGTTCGCGAGGTGTTCGAGGGCAGAGCTGATGACGGAGGGGCGGGCCTAAGCCTGGCCGAAGAGCATCTGGTGGAAGAAGGTCCAGGGGCCAGCATCCCACTGGTCTACGACGCTGACAGCTCTCAGCACAGTGCCCTCATCGATGTCTTGTCACTCAAGAAGAACCTGGTGATCGAAGGGCCGCCGGGTACAGGCAAGTCTCAGACCATCACAAACTTGATTGCTGCCTGCCTGGCTGAAGGCAAGAAGGTGCTCTTCGTTGCCGAGAAGTTGGCAGCTCTTGAAGTCGTGAAGAACCGACTGTCACTGGCTGGCCTCGATCCGTTTGTTCTTGAGCTGCACAGTAACAAGACCAACAAGAAACGGGTCTTGGAGGAAATCGCAAAGCGAACCACTTTCAGGCCCAACCACCCCAATGATCTTCCCCGTCTGCAGCAGCAGCTGGAGGCTCACCGCCAGGATCTCAAAGCCTACACAGACCTGATCAACTCCATTGCGCACAACGCGTTTGGTTTGACGCTGCATCAGATCATGTGGCGGGCCGAGAAGCACCGTCAAGGTTTGAGCAACGAAGAGAGCATGCTCAGCCAGATCAGCATCGGCGATGCAACGCAAATTTCCGAATTCGAGTTCGGTCGACGCATGGACTGCCTGGGTTACCTTGGCTCCCAATACAGGTCGGTCGGAGGCTTTGACGCAAGCTGCACCTTCTGGGGCTTCTACCCTGAGCGCCTCATCCCCGGGGATGAGGTCAAACTCACCCAACTATTTGAAGCAGCAGATGAGTGGGGCCAGGCCTTGGTAGATGCTTCTAAGCACTACTCGCAAGTGCTCGGAGGCCGCATCCACAACCTCTCACTGGAGTTCAGCGGTGAGCAATTGGCGGTACTGAAGAACCTGCTTGAGACTGCCAATCAGCAATTGCCTCTGCACCTCATTCCTGGATTCTTTGAGGACGACGAGACAGGGGCCAAAGCCGCTCAAGCACTGGACGCCTTCGCCAAACAGGTCGAACAGTTCCACAGCCTCGAAGGGGCCGTCAAAGCAGCTCTGAAGCTTGAATCCAGCGTCACGAAGTCTGGGACAGATGACCTCAAGGGCTTGCAGCGAATCGCGGGCAGCTTGGGCGCAGATTTGGGCACCCTCAACGAGCTTCGCACCCTGCATCAACAACTGGTTGAGACGGCAGGCAAGCTTTCGACGGCCAACGCCAATTTGGTAATGTTCCTGAGCGAGAAGAAGATCCCCTACAACGGATCGACGCAGAAGCTCGAGCAGTTGCTCGGATTTACCGATCTCGTGCTAGATGCCCCAGAGGAGCATTTCCATCTCCAGACCCCTGGGCTGACTCGCGATGGCGCAGTCCAGGCCCTTGATCAGTTGCATGCCCTCCAGGAAGAGTGGACCGGTCTTGAAAAAGAGCTCGGGGACTCGCTCTACGTGGACACCTTGCCGCATGAAGGAGATATCAAGCAAGCCATACTGACCCTGCGAGAAGGCGACGCGTGGTATCGCATCTTCCAAGGCCGATGGCGCAAAGCGGTAGGGCTGCACAAGGCACTCCAACGCACCAAGCTCAAAATGCCTGGCCACAAGCGGTTGGAGCAGCTCGAACAAATCGTCAAACTGCTGGGCCTCAAAGAACAGTGGAAGTCCTCGCCGACGTGGACGCAATTCCGCGGCTTCCCCGCGCCAGCCACCCCCTCGCCATTGGAAGGTTACCTTGCGCTGGCGAAATGGAATCGGGGTATCAAAGTTGCCTCAGAGGATATTCAAGCCGTCCTGATCGACCCAATCAGCTTCACCGCCGACCAAGCCCGCGCCTTACGCCGGGAATTCTCGACGGTCAAGCTGGAGATCACGTCCGCCATCGCAGCAGTCAAAGACATCAACGCAAAGCTCAAACGCCTCTCTGAATTCAGCGGCAGCAATCTCCTCGACAAGGTGTTGGAGAAGACCGGTGAATTCACAGAAGCCCTCGAAGACCGATTCGAATGGCTTGAGTTGGAGGCTCGCAGTCAAGCGACGTTCAGCCAAGTGATCACCGGATGCGAGGCAGCCTTGGAGCGCTCGTCGCTGAAGTCACAGATTCAAGCCAATGCCCATATCAAATCGCTTCTTGGCGATCTCTATCTGGGCGTGGACACAGACTGCTCGACCGCCATCGAGGCGCTGTCCTTCGGTCAAAGCATCGACGGTCTCAATTTGTCGCCACAGGTCAAATACAAGCTGCGCACCGGGCATCCGATTGAAGCCTGTAGAACTCTTGTTGCTGCTCTGGAATCTGTCCACACGGGATTGAAGCAGATTGAGGGCTTGAGCAATGCTCTGTCCCAGTTCGGGAAGTTCGAGCTGGACACATGGACTGGCGCACCTGCAGACGAGGACTTGGAGCTGTTTGTCAGCGCCTTGCATGGCGCAGTTCAAAAGGCTGTCGAGGACAGGGACCTTCTGATTCCTTGGTCGTTGTACCTGACCCGACGCAAGGAGGCCAACGAGCTGACCTTGTCTGAGTTCGTGGAGCTCCTTGAGAGAAAGCGCATCAAACCAGACGAGTTGTCCGACGCCTACGCGTACTGCACCTACAGCACGATCACTCGGGAAGCCTTCCGCAACATTCCCCAGCTTGGGCGCTTCACGGGCCTCAAACACAACCAGATCCGCGACGAGTTCAAACGACTGGACAAGGAGATCATTGCTCTGCGTGGCAAGGCAATCGCCTACGAATGCACTCGCAAGGCCTCTCCGCCTCCCGGCAGAAGCGGTGCCCGCGTTGACGATCGCACTGAGATGGTTCTCCTGAACTACCTCATGCCACAACAACGCCCACGTATGCCTGTTCGGAAGATCCTCACCCGTGCCGGTGGATCGATTCAGGCGCTCAAGCCCTGCTTCATGATGGGGCCTCAGGCCGTGGCGCAATACCTGGCTCCAGGGGTTATCAAGTTTGACCTCGTCATCATGGACGAAGCATCCCAGTTGAAGCCCGAAGAGGCGATCGGCTCGGTCGCCCGTGGTGGTCAATTGGTGGTGGTTGGTGATCCAAAACAGCTACCCCCAACGTCGTTCTTCTCTCGGATGACTCAGGACGGTGACGGTGGTGATGATCACTTCACCACCACGGATGCCGAGAGCATTCTGGACGTCTGCTCATCGCATTTCAGGCCAACTCGCTCGCTGCGCTGGCACTACCGCTCACAGCACCATTCATTGATCGCCTTTTCAAACCACAGCTTCTACCGTGGCAACCTGGTGATCTTCCCCTCGCCGTATGGACAGGGCGGCAAGCTCGGTGTGCGCGCCGTCTATCTTGCCGACGCCATTTACGAAAACCAAACCAATCTGCGAGAAGCTAAGCGGGTTGTAGACGCAGTCGTTGAGCACATTGCAACCCGCCCCAACGAGTCTCTTGGCATCGTCACGCTGAACATCAAGCAGCGAGACTTGATTGCTGAGCTACTGGAAGAGAGGCTGAAATCGGTTCGTGGGGCCGACTCCTACCGGGACCATTGGGCGACAGAGGGGCAGCCCTTGTTCATCAAGAACCTTGAAAACGTCCAAGGTGATGAACGCGACGCCATCATCATCTCCACAACTTTTGGCAAACCACCAGGATCCAGCGCTGTTCGCCAGAACTTTGGCCCCATCAGTCGTCAAGGCGGCTGGCGTCGATTGAACGTGCTGTTCACTCGCGCCAAGAAGTCGATCGCCCTGTACACGTCCCTGCGTCCTGAAGACATCGTGATGGATGGGACCACTCCGGACGGAACCAAAGCCCTGCGCAATTACCTCGAGTACGCCCGCACCGGTTCTCTGCCAACCATCGAGGAAACAGGCCGCGAGGCAGACAGTGATTTCGAGATCTCCGTCATGGACATGCTCAAGATGCGTGGCTATGAAGTCACCCCTCAACTGGGCGTGGCGGGATACCGCATTGACATTGCCGTCAAACACCCAGACGCTCCAGGCTCATATCTGGCAGCGATCGAATGTGACGGTGCAACCTACCACTCAGCCTTGTCAGTTCGCGACCGTGATCGCATCCGTCAAGAGATCCTCGAGTCGCTGGGTTGGCGTGGTCGTATTTGGCGCATCTGGTCAACGGACTGGTTCCGCACGCCTCGACAGGAAACCGAGAAGCTCATCAGCTTCCTTGAGGACCTGCGCGAGAGCTGGAAGCCGGAACACGCATCAGGTGAAGCCTGGATCGAAGAGGGTCAAGGTGCAGGACAGACGATCTCCCGCGTGGTTGAAGTAATTGAACCGGTTGAGAACGCTGCACAAGCCGAAATTGAGCGTGAGGCAGTCAACTCCGTTCTGATCGACACCGAGGACGATCTAGAGGTCGACGTTGGGGATGTGGTTCGCTACGTGGATCTATCCAAGCCAAACGATGTGTTGACGGTTCAGATCACCAGCGGGAAAGACGATTTCTCCAACGGCATCGTGAATGAAAGCCGCCCTCTCGCGCAAGCCCTTTTGGGCGCAGTTGTTGGTGACGAGGTGGTACTCCATCTCCCCGGCACCACAGCGAGAAACTTCGCCATTACAGAAATTATTAAGAGTAGCCAATCGTGATTGAAGACATCAAAAAAACACTATGGGCGACAGCTGACAAGCTGCGCGCGAACATGGACGCCGCCGAGTACAAGCACTTGGTACTTGGCCTCATCTTCATCAAATACATTAGCGACAGTTTCGAGGCTCACAAAGCGAATCTGACCCAACGCCTGCGCAACCCCAAGGACGAATTGTTCTATGGCGATGCCACCGATGAGGGCATTGCCTCTGAGTTGGAAGACCGCGACTATTTCACGTCCGCCAACGTGTTCTGGGTACCCGAAGCAGCACGCTGGGCAGCACTGCAAGCGGCAGCTCCCCAGCCGGACATTGGTAAACGCATTGACGATGCGCTAACCGTCATCGAGCAGGAAAACCCACGTCTCAAAGGTATCCTCGACAAACGATTTGCCCGAGCCCAATTGCCTGATGGAAAGCTGGGCGAACTCGTCAACCTGGTGGCCACCATCGGCTTTGGCGAAAACCCCTCAGCCGCACGCGACATCTTGGGGCAGGTGTACGAATACTTCCTGGGCATGTTTGCCAGCGCCGAAGGCAAACGGGGCGGGCAGTTCTACACGCCAGCCTCCATCGTCAAGACTTTGGTGGAAGTGCTAGCCCCCACCAAAGGCCAGGTGTACGACCCCTGCTGCGGCTCCAGCGGCATGTTCGTGCAGAGCGAAAAGTTTATCGAAGCGCACGGCGGCAAGCTGGGCGATATGTCCATCTACGGCCAAGAGGCAAACCCCACCACTTGGCGCTTGGCGGCCATGAACCTCGTCATTCGGGGCATGGACTACAACCTGGGCAAAGAGCCAGCCGACACTTTTACCCGCAACCAGCATCCCGACCTACGCGCGGACTACTGCCTAGCCAACCCGCCTTTCAACATCAGCGACTGGTGGCACGCCAGCCTAGATGGCGACGCTCGATGGGTTTACGGCACACCGCCTGCAGGAAACGCTAACTACGCCTGGCTGCAACACATCCTGCACCACCTCAAGCCCACGGGCCGCGCTGGCATTGTGCTGGCCAATGGCAGCATGAGCTCCAGCCAAAACTCTGAGGGCCAAATCCGCGCCGCCATGGTCGATGCCGATGTGGTCGAGGTGATGGTTGCCCTGCCGGGACAGTTGTTCTTCAACACGCAAATTCCGGCCTGCCTGTGGTTCCTAGCCAAGCAGAAAATGCGCAAAGGTGAAGTCCTGTTCATTGATGCCCGCAAATTGGGAAGCATGATCTCTAGAGTCCAGTGCGAGCTGACCGACGAAACCATCGAACGCATTGGTCAGACCGTGGCCGACTGGCGTTCAGGCACCAACGCCTACCATGACGTGCCCGGCTTTTGCCGCAGCGTGCCCTTGGCTGAAATTGCCCAACACGGCCACGTTCTCACCCCAGGCCGCTACGTGGGCGCAGAAGAAATAGAAGACGACGGCGAAGCGTTTGCCGACAAGATGCAAAAGCTCACCGAAAGGTTGGGCGAGCAAATGGCCAAAGGGACCGAACTCGACGCCCTGATTCGCCAGAAGCTGGAAGGGATGGGGTATGAGTTTTAATGCCCCCAAAAATTGGCAAGTCACTACTATGCAAGAGGCCATTGATTGGTTTTCTAGCGGTGAAGCCTTTCTAAAAATGGAATATAGCAACGAGGGCGTCCCCGTCTTATCAAAAGGTGATATCAAACCTTTTGGGCGTTTGGTGCACAGCGAAAAACGCTATATCCCTCGATCATTAGCGACAGCACGAGGTTACCGGACCACGCGCGAAGGTGATTACCTGCTGACCACCCGAGACCTTACCCAAGCTGCAGATTTTTTAGGTCTGCTAGCTCGCATTCCTTCTGACCGAGAATACCTAATTAACCAAGGGGCGAACATCGTTAGGTTCAAACCAGGCGTCAATGGACGCTTCATGGTTTACTGGTGCAATGGACCAATCTATCGCGCATATATAAAAGGACATTGCGTAGGGTCGACGCAAATTCACATCAGGAAAGGGGACTTTCTTGGTGCTCCACTTTGGCTACCATCTGACGGCGAGCAAGAAAAAATCGTTAATATTTTGGGTTCGTTAGATGACCGTATAGATCTTTTAAGAGAAACCAACACCACCCTCGAAGCCATCACCCAAGCCCTTTTCAAGTCTTGGTTCGTGGACTTCGACCCAGTTCATGCCAAAACCCACGGCCGTTCACCCGAAGGCATGGACGAAGCCACTGCTGACCTGTTCCCCGACGGCTTTGAAGACTCAGAGCTTGGACCCGTACCAAAGGGGTGGCTCATCGGCACCATAGACACGCTGGCCAGACTTAACCCTGAGAGTTGGAGCGCAAAGCAACACCCAGATCGGATTCATTACATCGATCTCGCAAACACCAAAGACGGCCAGATTGATGGCATCAACGAATTCAGTTTTGAAGATGCTCCTAGCCGTGCTCGTCGAGTTTTGCGATATGGCGATGTGATTGTTGGGACGGTTCGACCCGGCAATCGCTCATTCGCCCGTATCACTACAGAGCAACCCGGCCTCACAGGCAGCACCGGATTTGCAGTGCTTCGTGCACAAGAAGAGTTCGATCAAGCATTGGTGTACATCGCCGCAACCAGTGATGAAGCCATTGATCGCCTGGCCCATCTCGCCGACGGCGGGGCTTATCCGGCTGTACGCCCTGAAGTTGTCAGCAGCACCCCGCTGATTGTTGCGCCTGAGTCGATCCGTAAAGCTTTCGGCGAAATTGCCAACACGTTTTATTTAAACATTGGCGTCAATCAAGAGCGTATGCGGCAGCTATCGCTTATCCGCGACACACTTCTGCCTCGACTAATCTCCGGGCAGCTTCAAACAGAAGAGGCGCATCAATCATTACAGGAGGTGGAGTCATGAAAAAGTCTCTCAGCAAACTCGAGCGGGTTCCACTTCGTGAGGCCTGGAAACACGAGGCCAACGACTTCACACCTTGGCTTGCGCAAGAAGAGAATCTCAATGCATTGTCAGAAGCGCTGAGTTTGGGCGAACTGGAGCTCGTTGCCAAAGAACATTGGGTTGGCGAATTCAAGCTGGACATCCTGTGCGCCTGCGGTGACGAGCAAGTCATCATTGAGAATCAGCTTGAAAAGACAAATCACACTCATCTAGGCCAAATCCTTACCTATGCCGCAGGAACCGGGGCAAAGAAGGTCATCTGGATCGCTGAATCATTCCGTCCCGAGCATGTGGCTGCGCTGGAATTTTTGAATCAAAACACCACTGACGATCTCAACTTTTTCGCCGTCGAAGTTGAACTATGGCGAATTGGGGATTCGCCGCTAGCTCCAAAATTTGAAGTTGTGGTGAAGCCTAATCAATGGGCAAAAGTTGGTCGCGAACAAGCAAGGGCAGCATCAAGCGCAACTCCAACCAAGCAATTGCAGTTGAAGCTATGGCATGCGTTGATTGAGGTGCTTTCCAAAAAGGCCCACCATATCCGCCCTCAGACGCCCAGGCCACAGCACTGGCTCAATATCGCAATTGGTCGCGCTGGCTTCAAGATGGCACCGACCGCGAGCCACAAAGACGATCGCCTTGGCGTAGAGGTGTACATCTTTCATGATGAATCAAAGAAGATGTACGAGGCTCTACTCACCCAAAAATCCAGTATCGAAGAGAAGCTTGGATTTGAACTCGACTGGCAAGAGCTGCCAGACGCACATGCCTGCCGCATTGCCACTTGGCGCTCTGATAGCCCTCTAGAAGACGAGGCACAGTGGCCGCAATATCTCGATTGGTTTGTTGAGCGTATCGTCAAGATGAACGCAGTATTCAGGCCTGTGATTCAGGAGTTGTGATGACCGAAGACCAACTCGAACAAGAATCACTGACCTGGTTAGCTTCAGTAGGGTACACCCCTCTGAATGCACGTGACCTTGATCATCTAGACCCGCGTCTAGAGCGTGCGAGCAATCGTGAAGTGTTGCTCTTGAGCGAGTTGCGTAGTGCAATTGATCGATTGAATCCCAATGTTCCAACTGCGGCGCGCGAAGATGCACTCAAGCAAGTGGTGGACGTAGGCGGACCGGCGCTTCTCTCTTCCAATCGAACCTTCCATAAATTGTTGGTCACTGGTGTTCCGGTTCAATACCAGAAGGACGGCGAGACACGGGGAGATTTTGTTCGGCTGATTGATTGGGGAAGTGTTGAAAAGAACTCTTGGCTGGCTGTCCAACAGTTCACCATTCGAGGGCCAAAACACACGCGCAGGCCAGATGTAATTCTGTTCATTAACGGCCTACCTTTGGTTCTAATCGAGCTCAAGAACCCTGCCGACCTTCATGCCGACATCTGGATGGCTTATGACCAGATTCAGACCTATAAAGAGCAAATTTCCGATGTGTTCGTCTACAACGAACTGCTTGTTCTTTCTGACGGAGTAACCGCGCGACTGGGGTCTTTGTCAGCCAATAAAGAGCGCTTCATGCATTGGCGCACCATTGATGGCGTCACGCTGGATCCGCTTGGTCAATTTCACGAACTTGAGACATTGGTGCGCGGGGTTCTCACGCCGCAATACCTACTCGATTACTTGCGATTTTTTGTTCTGTTCGAAGACGACGGAGCTCTAGTCAAAAAAGTGGCGGGATACCATCAGTTCCATGCGGTCCGTGCGGCGATCGAACAGGTGGTTGATGCCGCAAACACTGATGAGGCGACTCGCCGTGGAAAGGGTGGAGTCGTCTGGCATACCCAAGGTAGCGGTAAGAGCATCACCATGACCTGCTTTGCGGCACGAGTAATGCAGGAGCCTCGCCTCGAAAATCCGACCATCGTAGTCATCACTGACCGCAACGATTTGGATGGGCAGTTGTTGGGAGTATTCAGTCTCAGCCAAGACTTGCTACGCGAGCAGCCTGCCCAAGCTCGAACAAGACAAGAGCTGAGGGAGCTACTGGCCAACCGACCCGCTGGTGGAATCATTTTTGCCACCATTCAGAAGTTCATGCCAGGCGAAGATGAGGACACCTTCCCGACTCTTAGCGCACGCCGGAACATAGTGGTGATTGCTGACGAAGCTCACCGCACACAATACGGCTTTGAAGCCAAGCTGAAGTCCAAAGGGGAATCTCAAACTTACCAAGCTGGGTATGCGCAGCACTTGAGAGATGCACTTCCCAATGCGGCGTTCGTTGCATTTACAGGAACGCCCGTCAGTAGCACTGATCGCGACACTCGCGCGGTGTTCGGTGACTACATCCACATCTACGACATGCAGCAAGCGCAGCAAGATGGTGCAACCGTCGCCATCTACTATGAAAGCCGCCTTGCCAAGCTTGGCCTCAATGAAACTGAGATTGGGGAGCTAGACGAAGAGGTTGATGAGCTGGCCGAGAACGAAGAGGAGTCGACTCAGGCTCGTTTAAAAACTCGATGGGCAGCGCTCGAAAAAGTAGTGGGGGCCGAGCCACGTGTTGTCAGCGTAGCTGCAGATCTGGTCACGCACTTCGAGCAAAGAAATCAGGCTCAAAATGGGAAGGCTATGGTGGTCGCCATGAGCCGGGAGATCTGCGTTCATCTGTACGATGCGATCATCAAGCTTCGTCCTGATTGGCACAGCGACGATCCAGAAAAGGGAGTTATCAAGATCGTCATGACCGGTAGCGCCAGCGACAAGGCGTTACTCCGGCCACACATCTACAGCTCACAAATCAAGAAGCGTTTGGAGAAACGCTTCAAAGACCCATCAGACCCACTCAAGCTGGTGATCGTGAGAGACATGTGGCTCACGGGCTTTGATGCGCCCTGTGTGCACACCTTGTACGTTGACAAGCCAATGAAGGGGCACAACCTGATGCAAGCGATTGCCCGAGTCAATCGCGTCTTTAAAGACAAGCAAGGTGGACTGGTCGTTGACTACATCGGCATAGGCGAAGACCTCAAGGCCGCGATGAAAGCCTACACGGCAAGCAAAGGCAAAGGTCGGCCAACAGTAGATGCCCATGAGGCACTTGCGGTGCTTTTCGAAAAGCTTGATGTTTTGCGAGCAATGCTCCATGGGTATGACTACACCGACTTCCGGACGGGCGGTCTTCGAGTCCTCGCAGGGGCAGCCAACTATGTTTTGGGGCTAGATAGTGACAAACCCAAGGACGGCGAACGCGATGGCAAAAAGCGATTCGCAGATCAAGCATTGGCAATGAGCCATGCATTTAGTCTTTGTTGCACGCTGGATGAAGCCAAGTCAGTTCGCGACGAAGTCGCCTTCATGCAAGCCGTGAAGGTCATTTTGACTAAGAGAGATTTCAGCACCCAGCGAAAGTCTGATGAAGAACGCGATCTGGCCATTCGCCAGATCATCAACTCGGCAGTCGTCTCGGGCGAAGTCGTAGACATCTTTGCTGCAGTGGGTCTAGATAAGCCGAACATCGGCCTCTTGGACGACGAATTCTTGGCGCAGGTCCAAAACCTCCCGGAGCGCAACTTGGCCGTCGAACTTTTGGAGCGACTTCTCCAGGGCGAAATCAAAAGCCGTTTTGCAAGCAACGTGGTTCAAGACCGCAAGTTCAGTGACATGTTGGCTGATGTCATTCGCAGGTATCAAAACAGGAGCATTGAAACGGCTCAGGTGATGGAAGAGCTTATCTCCATGGCCAAAAAGTTTCGTGATGCAGCTCATCGGGGCGAGGAATTAGGACTTCGCGAAGACGAGGTCAAGTTTTATGACGCCTTGGCCAACAACGAGTCTGCGGTGAAGGAATTGCAAGATGAGACGCTCAAGAAAATTGCACAAGAGTTAACCCAAAGTTTGCGTGACAACCTAACCGTTGATTGGTCAGAACGCGAAAGCGTCCGGGCAAAGCTTAGGCTCATGGTCAAACGGATTCTGAAGAAATACAAATACCCACCCGATCAAGCTGACGCAGCAGTGCAACTCGTACTTGAACAAGCTCAAGCATTGGGCGATGAGTGGACAAATCAAGGAGTTGAAGCATGAAGGCTCACTTAACGACCCACGCAATCCTCGACACGATCCCATTGCGGATTGGCGCTGTCCTCTCAGACCGAAAAGTCTTTCTTGAGAATCTGGTCTACGACGAAGCTGGAACCGATCAACAAAATCGACGCGAGCTGACTGACAAGCGATATCACGTCATTGCGAACCTTGTCTCCCTCTACCCTGTCAGGAAGGATCTGGGACGGTGGCGATTGGTCATCAAGGACAGCCAGGACACTCAAAAGCTTCCACCTGTTTTCACCGTTCTTCCTGCGGAATCAGATATCCGGACAGAAGCCAATCTAACCAAGGCACTCTCCGACGCACGCCAATCGGGCGACTCTCGGATCACACCGGAATTCATCCGGGATGTCCTTCACCCTCTTTACAAGAGTGGCCAACTCCGTAACCAGCAAGACCTCTCCGATCTTTTGAACAAGGGCGAAGTTGAAGGCCTCGTCTCTGCGCTCGAGGAGGCCAACGAAGACAGAAAAGTGCTCCTTGCCCGCATCTCTGAACTTGAGGCCAAAGAAGCTGTCCAGGATCAGGAGATGTCCAAAGTCAACTACGAGAATCAGGTCATTGATGTGACCGATGGAGCGATTCTCGAAGACGCAAAAGTCGTCACGATAGATCGACAACGAGGCCCGACCCAATACACGCAAATTGAGCTCAGCAACGGACTCAAGCTGCTCAAAAAGTGGGACATCCCCAAAACGCTCGCCAAGGCAACCGCTCTCAAGGGCAAGTATGTTCGAACAACCGTTTGGAACAAAGTCGGGAGCAAGCCAACCGACAGGGATTATTGGAAACCCACCGTCTGGTTTGAAGACATCTATGAGATCAAAGACGTTGCATCTGAGGAGTCGAGATGATCAATCACACAATGGTTCTCACCATCAACGGCACTCGGCGCTCAGAGAAAGCTGGCGGCCTAGACGACGGCGAAGTCTCAACCTTCGAGAATAAGCCCGGCGAATACCGTGACGATCTCCATACCGTTGAAGACCTGATCGGAAACATCAACCAGTCGGCATACATGCGAGGCGAATGGATTTCCTCAATGAAGCTGGATGGTCGAGACATTGTTGAAGAGCATGCCGTAAAAATTCTTCAAGAAAACATGCTCAACATCGGCGAATCTGCCATCGAACTGTCGCAGGCAGGAATGTTTGCTGCGGCAGATTTAGAGGATCTGATCACCTTTCTGCAATCAATCAAGGCCAAACATTTCGACGACGACCTGGAGGATGACCATGAATAAGTATCTGATTTCTGCGCTGCTCCTCCTTGGCATGGTTGGACGTGCAGCGGCATGCAACACTGAGTACAACATCACGCTTCAAACGTTTGGGGAGGGTGTTCTTGTGGAGTTGCGATCTGGTAGCCCGGGAAATTCGCGCGTTGTCCAATCCAGAAGGAGCAATGGCGGCGCGGTCAATTTCGGAAACCTCTGCCCAGGCAATTATTTTCTGGCGATTGGCAATGATGACTCCGTAAGCGTCACCCAAACTCGATATTTTGAGGCCGATGCCATCTATACAGGGAGCATCGTTATGCAACGCGGAAGTGGGAACGTTTCTCACAAATCCAGAAAGAGCCTTTAATCATGTCGACGCCTGCACCAAGCACACCTCCACATCAATTTCTCAACTGCGAGATGGAGTTTGAATGCCCGAAAAACTGGTTCGAACTCACGGAGACAGACAAGGCAGGCATCAAGCATTGCTCAACTTGCAATAAGCACGTCCACCTCTGTATTACCCAGGATGAACTAGATGCTTTTGCACGTCAAGGCGAATGCATTGCGTTCTTTTCAGATCCTGACTTGTCCACCCGTTTCAAACTATCGCGAGAAAAAGCTGAGGCCAATCGAAAAGATCGTGAGTTCCGAATTGAGAGGATCACATTAGGTCTACCTCGCAGTGGAAGTCGCGGAAAACTGAAAAGCTTTCTTGAAGAAATTGACACAGACAACAAGCAAAAACCGGAGGATCAATGAGCGAAACCTCTGATCAAGATTTCGACGACGATCCGCTCGACTTGTCAAAATATCCATATCTTGGTGCGCCAGACGCACTCGTCATCGCCGCCAGCGACGGGAACGGAAGACTGGTGGATCACTTGCTTAAATCAGGGCATGACATCAATTTTCGTGATGAAGAGGGACGCACTGCTTTATACGTAGCAGTTGATGAGACCTACTATGGACTGGCCATTCATCTGCTTGAACATGGCGCAGACCCAAACATTCCAGACAACGAGGGCGACTTCCCTCTAGATATCGCCAAGTACTCGCACCTTTACAGACGAAGTAACGATACAGAAATGGTCGATGCATTGGTGAAGGCTGGAGGAAAGTGCAAGGATGGCCCGTCAGGCAGGGAGCTCCTTGATGACAATATCTATGATGGATTTGCACACGCCAGCGCAATGAAAAACCTTTTTTCCCTGATTGATAAGGCGAAGAAGAATTAGATTCCCATAGATCCAGAAGGATTCCCGACCGCACAAACGACAAAAAGCCCGACCTGTCCTAAGACAAG
>JACCDS010161707.1_pt1 | contig 15972 bp, 15 predicted proteins | sample 7446441 | NCBI WGS metagenome assembly JACCDS01 (sample SAMN15323445, study PRJNA562643) | freshwater metagenome | isolation source: river surface water | place: USA:Blue River Watershed | collected 2017-08-17
ACCGGGACAATTGGACCAAACTGCTCTTCGTGGTAGATCCGCATGGCTGGGGTTACTCTGACCAGCACGGTCGGGCTGTAGAATGTGGCGGAACGCTGTCCTCCGCTTGGATTGGCTACCTGCGCACCGTGCGCGAGGGCATCGTCAACCAAGGCCTGCAGGTAGTCTGTTTTTCCGTGTTCCGGAAGCGCAGTGATTTTCACCCCAGAATCCCACGGGGCGCCCCACTGAAGCTGTTCGACACCTTCTACGAGCTGGGCTACGAAGGCGTCATGTAGGCTTTGGTGCACCCACTGAATTTTTAGTGCGGTGCATCGTTGCCCATTGAAGCTGAGCGCTCCCGCAAGTGTTTGACTCACTGCTAGCTTGAGGTCGGCGTCGGCAAGGGTAATTCCGGGGTTTTTGGCATCAAGGCCCAAAACGGCGCGCAATCGGTGGCTGTGCGGGTGCAGCCGCTTGAGTTCGTTGGCGCCTTGGTTGGTTCCGATAAACGACAGTACCGAAATCTTGCCCGAGGCCATAATGTCGCTCACGGTTTCGCGCCCTTTGCCAAACAGAATATTGACTACTCCTGGCGGAAAACTGTCGCAAAACGCTTGAAGGAGCGGAGCAACGAGCAGTACCCCATACTTTGCGGGTTTAAACACCACCGTATTGCCCATAAGCAGGGCGGGAAAGAGTGTAGTAAACGTTTCGTTGAGTGGGTAATTGTAGGGACCCATAATGAGCGCGACTCCCAACGGAACCCTGCGCACCTGGGCCACAAATCCGGAATCTTCGCCAAAGCGAACGGCATTTCGGTCCATCTCTTTGACGCTTTGAATCGTGTCGCGCAGGTAGTCGACCGTACGGTCAAATTCTTTGGCTGCGTCGGCTTCGGGTTTGCCGATTTCCCACATGAGCAGGTCGACAACTTCACTGCGAACGGCGAGCATCGATTCGATAAAGCGTTCCACGGCGGCAATGCGTTGCGCCGTCGAAGCCGAGGGCCATTCGCCCAGACCGTGGTTAAAGGCGCGGTCAGCCGATTCGAGTGCCTTGAGTCCTGCATCTGAGTCCATTCGAGGAAGGCTTCCGAGCTCGTAGCGCTGCCCAGAAACTGGATCGCACAGTGGTGATTCGACAGAAAGTACAGGCCCGGCCCACGGAATGAGTTGCCCGTCGCGCAGTATGTGGCGCACGTGGAGTGGACTGCGGGGCAAGCGGTTGCCAAAGCCTTGTGGAATCATCTTCATGCCCTCAAGTACGAAAAAATTCATGAACTAAAGAGTGCCTTGAGTCGTGCTATTCAAAATCTTGACCTACACGTAACTTGGAACCATGAATCGCGAATTTTTTAACGACCTCGGCCTTGCCCTTCTGCGCATCGGCCCCGCCGCCCTCATGCTGACCCACGGTTACTCCAAACTGCTCAAGCTGCTCGCCGGGGGCGAGATCCAATTTTATGATTTCGCCGGCCTCGGACCCGAGGTGAGCCTCGCGCTCGCGGTGTTTGGCGAATTCGTGGCACCCCTTGCGCTGATCGCCGGATTTAAAACGCGCTGGTTCGCCGTTCCAGCAGCCTTCACGATGCTCGTCGCGGCCTTTGGCGCGCACTGGGCGGACGCCCTCGGCGACAAAGAGCACTCGCTGCTCTTCGCGATTCCGTTTTTGGCTACGCTGCTGCTCGGCGCGGGCGGGTATTCCGTCGACGCGTGGATGCTTCGCCGCAAGGCCAGTAACTAGCGACGGGCCTCAGCCCAAACCTGGGCCAGCTCAATCAGCGTTTGGACCGCGTACTCCATGTCGGCCTCGCTGACCCATTCGTAGCGGCTGTGAAAGGCGTGCTCGCCGGCAAAAATGTTGACGGTGGGCAGGCCCATAAAGCTGAGTTGGCTGCCATCGGTTCCGCCGCGGATGCGCCCGCGCTCGGGGGTGAGGCCGGCCCGGCGCATGGCTTCTTCAGCATAGTTGGCCACCTCGGGGTGGCGGTCGAGTACCTCTTTCATGCTGCGGTACTGCTCGCGCACTTCGAGCGAGAAACTGAGACCGGGGCGTTGGATGCAGACCTCAGACGCCAGCGCGCGGAGCCGGTCGGCATAGCCCGCTAAATCTGCCGTGCGAAAGCTCCGTAGAATAAACTCAATCTGTGCAGACTCGACGCCGCCCTTGACCTCGTAGGGGTGCACGAATCCGTCGGTTCCGTCGGTGCCCTCAGGGCTCCATTCGTGCTCGATGCGGGCGAGAAGGGCCCCGGCGCCCTTGAGTGCGTTGACCATCTTGCCCTTGGCAAAACCAGGGTGGGTGTTTGCCCCCATGAACGTGAGGATGGCCCCGTCAGCGCTGAAGGTTTCGTCCTCAAGGGTCCCACGGCGTTCGCCGTCGACCGTGTAGGCAAATTCCGCCCCAAGGCGCTGCAGGTCCACATGCGCTGTTCCGCGGCCCACCTCTTCGTCGGGCGTGAATAGAATTTTAATCGTGCCGTGCGCCACTTCGGGATGCGCCACGAGCCATTCCACGGCGGCCATGATTTCGGCGATTCCGGCCTTGTTGTCAGCGCCCAGCAGCGTGCGGCCGTCGGCCGTCACAATTGCGGAACCCACCTGATCCCGCAAATCGGGGTGCTCTGCGGGGTCGAGCACGATGCCCTCAAACGGTAAGTGGATCAGCCCCCCGTCGTAGTTGCGGTGCACGATGGGCTGCACGTCGGCGCCCGGTGCCTCGGGCGAGGTATCCATGTGGGCACACCAGCAAATCACCGGAACGTTCTGGTCGGTCGTAGCCGGCAAGGTGGCGTACACGTAGCCGTAGGCGTCGAGTTCGGCGTCGCGAAGGCCCAGGGCATGCAGCTCGGTCACCAGCAGCCGCCCGAGGTCCTTCTGCTTCTCAGTGGTGGGCGACGCGGTCGAATGCGGGTCGCTTTGGGTGTCGATGCGCAAGTAGCGCAGCAGGCGTTCGAGTGCGGAACTCATAAATCGGTTCGGGTTAAGCTGTGCTTGCCGTTGACCAGCACGTTGTCGACGGTCCAGGCAATCGTGCGCTCAAAGGCGTGGGTCCGAACCCCACAGTCGGTGACTTGGCAAAGCGAGCAGGAATCGGGTACACAGGGGTCGGCGTGCACCGAAAACTCAACTTCGTGCTCAAACGTGGACGAAATAAGGTCTTCCATGGCGTCGACTTCGTCGTGCACGCGCTGCAAATCCCAGTAGTGGGGTAGGGTGAGGTGGGCGTCGACGTGGTACTGCCCGCCGTAGTGCACGAGACGAAAGTGGTGGACGTCGATCCAGTCCTTCTTGCGCTGGGCGTCCAAGGTGGCGACGACCTTTTCAAGAACGTGTACATCGGCTGCATCCATGAGGCCCGCAAGGGCCTTGCGCAGCACCGAAAAGCTTTGGTATCCCACGATTCCGCCCATGACCAGACCAATGGCGGGGTCAATCCAGGGTATGCCGGTCCACAGCACAAGGCCAAGGCCCACGGTGACTCCGACCGAAGTATAGAAGTCCGAAAGAAGGTGCTCGCCCTCAGCGGTGAAGGCGACCGAGAGCTGGCGCTTGCCCAATCGCTTGTAGACAAGGCCGATGGCGCCGTTGACCATTCCGGCTCCGAGGGTAAGTGCAAGGCCCAAACTAAGCTGCTCAGGCATCTTGCCTTCGGCGAGGTGCATGACGGCCTGGTACACGATTCCGAGGGCGGTGATCGCCATCAGTAAGCCTTCGAACGCGGCAGAGATAAACTCAATTTTGCCGTGACCGTAGGGGTGCGAGGCGTCACGCGGTTGGCGGGCGTACCAAACGCTAAAGATGGTTAGGGCTCCGGCCAGCAGGTGCACTGATGACTCGAGCACGTCCGACAGAATCGCGATGGAATGGGTGCTCGAGTACGCATAAATTTTGACGGCCAGCAGCACAAAACCGACGCTCAAAAGCTGCAGTGGGAGGCGAATGATCGGGTTCATGATCGGCGCACGAGGGTTGAGGACGCTTGGGCAGCGGGCATGAGCAGCACGTCTGCTAGGTTGATGTGGTTGGGTGCGCTTGCAACATAGCCAATGACTTCGGCAACATCTTCAGGACTAAGTGGTTGCATTCCAGAGTATACTGAGTCGGCCTTGGCGCGGTCTCCGTGAAACCGCACTGTAGAGAATTCGGTGTCGGCCAGTCCAGGCGCAATTTGGCTGACTTTAATGCCTTTGGGAGTGAGGTCGAGGCGCATTCCGTCGGTGAGCCCGTCGACGGCGAATTTCGAGGCGCCGTAGACGTTTCCGCCCGGGTAGGCTTCGCGGCCCGCCAAGCTACCAATGTTGATGATGTGGCCTTGGCCGCGGGCAACCATGGTCTGTGCCACAACTCGGGTCACATAAAGTAACCCTTTGAGGTTGGTGTCGATCATCTCGTCCCAGTCCTGCAGCGAACCTTCTTCGATGGATTCGCGTCCTCGTGCAAGCCCGGCGTTGTTGACGAGCACGTCGACTTCGGCAAAGGGCCTACGGTCCCAAGCTGTTTGGACGGCCGCGGCATCGCGCACGTCGACGGGTTCGAACCAAAGTTCTGCGCCCGGATGCGCCGCATGGATTTCTGCGCGAAGTGCCTCCATTCGATCTGCACGCCGTGCCCATGCGCCCACGCGCCATCCGCGCTCGGCAAACCAGCGCACGCTAGCTGCCCCAAAACCCGACGAAGCGCCGGTAATCCAAACCGTTTTCATACTTTGGTAAACTTAGCCACAACACCTGCAATGCGCCGAATTATTTTATTCACCGTAGCCGCGTTAAACGTTTGCGAACTTGCCGCCCAGCAGCGCGCCAGTACTGCCCCTAAAGACAGCCTCATTACCCTCGACGAGACGGTCGTGACGGTAAGCCGCAACGCGACCAACCTCGCCGCCACCTACGTCTCGGTCGACGTGCTGCCGAGCCGCTTGGCCCTCGATAAACCCAACGGCCGCATTGAGCAAACGCTTCAAATGGCTCCGGGCGTCACGATGCAGGACGGGCAAGCCAACATTCGCGCCGGCAGCGGCTGGTCGCTGGGAAGCGGGTCCCGCGTGCTGGTTTTAGTCGACGACCTGCCGGCCTTGAGCCCGGACGCGGGCGGCGTACAGTGGTCCACGATGCCGATGGAGGCCCTCGATCAGGTTGAGGTGGTCAAGGGGGCGTCCTCGTCGCTCTACGGATCCTCGGCACTCAATGGCGTCATTCACCTGCGCACCTGGGAACCCTCGGCCAAGCCCCGCGTCATGGTGAGCACCTTGGCGGAATCCTACGGCCAACCGCCCCGCCTGGGCCTGCGCTGGTACGACGGTCCCCGTGGCCGCGGAGCCATTCGCTTCGCCGCCAGCGGAAGCGATTCCACCGGCCGCCATGGCTGGGTAGTGCACGGTCAGGCCTTTGGCGACCAGGGCTACCAGTTCGGGGTGGGCGAATCCAGTGGGCGCCTGCATGCCAAGTACCGCGTTCGCCCCAATGCCCGCACCGAATGGGGCGTGAACGCGCAGTTCATGGACCGCAGCAGCCGTTCCGCCCTTCTGTGGGAGGATTTTCGCTTCGGCTACACACCGCTCGATTCGTCGGCGACTAAGACCGACAGCCGCATTGGCGCCCTATCAGGCCACCTCATTGTGCGCGGCGACGGAATCAAGCACACCCTGCGCCTGCGCGCCATGGGCATTGACACGAAGAGCTTTTTGGACAGCAACGACTACTCAAATACGTCACAGCAGTTGCTCGGTGAATACCTCGCCCAAGCCTACCGAGGCCATTGGGCGGTGACGGCGGGTGTTCAGGGTTCTGCCAGCCAAATGACGTCGCCGCTCTTTTCGGGCGACCACGGCAGTGCCAACTTGGGCGGACTTCTTCAAGTTGACTACACCCAAAGGCGCTGGGATGCCCACGTGGGCCTGCGCTACGAGGCCTTTCAAATCGACGACCTCGAGGTGTACAGCCGACCTGTACTGCGAGCCGGAGCGCACCGGGCCTTCGGACGTGCCACCCACCTGCGCGCCTCATGGGCTCAGGGATTTCGCTTCCCCTCGATCGCAGAGCTGTACAGTGCCTCGGCGGCGGGCGTTCTCCAGGTTTTTCCGCGTCCCGGACTCAAGCCCGAGCAGGGCTGGACAGCTGAACTCGCACTTCGTCAGGCATTTAAAGGCCGAGGTGGCCTCAAGGGCTACGCAGACGTGGCGCTGTTCCGCACCGAATTCCGCGACATGCTTGAATTCAGCTTTGGCCAGTGGGCCAATGTGCCCAACGCCGGCTTGGCCAACTTCGGATTCACCTCGCTGAACGTCGGTCCGACCCGTATTCAGGGCCTCGAAACCACGGTAGTCGGTGAGGCCAAGCTCGGCCCCGGCCAGCTTCAGGCAATGCTTTCGTACACCTTCGCCCAGCCGATCGCGCTTGATCCCGACCGGGTCTATGCCACAGACGCCGCAGGCTCCGCGCTGACCTACACCTCGACCTCGCTCGACCCCTCAAAACGCGTGCTCAAGTACCGCTACCGCCATGTGGGCAAGGCTGACGTCGCCTACGTGTGGGGCCGCGTCACGGGGGCATTCAGCCTGAGGGCCAACAGCTTTATGGACAACATTGACGGAATTTTTACCTCACCCTTGGTCGCAATTTATGTGCCCGGGGTAGCCGATTCGCGCTACTTTACGCAGGGCGGAGACTTCGTCGCCGACGCCCGACTGCAGTTCAAGGCCAGCGACCGTTGGACGCTCATTGCGGCCGTTACTAACCTGAACAACAGGGTAGTAAGTCCGCGTCCCGCGCTGCTGGCCGAACCGCGCATGCTGAGTTTTCAAGCCAACTTTTTGCTACATTAGACCCATGAAAAAACTATTCCTGGTGGCGGTGTCCGCCCTCGCTCTTGCTTCGTGCACAAAAGAACCAACCCTTGCTGACCGACTTGAAGGAACCTGGTTGGTCAACGACATCACGGCGGCGGGTACCGTCGACCTTAGCTCGCTTGGACTTGGTCTCGGCGTGACCCCAATTGTGGCTACCGACCAGTCCATTTCAGCGACTTCGCTCTTCACCATGGTGCAAGAGCCCAACAGCGTCAATTTCGTCGTCGACGCCCAGCTCGAAGTTGCCGCGGGTGCGCTCACAATCCCCTTTCCGTGGCAGCAGTCAGGCAACGGAACCTGGCTTGCCAAATCCGGCAACGGCGTCGCTCCGGATTCAGTGATTATTACGGCCACCGACGGCACGATTACCCGCTACGAAGTGCTCAGTATTCTCGAGTCTGCCATTCGCCTGCGCACCACCACTGACATTACGACACCGGCCGAGGGCTCGCTCAATCTCGAGTTCAGTTTCGCCAAGCAGCTCTAAGTAACTGCGTTTCAATTTTTGCCGCAATGGCGCGGAACCCAGGCAGTTTTTGCCTGGGTTTTTTTATGCCCCAATCCGAAGATTTGGCATACAATTTTCACAGGTAAGCATATGCACTGGACCGACTCCCTCGTTATCGTTTTTGGACTTGTGACTTTTGGTGCCGAGTGGCTGCTTTTGCGCGCCCACGGACGAAGCGTAAATTTTAGCCAAACCGCGCTCAACCTAAGTTTGGGAATGATTGAACGGCTTTTTGCCCTGCTCTCACTCAGCTTTGGCCTTTGGCTTACCACCAAACTGCTTGGATTTCGGATTTTTGACTCCATTAAGCCCGGTTGGCTCAACTTTGCCGCCGCGTTTATTGGTGTCGACTTCTTTTGGTACCTCTACCACCGCATTTCGCACCGCGTAAGCATTGTGTGGGTGGCTCACCTCGTGCACCACCAGCCCGAGGAGTACAATTTGAGCGTCAACTTTGCCAACTCTCCCTTGGGTTACTTTGTGCGGGTCCTTGTATACAGCCCGCTGGTGCTCTTCGGAATCGAGCCCGAATACATCGTCCTTGCAAACATTATCAACGGATTTTATCAAGCGCTGCTTCACAGCGAACTCTGGCCGGCGTGGGTGGGCCTCGAACGCTTCATCGTGACGCCGCGCTACCACCAAATTCACCACTCTTCGGCCCGTGCTCACCTCGACAAAAACTACGGCGGAATATTCACAATGTGGGACCGCCTTTTCGGGAGCTACCACGACGGACGCGAACCAATCACCTACGGATTGACCAAGCCAATTGAGCAGCGAGATCCCTTCTATGTGAGTTCGTTTTATGCGGCGCGTCTGATTCAAAACTTTCGCGACTTCCCCTTCGCAACCGCCGTGCGCCTCCTCTTCGCCGGTCCTGAGCATCAGCCCGCCCAAATGCCTCGTCTGTACCGCCTTCCCGTTCGCTACACCCCCGCGCGATTGCTCGTGGGCTTTGGGATTTTTATTGCCGGATTTTTCTTGACGGGCTCACAACTGATTCCATTTTGGGTCGCCTTCGCCATTGCCTTTGGCGGAATTTTAGTCGCCAGCGGTATTGTACCTTTGCCGCCCCGAGCAAAAGCGCAGCGCGTTGAGCTCTAAGGATGGCTCTGTAGTACAATGGATAGTATGTGGGTTTCCGGAGCCTAAGATGCAGGTTCGATTCCTGCCAGGGCCACACCAGGGATGTACCCGCCGCGCAAGCGGCGGGTTTTTTTGTGACCTTAAGGCTTAAACCTCCTTGGTCGCCTGGCACTCGGCGAGCGCCTCTTGGGCCTTTTTGAGCTCAGTTTGGGCCTTCTTTTTGGCGGTTTCGGCCTTGTGGGTGGATTCGTGGGCCGCGCTCAGCTCACGTTGAAGTTGGTTCAGACTGCTGCGAAGCTGCTCGGCTTCGTGGCGCCATTTGGCTGCTTCGGTAGCTTTTGAAGCGAGGTCTTTGGCGTCTTTGCTCTGGGTCCAAAAACTGTAGGCGGCATAGAGCACGACTCCCACAACGACCATCAGGCGGATCTCAGACTGCCATGCGCCAACCGCTGGAACGACAAAACCCAGTGCAAAAAGTAGAATGAGAAGGGCTCCGAGCAGCATCAGGCCGCGCTCTATAACTGATTGGTTCATGGTGGGGTAATTAGTGCGTTGAAGGTAGGGAATCTGTGCGAATCCGCTCGTAGTCTTCAATGAGCACTAGGGTAAAGTGGGTTGCGGCCACTCCGAAAATGTGCCAAAAAACGTGAGTTCCGAAGGGTAAAACCCCATAAGGGTCCAAGAGGCGCATTGCGACGGCGACCGCGAATCCCGCGATGCTGAGCACAAAGGGCACGCGGAGGCGGGGGAACTTCCTCGACAGTGCGGCGACAGGAATCAGCAAAGCTGCGGTACTCGCCAGGTAACTTAACAGGAGTTCTCCTGAAGATAAAAATTTTGACCCAGAGACTTGAGCAGCACTTGCTGCTGCGACGGCAGCAGTGGCGCCCGCTGAACTCTTGGTCCAGTACCACCAAAAGCGCCAAGCTCCGACCAGCAAAAAGGCAAAGATGGGCAGCACGTCCAGTACAAAAAACACGGAATGCAGGCGAAAGCCATGGTACACGGTCCCAGATACCGAAGCAACCCAAAGCAAGGGCATGGCATTCAAGACCCATGAGGGTTTTGCGCTCGAACGGCCCAGTCGTCGCGTCCAGTACCACGCCAGCGCGATAAATAAGGCGTTGGTTGCCATGTTTAGGGGCTCCTGAACTAGCGCGTCGAGGTTAGTTTCAAAGTATATGGGGCCTCCGTCTGTAGGGTGGGTCCTTGGTGTCGCTGCAGTATTCCCGAGGGGCATTTATATGGTCTATTAAATATTTTTATCACACGGTTTTGGGCAGAGATTTTGCCTTTTGTTTTGAAACATTTAAATGTATGAAAGCAAAGAATATGGTTTGGTTCGCCCTTGCGGGGGTGGTGTTAAGTTCCTGTACGGTAGTGCGGCAGGGCGATGTGGGCGTCAAGCGCACACTCGGTAAAATCAGTAAGCGCGAGGTTCAACCAGGGCCGCGGCTGTACAATCCGTTTTTGACAACGATTATTCAGGTTCCGACCCGAACAACCAACCTCGAGGTAAAGCTCGACTTGCCGTCCAAAGAGGGATTGAATGTCGGAGCCGAAATTTCGATCCTTTACCACATCGACCAGCGCCGCGCGACCGACGTGGTGGGGAGCATTGGGCCCGACTACGAAATGTCCATGATTTTACCCGTCTTTCGCGCCGCAGCCGCAGATGTGACGGCCGGATTTATGGCCAAAGACATGCACACGGGCAACCGACTGGGTATTGAGACCGCCATCAAAAAGAGCATGATGGGCTTGCTCGAAGACCGCGGGTTCGTGATTGAGGCGGTGCTGATGAAATCCATAAAGCTTCCGGCCGGGTTGTACCGTGCGATTGAAGAAAAGCTTCAGGCCGAGCAAGAAGCCCAGCGAATGGAATTTGTGCTGCAGCGCGAGCGCCAAGAGGCCGACCGACGCATTATCGAGGCTGAGGGCATTCGCGACGCGAACAAGATTATTTCTGAAGGTTTGACGCCCCAGATCATCCAGTACAAGACGATTGAGGCCTACCGTGAGCTTTCGAAGTCACCCAATACCAAGGTGATCGTGGGCGGAGGCAAAGACTTTATTCTGAATCCTTGAGGTCACGGCGAGGCTCTTCAATGGCCTCGTCGGGCTGCGTGAATTCGCGGGATCCTGCCAACCGCAGGGTGATCAAAAGCAATCCAACGGCAAGGGCCGAGGCCAGGGTGGCCTCGGCCTTGTCGTTTAGGGTAAAGGCTCCGTAGGTTGCGGCGAGTGCCGCAGCCAAGCAGAGCGCGCTTGTGAGTGACAGCTGCACGACTTACTGGCCCTGGCCGAGCGAGTAGCTCGAGGTTCCATTAAAGCGGTACAGGTTCTCGGTCTTGATTACATCGATTCCGCGGGCCGCGGCGGCCTCCAAGAGTTCGACGATGCGCTCTTTGGGCACCAAACCTCCTGCGGGATTCTTAAACCGGCAGCGCCAGTGGTCGGTGCAAAACGTTTCGGGGAACCCGTCAGGCCACACCTTGATTCCGCGGTTGGTAATCATGCTCAGGGCCGAATCTTCGCGGTTGATGGCTTGAATCAGAGGAGCCAAGGCATCTGCTTCGGTTCCGTGCCAATGCACAAAGAGGTCGACGCCCTCCAGTTCTTTGGTCTTCGGCGCTTTGCGCTCGTACTTCGGAACCTCAATCTTAGACTCGCCGCGGTAGTGCACAGCCTTCAGTTGGCTGGGCTCTTGACCGAGGTTGGCGATGACGGCGTCGGCGAACTCGCGGGTTCCGACCTTTTCACGGCTCAGGCCTTCGGTGAAGATGTCGTAGGTGTGGGTTCCGTCCTCGAGGGTCTTCAGCCAGGCGTTGTGGACGCGTTCCGCGACGCTGTACTGGCCGAGGTGGTTGAGCATCAAAATGGCTCCGTGCAGCAGCCCTGAGGGGTTGGCGACGTTTTGGCCGGCGCGGCGTGGGGCGGAACCGTGAATCGCTTCAAACATGGCGCACTCGCTGCCGATGTTGGCGGATCCGGCGAGTCCGACGCTTCCGGTGATTTGCGCGGCTACGTCCGACAAAATGTCGCCGTACAGGTTGGGCATCACGATGACGTCAAAGGCCTCGGGGGTGTCGGCCAACTTGGCGGCGCCGATGTCGACAATCCAGTGCTCGTTCTCGATTTCAGGGTATTCCGCGGCGATTTCGTCAAAAACCTGGTGAAACAGTCCGTCGGTCTGCTTCATGATGTTGTCTTTGGTGAAGCAGGTAACCTTCTTGCGGCCCTGAGTGCGGGCGTATTCAAAGGCGTAGCGCACGATGCGCTCGCAGCCCGGACGGCTGATCAGCTTGAGGCACTGCACGACCTCGTCGGTCTGCTGGTGCTCGATTCCGGCATAAAGGTCTTCTTCGTTCTCGCGCACAATGACCACGTCCATGATTGGGTGCTTAGTGGTCACGTAGGGGTGCAGGCTTACGCAGGGGCGCACGTTGGCAAAGAGCCCGAGGAACTTGCGCGTGCTGACGTTGAGGCTTTTGTAGCCGCCGCCCTGGGGCGTCGTGATGGGGGCCTTCAGAAATACTTTGTTGCGGCGAATGGTTTCCCACGATTCGGGGTGAATTCCCGCGCTGTTGCCCGAGAGGTAGAGCTTTTCGCCCACTTCGATTTCGTCGATTTCGAGTTCGGCTCCGGCGGCCTTGAGGATGCGCAGCGTGGCGTCCATGATTTCGGGACCAATTCCGTCCCCGTGAGCAACTGTAATGCGTGCCATATTCAAAGAATTTGCTACAAAAGTCCGCCTCAGGGTTGGGGGGTTTCATTTATGAATCAACGATTAAGCATTTGATTTATAAATGAAAAATGCGCCCTCTTCAGGGCGCACTTTGTGCTTGATTCGCGGTTGGCGCGCCTTGGACTAGTACCGGGCTTCGTAATCGTTTAAAAGCATGGCGAGCCCGTCAAGGGCATCGCGCTCTTTTTTGCCAAAGTCGAGGCGGCGCGCTTGGCTCAAGTGTTCTTGGGCGGCGCTGAATTGGTGGGCAATAACCTCTGCTTCAAGTACATTCAGGTAGAGTTCGGCAATAATTTTCTTGTTGATCCGCGCGTTTTTGTCTTCGGAATCAAATTCACCGATAGCCTTGGCCCACAGCGCAATAGCCTGCGCGAGCTTGGCTTCGCCCGCGGCAGCGTCTTTGCTCATCTTTTCGTAGCCTTCGCGGGCCAAAATGGCTGATTCAGCGAGGTCGCTGTAGTCTACCTTTTTGGATTCCGGCACAAATACGGTCGTGACGCGCGGCTGCAGCGTGGTTCCGAGTTGGCTGTTGAGCAAGATTTTAGCTGCAGTCATGTTGGCGCTCACCGAGGATTTCTGCAGGGCGTCAATGTGGTACTGGGCATAGGTTCCAGGGGTGCTGGACTTCACCAATCCGCTTTTAAACGTTTGAAATGCGTCGCTGCCGTCCACCATCGCGTCGATTAAGACGCGGCCGTCTGCTGAAGTGGCTTTCACGTGAATCGGGTGCTTGAATTTAATGACCCACTGGGACTCAATCACTTTGGTTGACGACTTGGTGGCGGTACTGTAGACGGTAGACTCCTTGGTTTCGATGGTCGGAACCTCATTCTGGAACCCGTAAAGTGTGATTTGAACTTGGATTCCGCCCGCGCCCTCAGTGCGGCCTTCAATTCGACCGTAGGACTGGGCGAGTTCAGACTCGTCGAACAGCGCTTGGTGCTGGAGTTTCGTGCGTTGGGGTGGGTACGGAGCCTGGTAGGTCGACGGAGGGAGTGGTTTGCTGTTCTCGAGGACCTGCTTTTCGATGATTTTGCCGGCGAGGGACTTGCTGTTCCACTCAGCCAGTGATTTTTCGTAGGCGGCAACGCGCTCGTCGTATGCGGCCTTTGCAGCAGCCTCTTGCGCCGGGTAGGCCGCAAGTGCAGCTTGGTAGTCAGCTTCCGATTCTGCTTCAAGTCGCTCGATTTCAGCGCGGTAGGTTACATTGACATTTGTTTGAAACGGCTGTCCGTCTGCGCTGTGGTTGAGTGGTGGCTGGATGTAGCTGTAGCTAACGGTTTCTTTTTTAATCGATTGGGCGAGTAGGGCCAAGGGTGCCGCGAGGGCAAGGACCAAAATTCGGTAGTTCATGAGTGATTTTGTGAATTCGGGCGCAAAGAACAACCGGGCCACCGAATTGGCCAGCTCACAATGATTTATGGGTACGTATTGCTGAGTTGCCGACTAAGCCGTACGCAGCACTTTGCCCAGTGCGCGCCCTTTTGACAGTTCGTCGACCAATTTGTCGAGGTAGCGCACCCTTTGCGAGAGCGGATTTTCGATTTCTTCGACTCGCCAACCACAAATCACGCCCTTGATGAGCGCGGCGTTGGGGTTGAGCTGGGCGGAATCAAATATTTGAGCGAACGTCCATTGGTCGTCGATCCAGGTTTGGATGGTTTCGCGGCCCGACTGGGTGAGCCAGGCGAGGGCCTCGAGGTAGAGGTTGGGATCCACCCCCTTGCGCTCTAGTTTGGCGAGGTAGTGTGGGTGCACCGAGGCCAGCGTCATACGGGCAATACGTTCGTCGGTAGTCATGCTGCAAGTTGCGAAACGGCGCGGAATTAAAAAACCCGCGACGCAGTCGCGGGGGTTTTTCATTGGCTTCGGGGGCCAAATTGCCGCGCTGGCGCGCGGCGGACCGCTATGGGGGTGCGTACTAGGAAACCAAACCCGCGACTTCGTCGCGGTTTTTTTCATTGGAACCCCTCGCTCAAGCGAGCTTGGCTCGGCTACCAATGAAAAAACCCAGGCCGTGGGGCCTGGGTTTGGTTTCTAGTAGACATTTAGAGAGGAGGTCTAATCAGTAATGAAAAGGGTGACTCCTTTTGATTGCCTCAATATGGAACCATTTTTGGTTTCATCATTTTAGAGGAATATTGGTGTAGTCCCAGTGAGGGATGTAAATCTGTGACCTCAAAAAAGGAGAGAATCCCTAACTTGGTGTTACTACAACTGAGGGGGAGGGGGAATACATAAATGCAATTTAACGGCTATTCTAAGACCAACAGTACGCAACATAGTTAGACAGAAATGAACGTAACAACAGTCATATTTTTAAGCATTCTATCCACTTTGACTTTGTGCAATAGCCAAACTTCTTATTCAAAGAACCATTCTTTCCTTCTAAAAGAAATTAATGTAAAGGGCGACACCGTAAGAGAACTTGGAAGTAATATTATGGTGATTTACCATGACAATAAAAATACTTATTGGTTTGGTAGTTGGGAGGATGGAATTTATAAATATGACGGTAATACGTTGATAAATTACACTACGAAACACGGTTTAAAAAATAATAGAATTGATGAAATTAAGGAAGACAAACAAGGAAATATATATATCAATAATGATGGAGAAATAAGCAAATTCGATGGGCAAAATTTCATCAAGGTCAGCGTTGCAAATAGTTCGAAAAATGAATGGAAGTTGGAACCTGATGACTTGTGGTTCAAGGGCAATCAGAATTCCGGGTTGGTTTATCGTTATGACGGCAAATATTTACATCAACTTAAATTTCCTGAAACCAAAGAAGGTGATGACTATTTAACAAAATTTCCCAATGTGGGGTATAGTCCTTATGATGTTTACATCATATATAATGACAGAGAAGGAAATGTTTGGTTTGGTACAGGGGTACTGGGTGTATGCCTGTTTAACGGAAAAACTTTTACTTGGCTTTCAGAAAATGAGATGGATTTTGATGTCGAAACAGGTTTTGGTATTCGTTCAATTATTGAAGACAGTAATGGCAAGTTTTGGTTCAGTAACTCGTTACATCGCTTCAATGTATACGGACAAGTTGATACAATCAAATACTTAAAAGAAAAAGGAATAGGTAGCTTAGATGGAAAGAAAGACGGTGATTTAGTTGCTATTATCTCTATGGAAAAAGATAACAATGACTTATGGATGGCAACATACAACAAAGGAGTATATTGTTATAACGGACGGCAAATAAAACATGTTCCTGTCAAGGATAATGACAAAGATATTACCGTGTATTCAATTTACAAGGACAATAATGGCGACCTATGGCTTGGGACTCATGAGAACGGAGCATATAAATTTAACGGAAAGACATTTGAAAAATTTAAACCACATTGACGAAAGAAGAAGAGATGAAATCGTTGGTGGTTAGAAACATACAGTATTATTGGATTCTTCACGCCAAGAGAGCCAATTCATATTGCAAAAATTGAGGTTTGCAAAGGATTATGGATTACCTCGTCAATTTGGGGTTATTCAACCGTTAAGTGAATTATTTTTTCCGCATAATCCTTTGGTATTCAAGGTCTATGATGTGGTATAAAATATAGAATCCAATCATTTCTAACTAGCTTTTTTAGTAGAGAGGGCCAAATTGCCGCGCTGGCGCGCGGCGGACCGCTTAGGGGGTGCGTACTCAGGTAATCCCAATCCGCTGCGCGGATTTTGGGCTTTTTCATGCCTGCTTGGTGAGCGAGCTCCCCAGCGAGCATAAAAAAATCCCAAGGACCGAAGTCCTTGGGATTACCTGAGTAGACATTCTGGAGAG
>JACCDS011621265.1_pt1 | contig 15970 bp, 13 predicted proteins | sample 7446441 | NCBI WGS metagenome assembly JACCDS01 (sample SAMN15323445, study PRJNA562643) | freshwater metagenome | isolation source: river surface water | place: USA:Blue River Watershed | collected 2017-08-17
AGGAAGAATATGAACATGGTCACCGAGTCGAAATACACTTCGCCTTCCTGGGCAAAAGTGGCCCAGCAACTAGCCAGGAAGGCCGCACCCACACCCAGGGCGACCGGCACATCCATACCCACCCGACGCAGCTTGATGTCGCGCCAGGCATTTCGAAAAAAGGGCGCAGACGAATAGAAGATAACCGGCAAGGTGAGCAAAAGACTGGCCCAGCGCATCAGGCTCTCGATGTCGGCACTCATGTCGCCATCGGCGATGTACACCGGGTAGGCATACATCATCACCTGCATCATGCCGAAGCCGGCCACCCACAGGCGCCACAATGCATCGCGACGCTCTTTGCGGGAGATTTCCTCATTCTTTGCCGCATCGTAGGGATAGGCCCGATAACCAATCGCGGCGATGGCGCCCAGGATGTCCGAGAGTTTGATCCGCGAATCATCCCAGCGAACACGGGCGCGACGGGTAGCGTAATTGATATCGACAGCCGTAACCCCCGGCAATCTGCCAACGTGCTGTTCGTTCAGCCAAATACAGGCCGAACAGGTGATACCCTCAAGCAACAGCGACGCTTCGCGCTCGTTTTCACCCAATGCCTTGACGAAACTTTTCTGGAATTCGGCATGATCGAACAAGGCCAGTTGATCAAGCACCGCCGGCACCGCTTCGCGCGGCGACTCTGGCATGGCGTCGCGGCTACGGTAATAATCCTCTAGCCCATTGTCGACAATGGACTGGGCCACCGCCTGGCAGCCGTAGCAACAAACCGCCCGTTGCTCTCCCCCGACTTTGACTGACAGATCAATATCGTCGGGAATGGGCAAACCGCAGTGATAACAGGAGGACGATGGCATACCAACAAAAAAGGCACCGAAGTGCCTTTTTAAATCAAGGGCGGGGCCGCAGTATAGTTTATTTGGCTCCCATGCGGATGGCACCATCCAGACGGATCACCTCACCATTCAAATAGGCATTTTCGGCAATATGCCTGACCAGCGCAGCGTATTCTGCGGGCTTGCCCATCCGCGTGGGGAATGGAACCATCTTGTTAAGGGCATCCTGCACATCAGCCGGCATGCCGAGCAACATTGGCGTTTCCATAATGCCAGGCGCGACAGTGACACAGCGGATACCACTACGCGCGAGCTCCCTGGCGACCGGCAAGGTCAGTGCAACAATACCGCCTTTCGAGGCAGCATAGGCTGCCTGACCAAGCTGACCTTCGAAAGCCGCCACCGAGGCGGTATTGACGATCAAGCCGCGCTCGCCACCGGCATCCGGCTCGTTCTTCAGCATCGCTTCCGCCGCCAGGCGCAGCATATTGAAAGTACCGATCAGGTTGATGTTGATGACCTTGGCAAAGCTCTCCAGCTTATGCGGTCCATCCTTACCGACAACCTTCTCGGCCGGGGCAACACCGGCACAATTCACCAGGCCGTGCAGTGCGCCGAATTTGGCGACGGCCGAATTGATGGCGTTGGCCGCGGAAGCCTCACCGGTCACATCGGTTTCGACAAACAGCGCATTAGCCCCAAGGTTGGCAGCGAGTTTTTCTCCCGCTTCGCGGTTTACGTCGGCCAATACCACCTTGCCCCCAGCCTCGACCAACGTTGCCGCAGTAGCCGCTCCCAAACCGGAGCCGCCGCCGGTCACCAGAAAAACCTTGTCTTTAATCTGCATTGCCGCTCTCCTCTGTAATATCAGCCGCCATTCCAGACGGTACCGTATGGAAAAGGAAACATCTTACTCCCGGATTGGACAAAGAAAAATCCCTCCACGACATGCAGTGCTATGATCAACGAATGCTCTCCTGACACGCTACCCAAACATGTCTGATCGCTCCCCCATCAGTGCGCGTAATGCCACCGTCCTGGTCATTGACCCGTCACCGAGCGACCGCGCCCAGATTTGCGAATGCCTGAACCAACTTCCAGACATCCGAATCATTGCCGCGGGCGAAGCCGAGCAAGCGCTGAAAATCATTCGCGAAACCAATCCGAGCATGGTGTTACTCGACAGCACCCAGAAGGGTGATGACGGGATCTCCCTCACGCGCGCAATTCGCCTGTGGGAGCAAACGGGCAGTAATGCAGCTTTTACGCCGTGGACTCCTATCGTTTTTCTTTCCTCGATCAACGACGAAGACCTTCTGGCACAAGGCATTCTGGCCGGCGGTGACGACTTTATTTGCAAACCGGTATCGGAAGTGGTTCTTCTCGCGAAGGTCAGGGCAATGCTACGCATTGCAGCGCGCCAACGAGAAATTTGCGAAGTCCATCGCCAGCTCAAGGAAATCGCCACGCTGGACAGCCTCACCGGCATACCCAACCGCCGCTATTTCGACGATACGCTGGCGACCGAATGGAAACGCTGCCTGCGTAGCGACACCCCTCTGAGTATCGTTCTCAGCGATGTCGATTTCTTCAAACAGTTCAACGATATCTATGGCCACCAGGCCGGGGATGCCTGCCTGAAGGCAGTAGCCAGCACGCTCAGCGAATCGCTGTTCCGTGTGGAAGACAGCGTCGCCCGTTACGGCGGAGAGGAATTCGTTGCCATTTTGCCAGGCACGGATGCCAACGGCGCCTTTGCCGTCGCCGAGCGCATGCGACAGTCGGCGCTCGAACTGTGCATTCCGCACGCACGCGGGATTGATGGTCGCCTTTCCTGCAGCTTCGGCGTCGCCAGCACCCGCCCCAGCGCCAACTCCGCTCCGCAACAGCTGCTTCGCTTTGCCGACGCCGGACTATATGCCGCAAAACGAGCCGGACGAAACCGTGTTTCGCTTAACAGCGAGAGTAGTGCTTAAGGTGCGAGCCGGTCACCCCTCAACAGCATGCCGGCTTATCGACAAGGGGAGCACCGCCCCCCCTCATCAAGCTTGGACGAATATTACTCGACTGGCTTGCTTGCCGGCTTACGACCCGGAGCCGGCTTGGGGAAGTAGCCAAAAATCCGGCACTGAATCGCTTCGATGGCTTTTCCATCCTTGAAGCTGGTGACGCTGCACATTGAGATTTCCTGCTGCGCGGAGAGCTCAGATAAAGCAGCGCGAACCTCGCTCAGAGGAATTTTGATCGCATTCGCAATTTCCAGATCAAGCAGTTGGCCGTGCTTTTTGAGGTGGTCAAGAACCTTGGGGGAGAGCATCGACAATCCTTTGCTGAGTGGCGGCGAGGTCGCTTGGTGCTTCAGAAGTGGCTACGCCGAGGCAGAAAAGCAAAAAGCCCAAGCTTTGCCGCCCGGGCCCAGAGCCAGAATAAATTGGTGCCGTTGAAGTGAATCGAACACTCGACCTACTGATTACGAATCAGTTGCTCTACCAACTGAGCTACAACGGCATGCTGACCGAAAGCAGCAGAAACCTTGTGAACAACAAGCTTTCGCCGCTTCCGAAAAAGCAGAGCGTAGAATTATAGCTTTTTTGCCCCCCTTCAGGCAACGCCACCATCCAATGAATCTGCTTCGCGCGCTGGCCACTGTCAGCGGAATGACCCTGTTGTCGAGAGTTCTCGGCTTTGTTCGAGACTTCGTCATCGCCCGCGCTTTTGGTGCCGGACTGGCAACCGATGCTTTTTTTGTCGCCTTCAAACTGCCCAATTTGCTGCGTCGCATGTTCGCAGAGGGCGCGTTCTCTCAGGCCTTCGTTCCCATTCTGGGCGAGTACAAGAACAAGCGGAGCACCGAGGACACCCGCACGCTGGTAGATCACGTCGCCAGCCTGCTATCGATGCTGCTGTTTGCCATCACCGCTATCGGAATCGCTGCCGCACCTTTACTGGTCTGGGTTTCAGCCCCTGGCTTCAGCGGCGACACCGGCAAGTTCGAACTAACGGTGACGCTGACCCGCATCACCTTTCCGTACATCTTCTTCATGTCGCTAGTAGCGCTGGCCGGCGGCCTGCTCAACAGCTGGAGCCGCTTCGCCCTGCCTGCCTTCACGCCGGTACTCTTGAATATCTCGTTCATCGGTATGGCGCTGTTTGCTGCCCCCTATTTCGACCCGCCCGTCCTGGCCCTGGCCTGGGCCGTCTTCATCGGCGGCCTTCTACAGATGGCAATCCAGATCCCGGCCCTGAAGAAAATCGCCATGCTGCCCCGGCCGACGCTGAACTGGCGCGCCGCCTGGGCCGATCCTGGTGTCCGCCGCATCGCCATGCTGATGGGGCCGGCGCTGATCGGCGTTTCAGTTTCCCAGGTCAGCTTGCTGATCAATACGATTTTTGCCTCCTTCCTGACCACGGGCAGCGTTTCCTGGCTGTATTACGCCGACCGCCTGATGGAATTCCCCTCCGGCATGCTGGGCGCGGCACTTGGCACCATCCTGCTGCCCTCACTATCCCGTTACCACGCCAGCGAAAACCATGTCGAATACTCGAAGTTGCTCGACTGGGGATTACGCCTGACCTTGCTGTTGGCCGCCCCGGCTGCTGTCGGACTGGCCATTCTGGCCGTGCCACTCATCGCCACCCTGTTCTTTCACGGCGCATTCTCGGCCGAGGATGTTTTCAGGACACGTGAAGCCCTGGTCGCCTACACCGTCGGACTGACCGGCCTGATTCTGGTCAAGGTCCTGGCACCCGGCTTCTATGCCCGACAGAACGTCAAGACACCGGTGCGCATCGCCTTGATCTCGCTCACAGCCACACAGGTCATGAACCTCGCATTCATCGGCTGGATCGGCCACGCCGGCCTCGCGCTGTCCATCGGACTGGCAGCCTGCCTGAACGCGACAATGCTGTATCGCGGCCTGCGCCGCCTGAACATCTACCACCCGCAGCCAGGGTGGACCGGTTTCGTCCTGAAGCTGGCACTTGCCCTGATCGTTATGGCGGCTGTGCTCTGGTTCGGCATGGGCAGCGAAGCGGGCTGGCTACAGGCCAGCTTCATGGCCAGGACCTTCCACCTTGCATGGCTGGTGCCGCTTGGCGCTGCGGCATATTTCGCTACACTAGGGGTATTCGGCTTCCGACTTCGTGATTTCAAGAGACGCACGGCCGTCTAACTAGGAGACATAACGATGAAACTGAGCAGCACCAGTTTTTCCGATGGCCAGAAAATCCCCGGCGATTACTCTTTCTGCATTCCGGACCCGGCGCACCACGTCTGCCTGGGCCGGAACATGAACCCGCAACTAGCCTGGAGCGACATACCGGCCGGGACCAAATCCTTCGCACTTCTCTGCCACGACCCGGACGTTCCCAGCAAAGGCGACGACGTCAATCAGGAAGGACGTACCGTTCCCGCCTCGTTGCCACGCGTGGATTTTTTCCATTGGGTCCTGATCGACCTGCCGGCATCCATCACCTCGCTGAAGGAAGGTGAATTCAGCAGTGACGTGACGCCGCGCGGCAAACCCGGCCCGCAAGCCCCCCATGGCGCGCGCCAGGGCATCAACAACTACACCGACTGGTTCGCCGGCGACAACGACATGCGCGGCGACTACCATGGCTACGATGGCCCCTGCCCTCCGTGGAACGACGAGATCATCCATCACTACGTATTTACCGTATACGCACTGGATGTCGAAAAACTGGCGCTTGACGGCAAGTTCGGCGGCGCGGACGTACGCACCGCGATGCAGGGGCACATCCTCGCCCAAGCCAGCATCACGGGCACTTATACGCTGAATCCGCTGCTGCAGAAATAAGCCCCGCAAGGCAATAAACAAAAGGCCATGCATTGCAATGCATGGCCTTTTCGTATGAGCCGGCACGTACCGGCCGAGCGCAATATCAGCGCGTAGGCTTACAACCGCCCACCGTATTGCCGGCACAAGGCACCGAGCTCTCACGATTGATCAGCCACTTGCCGCCGACCCGGATCATCTCGAGCGTCTTCTGCGTCGTATCGCGGAAGGCATTGGACGAATAAACCTGGCGGAACTCGGCAAAGGCACGCTCGCTACCATCCATGCGCACCTTCAAATCCTGAACCTCGACACTGATGTCGGCACGCGTCGAAATCCGGCTACGGCGTAGCTGAGCCCAGTCTTCGCGGGACAGGCCGCCATCCGGCGTAAAGGTCGGCGCATAGAAGGCAGAATAGGCCGAGTAATCGCGGGCCGACCAGGCAGCAGCCCAGGACTTCACACGGCTTTCGACATCGGCATCCGGCCCGGCAGCGACCACCGGTGCTGGAACCAACTGCGGACGCGCTGCATTCAAGGCGGCAGCCTTGGCGTCTAGCGTTTCGCGGTCGGTCACGTCGAGAGCGATCGGATCGTTCGGGCACAACTGCGCCGGGTCGATTTCGGCCAATTCACTGGATTCCGGTGTCTTGGCTTCGAGACGCTGCAGCCCGAGATATTGAAGCAGCGTGCCCATGCCAGCATAGGTACGCAGGTAGGCCAGACTCAGGTCGGTATCGGCATTGACCGCGGAGCGACGTGCCGAGAGCAGTTCGTTTTCGGTGTCGAGCAGATCGAGCAGCGTACGCTGTCCGACGTTGAACTGATCGCGGTAGGCATCGCGGGTTTTCTCAAGCATGCCAACCTGGCGAGCATGGTGTGCCGACTGTTCCTTCAGGCGCAAAACGTCGTTGTAGGCGATGAGCAGGGTCTGGCGTGTATCGCGGCAAGCCTTCTCGCGCAGGTCGAAAGCCAGGTTTTTCTTTTCGATGGTCTGCTTTTCGCGGGCCCGGTCGGAACCGCCATTGAACAGATTCCAGCTGACGACCAGTTCCGCCACCTTGTAATCACGCTGGCCGATATCGCCCAGATAATTCTTGGTCTGGTCGGTACGCGCCCGGAAATCCAGCTTGGGGGAATAAGCAGCCCGACGAGCATCGATTTCGTATTGGCTCGCCTCGATATTTTCAGTCGCGGCCAACAAGGCCGGATTGTTCCGGTGCAAGGTATCGAGCGCACTCTTGGCCTGCGCGGGGAAAGCTGCGTTGACCTGCGTCGGAGCCACAATCGCGCCTCCCGGCTGCTGGCCGACGAGGCGCTGATAGCGTGCCGACACATCGTGCAGGTTCGCATTTTCAGTGACCAGATTGATTTCAGCCAAGGCCAGACGGCTACCTGCCTGCTCGAGATCTACCCGACGGCCTACACCGCTCTGCACACGGCGTTGAATCTGATCGTGCGTCGCCTTGTGCTGGACATAGTTATCCTTGGCCAGATCGACCAGATGGCGATAGCGCAACACATCCAGGTAAGCACGCGATGCTTCGAGCGCCACGTTTTCCGAGGCATCGAGCAGTTCGTAGTAACGGACCAGCCGCGCCTTGTCGAGACGGCGCACTTCGTTGCGCGTGGCAAAACCGTCGAACAGCATCTGGTTCAGGCTGAGCACATAGCCGCTGCGGTTGTAGTCTTTTTCTGCAGCCGATGGTTGGCGCAGGCTTTCCCGCCCGGTACCGGCGGTCAGATCAACACGCGGAAAGTACCCGCCGCGAGCGACACCAATCTCTTCGTCTGCCGCACGATAGTTGTGCCACTTGGAAGTAACTTCCGGGCTATTCAGAACCGCCCGCTGGGCAACATCCTTCAGCGTTGCCTGTGCCGGGGCTTGCGTCGTAGGCATCTGAGCCATGGCTGGTCCAGCCACGGCGAGAAAGAGTGAAGCAAAGGCTTTAAGTTTCATGGGCAGCACTTGTGTAGTTTGTTTGCAAAGGGCGTCACGGCTAGTTGAGCAACGAAACGTCCAAGTTGAGCCACGCCCAACTTAAGTGCCGCCAATTATAGGGAACGAGTACTCGCCGATTGTAAGATTTCGTAAATCAAACCGAGAAATAAATCACATCTTTGACAACAAAAAATACGGTGCTTTTTCAATCACCTGCACTCAAAAAACGGCACAAATACCACAAACCAGAAGCATCCAGATGGAATATAAAAGGCATTTTATTTCTGCAACACATCGGACAAAAGGCGATTATTTGACAAATAAAAAATATATTCAAAAACAACAAGCCATTAATATTTCCCACCCGGGACAAAACCCAGAAAACCCCGACTATCCATCTGTATTTAATACACTAGCGACACAACAAAGGCATATCCACACAAACAAGCAGACCCGTATTTTTCCCATTCTTCGCTGAAATTGTCCCGTTTGCTGCCCGCACGATCTGCAGGGCAATAGCCAGCCCAAGCCCGTAACCATCGCCGCGTTTTTCGGCACTTCCACGGTAGAACGGTGTAAAAATCGCGGCCAGTTCCGATTCATCCACCCCAGGGCCTTGATCCATGACACTGATTCGGAAGCCCCCCGAATCGCTCGCTCCCGCCTCGATCCGCACCGCGCTTCCAGGCGGCGCATAGCGCAGCGCATTGCGCACAATATTTTCGATGGCCCGGTGCAACATCTCGCCGTTGGCCATGACCTGGGCCGTACGCCCCGGCACATAGTCGATGGCTACCTGGCGGCCCATGCCTTCAAAACGGGCATCCTCGACCAACTCAAACAGGAGCTCGCCCATATCGACAGGTCCGACCGGTTCCGAACACCCCGCATCCAGTCGCGACAGGGTCAGCAACTCGCCGATCAACAGATTCATGCGCTCGCTTTCCCGCTCGATGCGCCCCCAGGTATCCTCCGTTCGCTCCGGCTGCTGTCGCGCCAGCCCGACGGCCGCCTGGAGCCTGGCCAATGGCGAACGCAGCTCGTGCGACACGTCGTGCAACAGGCGCTTCTGCCCCTCGACCACCCTTTGCATGCGCTCGGCCATATGATCGAAATCGTGCCCAAGATCGGCCAACTCATCCCGCCGGGCGCCCATCCCGGGACTGACGCGCACCGCCAAGTCACCGTTGGCGACGCTGGCAAACCCTTCCCGCAGCCGGCGAATCGGCTTGGCGAAGTACCACGCCAGGCCGGCCGCACAAGCGAGACTGGCAAAGATCCCAACGATGACTGGCCAGAAAGGGAGATGGAGACCCGGTTCCCGCGGGGGCCTGGGCGGTGGCCGATGTTCCGGCGGGAGCGGGCCCGGCGACCCGCCGACCCGCGGTGGCGGCCCCCGGCGTTCGTCGAAATGCGGCGGCGGCCGATGCTCTCCGCCTTCGACTTGAGCCACCAGACCACGGCGCTCAGCCCAGAACAGCATCCCGGTACCCAGCACCGCCATCATCTGGCCCAGCCAGATGAACAGAAACAGCTTCCAGAACAACCGCCCCACGCTATTCCTTGATCAGCTGATAACCCTGCCGAAACACGGTCTGGATGCAGGAGCGCCCATCCGGCAGGAGGCCAAGCTTGTGGCGAATACTCGACAGATGGACGTCGATACTGCGGTCGAAGCGGGCCAATGGCCGCCCCAACGCCTGCTCGCACAGCGCCCCCTTGGCGACCGGGCGGCCGGCATTGCGGGCCAGCATCTCCAGCAGGTTGAATTCGGTACTGGTCAGATCGACCTGAGCCCCGGCCCATTCGACGCGACGCTGCTCGGGATAGACCGCAAGCGGCCCGACGACAATCGGCCCGCTGGGCACTTCGACAATCTGCGTCCGGCGCAGGATGGCGCGCAGACGAGCCGCCAGTTCGCGCGGCAGACAAGGCTTGGGCACATAGTCGTCGGCCCCCAGCTCAAGACCAACGATACGGTCCATGTCGTCGCCCTTGGCGGTCAACATCAGCACCGGGACCTGGCTGGCCGCCCGTATCCGGCGCAGCACTTCGACCCCGCTGATTTTCGGCATCATCACATCGAGAACCACGATGGCATAGCGGCCGGAGAGCGCCTCGGCTACGCCGGCTTCGCCGTCATGCACCGCCCTTGCTACAAAACCGTCCTGATCGAGGTAGTCGCACAGCATGCCGGAGAGCTCAATATCGTCATCGACCAGCAGAATCGGGGACATATCCGATGAAACCCTTCAAAAACAGTGATGATAGCCAAGCAACCCCGGCGAAACCATGCACCCGAACCTCGTTTTACAGATATTTACCACTTGGCGGCAAACAGCAGAGGCGGCATTTCTTGCCGGCGGCCATTTTTTGCCAAAAAACAGAATAAAAAGCAGGAAAATCGCAACATATCGAACAAAAACACCGACCACTTAACCAAAATTTACCTCATTTAACGCCAAATACACGCAATTCAGCGCCGTTTTGGCCGATAAATTGCTCATAAGCAGGTAGCCCACGACGGGCTTTCTATTTTTTGACGCAATCATCGGAGGTAATCATGGTCAGCAGCATCAGCAACAGCACTTCCATCAGCCAGCTCTTTACCAAGCTCGACACCAAGAGCCAGGGCTATCTGGAAAAAAGCGATCTGGTCGCGGCGTTCGCCCAGATCAGCGGCGACAACAGCTCATCGTCGGCCGATCAGGTCTTTCAGGCGCTGGACAGCGACAGTGACGGCAAAGTCACCGAAAGCGAATTTTCATCCTCGCTTTCCAAGCTGCAGGAGGAACTGGATAGCCAGTTCAACCAGATGCGCATGCAGGGCCATGGTGGGCACGGTCCGCAGGGGATGGGCGGCATGCCGCCACCACCACCGCAGGATGATGCCGGTTTCACGAAGGAAGAATTGAGCAGCCAGCTTGAAGAAATCGGCAGCACGGATAGCAAGCGCGCCAGCTTCATCTCCAACGTCGTCGAAAATTTTGAAGCAGCCGACACGGACGGCGACGGCAAGGTCACCTTCAGCGAGGCGCAGGCTTACAACAGCCAGTCATCGAGCACCAGCAGCGACGCGACCGATACACCGGGCAGCACCACGACGACCGCCTCAGCCAGCGCCAACAGCGAGGCTCAGGTCATGCTGAAGATCATGCAATTGATGCACGCCTACAGCAGCTTCAATGACAACTCGAGCAAATCGGCCATCAGCAGCCTGCTTTCCGTTTCTGCCTGAGTAGACAAACCGGCTGGGTGCAACGGTGCTTGCCGCAGTACTCAGCCTTCTGCCAGGGCCTGCAGTTTTCGGTACAGGGTGCGTGGGCTGACCCCCAGGGACCGGGCCAGCTCAGCCGAACCCATGTCCGGACGGGCCTTGGCCCATGCCAGGTAGCGGCGCTCCATCTCGTCCAGGGATAGCACTTCGCTCACCGCAAACGCGCCGTTTCCCGGCGCAGCCACTGGCGGCAGGTCATCGGCCAGGTCGGTCAAATGAACCAGGTCGATGACCTCGCCATCCGCCAGCAAAGTGGCGCGTTCGACGAGATTGCGCAACTCGCGGATATTGCCCGTATAGCGCCGTCCGGAGAGCCATTCCAGCGCCAGCGGTGTGAACCGCCGGCCGCTCTTGCGATCGACCCGTTCCAGGAGGGAAGCAGCGAGCAGCGGAATGTCGCCGCTCCGCTCATGCAGCGCCGGCGAATGAATCGGGAAGGTATTGATCCGGAAATAGAGGTCGCGACGAAAGGTCTCGGCCTGCACCATGCTGCGCAGATCGCGGTGGGTTGCCGTGACCAGGCGGAAATCGGCCGGCAGCCAGTCCAGACCGCCCACCCGGCGATAGGTGCCGGTTTCGAGCAGGCGGAGCAGCTTGACCTGCAAGGCCAGCGGCAGTTCGCCAATTTCGTCGAGAAACAACGTCCCGCCGGCTGCCGCCTCGACCAGGCCCTGCTTGCGATGCATCGCCCCGGTAAAGGCGCCTTTCTCGTAGCCGAACAGTTCGCTCTCGAACAGGGTCTCGGTCATCCCGGCACAGTCGACCGCGACGAACGGCCCCTCCTCGCGCGCACTGGCTTCATGGATGGCGCGGGCGACGAGCTCCTTGCCGGTCCCGGTTTCGCCCAGCAACAGCACGGCGGCGTCCGAATTGGCGACGCGCAGGATTTTCTCCAGCATGCCGACAAAGGCCGGCGAGCGCCCGACCAGGCCCTGCGCTGCCGCCCGGCTGCTGGCCTGGCGCACAACGCGCATGGTTTCGACGAAATAGACAATCTTGCCCTGATCGTCGCGGATCGGCATCGTTTCAACCGCGACATGCTCCTCGCCACGCGGCGTGTGATGCAGATGCAGCACGCGCTGCGGTTCGCCCCCCTCGAGACTCTGCTTCAGCGGGCAGGATTCGCCGGCCTGGTCGCAAGGTACGTCGAAGTGATGGGAAACCTCGTAGCACTTGCGCCCGGCCAGCGGCTTGCCACCGCCGAACTCGCTGATGTACGCGGCATTGGCGGCCACGATCCGGTAGTCGGCATCCATCACGATGCGCGGCTCGGGCAAGCCGTCGAGGAAGGAAATCAGTTCACTCAGGAAATGCGCAGTCATGTCAGATTTGTCGCCAACGCAAAAATTGACCGCCATTATTGACACACACCAACCGAAAATTGCAAGCGCAGCCCGACAAAGGAATTACAACCAATTGATTAATCGAAGCTTTTCAGATTAATCAAAACAGGCATGCATCTTGTTATAGGTCATACCGGAAACCGGTGATCCCCACCCCTGCCCAAGGCGCTTTCCTCACCACACGAATGGGCAGGCGCTGGCCAACCGGCAAAACAACCTGGCGGCATATCCCCCTTAGTTCGCCCCGCAGGCAAGCTTTATGTAGCCAGGTTGTCCCGACGCCAGCAGTCCCGGTTTCCGACCCTATTCACCAACCGTTCGAGGATCGATGAGTCAGCCAGAAGCCAGTACGCAAGCGGAGACCGTGGCCAAGGTCTCCTTTTACGAAAAGCGCAAGAAGATCTACGCCAAGGGAATCCGCGGCTACTTCGACAACTGGCGCATCGCCCTCGTCCTGCTTACCCAGGTCATTTTCTATGGCGGCCTGTGGCTGGAGTGGAACGGCCGGCAAGCCATCCTCCTCCATCTGGTCGAGCGCAAGTTCTATATCTTCGGTACCGTTTTCTGGCCACAGGATGTCATCTACCTGGCCGCCCTGCTCATCGTCTCGGCCTACGCGCTGTTCCTGGTCACTGCGGTAGCCGGTCGCCTGTTCTGCGGTTATGCCTGCCCGCAAACGGTCTATACCCAGCTGTTCATGTGGATCGAAAACTGGGTCGAGGGCGACCGCAATGCCCGTATCAAGCTCGACAAGGCGCCGCTCGACGCCCGCAAGCTGCGCATCAAGGGCAGCAAGCACTTGCTCTGGGCCCTGCTCTCGCTGTGGACCGGCTTCACACTGGTCGGCTACTTCACCCCCGTGCATGAACTGATCGACAACGTGCTGACCGGCAACCTCGGCCCGTGGGAGAGCGTCTGGATCTTCCTCTATGGCGGATTCACCTATCTGTTCGCCGGCTTCATGCGCGAGCAGGTCTGCAAATACATGTGCCCCTACGCCCGCTTCCAGAGCGTGATGTTCGACCCGGATACGCTGATCATTTCCTACGATCCGGAACGCGGCGAATCACGCGGGGCGCGCAAGAAGGGTGTCGATGCCAAGGCGGCCGGCCTCGGCGATTGCGTGGATTGCGGCCTGTGCGTGCAGGTCTGCCCGACCGGCATCGACATCCGCAACGGCCTGCAATACGAGTGCATCGGCTGCGCGGCCTGCATCGATGCCTGCGACGAGGTCATGGACCGGATGAGCTTCCCGCGCGGCCTGATCCGCTACTCGACCGAAAACGCCATGGAGCAGCACCTCGACCGCAAGGCGATCATGGCTCACATCGTCCGCCCACGCATCCTGCTCTATACCGTCATCCTGGCCATCATCATCGGTGCCTGCGCGTGGTTCCTGAACCATCGCATCCCGCTCAAGGTGGACGTCATCCGCGACCGCTCCATCCTGGCGCGCGAGGCCGACGATGGGCGCATCGAGAACGTCTACATGCTGCAGATCATGAATACCGAGGAACGCCCGCACCGCTACCGTATCAGCGTAGACGGCCTGCCCGGCGCCGAAATCGCCGGTTCGCCCGAAGTCGATGCTGCCGCTGCCGGCCTTACCTCGTTCAACACCGTGGTCCGCGTTCCGCCCGATGCCGGCAAGATCGGCTCCAACCCGATTCATTTCGACATCGTTGCTGTCGACAACCCGGACATCAAGGTCCGCGAGAAAGCCGCTTTCCTCCTGCCCCAGTAGTCGGGGGGCAGACTCCGCTTGGGCGGGAGATCCTCTCCCGCCTTTTTTTCGTTTACGTGCAGCACCCCATGCTGCGCTCGAGAAAACGGCCCAATTCCGCCATCTGGCGCGCCACGTCACCGTATTCGTCGTGACTGCCGGGCACCAGCAACAACTCGACAAGATGGCCCGGCCCCGCCGCATGAATCTGCCGTGCCTCATCCACGGGCACGGTGTCGTCCTCAAGGCCATGCACGATCAGGGTCGGACAACGTGCCCTCGCAATCGTGTTGCACGGCGCGATGTCGTCGAAGCGATGCCCGATCACACGCTGCACGTAGGCCAGGATGTAGGCGCCCAAAGGCCAATACGGAATGTGTTTGCCGGCCAGCCAGCGGCGCATCATCGTTGCCGGATGGGCAAATGCGGCCAGGCTGACCACGGCTCGCAGGTCGCTGCGCCGCGAGGCAACCAGCAAGGCCGCCCCGGCCCCCACCGAGTGACCGACAACCCCCAGGCGGGCGGCATCGACATCCGCCTGACTGGACAGCCAGTTCAACGACGCCTCGATATCCTCCGCAAAGCGCGGCAAGGAAGCGAAACTATCGTCATCGCTGCGCCCGTGGCAGCGCGCATTGATCAACAGCACGGCATAACCTGCCGCATGCAAGGGCGCCGCCAGCGGCAGCATCATTTCGGCATTGCCGCCCCAGCCGTGCATGACGACCAGCGCCGGCGCACGCTCGCCGGCCGGAATGAACCAGCCGCGCAGGCATTTGCCATTGGCCGTCGGCAATTCCGCATCACGCCAGGGCAACGCCTCCGCCGGGCAACCCTGCTCGACCACGCGAGGCGCGGCCAGCCCACGCCGGATAGCCACATTCGCGCCGCCGATCAGGCCAGCCAGCGAGAGGAAGCCCCAGAGCCAGCCCATCGATCAAGGATGCGGCTGGAAAATGGCCCCACTGAGCACGCCTCGCCCGGTACGCAACAAGGTGACCACCCACAGACAGCACAACAACAACCAGGCCGCGACACCGATGCTGAAAGTCGAATTCCAGCCCAGTATTTTGCTCAGACGCAGGCTCTCGGCCACAAAAGCACCCAGCGGAAAGGTGAAGCCCCACCACGACAAGGCGAAGGGCAACTGCCCGGCCGCCCGGGCCGACAAAGTCAGCAGGCTGGCCATGACCAGCCACCAGACACCGAAGCCCCAGACCAGCAGCATGACCACCGTCGCCACCTCGCGCACGGCAGGGAAAGGCAGTTGTTCGGCCACGTTCATCAGACTGACCGGAATGACACCAATCGGCGCCAGGTGAATCCACACGGTTGGCGTCAGGATGCCCTGCGCCGGCTTGTGCAGGTATTTGCGATACAGCGTCAGGCCGAGCAAACCAAGGTACATCATGCTGCCAGCGCCCAGGCCGATAATGTTGATGGTAAGCACCCACTCGCGCAGGGAGCCTTCCATCTGTGCCAGCAAGGGCCCGCCGGCCAGCGGCATGACGACCAGGCCCACGGCCGGAATGAACTGCGCCGGGGTTACATGTTCGGCGGCAACATGTTCACCGCGAAACATGAAGAACAGCACGGCAAAACTGAAAACGAAATGCAGGATCACCCCCAGCCACCACAAGGCCATCGCCACTTCGATGCAGGGTGTGAAGGTCAGCCATTGTGCGGCAAGCACCAGCAAGGCAATGGAAAAGGTCGGGTAAAAATTGGCCTGTACGGGGTGTTGCAGCGTTTGCATAGCGGCCGACCGGAAACGCAGCCAGCGCGCGACCCAGGGCAAGGCCAGGACCAGGAACAGTGCGCTGTTGAACCAGTGCAGCAACTCCGCCAGCGGAGCAAGGAGCGGCCAGCGCTGCGCCAGGCCGTGCGTCGTCAGGGCCAGCACCCCGGTCCCCATGACGGCGGCGAACCAGCCGGGGGCGAAGCTGCGGGAAATATCGGCAAAGCTGGGGTAGGCCATGACGCTGCATCCTTAATATTAGGTTTTTCTTATTTTACCAATCAATCCGCCCATAGCCCGATTTCGTGACAGCGTGGC
>JACCDS010724987.1_pt1 | contig 15964 bp, 14 predicted proteins | sample 7446441 | NCBI WGS metagenome assembly JACCDS01 (sample SAMN15323445, study PRJNA562643) | freshwater metagenome | isolation source: river surface water | place: USA:Blue River Watershed | collected 2017-08-17
TCCCATCCCGAACAGGACCGTGAAACGACTTCGCGCCGATGATAGTGCTGCAACCAGTGTGAAAGTAGGTCATCGTCAGGCTACCTAACGGAAAACCCCCAGTCATGCGACTGGGGGTTTTTTATTTTTGGCCGTTAAAAAGGCAGTTCATTGGTTCAGCGTACCATCCTGGGCCGCGGCCGACACTCAGGTGCAAATCCATAGCCCGCCGATCTCACTTTGTCCTCTGCAGTGAATTCGATCTGGAACCAGCGACACTGCGTATTCTCGTAGCGGTAATTCCAAACATAGCCGCGATTGCGAGCAATGACGAAGGTATCGGTCGCAATGCCGATGCGCTCAATCACTTCCCGGACTTCTAGTCCGGGGACGATGGTTTGAAAATTTTCTTCGGTCAATAACTGCCGGTATCCGCTCGCCTGGCCAGATTCATTGAAATAAACCGAGTAGGTATGCTTGCCGGCCGGGCCACGAGGAAAGTCCAGCCGCTTCGCTGTCGCGAGGTTTTCGGGGCGAGGTCGAGGGGCGCCCAGTTCTGCAATCACCTGCTCCCGCGACATCCCGATGAATCGTTCATTGGGTGCATATCCGGCACAACCTGACGAGATGCTTGCAACCAATACCACCACGGCTGAAGAAGCCAACGCCCCGAATTTCATAGAAGATCCTTTACAGTCAGCGCGACTCGGTCGCTCCCTGGCCGCCGAATATGAATTATCGCAATGGAGGCCTGGCGAGGAATTGAGTGGCCAGCCGAGCCCAGTAAGATGCGCCCACTGGCAACAGGGTATCGTTGAAATCGTAACTCGGGTTATGCAAATTGCAAGGCCCCAGCCCGTGTCCAGATGTGCGATGCAGGCCGTCACCATTGCCGATGAAAACATAGCAACCCGGCTTCTCGAGCAGCATATAAGCAAAATCCTCCGAGCCCATCGTCGGCTCGACATCCGTCACGACACCATCGACGCCCACGACCTCTTTCATCACGTCGAGCGCAAATTCAGTCTCGGGCTTGTGATTGATCAGCGGCGGGTAGTTACGCTTGAACTCGAACGCAACGCTCGCACCGAAGGCTGCCGAAGTATGCGCAGCAATCTCCCGCATGCGCCGCTCCATCATGTCGAGCACTGGGATGTTGAAGGTCCGCACCGTGCCTATCATGCTCGCCGAGTCGGGCACAATGTTGGTTGCACTGCCGGTATGGATCTGCGTGATCGACAGAACGGCGGCATCGAGCGGATTTGCGTTTCTTGACACAATGGTTTGCCAGCTCTGTGCGATCTGCACAGCGACCATGACCGGGTCGATCGACATGTGCGGCTGTGCAGCATGGGAGCCCTTGCCATGGATCGTCAATTCGAATTCGTTAGACGAAGCCATCATCGGGCCACAAACCGCGCCCATCGCGCCAGCCGCCATGCCCGGCCAGTTATGCATCCCAAACACGGCTTCCATCGGGCACTGTACAAACAAGCCGTCGTCGATCATCTGCTTCGCGCCGGCGCCGCCTTCCTCGGCCGGCTGAAAGATCACATAAACAGTGCCATCGAAATCCCGGTGTCTGGAAAGGTGGTGGGCCGCGCCCAGTAGCATGGCAGTGTGGCCGTCGTGGCCGCACGCATGCATGCGGCCGTCATGCCGGGACTTGTGATCAAAGGCGTTGTGCTCTTGCAGGGGCAGGGCATCCATGTCGGCGCGCAGCCCCACTGCGCGCGGGCTGCCGCCGCCCCTGATCACACCAACCACGCCGGTCTTGCCCAGACCGCGGATGACCGGTATGCCCCATTCTTCCAGCTTGCGCGCAACCAGCTCGGATGTTCTAGTCTCTTCGTACGCAAGTTCGGGATAGGCGTGAATTTCGCGTCGTATACGCGTAAGCTCATCGTGAAACTGCAGGATGGGATCGATCAGGTTCATGGTGTGAATTCCGCAGCGCTGGCTGGCGACTTTGCTCCAAAGCGTCTGTAATATTAACCGAGACCGAAGCAGCCGGTGATTGCCATACGATCAAGCCTGTCCCAGCCCAAAGGATACTGAATGAGCAACCGAGTCGTGCGCGCCGCCTGTCCCCACGATTGCCCCGATACCTGCGCGATGCTGGTCACCGTGGAGGGAGGCAAGGCCATTTCCATCCGAGGCGATCCGGACCATCCCAATACCGCCGGCGTGTTGTGCACGAAGGTGTCGCGCTATCTCGAACGCACCTACCATCCTGACCGGCTGCTGCATCCGATGAAACGCACCGGACCCAAAGGTGCAGGCCAGTTCACGCGCATCAGCTGGGCAGAAGCATTGACGACCATCGCCGAGCGTCTGCGGTCCATCGCCGCGCAGGATCCGCGAGGGATACTGCCCTATAGCTATGCAGGCACCATGGGCATGGTACAGGGTGAGGCCATGGCGATGCGCTTCTTTCATCGCTTGGGTGCATCTCAGCTCGATAGAACCATCTGCTCTTCGGCGGGCGGCACAGGTTACAAGTACAGCATAGGCGCGAAGGTCGGCACAGATACCGAGCAGTTCTCCAATGCGAAGCTCATCATTATCTGGGGCGGCAATCCGATTGCGTCCAACCTGCATTTCTGGATGCAGGCGCAGGAAGCGAAGCGTCGTGGCGCAACACTGGTAGCCATCGATCCCTACCGGTCTCTGACGGCTGAAAAATGTCAGATCCATATCGCGCTGCTGCCGGGCACCGACAGCGCACTCGCGCTGGGCATCATGCACCTGCTGATTCGCGATGGGCTGCTGGATCATGACTACATCGCCAAATACACCCTCGGTTTCGAGCAGCTGAAAGAACGCGTAGCCGAGTGGGGTCCGGAAAAAACTGCGGACACCTGCGGCATCGAAGTCGTGCAACTGGAGGCTCTGGCAAAGTTGTACGGCGAGGCCGCGATGCGTGGCGATCCGGTGGCAATCCGGCTGAACTACGGCGTGCAGCGCACACACGGCGGCGGCATGGCCGCGCGGAATATCGCCTGCCTGCCGGCGCTGGTCGGCGCGTGGCGGCATGCAGCAGGCGGCGTGCTGCTGTCGTCTGGTGACAGCTTCCCGAAAAACACCCGTAGTCTGGAGCGACCCGACCTCCGTCGCGTCGACTCGCAACGGGTGCCGCGCACCATCAACATGAGCACGATCGGCGACGACCTGCTGCGCCCCGGGTCGGCAGAATTCGGCCCGCGCATCGACGCGCTGATCGTGTACAACGCAAATCCTGTCGCGGTCGCACCAGAGTCGGCAAAAGTCGCGCAGGGCTTCGAGCGCGATGACTTGTTCACCGTCGTGCTCGAGCATTTCAGGACAGACACTGCCGACTATGCGGACATCCTGCTGCCCGCCACCACCCAGCTCGAACACACCGATGTCCACGCCACTTATGGGCATTTGTACATCGTTGCAAACAACCCGGCGATCGAGCCGCTGGGCGAGGCCAGGCCGAACAGCGAGATTTTCCGCCTCCTGGCCGCACAGATGGGCTTTGACGAGCCCTGCTTTGCCGACAGCGACGACGAACTGGCCGCGCAGGCATTCGACGCGACCGACGCAAGGGCCAGCCGCTACGACTGGCAGGGCCTGAAGCAAGCGGGATGGATGAAGCTGAATGTGCCGGACGCACCCTACGCGCAGGGTGGATTCCACACACCCTCGCGCAAGTGCGAATTTTATTCCGAGCGAATGCAGCAAGACGGCCTCGATCCGTTGCCTGCCTACATACCGCCGCATGAGTCACCGCGAACCGCGCCCGAGCTGGCAAGAGACTATCCTCTAGCCATGATTTCGCCGCCGCAAAGGAACTTTCTGAACAGCACCTTCGTCAATGTACAGAGCTTGCGCGCTACCGAGAGTGAACCTCACCTCGAGATCCATCCCGATGATGCAGCCGCGCGCGGCATCGCCGATGGCGACAGAGTCCGCGCATTCAATCGCCGCGGCGAGTTGCAGTTACGTGCCCGTGTGACCGATGCGACGCGCAAGGGCCTGGTCGTCGCGCTGTCGATCTGGTGGAAAAAGCTGGCGTCCGATCGCAAGAACGCCAACGAACTGACCAGCCAGCGCCTGACCGACATGGGTCGTGCGCCGACCTTCTACGATGTGCTGGTCCAGGTAGAAAAATCCGTCACTCCCCCCTGAGAAGATTGATGAAGAAATCCTTGCTGATCCTGCCCTGTATCGCGACCGCGCTTCTGATTGGCGGCTGCGCGCAACTGAGCTATTACGCGCAGGCGATGCACGGACAGATGAGCTTGCTGTCGAGCGCGCGACCTATCGACGACTGGCTCGCGGATCCCCAGGTCAGCGAAGACCTGAAAACGAGACTGGCACGCGCAAAGAACATCCGCGCGTTTGCTGCCCAAGAACTCGACCTGCCCGACAACGGCAGTTACAAGAGCTACGCCGAACTGAAGCGGCCCTATGTGATGTGGAACGTGGTCGCGACACCGGAACTGTCGATGACGCCGGTGCAGTGGTGCTTTCCGGTCGCGGGCTGTGTTGATTACCGTGGTTATTACAATCAGGATGACGCGCAGCACTTCGCCGCCGGACTGCGGGCCCGCGGCTATGACACCAGGGTCTCCGGCGTGCCGGCCTATTCGACGCTGGGATGGTTCAACGACCCGGTACTGTCGACCTTCATCGCGCTGCCGGAAGCCGAGGTCGCGCGCATGGTGTTCCACGAACTCGCGCACCAGGTCGCGTATGCGCCGGGCGACTCCCAGTTCAATGAATCCTTCGCTACCATGGTCGAAGAGGTAGGCGTCGAGCGCTGGCTCGAAGTGCACGGCGACGCGACCATGGGTGAGCGATACCGCATCTATCGTCAGCGCAAGGAGGAGTTCCTCGACCTGTTGTCGCGACACCGGGCGCAGCTGGAAGAAAACTTCGACGGCGATGCGCCCGATGCAGCGAAGCGGGCGCGCAAGGAACAGATATTCGCATCGCTGCAGCAGGAATACCAGGCGATGAAAGACCAGCGCTGGGGCGGCTATGCCGGCTACGATCGCTGGTTCAGCGAGCCCATGTCGAACGCGCATTTCGCACTGATTGCCACCTATCAGGATCTGGTCCCGGCATTCCGCGGCCTGCATGCGAGCGAGGGCGGATTCCGGAAGTTCTATGACCGTGTCAAGCTGCTGGCAAAGCTGGACAAGGCGCAGCGGCGCGCGCAACTCGCATCGGAGCTTGTCGCGGCGCAGCAAGAGGCCCGTACAAAGGTTTCCGGGGCCATCGCGGCCCGATAACAGACAAGAGCAGAGGATTCCGCTACGATCCGAAAGAAGAGACTAACAGCCGTCTGATGACGATTCCTCGACACAGTGCGAACGCATCAGATCCGGCGTTCAAAAAAAGAAAAGAGGTGCTGAATGGAGAAGTCCTGGATCCTTTCCTACCCGCCCGGCGTACCATCGCAAATTGACTGCACGCGCTACCGCTCCGTCGTCCATCTGATGGAGGAAGCGTTTGGCAACTACGCCAGCCGGAACGCATACGCCTGCATGGGCAAGTACCTCACGTATGCGGATGTCGATGCAATGTCGCGCCGGCTGGGCGCGTGGTTGCAATCGCAAGGGCTGGAGCGTGGCGCCCGGGTTGCGCTGATGATGCCGAACGTGCTGCAGTACCCGGTCGCCATTGCGGCCGTGCTGCGCGCCGGCTACATCGTGGTCAACGTCAACCCGCTGTACACGCCGCGTGAGCTGGAGCATCAGCTGAATGACTCCGGTGCCGAAGCCATCATCATCCTCGAAAATTTCGCACACACGCTGGAACAGGTGATCGCCCGGACCCGCGTCAGGATTGCCGTCGTTGCCAGCATGGGCGAGCTGCTCGGTGGCGTCAAAGGCGCGATCGTCAATCTCGTCGTGCGCAAGGTGAAAAAGATGGTGCCGGCGTTTTCACTGCCGCACGCGGTCAGTTTCCGCGCCGCGCTGAAAGCCGGCGGAAACCTGCGGCTGCAGCCTGTCGCGCTCGGTCACGACGATATCGCCTTCCTGCAATACACCGGCGGCACCACAGGATTGTCAAAGGGAGCGATGCTGAGCCATCGCAACGTGATCGCCAACCTGCTGCAAAACGAAGCCTGGCTGCAGCCGGCCATAGACAAGCCGCCGAAAGTCGAGGCACTGGTCTTTGTCTGCGCGCTGCCGCTTTATCATATCTTCGCGCTGACCGTGTGCTGCCTGATGGGCACGCGGGTTGGCGGCATGAATATCCTGATCCCGAACCCGCGTGACATTCCGGGGCTCGTCAAAGAGCTCGGCAAGTACAAGTTCAATTTGCTGCCGGCGGTGAATACGCTGTACAACGCGCTGCTCAACAACCCGGACTTCGCAAAGCTAGATTTTTCATCGCTGAAGCTATGCAACGGCGGCGGCATGGCGGTGCAGAAATCGGTCAATGATCGCTGGCGTGCCGTCACCGGCAAGAGCATCATCGAAGGCTACGGCTTGTCCGAGACCTCGCCGGTCGCGACCGCGAACCCGGCGGACTCTGACGAGTTCACCGGCACCATCGGCTTGCCCTTGCCGTCGACCGATGTCGCGATTCTCGATGACGCCGGCAATGAAGTGCCACTCGGCCAGCCCGGCGAAATCGCGATCCGCGGTCCGCAGGTGATGGAAGGTTACTGGCAGAAGCCGGACGAAACAGCGCGCGTGATGACGCGCGAAGGCTACTTCCGCTCCGGCGACATCGGCGTGATGGATGAGCGCGGCTACGTGCGCATCGTCGATCGCAAGAAAGACATGGTGCTGGTGTCGGGCTTCAACGTCTACCCGAACGAAGTGGAAGCCATCGTCGCGTCCCACCCCGGCGTGCTCGAGTGCGCAGTCGTGGGCGTGCCCGACCCGCACACTGGCGAGGCCGTCAAACTGTATGTGGTCAGACGCGACCCGTCACTGACGGCTGAGCAGCTGATGGACTACTGCCACGACCAGCTGACCGGCTACAAGCGGCCCAAGCTGATCGAGTTCCGCAGCGAGCTGCCGAAGACCAACGTCGGCAAGATACTCCGGCGCGAATTGCGGCAAACTACCGCTGCCTGATCGCTTAACCGGCGGCCGGCGGCAGCGGTCGGGGCCGCCGGTCGTCAGTCACGGCGACATAGGTCAGCGTCGCCTCTGTGACTTTCACTATTTCTGCCTGCAGCCGGTTACGCTCCGCGAAGACTTCGACGTTCACCGTAATCGACGTGGTGCCGGTTTTCACGATCTTTGCGTAAAACGACAGCAGGTCGCCAACGAACACCGGATGCTTGAACACGAAGGAGTTCACCGCGACCGTGCCGACGCGGCCGTTGGCCCGCCGCGCCGCCGGTACCGCACCGGCAATGTCGACCTGCGACATGATCCACCCGCCGAATACGTCGCCGTGAACGTTCGCGTCGGCCGGCATAGGCATCACCCGCAAGGTCGGCATGCCTTCCGGCAGGGTGGTCAATTCAGTGGGGTTCATGTTCGCTCCTGATGCAGTCGACGGCACGCGTTAAAATCTCGCGGTTCCCATCAAAGCTGCAAAGCATAACCCAGCCGCAACACGGCTGCCCACCCCATGCGCCACCACGCCAGCTACTCGCCCGCCCCACCCGCCAACCAGGGAACCCGCAATGACTGGACCACCCTGAAAACCCTGCTGCCCTATCTGTGGGCCTGGAAATGGCGGGTGATGTTCGCTCTCGGCTGTCTGATACTGGCGAAAGTGGCGAACGTGGCCGTGCCGATGGTGCTCAAGCACATCGTCGACGACCTGACCATCACGCCAGAGCGGCCGGCATCGCTGCTGGTGCTGCCGGCATCGCTGCTGCTTGCCTACGGCTTGCTGCGGCTGTCGACCACCGCGTTCACCGAACTGCGCGAATTCTTTTTCGCCCGAGTCACCCAGCGCGCGGTACGCAACATCGCGCTGAAGGTCTTTCGTCACCTGCATGCACTGTCGCTGCGCTTTCACCTGAATCGCCAGACCGGTGGCGTAACGCGCGACATCGAGCGCGGCACGCGCGGCATTTCGTCGCTGGTGTCGTACACCTTGTTCTCCATCCTGCCGACCCTGGTCGAAATCTCGCTGGTGCTGGGCTACTTGTCATTGAAATATGACCGGTGGTTCTCCGTGATCACCGTGGTGGCGCTGCTGATCTATATCGCATTCACTGTCGTCATCACTGAATGGCGCACGCATTTTCGGCGCACGATGAACGATCTCGATTCCAAGGCCAATGTGCGCGCGATCGATTCACTGCTGAACTATGAAACAGTCAAGTATTTCGGCAATGAGGAATACGAAGCACAGCGCTACGACGAGGGCTTGCAGCGTTACGAGCGGGCGGCAGTGCGCTCGCAGAGCTCGCTGACCCTGCTGAATACCGGGCAATCGCTGATCATTGCGACGGCCGTCACCCTGATACTGTGGCGCGCGACGCTGGGCGTGATCGGCGGCACGATGTCGCTGGGCGATCTGGTGCTGGTGAATGCATTCATGATCCAGCTGTACATTCCGCTGAATTTTCTCGGCGTGATTTACCGCGAGCTGAAACAAAGCCTGGCCGACATGGAGCGCATGTTCGCGTTGCTCGACCAGCATCGCGAAGTCGCCGATGCGCCGTCCGCTGTGCCGCTGCAGGTCGATCGTGCAGAATTGCGTTTCAACCACGTCGATTTCAGCTACGAGACCAAGCGGCAGATCCTGTTCGATGTCGATTTCACGGTCCCGGCCGGCACCACGACCGCCGTCGTCGGCCATAGCGGCTCGGGCAAATCCACGCTCGCGCGGCTGCTGTTCCGGTTTTATGATGTCGATGGCGGCGCTATCGCGATCGACGGGCAGGATATCCGCAACATCACGCAGTCATCGCTGCGCAAGGCAATCGGCATCGTGCCGCAGGATACCGTGCTGTTCAACGACACCATCGAATACAACATCGCGTACGGCCGGCCCGGCGCGAGCCATGATGAAATCGTCGCCGCTGCGCGTGCGGCCTATATTCATGACTTCATCATGAGCCTGCCCGATGGCTATCAGAGCACGGTCGGCGAGCGCGGCCTGAAGCTATCCGGCGGTGAGAAGCAGCGCGTCGCGATCGCGCGCACCTTGCTGAAAAATCCGGCCATACTCATCTTCGACGAGGCGACCTCGGCACTCGACTCGCATGCCGAACAAGCGATACAGGCGCAACTGAAAGAAATCGCGCGCGACCGAACCACGTTGGTAATCGCGCACCGCCTGTCGACGATTGCGGACGCACACCAGATTCTGGTGATGGCGCAGGGGCGCATCGCCGAGCGCGGCACCCATGCGCAGCTGCTGGCGCAGCAAGGCCTGTACGCGCAGATGTGGGAAAGGCAGCAGGCGCGCGGTGAAGAAGCCGACGACAGCGCCGGTCTGCTGGCTGCGGGAAATGGCTGAGCGTCCGGTAAAATCCCCACTTTCACCAGAATCGACTTCCTCCATGTCCGGCTCCCAATCGATTACCCTGACCCGTCCCGATGACTGGCATGTGCACCTGCGCGATGGCGCGGTGCTGGCCGATGTCGTTCCGCACACAGCGCGCCAGTTCGGGCGCGCGATCGTGATGCCTAACCTGAAGCCACCGGTCACGACCACGGCCATGGCGGCAGCGTACCGTCAGCGTATCCTCGACGCCGTGCCCGAGGGCCTGCGCTTCGAACCGCTGATGACCCTCTACCTGACCGACAACACCACGGCCGACGAGATCCGGCGTGCGGTCGACAGCGGGTTCGTGAAGGCGGTCAAGCTGTACCCGGCAGGAGCAACCACCAACTCCGACGCCGGCGTCACCGACCTGAAGCGCTGCATGGGTGCACTGGAAGCAATGCAGGCGACGGGCTTGCCGCTGCTGATACACGGCGAGGTCACCGACGCCGATATCGACCTGTTCGACCGCGAGGCGGTATTCATCGAACGCGTGCTGCAACCGCTGCGCCAATCGCTGCCCGGGCTGCGCATCGTGTTCGAACACATCACCACCAAAGACGCTGCCGACTACGTGCGCGACGCCGACGGCAACACGGCCGCGACCATCACTGCGCATCACATGCTCTATAACCGCAATGCCATCTTCAAGGGCGGCATCCGTCCGCACTACTACTGCCTGCCCGTGCTGAAGCGTGAGGTGCATCGCCAGGCGCTGGTCAATGCAGCCACGTCCGGTCATCCGCGTTTCTTCCTTGGCACGGACTCGGCGCCGCATCCGAAAGGACTGAAGGAGCATGCCTGCGGCTGTGCCGGTTGCTACACCGCGCTGCATGCGATGGAGCTGTATGCGCAGGCTTTCGACGCGGCCGGGGCGCTGGACAAGCTCGAGGCATTCGCCAGTTTCAACGGGCCGGATTTCTACCGGCTGCCGCGCAACGCGGACAAGGTCACGCTGCAACGCCAGTCGTGGGCCATTCCTGACGAAGTCAGGATGGGCGACAGCACGCTGGTGCCGCTGGACGCGGGCCAGACGCTGGCCTGGAAATTCGCCTGAGCGACCCGGCACCCGGCGATGGCTTTCCCCGGCATCGACTGGCGCCGTCCGTGGCTGTCAGCACTGCGCGACGTCGGCGCACCGCTGGCGGCGCGTGACGACTGGATCGCGGCGGCGACCGGGCTGGTCCGTCAGCAGGGACTGGTCAATCTGCGCGAGCAGCCTGTCGCCTTCATTCCTCAGCACGAGCTTCCGGCGGATACGCCTTATGAGGCGCATATCGCGGCGACCGCGCAAGTGCCGACCCGTGACAACCTGCACGACTTCTTCAACGCGCTGGTCTGGCTGAATTTTCCGCAGACCAAGCGCGAGCTGAATGCGCTGCATGCGCGCGCATTGCAGCAGCCACCGACGCGTGGCACTCGCGGAACTCAGCGGGATGCTGCCACTTTATTCGATGAAAACGCTGCGCTGTTCATCAGCGACGACCCATCGCTGCTCGATGCGCTGCGAGACCACCAGTGGGGCTCGGCATTATTCAAAAGCGAGGCCGAATTTTTCAGTCACGCCGACGTGATGCTGTTCGGCCACGCGCTGATGGAAAAGCTGGTCGACCCCTACAAGTCAATCACGGCCCATGTATGGACCATCCAGGTCACCCCGGACTGGTTCGAATTGCCCGCGCAGCGCAGGGTCGCAGATATGGATACGCGTGTCGCCGCGAGCCTGAGGGGCGGTTTTTCCAGTGCGGATTTCTGCCACTTGCCGGTACTCGGCGTGCCGGGCTGGTGGCAAGGGCAGGATGCCGCATTCTACGAAGACGCCGACGTATTTCGCCCGCGGCGGGTCAGAAGCCCTTCTGTATCCCGACAATGAACGCGTTTGATGTGCCCGTCTGCACCAGACTGGAGTTCGCCGCCGCGTCATTGTTGCCGGAATACGATGAAGGAACGCCATCTGTTGCGTGATTGTAGGCAGCGTACAGGTTCGTCGTTTTCGACAGCGAATACACGGCGGACAGGTTGTAGATCACCGGCGTGTTCGCGCCATCATTGCGCGCGTAATTGACGCCTATGCTGGCGGCGGGCATCAGCTTCATTTCCGCGCCGATCACATAGGTGTTTGTCGTATCTCCGGCAATCGGGTTAAAGCGCGCCCAGTTCGCGGCAAGCTTCACCGGGCCGACCGGGACGCTAGCGCCCAGCAGATACTGCCGGTACTGCGCATCGCGATCCGATGCTGCGGCCACCACATTCAAAGCACCGAAGGCATAACCGACATTGCCCGACACGAAGCGGTTCTCCCTGACCGAGCCCGGCACGCCGCCAAGCGCATACATGATGCTGCCCGTCACGCCTTGCAGCAGTTCGCTCGGCAAGCTGTAGGTGACGGAATTCGGAATGAAGAAGCCGCCCGTCGTCCCCAGCGCCGGATCGGCGTCCGTGCCTCCGGGATAGGCGGGCGTGGTACTGGTGGCGCCGACAAAGCCATCGCGATGCATCAGCAGTGCTGGCACATAAAAGTTGTTGCCGGCGAGTCCCAGCGTGGAGGTGTAGGCGGCGATGAAAGGCGACAGGTTCAGGCCGGCGGTCACCGAGCCGAACGGCCCGCTGAGTCCGACGTTTGCCATGCGGCTGAACACGCCGGTAGTGCCGCCATTGGCGATGGCGCCATTGCCCGCATTGAAGCCGCCCTCAAGGCGCAAATGCGCTTTCAGTCCGCCGCCGAGATCTTCCGTACCTTTCAATCCCCAGACCGAGGGTGCCCAGTTACCCTCGCCGAAGCTCCAGCGACGCGAGGAACTGGTGCCTATGCCAGAGGCCGTGACGAGCGATGCATCGATATTGCCGTACAAGGTCAGCCCTGAGTTCGCCGATGCCGTGCTGCTGGCCAGCAGCGCCAGGATCGCAGATGCAAGAAGCTTTTTGTCCATCGCATTTCTCCAGTGGTCAACAAAACTCCGACCAGTCTGGCGAGATGAGATTTCTGCGGCGCGTGTCCACGCAACGGCCATGCCGCGCCCGCTTGTGACGCCTCAAGCGAGCTGAACTTTTAAAGCTGGGACGACGCTATTGCCAGCCCGTGCCGGCGGTGCATTGTCAAAAAGCTGAATTACTTGCGTGCAGCAGCATTGAGCGGCACTTGCAGGTGAAACATCAGGCCAGCGCCACCGGGGAAGCTCACCTGCGCTTCATAACCGCTGCCCAGCGCCCAGCTCAGGGCCGGCACGAAACCGACCGAGTAGCCGTTGTGGTTCAGCGGCACCTTGTCTTCATATTTGCCGGTGTAACCGTAGATCAGGCCGGCTGACCATTTTCCGGTGAGCTTTTCTATGCCCCACAAGCGTGGATAAGTCTGGCCCCACGGGTAGATGTAGACACTGTCCTGACCGAAGGAATTGTTGAAATACGAGACGCCCATCAGGCTGTTGTCGGTGTCGACACGCTCAATCCCAACCAGCCAGACGTATTCGTGTTCAGGCTTTGGGTGGTAGTGCTGCGTGAAAGGTGACAGCGTGAGGTTCCAGCGTGCCGATGCGGCCGTATCATTCGAGCCATCGTCGGCGCGTGTCATCAAGGCGGTGAGCAGCAGGAATCCTGCAAGGATCGGGCGATACATGGCGAAATTCAATGAGTCAATGTCTGTGGTCGCGAAGTGTAACCACTTGGAACGTATTTCGAAACGGAAAACAGAAAAAAAGCCACCCCGAGGGGTGGCTTTTCATTGTGCTAAACGCATCGGCACAAGGCCGGTAGCGAATTAGAACGAGTGGCCGACGCCCACGGTGAACGCGCTGGCGCCAGAGACGCTGATGCTGCCACTGCCCATTTGCGTGTACGAGGTGCCGAGGCTGGTCAGGTAACCGTCAGTGGTCTTTTGATAGTTGGCGAACAGGGTCGTACGCTTCGACAGCGCGTATTTTGCGCCGATCGAGGTGCTCGAACCGTCGTCAGACACGTCCTTGTCGTTCTTGTAGTAACCGACGTTCAGGGTCAGGCCAGCGATCGACGGGATCGGAGCAGCTGCGTTGATGCCGGTGACCGAGCCGTTGTTGGATGTGCTGACGTGGGACAGGTTGACCTTGGCGAAGCCGAAGTCGTAGCCGGCGCCCAAGAAGTAGGAAGCCCCCGGATTGTCTTGGTTGAAGCTAGTCTGGTTGCTCTTGCGGTTTGCATAGGCACCACCCAGGCTCGCTGCGCCAACGCTGTACGTTGCAGCGACCGAGTAGTCGTTCTTGGCCGAATTGTTGCCACCAGCGTCGTTGTTCGAGTCAGCTGCGTAGAAGCTGCCCGACACGCTCAGGCCGCCCAGGTTCGGGGAGATGTACTTGATCTGGCTGCTGCCGAAGACTGGCGATGCGCCCGTGTAGAGCAGGCCGTCAACCAGCGAGCCCATGTTGCCACCACCGGTGACGTCAAAGCCCAGCGCGGCGCCAGCGAAAGCGTCCACGTTACGGCCCAGTTGCACGGTACCAGCTTGGGTAACCAGGCCGATGTAGGACAGGTTCCAGAAGGTGTTGCCGTAGGCAGTCTGCGAACCGTTGGTGTTACGGCCATCCGGAATTTCGAAACGGTTTTGCAGGAAGAATTCTGCCTTCATGCCGTTGCCGAGGTTTTCGGTGCCAGCGAAGTTGATGACGTTCGGTGCCAGCAGGCCGCCGGTCATGTAGGAGCCGAGGCCCGTGGTGTTCTGCACGCCAACGTCAGCGTAGCCAGAGATGGTGACGCCATCAGCCAGAGCGGCGGTCGAAGCGACCAGTGCCAGCGCTGCCAGAGCAACTTGAGTCTTTTTCATCGAATAATCTCCAAAATGTTGTGATGCTAAGATTTCGCTTTCGCTGATCGGCCGCTAGATGCGACTTCTTTAACGCCAAGCGACGCTCCAAGACCAGAGGGATCCAGAAGTCAGCGTGCATTGAAGCAAAACTCGGTCGACGCGGCAAAGCTAATTTTTTATTCGTGGAAAAATTGCTAATTTTTTGTCGCTGATCTACAACATTTTTTCGGTTTTAATGTCAAACGGATAATTTTTTGATGCAAATCGACTCTTTCATCACTTCATTCGATCGAATCTTGCGCGTGATCAGTGGCGTGGCCGTCGGGCAGCGTGCGAATCCGGCTGAAAAGCTCAATGAATGTTCCCTCACCGAACAAGAGCGGCAGCACAGCGCCGGCCTGATGCGGGTAAACCATGTCGGTGAGGTGTGCGCGCAGGCACTGTATGAAGCGCAGGCGACTTTCGCGAAAAGCGCGCTGACCAGCGATCAATTCAGGAAGGCCGGCGAGGAAGAGGTGGACCATCTTGCGTGGACTGCCGATCGGCTGCGCGAACTGGGTTCGCACACCAGCCTGCTGAATCCGGTCTGGTATGCCGGCGCCTATGCGCTGGGGGCGGTCGCCGCCAAATTGGGTGATGCGACCAGCCTGGGTTTTGTCGTCGAGACCGAGCGTCAGGTCGAGGCGCACCTGAACAGCCATCTGGCGATGCTGCCGGCGCAGGACCAGCGCTCGCGCGCGATCGTCACGCAGATGCGCGACGACGAAATTGCGCATGCGGAGGCGGCGCGGGACCTGGGCGCGGCGGAATTGCCGGCCCCGGTCAAGGCAGCGATGCAGCTGATGGCCAAGGTGATGACCAGTACGGCCTACCGCCTGTAAAGTCGGGCGGGACCGCGCCCGCCAGCCACATCACACCGCAGGCGGCGCTTCCGTCAGGTCATTGATGATCTCGAACGAATGCGTCAGCTCAGCGGTTTTTTCCATCATGATCGATGCCGAGCAGTATTTCTCGTGCGACAGCTTGATCGCGCGTTCCACCACATTCGCCTTCAGGTTGCGTCCGCGCACCGTGAAGTGGAAGTGAACCCTGGTGAATACTTTCGGGTCCTTTTCGGCGCGTTCGGATTTCAGCGTCACTTCGCAGCCGCGCACGTCCTGCCCGCTCTTGCGCAGGATGACCACCACGTCATAGGCGGTGCAGCCGCCGGTGCCGGCCAGCACCACTTCCATAGGCCGGGGCGCCAGGTTGCGGCCGCCGCCGTCCGGCGCGCCATCCATCGTCACCAGATGGCCGGAGCCGGTTTCGGCGACGAAAGTCATGCCGGACAGTCCGGTCCAGCGTACGGTGCATTCCATGGCGTCCTCTCAGCGGAAAAAGGGCATTATTTTAACGGCAAGCGGCCGGATTCAATCGGGAATTGACTCCAAGTCCTTGAAAACACTATAATCGCCGGTTCCCCGGTTAGCCCGGACGGGGAAATACATAACAAGGGAGTGTCCGCGAAAGCTGTCATTGCGCGGAACCACCGGCACGGGCCTTACTTAAATTAGGATTCATCATGAAAACCTTTTCCGCCAAAGGACACGAAGTCCAGCGCGACTGGTTTGTGATCGACGCCACGGACAAAGTCCTCGGTCGTGTCGCCAGCGAAGTGGCACGCCGACTGCGCGGCAAGCACAAGCCTGAATTCACCCCGCACGTCGATACCGGTGATTTCATCATCATCATCAACGCTGCCAAGCTGCGCGTGACCGGCGCCAA
>JACCDS012436757.1_pt1 | contig 15963 bp, 11 predicted proteins | sample 7446441 | NCBI WGS metagenome assembly JACCDS01 (sample SAMN15323445, study PRJNA562643) | freshwater metagenome | isolation source: river surface water | place: USA:Blue River Watershed | collected 2017-08-17
ACGAGGGAAGCTTAATCAGCTTCCCTTTTTAATTAGCAATTTCATCCCCGGCGGGATGGCAGAGTGGTTATGCAGCGGCCTGCAAAGCCGTGTACCCCAGTTCGATTCTGGGTTCCGCCTCCAAAACAAAATCAATAAAACAAAGGCTGGCAAGGCTAAGAGGATTTAAAGTCAGTGCCGACCTAAAGCTGTTTATACACGATTTTTTGACCAAATTACAGATGGGTTTGACCAAATTTTGACCAAGATTTTTAGGTCAGTTGAGAGCGCGCACCAATTCTATAGTGGCGAATTTAGTGAATCTTTTTACCCCACCCCGGGGCACCCCCCCATAAAGTGAAATTTACTAGCTGTACAGTAGCAATAGTATTGATTAGAAACTTTTAAAAATTCAGGAATTTTGTGTCAAATTTTTGACATACTATCTGCATATAAAGTTAATAACTAAATCTATTGGGGATATCTTGAGTTTTTTTGGAAATGTGAACCTTACTCTTATTGAGGAGGCGTGCGATAGAGTTCTAAAAGATAAGGCATTCAAAGGCTTCATGAAAGGCCCTTACATTACTGTTTATGAGTATGAGGCTAAGCTTAGAGACGCTTTAATAAAATTATCCTTTGATGGTATGTCACTAGACGTAAGTAAACCAGTAGTTACGCTTTCTTGTGAAAGCACTGAAAATTCAGGGCAGTTACTTATACCTCCGATTAGGATATCAAATCCAGTTGATGCGTATTCTGAAGCTCAAAACATTTGGGCAAAGATTTGCCAGCTTGATAAAGCTCGAGTTGGAAATTTAAATGATTTCAAATATTTTGAATATTTAGACAATATTTTCCAGTGGGCTTACTACATAAGAAAATTAGAGTTAGAAAAAGGTCGGTTAGTTGACTACTCGATGCTTGATTATTACTGTCAAGCAATGCAAAACGAGGCTCAAACTGAGTTCACTATTGAGGTTGCAAAAAAGGATGTTTGTAAGTTGATGGCAGAACGCACAATATTGGATCGTTTTACAAAAGAAAAAGAATCAGATTTTTTAGAGTACGACGATCGTATATTTCTAGAAGCTCGCCTCTTGGTTGAAAGTGATTATCCCGGGGTGTCAAAATTTAAAGCGCGCAAGTATTAGAGAGTATTTCCTGCTCTGAAAGAAGATACTTATATAAAACTTATAAGAGGTAATATCTAGGTATTACAAGATTAGATTAATTGAAATGGTCAATAACTATCAAATATGTAGCCCAAATCCTGCGGCAACCATTGAATCATTAACTGGCGTCGGCTACACATTAAAAACAGCAATTGCTGACTTAATAGATAACTCTATTACCGCTCAAGCAAGGAATATTTGGATTGATTTTTTTTGGGCAGGTAAGGATAGTTATATCTCCGTTTTGGACGACGGTCACGGGATGAACGAGTCAGAGTTGTTTGAGGCTATGAGGCCTGGCGGTAAAAATCCAAATGATGAAAGGCACGGTAGTGATTTGGGCCGTTTTTCTCTAGGACTAAAAACTGCCTCTTGGTCTCAAGCAAGAAAAGTCTCGGTTTTTTCCAAGTCTGCCGAATCTGCTGAGGCTAAGTTGTGTTGGGACTTGAACTATGTATGTAAACACAATGAATGGCGTGTCACAACGCCGAGCGATTTGCCTATTAATTTAAGTAATTTTAAAAAACTAAATGCTGGCACTTTGGTCTTGTGGGAAACCTTGACGGCACCTCTATATCAAGAATTAGTAGACTCCAAAGATGGTTTAAAGGAATTTAATCATCACATTGACCTTGTGCAAAAGTATTTGGGTATGGTTTTTTATAGGTTTATTTTGGGTCAAGCAAAATCTAACCGAAATACAGGGCCAATAAATATTTATGTGAATGGAAATCTTACGGAAGCCTGGGATCCATTTCAGGTAAGTAGTTCTGTTTATTCAAAAGTCACACCTCTTGAAACCATCAAATTCATGGGCATACCGCTCGATATTAAAGGTTACGTTTTGCCGCACAAAGACAAGCTAACTGAGGCTGAATATTTGAGGGGAGGCGGCCCATCTGGTTGGCTAGATCAACAAGGGTTCTACATATTCAGGGGGGAGAGGTTGTTAGTGGCTGGAAGTTGGCTTGGCCTTGGAAAGCCCAGACCGTGGCTGAAAGAAGAGCAATATAGGTTAGCTAGAATAAGCATAGAAATCCCAAACTCTTTAGATAGGCACTGGTCATTAGATATTAAAAAATCGACTGCTGTCCCTCCACCACAGATAAAGCAAAAGTTAACAAATTTGGCTGAGCAAGTTAGGGAGAGTGCTAAAGAGGCCTTTATCTTTAGGGGAAAATATGGAACGCGCCCAACCAATTCGACTTATGTTGAATCAACTGTGTGGAATCAGTCAAATAAAAAAAATGGTCTTTCATACAAAGTAAATAGAGACCATCCGCTAATAAAAGGTTTAAGTGATAAGTTGGGACCTCTTGAAAAGGAATTCAGTTCTGTAATTAGGGTAATTGAAGAAAGTGTTCCAGTTCAGAAAATATGGATCGATTCTGCTGAATCTGATCAGGGACATGCGATTCCTTATGAAGGCATGACTAAGGAACTGAAGGAAGATGTTGTGGCTACGTATAAATATTTACTCAGAACTATGTCAGGGGCTGATGCACTGATTCAGTTGAAGCTCACTGAGCCTTTTAATCGCTACATACAAGATATTGATGAAATCATAGGTAAATTATGAGTGATTTAGACAGATCTGCGCTTGCAATGGCGCACCATTCTCTAAAAAATTTAAGAGAAAGTGGAGCACCCATAACTTCTGATGTCATCAAATTTGAGATTGATGAAATTGCAAGCATGAGACGTTATCAAGATATTAATAAGTCTTGGATTTTTGATGAGTTGCAAAGTGCATTTGCTATTTGGACAGAGACGCCCCAAACGCTGTGTGATGATGACGGGCATGAGCCTTGGTTGCATGTCAAAAAAAGAGATATTGATTGGAAGTTTTGGAATCGATATGAAAGATATTTATTGGAAGACCAAGGGTTACCAATGTCTGCCATCGAAAATATTGACGCGGTTTCTGAGGAGGTTTTAGAAAACATAGAAGACCCAACTCGAAAAGGTCCATGGGATAGGCGTGGAATGGTAATGGGTAATGTCCAGTCAGGGAAAACGGGCACATACACAGGATTAATTTGCAAAGCAGCGGATGCCGGTTATAAGGTTATTGTTGTTTTAGCCGGCATGCATAATAACCTTAGAAGTCAGACCCAAGTTAGGTTGGACGAGGGTTTTTTAGGATACAAAGCTTCTAATCTTGATGAGGGCGGGCGTGAGCCAACGGGAGTTGGTCTCCATGATAGAAACCTCATAGCAAACTCCCTGACTGATAGAAATGAGTTGGGTGATTTCACAAAGGATTTGGCGAGAAGGGTTGCGATTCAACTTGGCCCTAATGAGAATCCACTGCTATTTGTAGTTAAAAAGAATGCCACAGTTCTCAAAAGCTTAAATAATTGGCTGAGTAGTCTTGCCCCCAACGAGGATTCAGAGACTAAAAGAAAATTTCATAAAGATGTGCCTTTGCTAATGATTGATGATGAAGCTGATCAAGCAAGCGTTGATACAAAAAGAGGTGCTTTTGATGATGATGGAAAGGTTAACGAGGATCACAACCCAACAGCAATAAATAAATGGATAAGAAGTATTTTGTGTGGTTTTGATAAGTCTGCATATGTTGGGTTCACAGCTACACCATTTGCAAATATATTTATTCATGACAAAGGTAAAACTAAAGATTTAGGTGCTGACCTATTTCCTAGAAGTTTCATTGTCAATCTTCCTGCTCCTAGTAATTATTTTGGCGCTTCTAAAGTTTTTGGTTTAGATGAGGATGAGGATTTAGGAATACCTGGCGCAGACCCATTGCCTATCATATTCCCTGTAAACGATTTTGCTGATTCACTAGATGATGCAGAAGTTGGCGGGTGGATGCCGCCAAAGTTAGTGGACGGCGTTGACCACATACCGCTATTCAAGGGAGAGGATAGAGTGCCTCCTAGCTTAAGAAGAGCAATCTTGTCATTCATTCTGAGCACATTGGTTAGGGAGTCAAGGGAAGAGGGGCCGCTTTTCAACTCTATGCTAATTCACGTCGTAAGATTAACTAAAGTACAAAATAGGGTGAAGGTGCAAGTAGATAAAGAATTGCAGGAAATTGTTGGTCGATTGAGATTTGGCGACGGGGCTCGTGTTCCAACAATCTATGATGAGTTTGAGGAAGTTTGGGCTGAAGACTTTAAATCGATATCAAAAGTTTGTGGAGATAAATACGTATTACCTACGTGGCAATACGTGAAGGAAAAGTTAAGTGATGTTTCTCAAACCATAAAGGTCAAAGAAATAAATGGTTCTAGAGCAGATATTCTAGATTACGAGGAGTGCGCAAATACAGGTCTAAATGTTATTGCAGTCGGTGGAGATAAATTATCAAGGGGTTTAACTCTTGAGGGTTTAACTGTAAGTTATTTCTTGAGAACTTCTCGGATGTACGACACGCTAATGCAGATGGGTAGATGGTTTGGGTACAAGGAAAAATATATTGATGTGTGCAGGTTGTATACAACAGATGAATTAATTGAAAATTATCGGCATATTGCAATTGCCTCTGAAGAGCTTAGAAAAGAATTCAACTATATGAAAGTAGTTGGGGCTAAGCCCAAAGAGTATGGTTTAAGAGTTAGATCCCATCCTGAAATGCTGGTTACATCTCAATTAAAAATGAGAGAGACAACCGATATGAAACTCTCATTTTCAGGGGCAATCAGTGAAACGGTGATTTACGACAAAAATGAGTCGGTTATTCGAAGTAACCTTTATGCGACACAAAAATTATTGCGAAAGATTGGTGTTACCCCACCTGAGTTATATAAAAAGTCTTGTTTTAAATGGGTAAATGTAAACCCTGAAGAAATACTGGATTTCCTTGCTGAGTATAAAACGCATGAAGATGCGATGAAAGTTAACTCGAGCTACATTTCAAAGTACATCGATATTCAAAACAGTCAAGATGAATTGGTTAATTGGACGGTATTGCTTGCAGGTATTCAGTCGGCTGACCCTGATAAAGATAATGATGTGAGCCAATATTTTGATGGGTTAAGCGTCAGATCTATTAAAAGAAAACCAATTCAAGACACTAAAGATCGATTTACCTTCAAAAGGCTAGTTGATCCAGCGCATGAATATGCTGATTTAACACCTGATGAATACGCAAGGGCATTAGAGGAGACTGTAGGCTATTGGCATGCACGTGAAGGTAACCCTAATAGATCTTCAACGGCTCCTTCTGCCCCAGGCGGTGTGGCAGTTAGAAAATTTAGATCCAAAAAAAGAGGTTTGTTAATTTTGTATCCACTAACAAGTGAAAAATCGACCAAAACATTCTCAGATATGCCGGTAATGGGTATGGCAATTAGCTTTCCAAAAAGTGATACGGCAAAAGAAGTTTCATACAAAGTGAACAATGTTTATGCAAGAACTGGGGATCTAGGTGAGTAATATTATCGATATTAAGAGCATCTTTAATCAGGTAAGAATTGAGGCTCTATCTATTTATAGCCTTGAAAAAAAAGAAGGGAATCTTGAAAAGAAAATTAGTGTCAATAATGCTTTCTCTATTTACGTATCTATTGAGGTCCCGTCGGAATTAATAAAAATCAGTTTTTTAGTAGATAAGAAAAATTTTGACATTGTTCAACCGTTAAGTTTTGACGGATTCAAGGTTGGTTATAGGGCTAATCAAAACTCACAGAGTGGTCTTTTTTTGGACGTTGCTCTGGAGCATCAAAAATTTTCAAGCATCTTTGCTGTTCTCTGTAATGATCTAATTAATACTGTCAGCCAAGTTTTTGATGAGAGGGAGCTGCTCAAGAGAATTTCTACAAGGCTTGATTATTGGCGCGAATTTTTGAAGAATTCACGAAAGGATCTTCTGTCAAAAGAGGAGGTGGTCGGCTTAATGGGAGAGTTAGTAGTGCTAAAGAGCATGCTCTCATGTAAGCCTGATACCAATGTTTTTAAGATATGGAATGGTCCCAAAAGAGCTACCCACGACTTTACTAATGAAGCATTTTCTATTGAAGTAAAGACATCAATAAAGCAAGGTGGTTCAGTCAAGATATCAAGCGAATATCAACTGGATAAAAAAACTCCAAATGAAGAGCTATGTCTTTGCTACGTAGAGCTTACTGAGGTTAGTGCTGCATCTTCAAGCATAAATCTAACGAGCTTAGTCGACAGTATCTATAACATCCTTCCAAATGGGCACAGAGAATCATTCGGGGGAATGATGGAGCTAGTTGGATTTAAGGAGCAAGACAGGGAGTATTACCAGCAATTTAATTTCATATTAAATGAAATAGTTTTGTATGAGGTTAGGGATGATTTCCCTAGGTTATTGAGTAAAGACCTTGACCCCTCAATTAGAAATGTAAGTTATGAACTAAAACTTAACGGTTTAGATTCATATAGAGTCGATTATGAATCTTTTGTTTTACGCTATATGGGCGCTTCTAAATGAGTGATATTGAAAACTTTTTTTACTTAATTTCTGAGGAGGTGGTCCAGGAAGCTGCAGACTGGTCAATTGGAAATGAAGCGGGTACCTCGTTTAAGGAGAGTGCATTTACTAAGCTTGTTTGTGAAGACATGTCCTTGGCAGGGGTTGTTGAGTCGCCAACAGTATGTTTTCACGAGTTCCCTAAAGGTAACGGAACTGCAAAAATTAATGCATATGGTCTACCTGATGAAGATGGTCGACTTGATTTAGTCATTTGTGATTATAGAGTCAGCGAGTCTCCTGAAAAAATTAATCAGGCAGATATTGAAAAGCGTGTTAATCAAGCAAATAGATTTATTGAATCTTCACTAGTGGAAGAGGGTTATAAGGCATTAGACCCATCTAATGATGTTTATGACATGATGAAAACGATACACGACCATGGGGGTAGTGTAGATAGAATTAATGTAATTATCGCGACTAACTGTTTGTCAGTCTCTCGAAAAGAAAAAATCCCAAGCAAAAAAGTTAATAAATATGAAGTTTCTTATGAGATTTGGGATTTAGAAAGGTATAGAAGGTTCAGGTCAAGTGGTGCTACCCAAGAAGAGCTCGAGGTTGATATTCAAGAATACTTGGAAGATGGCCTTAGCTGCGTGACTCAGCCTGCTAAGGAGCATGGCTACTTATCCTCTGTGGCAATTTTCCCTGGGAAAATTTTATATGAACTTTATGATAAATATGGCAGCAGGTTGCTGGAGTTAAATGTTAGATCCTATCTTCAAGCCCGGGGGAAAATTAATAAGGGCATTTTGCAAACCATTATTACTGAACCTGAGAAGTTTCTTACATATAACAATGGCATAACCGTTGTGGCTAGTGAAGTTGTTTATAACGAACAGAAAAATAAGATCTTATCTATTAGGGGTATGCAAATTGTCAACGGTGGACAAACAACCGCATCAATACACAGAGCAGTAAAAGAAAATAAAGTATCTGTGGACGATGTATTTGTTCAGGCGAAGATTACAGTTGTCCCTGTGGCGGAGTTTGAAGATGTAGTTCCAAGTATTTCTAGGTATTCAAACACTCAAAATAAAGTTAGTGACGTTGATTTAAGAGCTAATCATCCCTATCACGTGGGTCTTGAGAGAGTCTCTAGAAGAACGTGGGCTCCTGGTGAAACATCTATGTGGTTTTATGAAAGGGCTAGAGGTGGTTACCAAACTGAGAGAAGTAAATGTACAACTAAGCCTCAAAGAAATAAATTTGATAATCAATACCCCCCAACTTTAAGAATTACAAAAGAAGATGTTGCCAGGTATGAAAATATTTGGGATGGCTATCCTCATATAGTCAGTAAGGGTGGGCAGAAAAATTTCACTAAATTTATGGAGAAGTTCGGCGTTGCAATCAAAAAAGATTGGGAGCCATCACTTGATGAATATAAATCTTTAATCGCAAAGGCAATTTTTTACAGAGCGGTTCAGCAAATTGCAAAAGAACTAAATATTCCAGCTTTTAGGGTCAATATTGTTAACTACACAGCTTCAGTCCTGGTTGATAAGACTGCTAAAAGAATAAATCTAAAAGAGATTTGGGATAAGCAAGCCATATCAGACGATCTTGGTAAGCAAATTCGCTTATGGATTCCAAAGATTCAAGAATTGCTGCTCAAGATTGCAACGGGAAGGAATCCAGGAGAGGTATTTAAGGAGGAGTCCTGCTGGAAGAGAGTTATAGATGAGGTTAATAACTGGACTCTTGATGATAGTCTGTCAAAAAATTTGGTTTCAATAACTGGGAGTTCAAGATCTAACACCGCTGATTTTGAGGTTGAAAACAGCATTGCAAAATGCACACAAATATCCGCAAAAGAGTGGTTTGAAATATCACTGTGGGGCGGTCAGGATAACAATTTAGAAGTTTGGCAGATCGGTATTGCTAATACCTTAGCGGGTTATGCGGCAGCGAACTGGATTAAAAAGCCATCGGAAAAGCAGGCTACTCATGGCTTGAAAATATTATCCAAGTACAGGGAAAAAGCTGATTAAGATTTTCTATTCATCGCACGTGGAATGAATCTATAAACTTCTTGATTATATTTGTTGGTATATTTTTCTATTGTTAGATTAGTTATGTTTGGAAAGCAGAGTTCTCGAATTAGATCAAAATACGAACTAGTCGACTTTACGTAAACCCTATTACCTTTAATTTGCTCTTGCTCATAAACTTCAAACCAAAGAACATCTTTTAATGAATCTACTAAGTTAGCTCTAGCTTTAAATAGCGCTTGAAATGACTCGATATTTTCTTTTCTGTAGTTTTGAGTTGGCGCTATATATTCATCTTTTAGGTCGTCCAATAATCGTATCAAGTCAAGCTTTAACATAAAACAACTGATCTCAAAGCTTGGGGGCCCAAAGAAATCCCAGGTACTAGAGCAATCTTGCCCAACATATAGTTTTGCTTCACCACTACCGCTCCCAATTTTATTGTTGCGTTTAACAAAGGAGTCTGCAATGGTTAAATCGAATATTGCTGATTTAAAGTGAAAAGAATCACCATCAACTACAAGTGTTTCATCTGCCATAGAGTGTTATGTCCATCTGTCTTAGTATAGCCATTAAAACATCTACAACTATGCTATTTCCCGTCTGTCTGTACATTTGAGTATCACTAACTTCAATTTTAAAGTCATCGTCAAAACCCATCAGGCGCAGACATTCTCTAGGTGTTAACTTTCTGATTCTTCCGGCGTTATGTGTTACATAGTTATCGACACCAGCTCTGTGCATTTTGTGCATGCTTTGAAGAAGTGTTCTAGCCACAGGTAAATCAGTCTGAGGGGGGGTGTTAAATTTTTTTGTTCCCGGTGAGAGGACGTATTTCTTTACCTTGTTTGATAAGTAGTATTTTTCAGGTACTTCATTAAAAACAAAATCACCATGCCAGTTTTGTTGTTGATTTCTCTTCTGACAAAGAGCGATAGTCCCATTTATTTGCGTATATCTCTTTTTAAGATTTTTTTCATTCGTTACAAAGCTGACACCTTTTTCACCTAGGTAATACTTTGGGTCAACAGGGGTGTCTGGATTTTTATAGTCCTCTAGCAAATCTTGCATGGTCTTTTGGAGATCTATTGGCTTTGGTATCTCAATGGCATGCTTTTTATTCTTAAATCCAACAACGAAAATCCTCTCTCTATTTTGTGGAACTCCATAATCTTTAGCGTTAAGGATCATTGGAAAAAAGTTGTACTCTAAAAGTTCAAATTGCTCTTGTACGATTTCCCATGTTTGACCTTCATCATGATTTAAAAGACCCAATACATTTTCGTATATGAACACTTTGGGTTGTACGCTGTTAATCACTCGAATAAAGTCATGAAAAAGAGTCCCTCGCGTATCTTCAAATCCGCCACGTTTGCCTACCATTGAAAATGACTGACAGGGGCTGCCGCCAACAAGTAAATCAACTTTATTTCTGTACTTCTTTACTGATTTGGCATCTTTTAAAAATTCAGTAATATCAGAATGCCAGTCTTCTTCAGATATTTTATAGTTGGCGAAGTAGCTTTTTTTTACGTGTTTATCAATATCACCGGCAAAGATAATATTGTGTTTTACTTTTAGACGTTTTAGAGCTTGTTCAACAGCTCCAATACCACTGAATAGTGTAGCGACATTAACAGTTGCTTTTGGGTTGGCAAATTTTTTTTTCTCCCAATTTATTGACGAATAGACTGGTGCGCCATAAATCGAGAGCTTTCCATTTTTTTTAATACTCATGGCTTTGATTTTACTGTTTTTTGCTGGCAAAGATCGCTGATTTTCTTGGCTTAAATACATCTTTCTGGTAATTTATTAATTGTTTTAATTGTTCGGGATTTATTTAGATATGCTAATTACAGCTGGCGGTAAAATTGTGTGTCTTCGTTGTACTGCAATCTCTAAAAGGACGGGGCTGCGATGTGGTGCTCCTGCTGAAAAACCCACCGATAAAATTCAACTCTGCCGTTTTCATGGGGCTAGAAGTACTGGCCCAAGAACAGAAGAAGGCATTCAACGAATTCGTGAGGCAAATACTACCCACGGTAAGGAGACTAAGGAAGCTCGAGTTAAAAGAGCAGAATCACTTGTAAAGTTAGCCCACCTTCAAGACGTTATGACAGTACTTGACATGCATGTTGGCACGAGGACTCGTGGCCCTAAGCCAAGAGGGTATAAAAAAATTGAGACTGTTGATGCGGCTTATGCATGGCTAAAGACAGAAAAATAAACAGGATTTGAGGCGCGGGCATAGGGCGCTTGAAAATAGGTATTAATACCTCATGTACCGATAGGTTTGAGGCATGCAAAAAAATAAATGCACCCCTTGGGGTGCTTATTTATATATAGGCGCCTGCCCGGATAGAGGTCAATTAAATCAATATGTTACACATGCAACAAGCAGGTAATTGCCTGCTTGTTGTGTCTCTCTATGCTTGAACACCCTTTTGGGTAAAGGGTTCTTAGATTTTTACTTGCTTGTTGGTTTGCCTGTTGCATTTAAGAATTTATAAGCTTCCGCCCTGTCTCGGTTATGGTCATGGGGTTTCTTTTGGGGATGTTAATAAGCCCTGCCGCATTTAGCGCTTCTAATTTTTCTGCAAGGGCTTTTTCTGCTAATCCGAATTTGGATTTCACGCCACCAAATAATTCCTTAAATTGAGTTTTTGATAGCTTGTCTTGTTGAATTTGTATCAGGATGGCTTTCTGCTGACTATCCCCAGGGATGAGATCAAATACTTCCAATGTCCCATCATTTCGCCTAGCCAGTATAAGAGGGGGGATAGGTTTGCCATAGTTGGATTTTACCGATTGAAGTGTGAGTGTCTGCGGCATATTTTGTTGAATCCCGTACAAGTTTTTAATGTCTTTTTCAGCCATGCTGTTTAGCTGAAACACAAGCCTGACGCCGTCTATGAAAGCGCTAGAGCCTCTAGAGTTATTCTGACTGCCGCCAGCCCCAGCACTTTTGTTAACGTGGTGTAGGCAAAGTACGGACGTATTTAGTTGATCTCTGATTTGCTGTAATGCTTGCACAAATCTAGTGGAGTCTGCCGCTAAATTTTCTTCGCCACCTCTGAAGCGTGATATCGGGTCGACGATTACTAGTCCAATATCATCTCCAATCTTAGATGTAATGCTGTCGCATATTTTTGAGGGATTTTCAGTTATGGAAATTTCACCTTGTTTATTTCTTTCTGTGAATAGCTCAAACGAGTCGGCAAGGTCGATAAAGTTTAAATTTTTGTCGAGTAGCGTTTTGGACTGCCCTGTTAAGGTGGCTGCGACTTTATGAAGTCTACGTTGTAGCTCGGTTGTATCATCTTCGCCGCTAATGAAAACAACTTTTTTAGGATTCTTGACATTGAATTGGTCAAATAGTGAATTTCCTGAAGCAACTGAAATTGCAATATGCATTGCAAGGTATGACTTGCCCGTGCCGCCTGCAGCAATAATTGCTGCAACAATTTTCCTAGGTAAAAAATCTTCTATCACCCAGTCTCTCTTGGGCGGCGGTGACGCTAGTAGCTTAGATGCAGGTATAAGTTCAAAATTTTTATTTTTGGCAATTATGTGATGATCGTAGTTTGGCTGCGTATTGTTTCTTGAGTGCGTTTTCCAGATGCTGTTATGTGTTCGTTCAACTTCATCATTTGGAAGGGGGTCAACAAGCTGGCTATTCCATTGAAGTGCAGATTTTAATGACTCATTTCTCGTTTGCCCCTTAGCGATTAAGCCGCCCACTAGAGAAGCAAGATTCTTGTTTCTTGAGCCTATTGTCGTGGTTCCCGCTAGGATTTCTTGCAGTCTTGTTGTTTGGTGTGTAGACCTATTTTTTTGTGCCTCAAGGTAGTTGGGGTTCTTGTAGGCAGTAGGGTCGATAGGATTGCCCATAAGGACACAACATTGTGCGTTATTTGCTCGCTCAGGAGGAAAGCTAAACCAATAATAAGCTCGTGAGATATCTGAGCAGGCTGGGTCAACTATAGTGGCAAGCTCGGGATTAAAAAACAAAAATGAGTCGCGAATTTTTGAAAATTCCCTTGCGGGAATTTCCTTTTTAAGATGCACTACTAGACGGTACCTTGGGCTGTTTTCTGTGTGTGACCAAGTGGTGTGCAGAATCCCAAAATAATTGCTAGTTAAAGCAACAATATCTTCAAATGCATACCCCTTTGGGTTGTCGATATCGAATACAAGTGCTGAAACTGATTCCACATTATGATTTGCCCTTTTTTCGTTAGCTCCAAGCCTATAAGGTCCTACAAGATAGGTATCCTTATCAGCTGTTTCAATGGGCGTACTTAATCTTTCTGTAATGCTACGCAGTGATTTATGAGCTTGCAAAGCTTTAACGCTTTTTATGTCGTTGTACAGCACAAAATCATTTTTAATATTAAGATTTTCTTGTAGGGTTGGGCTCATAACATAGCCTCCATTTCAATACCTAAACCTGTTTCAGCTTCGCAGGTCATTTCACAAAATATGGCGTGGAGATCGTTGCAAATTTGCTCTTTTGAACATTCTTTAGAGTGCCCGCCTGCTAGTGTGAAATGATCGATTACACGTTGGGTATATTTATTGTTTAGTGATTGGCTTTTTGGGTACTGAATTTTGGGAACTATCAAGCTTCCTGTATCACCACCTCTAGTTGCTATGAAATTAAATTCGAAACTGTGTAGCTCTTCAAAATCACCAGCAACACCGACACCAGATTCCAAGTCATTTTCAAAGATGTCGTTTGGTGTTATGTAGTCAATTTCTGTTTTTCTGACGTTGGGTAGGTTTGGGTTGATCACACTAGATGTGGCTTGCACACCTAGTACTCTTATGGAATCAAAAGTTGTTTCCATGTTTGAATTTCCAAACTCTTGAACAATCGTTATTTTTAGAATCTGGAGTGGTTCTGCTTGTGTAATGCCGAATACGTTCTTACTGTTCATTTTTCAATCCTTTAAATGAGTGCAAGCAATTCGCACAGGTGTGCGTTGCTCAAAATGTGAATAGGTTGGGGTGCCTTACGGCCTTTATTTGTATGACGCAGCCTGCTTTGCAGGTGCTAGTAGTGTCTGTTTAAAATTTGCATCGTTTAAGCGTCCGATGAACGACGTGAACAGATCAGCTACTATTGTTCGCGATATAACTTGTCATGCGCGTCTAAAAATAATATGACTATTTGCTTTTGGGCGCAATAAACTTTTTGTTGTAGTTGGTTGTTTATCACAATGCGGATTGTCAGGAGTTCTCACAAACATGTTTATGAGAACTCGTTAAATTTCTAGCTTTTTGTTACGTTTTATCTAGCTTTGTAAATATTGCGTCGTGTGACGGATGTACGTATTTTTGGGTCATTGCTAGGCTAGAATGTCCCGCAATATGCGCTAGTTCAATTACATTAAGACCTGCATCAGATAGGCGGCTTAATGCTTCGTGTCTGAGATCGTGGAATCGTAAGTCTTCAAATGGGTTTTTGCCCGGCTTATCCCATGCTGCTTTAGCCTTTTGTTTAGCTCTTTGAAATCCTTTTCTAAGTGCTGAAGTGCTACATGGAAATACTCTTTCATTTTTTTGAATGTTCGGCTGAAGTTTAGTAATAATTTCAACAGCCTTTAGCGTGAGTGGTACCTGTCTTGATTTACCATTTTTTGTTTTATGCAAATTTATTCTACGGTAGTCCAGGTCAATATCCGACCACTTGATGTTCATAAGCTCCCCCTGGCGCATTCCTGTTTCAATTGCCATTTCTATGATGTATGGCAGCGTTGAGTTATTTGATTGCCTACAGTACTTAATAAAGATTATTTCGTTATCGCCGTTGAGTCGTACGTTCCTGCTCTTGCTTGGCGGCATTCGCTTAATGGCTTTGATTGGATTTGGTATGTTAATTGACAGTTCATCTGTGAGCATTTGATATAACTTAGATATGGCATTGAAATAGTGATTAATGGTGTCGCCACTTCGACCCAAAGATACCAACTCATTTCTTAGTGACAAAACTTCAGTTTTGTCGACCTGATAAATGGTTTTGTCGTGCCAACGTTTAATCAGTATTTTAAAAATGCCAGTTTCAGATTTACTGTTCTTTTTGTGGATTGAGTGGGTTTCTATGTATTGCGTTGCTGCATCAGAGAAGGGCATAGATTCATCCAGTATGCGTTTAGAACGCACGCTATTGGGTTCAACAAGTCCTTCATCGATTTTAGTTTCGATATTTCTTGCCCATTTAACCGCTTCGACCTTTGTGCTAAATGTTTTTGATTGTGTTGGGTAGCCACGTCTAATGACCCTTGCTCTGTATGTTGAGCCACGTTTTTGAATAGATGCCACGATGTACCTCGTTGACCAAAGTTTGACCAAATGGCACTGACATCTTCCTTTAAATTCGCTAGCGCTTTGTTTTTATTAGACTTTCCGGGATGGCAGAGTGGTTATGCAGCGGCCTGCAAAGCCGTGTACCCCAGTTCGATTCTGGGTTCCGCCTCCAACAATTTCTCCCCAAAAACATCTGATTTTTCTATTAATTACGATGTATTTTCATCTACATATTACTTTTAATAATGTTTAATTAATAAAATATTATTTTACGTAATATCAATCGGTATCTATAGTTCTACCTAATTTAATAGATTGGGTAGAGCAATGCGTACGAATCGACACACAACAATTTCTGACACTCCTGAAAACCAAGAACACCTTGCCATTGGTTTGCCGCCAGTTGAAAAATCAAAAATCTTTTTTCTTGTAGATAGACGAATTTTTTTATTTGGCTTCTTAATTGTCATGTCCTTGAGTGGTTACTTGCTAAGCCAAGCTGATCATCATGTTCGACATACATTAGCGAGTTCTTTGGCAGCATTATTGACTTCAGAATATTTCTGGCTTGCCGTTGGTGTTGGATTGGCGGCGCAGATTGTTGATGGTGCATTGGGCATGGCATATGGCATTACATCAAACTCTTTTTTACTAGGAATTGGGGCATCACCTGCAGCAGCTTCTGGTGCTGTTCACGTTGCTGAAATATTCACAACAGCCTTGTCAGGTGTCTCGCACATCAAATTTGGAAACGTAGATAAACAATTGTTTAAAAAAATTGTGATTCCGGGCGTGATAGGTGGTGTGATTGGTGTGATCTTTCTTACCTCCATTGATGGGAAGTTATTAAAGCCTTTCGTAACTGCGTATCTCCTGATCATGGGCATCGTTATTTTGAGAAAAGCATTCAAAATCCATCGTGAGAAATCTTCTGAAGAGTTGCAGCATGTTAGAAAATTAGCTGTCAGCGGTGGATTTTTAGATGCCGTTGGTGGTGGGGGGTGGGGTCCTGTTGTGACATCCTCTCTGATTGGTCAAGGTA